>ENA-OQCL01000911-OQCL01000911.1-human-gut-metagenome-genome-assembly--contig:-NODE-911-length-12224-cov-5.591882_pt1 | contig 12224 bp, 7 predicted proteins | sample MGYA00242502_ERZ504586 | MGnify/ENA primary metagenome ERZ504586 (study PRJEB26092, sample SAMD00036316) | human gut metagenome | host: Homo sapiens | study: EMG produced TPA metagenomics assembly of... | reverse complement strand
CGAGGCGCTGCGGTTCCACGCGCTTCTCGGGGAAACGGGCGCCGACTGCCCTACACGGTCGACGAGGCCTCCCTGACCGAGGCCCTGTCCGGGTACCGCTATTCGCTGACGCGCCGGGGAATGGCCCGGCGACGGGGCCATGCCGGCGTGGTCCGAGGAATATCCGCTGCCGCTCCTCGCGGGCGTACCGGAAAAAGAGGCCTACCTCTATTACGCCCATCCGTTCGGGATGCTGCTGAACATCAGGGGACCAGTAAGCTCTATCCCGACTGGCCGGGCCTCTCCCCGCGCATGGGCCTGCCGGAGATGCGGGTCATGGACGCCGATTCCGACGGTGAGGAGGAGATCGTCATCACCCACACGTGGGTCACCGGGGTCGGGCTCACCTACATCTCCGCCGGCTCCCTCTACGTGGTGGAGTACAATCCCGATTCGGGCGTGGTCCGCGGGACGACCGTCTTCGACCCGGACGACTTCGACGACCTGCTGAAGGACGAGCTCTCCCTCCGGTGCGATCCCGGCGCGCGCTCCCTCAGCCTCTCCTACCGGGATCAAACGGTCACGCAGCCGCTCCCCGAGCTCCCCGAGCTGAATGAGACGGTGCGCTACGGGCTCATCATGGGGGAGCTGATGCGGTACGAATTCCAGGACGACGGCCGCATCGTCCTGCGGGCGGATCTCGTCGCCTACTGCAAGGACTACCCCTATCCCGCCTCCGCCGTGACCTTTCCGCTCACCGCCGACGTCGTCTATACCGACGGGGAATATTCCGGGCGGATCGGGCTGCAAAACGTTTCCCTCCTGGAGTCCGGCTGGTGAACCACGGCGCACGCCCTCAAAAAAGCCGCCGCCCTTTCGGGCGGCGGCTTTTGAAACGTCAGGAGTCCGGTTTCGGGCCCGCCCGCTCCCTGCCGCTCAGAAGCAGCCGGGGCCGGGGTAGCGGGCCGCGCCGCCCAGCTCCTCCTCGATGCGCAGCAGGCGGTTGTATTTCGCCACGCGTTCGGTACGGCTGGGCGCGCCGGTCTTGATCTGGCCCGCGTTCAGCGCGACCGCGAGGTCGGCGATCGTGGTGTCCTCCGTCTCGCCCGAGCGGTGGGAGACGATCGCGGTGTAGCCCGCCCGCTTGGCCAGCTTGATGGCGTCGATCGTCTCGGTGAGGGAGCCGATCTGGTTGAGCTTGATGAGGATCGAGTTGGCGCAGCGGCGGTCGATCCCCTTTTGGAGGCGCTCGGTGTTGGTGACGAAGAAGTCGTCGCCCACGAGCTGCACCCTGCCGCCCAGCTCGGCGGTGAGCTTCCGCCAGCCCTCCCAGTCCTCCTCGTCGAGCGCGTCCTCGATCGAGCGGATGGGGTATTGGTCAACAAGGGATTTCCAGTGGGCGATCAGCTCGTCGGTGGTGAACCGCTTCCGGCTCTTGGGGAGGAAGTAGCCGTTTTCGCTCTTCCATTCGCTGGACGCGGCGTCCATGGCGAGGACGAAATCGCCGCCCGGACGGTACCCGGCCTCTTCGATCGCGCGGAGCAGGTAGCGGATCGCCTCCTCGTCGCTCTCGAGGTTGGGCGCGTAGCCGCCCTCGTCGCCCACCGCGGTGGAGTGGCCCTCCGCCTTGAGGATGGCGGCCAGCTTGTGGAACACCTCGGTGCACCAGCGCAGCCCCTCCCGGAAATCCGGCGCGCCGACCGGCATGATCATGAACTCCTGCACGTCGATGCTGTTGGCCGCGTGGGCCCCGCCGTTCAGGATGTTCATCATCGGGACCGGCAGCGTATCGGCGGCGACGCCGCCCAAAAACCGGTAGAGCGGCAGCCCGAGGCTGTTCGCGGCCGCGTGCGCGCAGGCCAGCGAAACGGCCAGAATGGCGTTCGCGCCGAGGCGGGATTTTTCCCTGGTGCCGTCGAGCGCCAGCATCGCCGCGTCGATCTCGGCGGTGCGGGCGGCGTCCATGCCGGTGAGCGCCGCGCGGATCTCGTTGTTGACGCTGCCGACGGCCTTCCGCACGCCCTTGCCGCCGAAGCGGGACGCGTCCCCGTCGCGCAGCTCCAGCGCCTCAAACTGCCCGGTGGAGGCGCCGCTGGGGACCGCGGCGGTGCCCGCGCTGCCGTCCTCCAGCGTTACGACCGCCTCCACGGTGGGGTTCCCGCGCGAGTCGATGATCTCCCGCCCGTGGATATCGCAAATGATCGAACCGATGGTTTTCATAAAGAAGACTCCTCTCACATTTCAGGTGCGTGTCGTAAAAATGAAAAGCGGATCGGCGGGGTACACGGCGCCATTCGCCCCATCTAGTTAGCTATAGCTAACTTTTTCATTAAAATTATACCTCTTTGGTAGAGGATTGTCAAGGGCGCGGGGGCGCGTCCAAAAAAAGTTTACAACTCCGCCACTCCCGGATTATTCCCGTTTTCCTGCCGGATTATTCCCGCCCTCCCCCGGGGCGGGCCGGTCCGCGCCGAAAAAAAAGCGGGGCGGGTTTCCGTTGGAAACCCGCCCCGCGGCCTTGTCAGACTTTCACCTCGCTGTCCTCGTTCGACAGCTTCGTCATCTGTTCGATGACCTTCGCGCCCTGCCTTTTTCACTTCCTCGATATCCTTCTCGTTGTTGTCGACGGTGCAGAGGTAGAGCGTCTCCAAAACCGTCTGCTCGGCGATGCGCCGGGAGATGATGTCCCCGGCGGTGGTGTCGTCGACCGTGCCGGTCAGCAGCGCGTAGGAGCAGTGCGTTCATGCAGCGGGGGACTTTGGCCGCCGCCGTGACACCGATCGTGATGGCGCCGCGTTCGCGGGCGATGCGCATGGCCTCCACGACCGACTTCGACCGGCCGGTGTGGGAGACCGCGAGCGCGACGTCCCCGAACCGCATCGAGGAGGCGCAGAACACCTGCATGTCCTGGTCGTTGAGCACCACGCAGGCCTTACCGATCTTCATGAGCTTCAGACTGATCAGCTGGCAGGGGATGATCGCGTCGCCGTTGCCGAACATGATGATGATGTTCGCCTTCCGCAGGGCGTACGCCGCGGGCTCATACTGGTCGGAGATCAGCGCGAGGGTGTTGAGCATCGTCTCGTTGTTCTTGTCGATCACCGAACGCATCAGCTCCCGCGCGGAGACCTGCTCCACCGGGGTGGCGAAGCCGGGGTCGTCCGGCTGCCGCTCGGCCAGTCCGGACGCTGTTGCGGAAATCCAAAAAGCCCTTGTAGCCCATGTGCTTGCACAGGCGGATGATCGTGGCGCTGCTCGCGTCGATTTCAGCGGAAATCGTGTTCAGGTTCAACGACCCGATGCGGTGCAGGTTTTCGATCAGATAGGTGGCTGCGGCCTCTTTGACAAAGTCCTCGCAGAAATCAGCAAAGCCAATGTCGACTGCTACGGCCTCTCCGGCGTCAAGCCAAATCCCGAGATCGGCCTCGTCCGCGAAGGCATCCGCCTCGTACGCGAAAAACGCCTGGACCTCATCCTCGCCCTCGGCGGAGGCTCCGTCCTCGACACCGCCAAAGTCATCGCAGGCAGCGCCCCCTACGACGCCGACCCCTGGGACCTCATCCGAAGCCGCGCCGCCATCGACACCGCCCTCCCCCTCATCACCATTCCCACCATCGCCGCGACCGGCTCCGAAATGAATGCCAGCGCCGTCATCACCAACCCCGAGACCGAAGAAAAATACGGATGGACCGCCCAGGCCTTCCGCCCCTCCGTCTCCTTCCTCTGCCCCGAAAACACCTACACCGTCCCCGCCTATCAGACCGCCTGCGGCTCCGCCGACATCCTCTCCCACATCATGGAAGTTTACTTCCAGAAAGAAGAGACCTTCCCCGCCACCGAAGCCTACATGGAAGCCATGATGCGCTCCGTCATGAAAGACGCCCCCATCGCCATGGCCGACCCCGCCAATGAAGACGCCCGCGCGAACCTCCTCTGGACCGCCTCCTGGGCCATCAACGACTTCATCGACAGCGGCCATGCCGTCTCCTGGACCTGCCACGGCATCGAGCACGAACTCTCCGCCCACTACGACATCACCCACGGCCTCGGCCTCGCCATCCTCACCCCCGCCTTCCTCACCTACGTCCTGGACGAAACCACCGCCCCCCGCATCGCCCGCTTCGCCGTAGGCGTCATGGGCGTCTCCCCCAAAGGCAAAGACACCATCAAGATCGCGCAGAAAGGCATCAAACGCCTGCGGAAATACTTCAAGAAACAGCTCCGCCTCCCGACCACCCTCACAGAGATCGGCATCGACGACACCCGCTTTGCCGAAATGGCTCAGAAGACCATCGCATGGAAGGGCGACAAAGACGGCCTCCTCCACGGCTTCGTCAGCCTCTCCGCCAAAGACCTCGAAGAGATCTACCGCCTCGCGCTGTAAGATCCCAGCTCACGATGCCACGCGCCAGGGAAATCGAAGTGCGACAGACAAAATAAAACAAGCCATCAAAAAGCCCCTGCCAAGGGCATTTTTTGATGGCTTACCCTTCCCGTCCAGATGTCGCATAGCGTAACGAACCAATTTTTTAAGGGGCGGGGCGCTATATGAATCATGCACCCCTCCCCCACTGAAGTTTGAAAGCAGGGATTCGTGGTCTGGAATTATGAGCCTCGAGTGACTAGTGACTTGTAACTAGGGAAACGCTGATCCCTTATTTCCCACCGTCCACAATCCTCACCGCGTTATCCCGGATGGTATTCACCACATGGCTGAGATCCACAAGTTGCGCCGTACTGAAGATATCCCCGCAGCTATACCTGTCAAAAGGCGCACTCATGAGACGAGCCGGGCTATCGATATATCCATTCACCGTAAGATACTGGATGACCTGCCGGACAAAAGCGATCTGCTTCTCATTCAAGCTATAGTCATTGATGAAAGAAGAAAAGGCCTGCTCCGCCGCCTGCGAATCGAGCTTCGCGATTTCCCGTACCACAAGGCCGAAGGGCTTTGTCGCATACGCCGCACGATAGGCTTCAGGCGTACCGAGCTCGACTTCGAAGATGCGCTCGAGTACCGCATAGTCTTCACTGGTCAAAGGCTCATTGTGTACGAGCTTTCTGACCGCTGGCACATCATCTGCATGGTCAGTGAAATACCCCTCCACCTTTTTCCGGTAGTCTTCGAGCGGCTCTTCAGCAAGCGGCTCGCCCAAGCCTTCGGTGACGACTGGATCATGCAATGTCGTGACGATATAATGTCCCGAGCCGCGTTCCTCGAGATACTGCATGAGATCCCGCAACCCCATGCGGACCTCCTCCATCTTCAGCAAATCTATCAAAGGGAAGAACGTGGGACTTTGGATTTCCTCCATGAGCGGCTGTGCATCCCGCACCGCCTGGATGCCGTTTTTCCCCGATAACGCATGCACCGTCTGTTTCAGACTTTCCCGCGCCCGCTCATAGGCTTTTCGGTCCGTGAGGAAAGTCAGCATCATGCCATACATAAAAATATCGAAACGCTTCGCCGCCTCATCCATCTCCTCATCTGTGACGAGCGGGGCGAGCTCTTTCACCAGCTCCTTCACATCCTCATCGGAAAGCGTCTGATACGCCTCCTCCTTCTTGTACGTTTCCACCGCTGATAAATGCAGCCGCACCGCCGCAAGCTCCGTCTTCAAGGCCGCCACTTCCTGCTGCACCGTCTTCACGAGCGTCGCCCGCCAGGACCGGTAGCCCTCTCCTGAGAACTCACTCCCCTCCAGCGCACGGATAAGACGCACACGCTTCTCGAAAAGATTCTCCGACAGACTCTTCACCGCCGTTTCCTTCACAGGCTCCTGGTGCTCGCGGAAGAAATAAAAATTTCCCCCATAGTCAAAAATGAGGAAATACCGCTTCCCCACATGCTCCCCCTCGCCGTCCGTCACGACAAGATCCGGCGCGAGACGTGTCCCGCGGCCGATCATCTGCCAGAATTTCGTCTTCGAGCGCACCTTCTTGAAAAAGACCAAATTCACGCACTCCGGCACATCGATCCCCGTATCCATCATATCCACCGACACCGCGATGACCGGATCCTTATCAGGATTCTTGAAATCTGCGATCAACGTCTCCGCATACGAATCATCACAGACGATGCGACGTGCGAAATGCCCATGGTACTCTGGATACATTTCATCAAAACAGTCCACAATGAACTGTGCATGCTTTTTATTCTCCGCAAAAATGATCGTCTTCCCCAGCCGATCCCCACCAGAGACCTTGATGCCCTTCTCCATCAACCGCTCAATGACCGTCCGCACCGTATCCCGGTTGAAGACCTTCCGATTTATCTTCGACTCCGATACATACGTGGGGAGACTCCCATCATCCTCGATGAAATCCTCCTCATACCGCTCCCGATCCTCCGGCGTGAGCTTGTCATACGTGATTCCCTCATGCAAGAAAAGCGTCTTCACTTCATAATTCTTATACGGCACGAGGAAATGCGCTGTGACCGCCTCCTCATAACTATAGGCATACGTCGGTACTCCCAGCTTTCTTTCGAAGAAATCATACGTATTCCGATCCACATCCGTCTTCGGCGTCGCCGTGAGCCCCACCAGGATCGCATCGAAATAATCAAAAATCGTCCGATACTTTTTGAAAATGCTCCGATGGCTCTCATCGATGATGATGAGATCGAAATGCGCCGGCGTGAAAAGCCGCGCACCCGTCTCCGTCCGCCGCCCATCGATGGCATTCAGCATCGTCGGATACGTCGAGAAGACGATACGCGCATTCGCATCCTCCTTATTGCTGCACAGATTACACAGCGACATCTCCGGAAGATACGCCTTGAAAGCCTCCTTCGCCTGCGACACCAGAGCCGTCCGATCCGCCAGAAAAAGCACCCGCGTGATCCGATTGCCACGCAAAAGCACATCCACCAGCGACGCCGCCGTGCGCGTCTTCCCCGTCCCCGTCGCCATCACCAGGAGATGCTTCCTCCTGCCTCGCTCGATTTCCGAAAGCGTCGCACGGATCGCCTCCTTCTGGTACGCGCGATTCGTGATCCTGTCATCGATCGGGATCGACGACAGCGGCTTTGGCTCCTCCGACCGCCGCTGCATCAGCCGCGCCAGGTCCTCCTCACCGAAGATCCCGATCACCTGCCGCGGCGTCCCATGCACATCATCCCAGAAATGCGTCTCAAACCCATTCGTCAGAAAAATGAAAGGCCGCGCGCCATACATCTTTTCCAACGCCTCCGCATAGAGCTTGGCCTGCTGCGCCCCCGCCTTTGCATCCCGGCTCGTCCGCTTCGCCTCCACCACCGCGAGCGGCCTTCCATCCTTCCCGAAAAGCACATAATCCGCCTTCCCCACAGCCCCCGGGACACCATTCATATCGCGGACAGGGAGCTCGGCTGCCACATTCGCCCGCGAACCAGAAAGCTGCCAGCCAGCGAGCTGAAGATCCACATCAATATACATCTGCCGCGTCGACAGCTCCGTAATCGGGCGAAGTGAATACGTGCGCTTCGCCTGGTTTTCCTCACTCGCCGCCTTCATTGCGCGAAGCTCCGCCTGCACCTTTGCAAGCTCCGCTGCCAGCCGCTCCTTCTCCGCCCCCTGCTGCTCCAGAAGCCGCGCCTGCTCACGGATCCGCTTCTCATTCACCGCCTCATGCGCCTCCGGTATGCGAGACAGCGAAAAAAACCGCTCCTCATAGGAACGCCCATAGCAATAATCAATCCACAGAAGGAAATCAAAAAGATTCCGCAGCGCCTCCGCCGCCTGCTCGAAAGAAATCTCCCGCTCCTCATGCGCCGAAAGATTTCCCATCTTCACGATGAACTGCAACCGATACCACGGCTCATGATCCATCAGATCGCGGAAATCCGGATGATGCAGGAGCGACTGCAGATTCGCCTGCCGTGGGACCTCGATCCCCTCCACCTGATAAACCCACTTCACCGCAAGCTCCAACGTCTTGCGCGAAAGGAGCGCCGAGAGCGAAGGATGCGAGCGGCAAAGCCCCTCCGCCTTCTCCGCTGACTTCGCAAACATACCGTAAGCCGGATCCTTCTCTAAGAAATCGAAATTCCCCATCGCCTGACTCCTCTCTTGACTACGTGAACCTTTCCCTTATCATACCTCTTTTGCGGCAAGACCGCTTGAGAAAAAAAGTTCCTTCTTCCGTAGAATCTTACACGAGTGCTGCATAGCCTCATTCTCATATCGTCAGCCCCTTCCCATCGGGAAGGGGCCGCCCGCAGGGCGGGGGAGGGAGACGGGTGCGCTGGCAGTCGCTCGGCACATATGAGACTGACTACGGTTGGCGCAGACAGAAAACCGCTCACTCTCATTCGTAGTTAGTCCCATACGGTGTGACCTGCTGCCTGCTCATGGATCTCCCTATCCCCCCTGCCCCCCCTTTCCCCGATGGGAAGGGGGGTTAGTTTCTGCCTGTGCATCTGTCTTGCATACCTGCTACCTGACGCCATTCTCGTATCGTCAGCCGAAGTATTGCTGCATGAGGGAGCGTTTGAGCGTCTCGAGCAGCGCCGCGCTCCGCTGGATGCGTTCCTTCTCACGATCGACTTCGTGAACGAAGTGAGAGAATTCGGTTTGGAGCGCGAGCGGGGGCAGTTCGATTTTAAGCCTCTTCAATCGTGCTATTGATAAATAACTCACTGTAGAACCATCATTACTTCCGTCAATTTGTTTCCTGATACCTGGCAACCTGAATGCATACAACAGGTACGTATTGATAACGCAATCTTTTCTATTATAGAGCCAGCTGATCATTCCATCCTGAAAATAAAACTTTTCCCCTGGTTTCACCTCATAACACAACCCAAGCGTCCCTCTTGACGTTACCAAAATATCACCAACGTTAGGTGTTAAACCTTTTTGGGAAAGCTGGTCATACATTTCTTGTGAAATAAAACATTGCGGAGTACATTTATCATTGGTTGATTTTTCAACAATATCTGATATCCGTAAAAATGGAATCCCATCCAATACCATCTCATCCTGATACACTCTTTTGCTGGAGCTCACGTCGTATAGGTCCTGCAATTCAACGAGTGGAAATTGTTTTGTATTCCGCACAGGATCCCCAAACATCTCGACGAAGCGGGCTTTGACGAGCTCATCCAGTTTCTCCGCCTGCCGCTGGCGAAGGGAGAGCATACTCTCAACATCAGATAACCGCCTCACGATTTCATTCTGCCTTTCCAAACTGGGCAAAACAATGTTGACATTTCTCAAAATACGCAAATTGATATTATTTTGGGCAACACCACGTCCTACACGCATGACGTGTTCTTTAATTGACATAAGGAAATAATACAAATATTCAACTGCGATTTCAGCAGCAAATTCGTGCTTCACGGAAATACCCGCGATTGCTTGATTTGTAGTCGCATCAATATTTAATATACACGTTTCCCCTAACGTAGCAAAAATCGTATAAAGAATTGTCCCTCGAGAAAACATCTTTGCGCTAGAAGCTGCCAATCCAGCATCTGTGATGTACTCTTCGGTTTGACTTAAAAACTTACCATGCATATCACTTATCTTAACCCACGGTATGCATCCGCCTTCCCAAAACTCTGATTTCCCTCGAGAAGGTGTTCCTCCCGACTGTATATTGCAAATGTCACCAAGCTTTACAATCAATGCACTCATAACATTTCCCCCAACCGCTCAAGCCCAGCCTCTATCTCTTCCTCCATCGCACGAAGCTCACCGAGGATTTCCGCCGTCGGCGGGTACTCGACAGGCACGTACTCGATTTCCTTATACTTATTGATAGAGAGATCATAGTCATTGGCAGCGATTTCTTCCTTCGGGACAAAGAAGCTCTGCTCGGTGCGCTTGCGCTCTGCCTCCGCGTCCTGATGATGGAAGCGGAAGATGAGGTCCGGGATATCATTCTCTTTCACGGGATTTCTCTTATCATCGAGGGAGAAGCCGTCCGCTTTCATGTCGTAGAACCACACCTTGTCCGTCCCACCCGCGCCAGTCTTGGTGAAGACGAGGACGGCAGTGGAGACGCCGGCGTAGGGTTTGAAGACGCCGGAGGGCATGGAAATCACTGCCTGGAGCTGGTGATGCTCGACAAGTTCTTCGCGGATGGATTTGTGCGCTTTGCTGCTGCCGAAGAGGACGCCGTCGGGGACGATGCAGGCGCAACGGCCGCCCTTCTTCAGCGTGCGGAGGAAGAGGGCGAGGAAGAGGAGCTCTGTCTTCTTCGTATTCGTCACGGCCTTCAGCTTTTCGTGAATGCTTTCAGCATCGATGCTTCCCTTGAAGGGCGGATTCGCAAGGCACAATGTGTAGGCACTCTCGGTTTGGTTCTGCTTCGAGAGGCTGTCCTGATAGGCGATGCAAGGATGTATGATGCCATGGAGCATGAGATTCATCGCGGAGATACGGAGCATCGTCTGGTCGGTGTCAAATCCATGAAACATCGTTTCCTTATAATGCGTCCAGTCGCTATCGGTCATCGTGTCCCCGTAGTGCGCCGTAATGTACTGCGCGGATGACACCAGGAAGCCCGCGGTCCCACACGCGGGGTCGCAGATCGAGTCCGCTGGTGTCGGCGCCATAAGTTCGACCATCATCTCGCGGATGTGCTTGGGCGTGCGGAATTGGCCATTCTGCCCAGCGGCCTGCAGCTTGCTCAGCATGTACTCGTAGAGATCGCCCTGCATATCCTTGTCTTCGATGTCATGCGTATAAAGGTCTTCGAGCCCCGTCACGATGCGCTCCAAGACTTTCGGCGTCGGAATGACGAAGGAGGCATCGGCCATGAATGTAGCAAACGCATTTCCTTTCTCTCCAGTCTCATCGGGAAGAGGAATGAGCTTCCCGCTTGCATCAAAGTCCGGAAGGTGTCCATTCTTCATGTGCTGGATGGCAGGAAAAGCGAAGTCGCGGACAATGTGAAAGATATCCTCTGGGCTCCTGTCCTTGAAATGGCTCCACCGCATCGCCTGCCCCACCGCACTCTTCGGAAAAATGTGGTCGCCGGTAAATCCCATGGCATTCTCCAACCGCTCCGTCTGCATCTCCTTCACGTCGAGCGAGCGGATAAACATAAGGTACGTCAGCTGTTCGATGACCGTCAGCGGATTTGTGATCCCGCCTGTCCAAACGCCTGTCCAGATGGCATCGATTTTATTCTTGATAGTTCCTGTGATCATAATCGCTCCTTTGAAAATGGCGGGGATACGCTCCCCGCCGCCAGCTTTTCTCTATTGTACCTATTGTGACAAGACTGCGCCATAGGAAAACGAAGAATGTTCCGCCCCCTACGTATCCGCTTTCCTTCCGAGAGGATCCTCTCCATACGAGTTTCTCCCTCTCGTCCCACGAAAACAGCAGAGATAGAGGAAGAGGAAGAACGAAGCAACCGGCACAAAGACCAGCAAAGACCAGAAGCCATTATGATTCAGATCATGCAGACGGCGCACCATCAGCATCATCCAGGGGATTCCCACTATCGTAAGTAAAACCATCCCCGGCAGATCGCCCGCCATGAAATCCAGCTGTTCCACACGGCTCATGATGACACATAGCTCAAAAATGCATCCCATCCCCCATAAAAGCAGCGAACGGAAAATATATTTCTTTCGATTGATACGTCCATCGATCCCGATAAACTTGTCAAGCATCCCCTCTTGCTCCTCTTTAGAAGAGAGCCCGCTCTGGTTTTCCCCCTGACCCGCCTTTTCCAAAAAGCACCCGCAATGCCCACAGAATAAATCACTTTCCCTGACCGAATAATGACACTTTGGACAAATCATCCGTCCCACACCCTTTCCATGTATTTCCCTTCATTCCTACAGACTATATGCCTTTCCCTTTAGCATATCACAGATGCTATGACAAAAAGAGCCATAAAAAGGACTGCTCACTCGTTTTTTCACAAGATTCTCTCTTGCGTCTTACGCACCTTCTTATCCTAGGAGTGACTGGAAAACCTTATCTCAGCTGTCTTTCATGCCATAGTCACCCTATCTGCCCCTGCGGGGCACCTTCCCCTAGAGGGGGAAGGCTGCGATACGAGAATACCCTCTTCTAAAAAGACGGCGCGCCGCCCTTGTGAATCTATCCGCTCCCCAAGCACCGTCATCCCGAGCGCAGCCGAGGGATCTTTATTGCACTGCCGCCATATGCACACATGCGCCCTCACTCAAACGACACCTTGGTGCTTCCTTTTTCGCCTTTCCCTCGCTCACGGTTTACCGGTCTGCAAGAAGGATCCCTCCACTTCGGTCGGGATGACGTTTAAGGGAAACGGAT
>ENA-OQCL01000910-OQCL01000910.1-human-gut-metagenome-genome-assembly--contig:-NODE-910-length-12233-cov-2.773831_pt1 | contig 12233 bp, 13 predicted proteins | sample MGYA00242502_ERZ504586 | MGnify/ENA primary metagenome ERZ504586 (study PRJEB26092, sample SAMD00036316) | human gut metagenome | host: Homo sapiens | study: EMG produced TPA metagenomics assembly of... | reverse complement strand
GGCGAGCATTTCATTCGCCTTAAAAAGGTGACGGATGTAGGCTTTGCTAAAATGGCGACAGGCGTAACAATCGCAGCCTTCTTCCAGCGGCGAAAGGTCTTTGAGATATTGGCTCTGCTTGATGCTCTTACGCCCCTGGCGGGTCCAGAAGGCACCATGGCGGGCAATGCGTGTCGCCTGAACGCAGTCGAACATGTCGATGCCAAGGCCGGCGGCTTCGACAAGGTTATCCGGATTGCCGACGCCCATGAGATAATGTGGTTTATGCTCGGGCATGAATGGCACAGTTTCTGCGAGAAGTTGATACATAACGTGGTTTGGTTCACCGACGCTGAGTCCACCAATGCCAAATCCTGGCAGGTCAAACTGAGCGATCTGCTCGATGCTGAGTTTGCGCAGATCGGCGTACATACCGCCTTGGACAATGCCGAAAAGAGCCTGGTGCGCTGGATCTTTCTGCGCTTTGACACAGCGCTCGAGCCAGCGGGTGGTGCGTTCGAGAGAATTTTTCGTGTAGCTGCGGTCGGCGGTGTGCGGGATACACTCGTCAAAGGCCATGATGATGTCGGCGCCAAGGGCGTTTTCGATTTCCATGACGGATTCCGGTGTGAAAAGATGCTTGGAACCGTCGAGATGGGAGCGGAAAAGCACACCTTCTTCTGTGATCTTGCACAGATCGCCGAGGCTGAACACCTGGAAGCCGCCGCTGTCGGTGAGGATTGGGCGATCCCAGTTCATGAAGCTGTGGAGACCGCCGAGCTCACGGATAAGCTCATGCCCTGGCCGCAAATACAGGTGATAGGTATTGGAAAGAATGATCTGCGATTTTGCGTCTTTGAGCTCGTCAGGCGTCAGGGTCTTGACGGTAGCCTGGGTGCCGACGGGCATGAAGGTTGGTGTTTCGATCTCGCCGTGAGGTGTGGATAAACGTCCAAGACGGGCAGCAGTGTGGCTGCACTTTTTTCTCTATTGTAAATTCAAAGCTCAATTTTTGTCTCCTGGGTTGATGAACATGGCGTCGCCGAAAGAGAAGAACCTGTAGCGCTGAGCGACCGCTTCTTTGTAAGCGGCAAGGATGTGCTCACGCGTGGAAAGGGCGCTGACGAGCATCATCAAGGTGGATTTCGGCAGATGGAAATTGGTGATGAGGCCATCTATGATCTGCCACTTGTAGCCGGGATAGATGAAGATATTTGTCCAGCCACTGCCAGCTTGGAGCCGGCCATCTTTGGCAGCGCTCTCAAGAGCACGTGTTGACGTGGTGCCGACAGAGATGATGCGGCGGCCTTCGGCCTTGGCTTTGTTAATGCGGTCTGCGGTTTCCTGGCTGATCTCGTAGTATTCGGAGTGCATTTCGTGGTCTTCGATGTCTTCCTCGCTCACTGGCTTGAAAGTGCCGAGGCCAACATGGAGCAGCACTTCTTCGATCTCGATACCATTTTGGCGCAGCGTCTCGAGCAGCTCAGTGGTAAAATGCAGGCCTGCTGTTGGCGCTGCTGCGGAACCGTCCACTTTTGCATAAACGGTCTGGTAACGGTTCTGATCCTCGAGCTGCTCGTGGATATACGGTGGCAGCGGCATGGTGCCGAGTTCTTCGAGGATCTCTTCAAAAATGCCGTCGAAGTGAAACGTCACCTTGCGCCCGGCGCTGGTATTGGCGATGACTTCGCCTTTGAGCCGACCCTCGCCAAAATCGATGACGGTGCCGACTTTGGCGCGCTTGCCAGGATGAACGAGAACCTCCCAGGTATTCGGAAGATCGTCGTCACGCTTTAGGAGCAGCACTTCGATCTTGGCGGTGCCGCCTTCCTTGACGCCAAAAATGCGCGCAGGGATGACCTTGGTATTATTGAGCACGAGCACATCGCCGGCGTGAAGATAGTTGACGATATCTCGAAAAACGCGATGCTCGACGGCGCTGTGTATTTGTCCATCACGAGCAGGCGCGAGTGATCGCGCTGTGCAGCGGGATGCTGGGCAATGAGTTCTTCTGGCAGTTCGTAATCAAATCACTTGTCTTCATTTATTGTTGTCTCTTCTCCCTCTTCGTTGATAAACAATGTCTCCTGCTGATTTTGCTCCTGCATGCGTTTTGGCATTAGCAAGCCAAAATGGTTGTAGGCTTTTTCTGTAGCGACGCGTCCGCGCGGCGTCCGCGCGAGGAATCCTTCCTGCAGGAGATAAGGCTCGCAGACATCCTCAAGAGTAACGCGCTCTTCACCGATGCTGGCGGCGAGGGTATCCAGGCCGACAGGGCCGCCTTTGTACTGCTCCATGATGGTCAAGAGCAGGTCACGGTCAAGTTTGTCGAGTCCGGCTTCGTCGACTTCCAGACGATCAAGGGCGTAGCGCGCGATCTCTGCATTGATGACGCCCTCTCCTTCTACCTGGGCAAAATCGCGCACACGATTGAGCAGGCGATTGGCAATTCGCGGCGTGCCACGAGAGCGACTGGCGATGAGACGCGCACCGTCAGACTCGATGGGTACATCGAGATGGCGGGCGTTGATATCGATGATCTGCGCCAGCTCATCAGTGGAATAAAACTGCAGGCGCTCGATGATGCCGAAACGATCGCGCAGCGGCGAAGAAAGGCTGCCGGCACGGGTTGTGGCGCCGATCAAGGTGAACGGCGGCAGATCCATGCGCAGGCTGCGCGCACTTGGTCCTTTGCCGATGATGATATCGAGGACATAGTCCTCCATGGCAGAGTAGAGCACTTCTTCGACAGCGCGATTGAGGCGGTGGATTTCATCGATAAAGAGCAGGTCGTACGGCTGGATGTTGGTGAGGAGCGCGACAAGGTCGCCGGCGCGCTCGATGCTCGGGCCAGAAGTGATGTGGATATTTACCTCGAGCTCGTTGGCGATGATCTGCGCCAGGGTTGTTTTGCCGAGACCTGGTGGTCCGTAAAACAGGCAGTGGTCCAATGCTTCGCCGCGCACGCGCGCTGCTTCGACATAGACCTTGAGCTTGGTCTTCACTTTTTCCTGGCCGATGTAGTCGCTGAAACGTTTCGGGCGCAGGTTTTTCTGTATTTTTACATCCTCGATGCTTTCGCTCGGGGAAATGATGCGTTCTTCAAGCATGGTTTATCCTCTCGCAAAATACTGCAGCGCTTTTTTAAGGGCTGCGTTCACGTCGGTTTCTTCGAGCACGTCGGTGGCATCCTGCATTTCCTTGATCTCATGAGCGCGATAGCCAAGAGCGATGAGCGCGTCGGTGAGATCGTTTTCGATGGCGCTTGGCTGTTGCGCAGCTTTCTTCTGCACAGGGGCTGGCGCATCCTGAGTGATGAGTGGAAATTCCTTGGCGATCTTTTCGCCGAGTTCAAGGATGAGACGCGCAGCGGTTTTTTTGCCAATCCCCGGGAGCGAGGAAAGCAGTTTTTCGTCGCCGGTGGTGATGGCTGTGATGATGCCCTGTGGCGAAGAAACGCCGAGCATTTGCATGGCGCTTTTCGGCCCAATGCCAGAGACGCCGATGAGCACATTGAAAAGTTTTTTCTCAAGGGCGCTGGAAAAACCGTAAAGGCCGATCTCATTTTCGCGCACATGCATGTAGGTGTAGATGGCGGCTTCCTCGCCAATGCTGAAAAGGGTTTCGCCGTCGTTCGGCATCATCACTTCAAAGCCGACGCCACCAACCATAAGGGTGACGATCTGACCGTCGCTTGCAGCGACGGTTCCTTTCAAATATCCTATCATTGTTTCCTCCATTATAACAATCCGCTGCGACTGTGCGCATGACAGATGGCGATGGCCAGCGCATCTGCGGCATCGTCTGGTTTTGGCAGCTCAGGCAGCTTGAGAAAATTCTGTACCATGTACTGGATCTGCTTTTTCTCTGCATGGCCGAAGCCGACGAGCGCCTGCTTAACCTGCATCGGGGTGTATTCGCCGATGGGTAGATTTTCCTGTGCCAGCCGCAGAAGCAGGACGCCGCGCGCCTGCCCGACGCTGATGCCGGTGGTGATGTTTTTGCCAAAATAGAGCTTCTCCACGGCAACTTCGTCGGGATGGTACTGGCGAATGATCTGTCCCAGGTCGTCGTAGATGACAGAAAGCCGCTGGGGCATATCCATATCTGGTTTTGTAATGATGGCGCCGTAAGCGACGCAGCTGATCTTGAAATTGGTCATACGGATGACACCATAGCCTGTTGTGGCGGTGCCGGGATCGAGACCAAGGATGATCATGCGCCCACCTCCTTTGGGATTAATGTTTGATGTTACGCGGCAAAAAGAGCACGAGGATTGTGTACAGTTCAAGACGGCCAAAGAGCATCAGCGCGCAGTAATACGCTTTGAGCACCGATGGCAGCGTGGAAAACGGCTCTGTTGGACCATATGCGCCGAAGGACGGACCGCTGTTGCAGATGCAGGTGAGCGAGGTTGTGAACGCTTCGAGCATCGGCAAGCCGACAGCAGCGGCGAAAAACGTTGAAAAGATGATGATGGCCGCGAAGAGAAAGACATAAATAGCGACGTTGATGACGACGCGGTTCGGGATCACGCTGCCGTTGATCTTGAGGCTGGTGATCATGCGCGGATGCAGCATATTGCGCAGCTCGTTACGCGACTGGCGCAGAAGGATCATCACACGCTCGAGCTTGACACCGCCGGCGGTCGATCCCGCGCAGCCACCCATGAAGATAATGAGCAGCACGAGCAGCTGCAAAAAACGGTGGCCAGACGTCGTAAATCGACGGTGACAAAACAAGTCGAGGGAAAAAAGCGCCACCACATTAAAAAGCGCGATGCGAATCGTTTCCATCAGGCCATATTCTCCGCTCGGATAAAGCACGATCACAATGAGCGCCGAAAAGAGCAGCACGAGCAGCACCAAAAAAGCGCCACTCGCCGTTGTGCCAGAGCACACGCAAGCTGCGCCGGCGAAAAACGCGGTAATACATAGCAAAGCTGCAGGCCGACAGAAACATGAACACCATCGTCACCCACTGCACGCTCTGCTGCGGGAAGGCTAGAATGCCATCGTTGCGCGTTGAATAGCCGCCGGTGGAGACGGTACTCATGGCATGGTTGGCTGCGTCAAAAAGCCCCATGCCGCAAACGACGAGAGCTAGAAAATTCAAAAGCGTCAGGATCAGATAAATGATCCAGAGGATCTTCGCCGAATCGCTGCTGCGGGGGCTGAGGTTTTTCTTTCACAGGACCGGTGACCTCGGCGTTCAAGAGCTGGGTGCTGCCGCTGACGCCAGAGAGCATCGCCACAAAGAGGACGACGATCCCCATGCCGCCGAGCCACTGTGTCATGCTCCGCCACAGGAGAATGCTGCGCGGCAGACTTTCCACCTCAGCGAGCACAGTGATCCCAGTTGCTGTGAAGCCAGAGAGTGTCTCTAAAAAAGCGTCGAAGATAGTTTGGGAAATAGCCGCTCATAAACATCGGCATCGTGCCCAAAAAACGACGCACATGAGCCAGGCCAGCGTCACCAAGAGAAACCCGTCGCGGATGCGCAGCAGGCTTTTCGCCCCGTGCCCAATGCCGAGACAAAGCCCGCCACAGGCCAGCGTCACCGCGATCGAGGTCAGATAGACGTCCATGATATGTTCGTTGTCATACACACTCATCAACAGCGGCACCACCATCGACAGGCCGACGAGGATGATGAGCTTTCCTAAAAATCCAATGATCGTTCGATTCACACTGAGTCGCCTCTATATATTGATCAGTTTTTCCACTTTGCGCACAGCGCGCTTTCCGACAAAGATCGTAATACGGTCACCAGGCTGCACAACATCCTCGCCGTTTGGGATGATGACATCGTCGTTGCGGTCGATGGAGGAAATGATCACGCCCTGCGGGAACGGGATATCCTTGATCTTCTGGCCGCAGATCTTGCGATGATCCTCGTTGACGATGAGGTCGATGACCTCGGCGCTGCCGGAATCGATCAACGTCAGCGATTCCAGCTTGCCCTTACGGATGAGCTTGAGAATGGCCTCGCGTGTCAGCGTCTGCGGATCCACCGCCACATCGATACCGACAGACTGGATCAGCGGCATATAATCCGTACGGCGGATCTGCGTCACCGTCTGCTTGGCGCCGAGCTGCGCGCCCAAAAGGCAGGCCAGAATGTTGAGCTTGTCGTTGTCTGTAGACGCCACGAGAATGTCCACGTCGCTGATGCCTTCCTCAGCGAGAATATCCGCATCGCCGACGTCGCCGTTTAAGACGATCGTCGTATCGAGCATGCCGGAGAGAAATTCGCAGCGTTTGAGATTCTGCTCGATGATCTTCACCTGCACATCCATTGGCTCCAGGATCTTCGCCAGATAATAGCCTAAGCGCCCGCCGCCAAGGATCATCACCTCCTGGATGACCTTGCGCTTGAAGCCCAGCGAACGCTCGATCTCTTTCATGTCCTCTGTGCGCGTCATCAGGAAAATATAATCGTGCTCACGGATGATCTCATTCCCGTTTGGAATGATGAAACGCCCGTCGCGCAAAATCGACGTGATCAGAAATGGTTTGATCTTCGGCAGATCCTTCAGCGCCTTGCCATTGACAAGGCTGTCTGGCGCCACTGGCAGCTCCACCATCATCAGCTTGCGCTTGTCAAAATAATAAATGTTCTTCGCTTCCGGAATACGAATATAGTTGCTGATGACCTCCGCCGTGACCTGTTCCGGATTGATGAACACATCCACCTCCGGCATCAATCGACGCAGCGCAGCGATGTCGTTGGCGTATTCAATATCGCGCAGACGCGCCACTGTGCGCTTGGCCCCTGCCTGCTTGGCGAAGGTACAGGAAAGCATGTTGATCTCGTCGCGGTCCGTCACCGCTACCACCAGATCTGCATTCCCGATCCCGATCGCCCGCTGCAGACGCGGGCTGGCGCCATTGCCATTGACGACTTGCACGTCGAGTTTTTCATTGATGATATTGCCGCGCTCAATATCCGGCTCCACAACGATCACGTCATGCTCGTCGCTCGACAGCATGCGCGCCAGACTGTAGCCGACTTTACCAGCGCCAATAATGACAATTTGCATGGAATCTCCCTCTCCCTTTGGTCTTGTATAAGTATAACAGAGAATAATTCCCGACGCAATCACACCGCACGCAAATGAAAAGCGGAGCGTTCGTGACGGATCACGAACGCTCCACGCCTCATACTGTAAACCTCATTCTTTGCTCAGCAGATATGGCTCGAGCAGCGCTTCCACAGCGTCGACGCCGAGGCCGGTTTCTGCGGAGAACAAGAGGATCTCCTCGCCTTTTGGCATTTCCAGCGCTTTACGGATCTGGGCTTTCTGCTTTTCGTACTGACCACGGGCGATCTTGTCGGCTTTGGTAGCGACGACCTGCACAGGCTTGTCGTAATAGCGCAGCCACTGATACATGGCGATGTCGTCCTTGGTCGGCGGATGGCGCAGATCGATCACCTGCAGCACGAGCTGACAGGCGTCGCGTTTCAGAAGATAGTTCTCGATGAACTGTCCCCATTTTTCACGCTCCTTCTGGCTCGCTTTGGCAAAGCCGTAGCCCGGCAGATCGACGAAATAGAACGGCGACAGATCGGTTTCAATCTCGTAGTAGTTGAGCTCGCGGGTCTTCCCCGGCTGCGAGCTGGTGCGCGCAAGATTTTTTGCGGCGGATGATGCGATTGATAAACGACGACTTTCCGACATTCGAGCGACCGCAGAGGGCGAACTCAGGATAACCGGTGTCGGGATATTGCTTCGGCGACACAGCGCCGATGAGGAATTTGCTGTTTTTAACGATCATCCGATCACCTCATTTCCGCTGGTGCCAATCTGGGCAAATGCAACTTCCCACACGTCCTCGACGCGCTTGACCAGACGAATCTCCAGATCGTCACGCACTTCCTGTGGAATCTCGTCGATATCACGCTGGCACTCCTGAGGAATGAGCACGATCTTCGCGCCTGCGCGATGGGCAGCGGTCACCTTCTCGCGAATGCCGCCGACAGGGAGCACCTTGCCGCGCAGGGTCATTTCACCAGTCATGGCAACATCCTGGCGCAGCGGCTTGCCGGTCATCATCGAGAGAAGTGAGGTCGTCATCGTCACGCCGGCAGACGGCCCTTCTTTTGGGCACAGCACCCGACGGCACGTGCACGTGAATGTCGTGGGTCTCGACGAAATCGTCGGCAATGCCGTAGCGCGCAGCGACGCTGCGCAGATAACTCAGCGAGATCTGCGCGGATTCGCGCATCACATCGCCAAGCTGGCCGGTGAGCATGAGATTGCCCTTGCCTGGCATGGCGACGCTTTCGATCTGCAGGATCTCGCCGCCGACCGGCGTCCAGGCCATGCCAACAGCGACACCAACAGCGTTCTCCTCGCTTGTAGCGAGATGGTCCACCAGCGGCTTACCGAGATAGTCCTTCACATTTGCCTTGGTCACGCGCGCTGGCAACGCTTCGTCTGCGATGTATTCGCCCTTGGCAAATTTACGGCAGCAGGCCTCGATCTTTCGCTCCAGCTCGCGCACGCCCGACTCGCGGGTGTAACGCGTGATGATTTCCTTGAGCGCGCCATCGGTGAAGGAAATGCTTCCCTTTTCCAGGCCACAGGCAGCCATGGCTTTTTTCACAAGATAGCGCTTGGCGATCTGTAGCTTTTCGTATTCAGTGTAGCTGGACATCTCAATGATCTCCATGCGGTCGCGCAGCGGCCCTGGGATCTGGCTAATGTCGTTGGCTGTGGTGATGAAAAACACCTTCGACAAATCGTATGGCACCTCCAGATAATGATCGCTGAAGGTGTTGTTCTGCTCAGGATCGAGGGCTTCCAGGAGCGCTGCCGACGGATCGCCCTTGAAATCGCGCGTCAGCTTGTCGATCTCATCCAGCAAAAACACCGGGTTGCTCGAGCCAACGTCGGAAATCCCTTGAATGATGCGCCCCGGGATCGCGCCGACATAGGTGCGTCGGTGTCCGCGGATCTCTGCCACATCCTGCACCCCGCCCAAGGCTGCGCGAATGAAATCGCGACCGAGCGCCCGCGCGATGGATTGGGCCAGCGAAGTTTTACCAATCCCCGGAGGACCGACAAAGCAAAGGATCGAGCCGGCGTTGTCACCGCGCTTGAACTGCACAGCGAGGAATTCCAGAATGCGCGCTTTGATCTTTTCCAGACCATAGTGATCCTTTTCGAGAATTTTCGCAGCGTAAACCAGATCGTGATCGTTTTCCTTGTAAATGCCCCACGGCAGCCCCACGAGGAAATCCAGATAGTTCTGGATGTTGCCGTATTCCGGATGCATCGGCGTTGAGTTGCGCATGCGTTTGAGTTCCTTGCGCGCACGCTCCTTCACCGTCTCCGGCATGAGCGAAGCTTCGATCTTTTGCTCAAGCTCATCGAGCTCGGCATCCTTGTCGACCTCTTCCCCCAGTTCCTTACGGATCACCTTGATCTTTTCACGCAGGAAATATTCCTTCTGGGATTTATCGATCGCCGCCTTCACGCGCTGGTTGAGCGTCATTTCCAAATGGATCAGCTCGTTTTCCTGCACCAGAAATGTCAGGAGTTTTTCCATCCGCTGATCGATATAGACATTGGAAAGCACCGCGTAGCGGTTTTCCATCTGACTCACAACCAAATGCGTCATGATATCTATCTTCTTGGCGATGTCTGTCTGATTCTGGATCATCGTCAGCTGCGCTGAGCTCAGCTTGCGCGTCAATCTGTTGAACCGCAAAAGCTCTGTCTGCAGACGCGCTTCCGTTTTCTGAGTCAGCGCCTTCGCCGCTTCGCTTGAATAATCGTCGTAGATCGGGAAGACGCGCATCATGAGCATGCCATCCTCTTCCTCAAGCTGCAGCGCCTGCACACGCTGACCGATGTCGAGGGTGATCTTATAGCCGTTGATCGCTGTATTTTTCTCGAGCTTCGTCACCTCAGCACGAACGCCGATCGGATAAAGCGCCTCCATGTCTGGCGTCTCCACATCCGGATGGATCTGCGTGAAGAGAAAAATCTCGCCATTTTCCGCACGGGCAACATCCACTGCACGCTTGGAAAGCTCGCGGCCAATGTCCACAGTGATCGTTGTGTTTGGCAGCGGCACAAGCTGGCGTAACGGCAGCATCACTCCACGTTCGCTTCTAATTGCACTCATCGTATCACTTCCTTACTCAAAAAAGGCTTTGCAAAGAGAGCCTTGCAAAGCCTTTCATCTTATTCCTTGTATTCCAGCAGCGGTGCGCCAGCGCCAAGGATCGCATCCCTGGTGATGCGCACGCGCGCAATGTCGTCGCGGCTTGGAATGTCGAACATAATGTCCATCATCACATTTTCCAGGATCGCACGCAGGCCTCGCGCACCGGTGTTGCGCTTGAGCGCTTCTTCAGCGATCGCGTCCAGCGCGTCGTCCTCAAACACCAGCTCCACATCGTCCATCTCGAAGAGCTTCTGATACTGCTTGACCAGCGCATTCTTCGGCTCTACGAGCACGCGGATCAACGCTTCCTTGTCGAGCTGCTCCAGCGTCACGAGATATGGCACACGGCCGATGAACTCTGGGATCAAACCAAACTTCAGGAGATCCTCAGGCTCGATCTTCTTGATCGTTGGCAGATCTTTTTTCGCCAGCGTTGCAGCATCTTCGGCATCCACAGCGAAGCCCAGGCTTCCCTTGCCGATGCGGCGGTCGATGATCTGCTCGATGCCGTCAAAGGCGCCACCGAGGATGAAGAGAATGTTCGTCGTGTCCAGCTGGATGAATTCCTGATGCGGATGCTTTCTTCCGCCCTGCGGTGGAATGTTCGCCACCGTGCCCTCGATAATCTTCAGGAGCGCCTGCTGCACCCTCGCTGCAAGCATCGCGGCGTGATCGACGGATTGTCGCTCTTGCGGGCGATCTTGTCGATCTCATCGATGTAAATGATGCCGCGGCTGGCTGCATCCATGTCAAAATCAGCAGCCTGGATCAGCTTCAGGAGAATGTTTTCCACATCCTCACCGACATAGCCGGCTTCCGTCAGCGACGTCGCATCCGCGATCGCAAACGGCACATTCAGCACACGCGCCAGCGTCTGCGCCAGAAGCGTCTTACCGCTCCCTGTTGGCCCAATGAGACAGATGTTCGTCTTCTGCAGCTCCACATCGTTGTCCGACGCCGCGTCGTCAATGTGATTGATGCGCTTGTAGTGATTGTACACCGCAACAGAGAGCGCTTTTTTCGCCTCGTCCTGACCGATCACGTACTCATCGAGCACCATCTTGATGTCAGCAGGCTTGAGGATATTTTTCCTGAAGAAAATCCTGGTGCGCCATCACAGCATTCTCAGCGAGAATTTCGTCACAGATTTTCACGCATTCGTCGCAGATGTACACACCCTGACCAGCGATCAGCTTGTTGACCTCGTCGCGTGATTTGCCACAAAATGAACAGCGGATTTCTTCGTTTTGCTCGTCGTTTTTACTCATTGATGCACTCCATTCCTCAGTGACGGTCGATGACCTTGTCGATCAGACCGTATTCAAGCGCTGCAGCCGGTTCCATGAAATTGTCACGTTCCGTATCCTGGCGCACCTTTTCAGGATCCTGACCAGTGCGTTCCGCCAAAATGCGGATCATCTTTTCTTTGATCTCCAGGATACGTTTCGCGTGGATCGCGATATCCGTCGCCTGACCAGATGCACCGCCCAGTGGCTGGTGGATCATGATCTCGCTGTTCGGCAGCGAGAAACGTTTGCCCTTCGCGCCTGCAGCGAGCAGAAATGCACCCATGCTTGCAGCCATGCCCACACAGAGCGTGCAGACATCCGGCTTCACATACTGCATCGTATCGTAGATCGCCAGCCCGGCAGTTACAGAACCGCCAGGGCTGTTGATGTACATGTAAATATCTTTCTTTGGGTCATCAGCTTCCAGGAAAAGAAGTTGTGCGATGATCGCATTGGCAGAATCATCCGTGACCTCGCCACCGAGGAAAATGATTCTGTCTTTCAGCAATCTCGAATAGATATCGTAGGAGCGTTCTCCATGACCAGTTTGTTCAATGACATAAGGGACAAGATAGCTCATCGTTGTAAACTCCTTTCAATGCTCCTGTCTACTGAAGCGCGCCGGCCTTACTTGATGACAGCGCTACCAAACAGGAGATCCATAACCTTTTCAAACTTGATGCTGTTTCTCAGCGCTTCCATCTGGCCCTGAACCATGAAGATCTGCTTCAGCTGATCTTTTTCCATCTGATAAAGCTTCGAGAGCTTGTCCAGTTCAGCGTCCAGT
>ENA-OQCL01000909-OQCL01000909.1-human-gut-metagenome-genome-assembly--contig:-NODE-909-length-12241-cov-5.373122_pt1 | contig 12241 bp, 8 predicted proteins | sample MGYA00242502_ERZ504586 | MGnify/ENA primary metagenome ERZ504586 (study PRJEB26092, sample SAMD00036316) | human gut metagenome | host: Homo sapiens | study: EMG produced TPA metagenomics assembly of... | reverse complement strand
CTCAATGTCAAAGTTCCTAAAGTGGAGCGGAAGACGGATTCGAACCCGCGACCCCAACCTTGGCAAGGTTGTGCTCTACCCCTGAGCTACTTCCGCGCCGAAATGGTGGCGGGACCCAGAATTGAACTGGGGACACACGGATTTTCAGTCCGTTGCTCTACCTACTGAGCTATCCCGCCATAAAATGGCGGAGCTGACGGGACTTGAACCCGCGACCTCCGGCGTGACAGGCCGGCGCTCTAACCAATTGAGCTACAGCTCCACTCTTGTTGCGCTTTTGGTGGGCGGAATAGGTTTCGAACCTACGACCCCCTGCGTGTAAGGCAGGTGCTCTCCCGCTGAGCTATCCGCCCGCGACATTGTTGCTTGCCGTACCGCATCAGCGACAACGAGAGATATTATAGGGATTTTTCATCAAATGTCAACCGGATAGACGAATTTTCCTGCGCATATATTTTTTGTTCCGCGCCATGTGAGCTGCGGCGCCGGTATACGCCGCCGCCCGCCCTTTTCGTGTTAAGATATTGCCAACGTTTTTACCAAGGGAGAGTGTCTTATGCAGGCAGGCACTGTTGTATTCGGAACTGTTTTTATGGACTGCAAGGGCTTTGCGGCGAACCGCTACGACCCGCTGGGACGCAACGTCGGCACCGTGCGCTTCATTCACGGCGGCGTCGGCCGCAACGTCGCGGAGAATCTCGCTCTCGCAGGCTCTTCGCCGGTTTTCGTATCTTCTGTGGACGATGGCGGCCTTGGCGGCGAGGTTCTCGCGCGTCTTGCAGCCGAGGGGGTCGACGTGAGCCGCGTGCGCCGCGCGCCGTCGCACGGTATGGGGATCTGGCTCGCGGTGATGGACGAACGCGGCGAGCTGGCCTCGTCGATTTCGCAGATGCCGGATCTTTCCATAATGGAGTCTGTCATCAGGGAAGAGGGCGAGGAGATTATACGCGCGGCAGGAAACGTGATCCTTGAAGTCGATCTTAACGACTTTATCTCGGGCGAGGTCCTTCGCATAGCGCGCAAGTATTCGAAGAAAGTTTACGGAATCACGGGAAATATGGAGGTCGTCCTGCGCAACAGGCATTTCCTGCGCGAGCTTGAATGTTATATATGCAACGAGACTGAGGCCGGGCGTCTTTTCGACGCTCCTGTGCAGGCCGGCGAACCGGAACGCGTGCTGGAGACGCTCGTGAACTACGTCGACGCGGAGAGGCTGAAGTCTATGGTGGTGACGCTCGGCGGCGTTGGGTCGGTCTTTTACGACGGCGCAGAGCGGAACGGAGGCTTCTGCCCGTCGCTGCCGACCGAAGTGCGCGATACCAGCGGAGCGGGCGACGCGTTTTTTTCGGGCACTGTCGAGGCCATGATCCGCGGTATTCCGCTCGGCGACGCCGTCATGTACGGAACAAAGCTCGCATCATGGACGATACGCGAGGAGGGGCCGACCTGCCGCGCTCTGCCTGAGCCGCTTTTCTGATTTTTTCAGAAGTTTGCCAAATTTGCGGCGGGGCGTTGATTTCACGTCCCGCCGTTTTTTATCAATGTCTTATGCAGGTTATCTTTACTCCACTGTTTCTGCTGAAATGGCTGCGGCGGGGCTTTTCCGGCAAATTACAGCGCCGTCCTCATATCCGGCCATATGTCGGCGGCTTTACGCCGCGCCTGCGAGGCTGAGGACGCAAGACCGGCGGCCTCTTCGGCTTTGTCTATGATTGCGCGGCGTACCGCCGGCCGTGAAAAGCGGGAAGGAACGAAAACGCGCCCCGTCCTTTATAAGGAAGGGGCGCGCCGGTTTAGCTTAACGCTGCGTAATTATCGGTTACTTTATTACGCCTATCGCCGCGAGAGCCGCGGAAAGTCTGGCTACCGGGACGCGGAACGGCGAGCAGCTGACGTAGTTGAGGCCGAGCCCGTTGCAGAAGGCGATGCTCGACGGGTTGCCGCCGTGCTCTCCGCAGATTCCGAGCTGGATTCCGGGGCGGGTCTTGCGGCCCTTCTCCACCGCGATTTCCATAAGTCCGCCTACGCCGTCGCGGTCAAGCTGCGCGAAGGGGTTCTGCTCGAAGACGCCCATCTCGACGTACTGTCCGAGGAACTTGCCTTCCGCGTCGTCGCGCGAGTAGCCGAAGGTGGTCTGCGTGAGGTCGTTGGTGCCGCAGCTGAAGAACTGCGCGTACTCGGCGAGCTGGTCGGCGACCATCGCGGCGCGCGGAAGCTCTATCATGGTTCCGACCATGTATTCGAGCTCTACGCCGTGCTCGGCGAGCTTCTGCTTCGCGACTTCGTCTACGAGGTCGCGCATGGCCTTCATCTCGAACTTGGTTCCGACGAGCGGGATCATGATGTCGGGGATGACCTTGACGCCCTTCTTCGTGAGCTTGCACGCCGCGTCGAAGATGGCGCGTACCTGCATCTCGTAGATTTCAGGATAGATCATGCCGAGGCGGCATCCGCGGAAGCCGAGCATCGGGTTCTGCTCGTGGAGTTCGCGGGCGCGGGCGATGGTCGCCTGTATCTTCTGGGCCTCGGCGCTGTTCGGGTCGAGGGTCTCGAGGGCCTTCGCGAGCTCCGGTATCTTCGGAAGGAACTCGTGGAGCGGCGGGTCGAGGAGACGGATGGTGACGGGCAGCCCTTCCATGGCCTCGAAGATTCCGTAGAAGTCGGATTCCTGCATGACCTGGAGTTTGTCGAGCTGTACGATTCTCTCTTCCTTCGTCGAGGCGACTACCATCTCCTGCATGACGGGCAGACGGTCGGCGTCCATGAACATGTGCTCGGTGCGGCAGAGGCCGATGCCCTTCGCTCCGAAGGCACGGGCGCGGCGGGCGTCTTCCGGCGTGTCGGCGTTGGCCCAGACCTGGAGCTTCGCGATCTTGTCGGCGTCGTCGAGGAGCTCGCGGAAGTTGTCGTCGAACTGCGGGTCGATGAGTTCCATCTTGCCGACTATGACGTCGCCGTTGCTTCCGTCGAGGGTGAGGTATTCGTCTTTCTTGACGGTCACGTCGCCTACGGTGAAGGTTTCGGCGGCGAGGTCGATCTTTACAGTCTCGGCTCCGGATACGCAGGGCTTGCCGAGTCCGCGGGCGACGACGGCCGCATGGCTCGTCATTCCGCCGTGGCTCGTGAGGACGCCCTGGGCCGCGAAGAGTCCGTGGATGTCGTCCGGGGTGGTCTCGGGACGGACGAGGATGATTTTCTCGCCCTTTCCGCCGCGCTCGGCCGCTTCGTCGGCGTCGAATACGACTTTACCGACGGCCGCGCCCGGAGAGGCGGGAAGTCCCTTGACGAGGACGTTGCGTTTGGCTTTCGGGTCAAGCTGCGGATGGAGCAGCTGCTCGACCTGCTCGGGCGCGACGCGCGAAACTGCGGTCTCGGCGTCGATGAGTCCCTCGTGGAGCATATCCATGGCGATTCTTACGGCAGCGGCGGCAGTACGCTTTCCGTTTCTCGTCTGGAGTATGTAGAGCTTGCCCTTCTCTACCGTGAATTCGATGTCCTGAGCGTCGCGGTAGTGGTTCTCAAGGAGTTTCGCTATATCGCAGAACTGCTTGTAGACCTCCGGCATCGTCTCGCCGAGCGAGGCGATGGGCATCGGCGTGCGGATACCGGCGACGACGTCTTCGCCCTGAGCGTTGATGAGGTATTCGCCGAAGAGCTTGTTTTCGCCGGTCGAGGGGCTTCTCGTGAAGCAGACGCCGGTGCCGCAGTCGTCGCCGAGGTTGCCGAATACCATCGTTACGACGTTGACCGCCGTGCCGTAATCCTCGGGGATGTTGTTGATCTTGCGGTAGGTGATGGCGCGCGGCGTGTTCCAGCTGCGGAAGACGGCGTCGATGGCGAGGCGGAGCTGCTTCCACGGGTCGGTCGGGAAGGTGTGTCCGGCGTCGGCGACTATCTGCTTGTAGTCTTCGACGAGCTTCTTGAGCTCTTCGGCCGGGATTTTGTAGTCTTCCTTGACTCCCGCGGCGTCTCTCGCCTGCTCGAGGCGCTTTTCAAATTTGTCGAGATCCACGCCGAGAACGACGTCCGAGAACATCTGGATGAAGCGGCGGTAGCTGTCGTAGGCGAATCTCTCGTTTCCGGACGATTTCGCGAGGGCCTTCACAGTGTCGTCGTTGAGGCCGAGGTTCAGTATGGTGTCCATCATGCCGGGCATCGAGACGGGGGCTCCCGAACGGACGGATACGAGAAGCGGGTTCTCGGAGGAACCGAAGTTCTTTCCGGTGAGCTTCTCTACGCGGCCGATGGCGGCTTCCACGTCGCTCCAGATTCCGGCTATGAAGTCGTTTTCTTTCCAGTACTGATGGCACGCCTCAGTGGTAATTATGAAGCCCGGCGGCACCGGAAGCCCGATCTTCCACATCTGCGCGAGGTTCGCGCCTTTGCCGCCAAGGAGCAGGCGCATGTCCGCGCTGCCTTCGCTGAAATCGTAGATGTACTTAGTTGACGACATCAAGTTACCTCCCAATGTATCGTTTGATTTAACGGCTCCGGCCGTTATTGACCACAGTATAATTTATATCACAGACGGCTCTTATTTCAAGATGCTGAAATCGCCTATCTGCATGAAGAAATTCTGGCACTCGTTCAGCAGCGCTATACGGTTTGCGCGGATCTCGGGGTCCTTGTCCATGACGAGGACGTCGTTGAAGAACTGCGCTATGACCGGCGCGAGCTCCGCCATTATCGCGGCGAGCGTTTCCCAGTCGCACTTCTCCACCGCTTCGTGCGCCTTGCCGGTGAGCTTTTCGAGCTCCTCGTAGAGATTGCGCTCGGCGTCCGCGACGAATTTCGACGGGTCTACCTTGCCGGGCTCGCCCTCTGCCTTCGCGAGGAGGTTCTTTACGCGGACGGCGGCAGTTACTAATTCCGCGAACCACGGCTCGCCGGCGGCCTTCGTGAGGACTTCGGCGAGACGGTAGAGCTGGAGCGGGCGCGACGGCGCGGTCTGCACGGCGAGCGCTACGGCTTCGTGGCTGAAGCCCTTCTCGCGGAGCTGAACCTGCTGGCGCTGCGCGATGAAGGCCTTGAGCTTCTCGAGGCGCTCCTGCGGCATTTCAAGCAGTCCGGCCGCCATGCCGAGGGCTTCGTCGAGGTCGATGTCGAGCGAGAGCCCCCAGATGAGCTCGTTGATAGTTCTCGCGGCGCGGCGCAGTCCGTAGGGGTCCTGCGACGAGGTCGGCTCCATGCCTATCTTGTAGATGGCGGAGAGGGTGTCGAGGCGTTCGCCGATGCCGAGAAGGGCTCCGCCCATCTGCGAGGGCAGCTCGTCTCCGGCGTAGCGCGGCAGATACTGCTCGTATATAGCGAGCGCGACTTCCTCGGGCTCTCCGGCCTTGCGCGCGTATTCGCGGCCCATGATTCCCTGCACGTCGGAGAACTCGTAGACCATGTTGGTGACGAGGTCGGCCTTCGCGAGGTCGCAGGCGCGCGAGAGCTTCGCCATGTCGACGTCGGCCTTGAGCGTCTCGGCGAGCCAGAGCGTGAGCTTCTTTATTCTCTGCACCTTGTCGTAGACGGTGCCGAGCTTTTCCTGATAGGTTACGTTCTTGAGCTCCTCGGCGTGGGCGTCGAGGGACTTTTTCTGGTCCTCTTTCCAGAAGAAGGCGGCGTCGTAGAGGCGCGCGCGCAGTACGCGCTCGTTGCCTTCGCGGACGACGCTCATGTCCTTCGCGCGGTTGTTGCTGACGCCGATGAAGTTCGGCATAAGCTTGCCGTCCGCGCCGTGGACCGGGAAGTAGCGCTGGTTCTTCGCCATCGAGAGGATGAGTACCTCGGCGGGGATGTCGAGGAATTCCTTCTCAAAGCTTCCATAGAAGGGTATCGGGTACTCGTTGAGGTGTACGTTCTCTTCGAGCAGCTCGGGGTCGACCGTGACCTTCGCGCCAAGCTCTTTTTCTATCTCGGCGACTCCGGCGAGGATCATGGCCTTGCGCTCCTCGGGGTCGGTGATGACAAAGTTCTCGCGCATCGCGGCGTCGTAGGAGGCGGTGTCCTTGATTTCGACGGCTTCCTTGCCCATGAAGCGGTGCCCGCGCGAGGTCGTGCCGCTCTTGACTCCGCCGAAGGCTACTTCGAGCGGCTTGTCTCCGTAGAGCGCGACGAGCCAGCGGACGGGACGCGCGAAGCGGACCGTCTTCTCCGCCCAGTACATGCTCTTCGGGAAGGCGAGACGGTGCATGAGCTTCTCAAGAAGCTGCGGGAGCACCTCGGCGGAGGGCTGTCCCTCGGTGCGTTTCTCGGCGACGACGTATTCCGCGTTTCCTATCGTTTCGACCTTGAGGGCCGAGACGTCTACGCCGCGGCTGCGCGCGAAGCCCTGCGCGGCCTTCGTCGGGTTGCCGTCGGCGTCGAAGGCCTGGGCCTTGAGCGGTCCCTTCGAGACTTCGACGGCGTCGTCCTGACGCTCGGCGACGTCCTTGACCTTGAGCACGAGGCGGCGCGGCGTGCATTCGGACTTTATCTCTCCGTGGGCGATGTGCGCGCCGTCAAGCTCCTCGGCGGCGTACTGCGCGAGGTCGGCGAGCGCCTTGGGCATAAACCTCGCGGGGATTTCTTCGGTTCCTATCTCAAACAGAAGGTCGGTCATTACCGCTCGCCTCCTTTTATAAATTTGTCGAATTTATGCATCAGCGGGTAGCCCATCTCTTCGCGCTGCTTGAGGTACGCTTTGCAGCAGGCGCTTGCAATCGTGCGGACGCGGCTGATGTAGCTCGTGCGCTCCGTGACGCTTATCGCGTTGCGCGCGTCGAGCAGGTTGAATGAATGCGAGCACTTGAGCACGTAGTCGTAGGCGGGAAGCACAAGCCCCGTCTCGAGCACTCTTTTCGACTCGGCCTCGTACTTGTTGAAGAGCTCGAAGAGCATGTCGGTGTCGGCGACCTCGAAGTTGTAGGTCGAATGCTCGACCTCGCCCTTGTGGTGTACGTCGCCGTAGGTGACGTTGTCGACCCACTGGAGATCGTAGACGTTGTTGACCTTCTGGACGAACATCGTGATTCTTTCGAGACCGTAGGTCAGCTCGGCGGGGACGACGTCCATGTCGACGGCTCCCATCTGCTGGAAATACGTGAACTGCGTGATTTCCATTCCGTCGAGCCAGACCTCCCATCCGAGCCCCCAGGCTCCGGTGGTCGGGTTCTCCCAGTCGTCCTCGACGAAGCGGATGTCATGCTCCGCGGGGTCGATGCCGAGATACTTGAGGCTCTCGATGTAGAGTTCCTGAATGTTGTCGGGAGCCGGCTGGATGATGACCTGATACTGGTAATAATGCTGAAGGCGGTTCGGGTTCTCACCGTAACGCCCGTCGGTCGGCCTTCTCGACGGTTCCACGTAAGCGACGCGCCACGGTTCCGGGCCGAGGACTCTCAGAGTCGTGGCCGGGTTCATGGTACCAGCGCCTACCTCCAAATCGTACGGCTGCTGTATTACGCAGCCCTGAGAAGCCCAAAAATGTTCCAGGCGCATAATTAGATCCTGAAAGTTCACCTTCTCTTACCTCCTTTATGATGGACAAATAATTACCGCCTCATTTTACAGCAAATTTCTAAAATATGACGACAATTTTTTTATATTCGCCGCAAAAATTTCTTCCGCTGGGCGTTTTGCGGCCCATTCGACGAATTTAGCGTGGGGCAGAGCAGCCGCGGCGCGCAGCACGAGCAGCTCGCGCTCCGAAAGCGGAGCGCCCTTCGCCCGCGCGGCGCAGCGTCCGCACAATATCCCTTCGTCGGTGAAGAGGCCGCCGCGCGCGAGCCTTTCGCCGCATCCGGCGCAGTATTCGAGCGACGGCGCAGTGCCCATCGCGGCGAGCAGCCGCCACATGTAGCGAAATTCTACGGCGGCGGGCATCGCTCCGTCGCGGAGCTGCACCATCGCGCTCCAGAGCGTGCGCAGAAGTCCGTCGTTCTCGCATTCGGCCGGCGCTCGCCGCCGCTGAGCCTGTAGAGGCGCGCGGCGCAGGCGAGCGCGGCGGGCGACCTCGCAGCGAAAGGAAGTCTTCCTTCACGTCGACGGACTGGAGATAGAGGCGCGTCGGGCTGCGGTAGAGGGAGAAGCTCCCCCACACCATCGGCTCCGCGCCGCCGCCGAAGCGGTTTTTGCCGCCGGCCGCGGGCGCGCCCGCCCAGCGCGGGCCAAAGCCGCGCAGGAATAACAGAAGGGACCGCCCTCCCTTGGAAGCTTCCTTCCTCAGGAGCACGGTCCCGCTCGCCTGATAATATCCCTGCCGAAGCTGTTCGCCTATCACGCGCCGTACCCGAGACGCCGCAGCTCCTCGGGCGACTTGCGCCACCCGGGGCGCACCTTCACCCAGAGCTGGAGGAATACCTTGTAGCCGAACTTCTCTTCGAGCTCGGCGCGCGCCTCGCTGCCTATCTGCTTCAGCATCGCGCCGTTCTTTCCGATTATTATGCCCTTCTGCCCTGGGCGGTCGACGACTATCGTCGCGCGTATCGTGCAGACCTTGAGCTCGGGGTACTCGTCGGGGCTCTTGAACTCATCGATGACGACGGCGACGCCGTGCGGCACCTCCTCGTCGGTGTGGCGGAAAATCTTCTCGCGTATGACCTCGGAGGCTAGGAATCTCTCCGTCGAGTCCATGAGCATGTCTTCGGGATAAATAGCCGGCTGCTCTGGAAGCACGGCGCTTATCGCCGACGCAAGCTCCTCGAGGCCGCGCTTCTCCGCCGCCGAGACGGGGACGACGGAGGCGGGCGTTATCTGCTTCGCGTAGACCTCCGCGCTTTTCATGTAATCCGCGGCGTTTCCGAGCTTGTCCGTCTTGTTCACCGCGAGGACTATCGGGAGTTTGACGCCCGCGAGCGCCGCTAAAATCACGCGGTCCTTCTCGCTCACGGCCCTGTCCTGCGCCTCGACGACGTAGCATATCGCGTCGACCTGCATGAGGGCCTCCTCGGCCTCTTTCATCATGAAGTCGCCGAGCGCGTGCTTCGGCGTGTGGATGCCGGGCGTGTCGACGAATATAATCTGTTCGTTGTCCGTGGTGTATATGCAGCGGACGGCGTTGCGCGTCGTCTGCGGTTTCGGCGAGACGGCCGCGACCTTTTCGCCGAGCAGCGCGTTTATTATCGAGGACTTGCCGACGTTGGGCCGTCCGAGAAGCGCGACGAATCCGCTTTTGTAATGTTCAGGGCTCATTCTGTTTCACCGTCTTTCAGCGAAAATCCGGAGGGGAGCAGCTCGTCGAGCGCGATTATGCGGAAGCCGCGCACGTCCTTGATAACCACGGGCATCGCGCCGTTGAACTCCGCGAGGAACTGGCGGCACGAGCCGCAGGGCGGGCAGAATACGCCGTCCGGCCCTGCGACGGCGGCGGCCGTCGGGCGCGTCAGCCCCATAGCCACGGCGGTGGTCATCGCGTTGCGCTCCGCGCATATCGAGAGGCTGTAGCTCGCGTTCTCGACGTTGCAGCCAGAGACGACGCTCCCGTCCTCAAACAGCAACGCCGCGCCGACGGAAAAGCCCGAGTAGGGCGCGTAGGCCCTGGCCCGCGCCTTTTCGGCCTCGGCCATCAGCATCTCCGCGGTCTCGGCCGGGAGAGCGGCTCTCTCCTTCTTCTCGCTCATGTTATTCTCCGAAAAATTCCTTGACCATGCGCTCCTGCCGCGCCCACATATCGGCGCGCTCGTCCTCCTCGGCGTGGTCGAAGCCGATGAGGTGCAGGAAGCCGTGGCATATGACGAGGACCGTTTCGCTCTCGACGCTCTTGCCGTTCTCTGCGGCGTTTTTCGCGACCGCCTCGGGGCATACGACTATGTCGCCGAGCGGAAGGCTGTCCCAGTCCGCCGGCGGCTCGAAAGCGCCTTCTTCGTTCTCCCACATCGCGAAGGAAAGCACGTCGGTCGGTCCCTCCGTCTCGCGGTATTCTTTGTTGATTTCGGCCATCTGTGCCTCTCCGGCGAAGGTCAGCGATATCTCGCACTCCTGCGCCGCCTCGGGAAGAGGCTTCTCCGCTTCGATATAGTCGGATATGACCTTTTCAATGCGTTCGGCCATTCCGGCGTTCCAGAGGTTCTCAGCCTCGCCGCGCAGATCACCGCAGTGTATCGTCGTTTTCATTTTTTCGTCCTCCTTCGCCGTTTCGGAGCCGCCGCGTTTGCGCCGCGCCTCTTTTATTATCTCGTTGATGTCCTTGACCTCGCGCGAATGATATGTCGAACGGAACACGTTGAGGAATGCCTCCTCGATGTTCGCTATCTCACGCAGCGTGAAGTCAGCGTCGTTCATCTGCCCCGCGTCCACCTTGCTCTGTATAACCTGCCTGATGAAGGCGGATAGCTCGTCGTCGCTCTCGAAGGGCTTGTTGCGCGCCTTTATCGCGGCCTCAACGGAGTCGGCGAGCATCACGAGCGCCGTCTCGCGCGTCTGCGGGCGCGGCCCAGGATAGCGGAAGTCCTCTTCCTTAACGTCCTCGCCAAGCGCCTTGGCCTTTTCGTAGAAATATTTCTGAATCGTCGTGCCGTGGTGCTCGCGTATGAAGGGGCGCAGCGCCTTCGGAAGGTTCGTCTGCGCCGCGATGTCGAGGCCGTCCTTCACGTGCGAGATGAGCACCTTCGCGGAGAGCTCGGGCGGCAGGCTGTCGTGGATGTTCTTGCCCGGACGCTGGTTCTCGACGAAGTACTGCGGGTTCTTAAGCTTGCCGATGTCGTGGTAGTACGCGCCGGCCTTTACGTAGAGGCCGTTCATGTGCAGCTTGTCCGCCGCGGCTTCGGCGAGCGTGCCGACCATGAGTACGTGGTTGTAGGTGCCCGGGGCCTCCATCTGCAGGCGTTTGATGAGCGGCTGCGACGGGTGGCTCAGCTCAAGCAGCCGCAGCGGCGAGATTACGTCGAAGATGTTCTCCCATAGCGGAAGCAGCGCGACGACGATCGTCGCCCATATGGCGCTGAAGAGCACCGTGCCGAAGGCTATGTTGCGGTCGAAGTACAGGTCGAGCCCCCAGTAAACGCAGACCGATACGACGCCGAGCGCTATTCCGAGCAGGAAGAGGTTGCGCCATATCGTTATACGGTGGTTCGGCGGGTTCAGGAACATTATGCGCCCTATGCCGCCCGAGAAGCCCGCGAGGATACAGCCGAGACATACGACGCCGGGGTTCGTCCCGTAGCCGATGATGACGCTTATCAGGCCGCCTCCGAATATCACGTGGAAGGACAGCGAGACCGGCATCGTGAGGCAGAGCCAGCCCGTGAGGCCGAGCACCGCCATCGAGTAACCGCCGAGGCGCGCGAAGACGACCTCAAGCGTCCAGACGACGGAGAGGACGACCGCGATGTATATCCACTCACGCATGGAGAGCTTCTCCTTGAGGCCGGAGGATATCCAGACGGGCCAGAAGCTCCATAAGACTATCGCGCCGAGCACGAATATCAGATGCCGCCACGGGAAGTCCGCGTCCGGATAGCCCTGCGAGGCGAGCAGCCGCGCCGTGGACGGCGTGACGACCTCGCCCTTCTGGACGAGCACGGAGCCGGGGCGTATCTCTTTGATTACGGCGGGAATCTGCGCGGCCACGTCGTCCTTGAGCTTCATCAGCATCTCGCTGTCGGACTGGAGCGACGGGTTCATGATTACGTCGAGCATCTGGAAGGCGACGTTGCGCTCCGACTGCGTTAGAGCCGTCTGCTTGAGGTACTTCCATATCAGCGAGGTCTGCTGCTCGCGGTCGGCCGATTCGTTGAGCACCTTCGGCCCTATCGACGCGACGGCCTCGCTTATCGCCTTCTGCGACGCGGCGCTCTGCTTGTTGTATATGTTCAGCAGCGGCGCGTTGAAAAGCTCCGTCAGCCGGCCGTCCTTCAGAAGCTCGATGCGGCGCGACACCTCGGAGGCTATCTTCTCGTCCTGCACCATGACGGCGATGATGCGCGAGGTCGCGCGCTGGCGCAGCTCGAGCGTCGCCGCCTTGTCCTCGTAGCGCGCCGACGTGAGCGCGAAGTAGGTCTTCTGCGCCGGGAGTCCTATCTGGTAGTTCTCCTTGCGTTCGAAGAGGTACCAGTTGAAGCCGACGAGCAACGCCGCGACGCAGAGCAGTATGGCGCGGAATATGATGTACTGCCGGTTCTCCGGCCTGTATGAGAACCTGCCGAGGACTTCCTTAAAGCTGTCCAGCAGCAGGCTGCTTTTCTTCTCTTCTCCGTCTGTCATAGTCTTCGTACGCCCTCACTATTCTCTGCACTATTTCGTGACGCACGACGTCCCCGTCGCTGAGGTTGATGAA
>ENA-OQCL01000908-OQCL01000908.1-human-gut-metagenome-genome-assembly--contig:-NODE-908-length-12251-cov-3.152837_pt1 | contig 12251 bp, 9 predicted proteins | sample MGYA00242502_ERZ504586 | MGnify/ENA primary metagenome ERZ504586 (study PRJEB26092, sample SAMD00036316) | human gut metagenome | host: Homo sapiens | study: EMG produced TPA metagenomics assembly of... | reverse complement strand
CCTCATCGCCATGAGCGCCTGCCTTGGTGGCGAAGTGCCGCGTCTGTGCTCGATGACGATCTCGAGGGCGCGCGCCAGGCCGCCATGTGGTATCAGGACCTCTTTGGCGAGGATTATTATTTCGAGCTGCAGAACCACGGCATTTCCCGGACAGATCAAGGTCAACGACGGCCTGCACCAGCTTTCCCGGGAGCTTGGCGTGCGCCTCGTCGCCACCAACGACAACCACTATGTCCGCGCTGAAGACGCCGCCGTGCAGGATGTGATGCTCTGCATCCAGACAGCGACAACCCTCGATACCGAGGATCGCATGCGCTTTGAAGGCCATGAGTTTTATTTCAAAAGCTACGAAGAAATGCTGCGCATGCTGCCCGACGACGCCGCCGCCCTCGACGAAACCGTGCGCGTCGCCGAAAAATGCAATTTCGATTTCACCCTCGGGCACAATTATATGCCGAATTTCGACACGCCGCCGGGCCTGGACCACAAGGCCTATCTGCGCAGCCTCTGTGAAGAAGGCATCCACCGCCGCTATCCAGCTGCCGGCGCCGAGGTGACAGAGCGGCTCGACTACGAGCTCGGCGTCATCGACAAAATGGGCTACAATACCTATTTCCTCATCGTCTGGGATTTTGTCAACTACGCCAAAAGCCACGGCATCTTCGTCGGCCCTGGCCGCGCTCTGCAGCCGGCAGCATCGTCAGCTATCTCCTCGGCATCACCGACATCGATCCCCTCAAGTATCAGCTGCTCTTCGAGCGCTTCCTCAATCCTGAGCGCGTGAGCATGCCCGATATCGACATCGATTTTTGCTACGAGCGGCGCGGCGAGGTCATCGACTACGTCGCGCGCAAATACGGCGCCGATCACGTCACCCAGATCATCACCTTCAACAGCATGCTCGCCAAGGGCGCCGTGCGCGATGTTGGCCGCGTGATGAACGTGCCGCTTTCTGTCGTCAACAAGGTCACCAAGCTCATCCCGAGCGAGCTCGGCATCACCCTCGACAAAGCCATCAGCGCCTCCGACGAACTGCGCGCACTCATCGCCGACGACGAGCAGATCGCCGCCATGATCCAGATGGCGAAAAGCCTCGAAGGGCTGCCGCGCAACGCCGGTGTCCACGCCGCCGGGGTCGTCATTTCCGCAGAGCCTGCCGACCATTATCTGCCGCTGCAGCGCACCAAGGAAGACGCCGTCATCACCCAGTATCCCAAGGACGACGTCGAAGCCATCGGCCTGCTCAAGATGGATTTTCTCGGCCTGCGCACCCTCACCGTCGTCAATAAGACCATCGAATCCATCCGTGCGCGCTACGGCGTCGAGGTTGATTTCAACACCATTCCTGACGACGATCCGGAAACCTATCAGATGCTCTCTGCCGGCGACACAGCTGGCGTCTTCCAGCTCGAAGGCAGCGGTCTGCGCGCCGTGCTCAAGGAGTTGCAGCCTGAAAGCCTGGAGGACATCATCGCCCTCGTCGCGCTGTATCGTCCGGGACCGCTGGGCAGCGGCATGGTCGAAGATTTCATCGCCCGCAAGCACGGCGAGCAGGAGATCACCTACCTCGATCCGAAGCTGGAACCGATCCTCAACACCACCTACGGCGTCATCCTCTACCAGGAGCAGGTCATGCAGATCGCGTCCAGCCTCTGCGGATTCACCCTCGGCGAGGCCGATATGCTGCGCCGCGCCATGGGAAAAAAGAAGCCGGAGATCATCGCCGGCTACAAGACGCAGTTCATCGAAGGCGCTCAGAAAGGCGGCACCTCTGCAGAGATCGCTGAGAAGATCTTCGAACTCATCGAATACTTCGCCGGCTACGGCTTCAACAAGAGCCACAGCGCCGCCTACGGTCTGCTCGCCTTCCAGACAGGCTGGCTCAAATGCCATTATCCAAAGGAATTTATGGCAGAAACGCTGAATTCCTTCATCGATCGCGTCGACAAAATGACCTTTTACATCAGCGAATGCCGCCGTCTCGGCATTCCCGTGCTGCCGCCAGACATCAACGCCAGTGGCATGGGCTTCACCGCCACCGACGAAGGCATCCGCTTTGGGCTGAACGCCATCAAGAGCGTCGGCCAGCATCCTGTGGATCTCATCTGCCAGGCGCGCGCGGAAGCGCCGTTTACAAGCTTCCAGGATTTCTGCACACGCGTAGAGATTGGCGGCACCGTCGGCAGGCGCGTCCTCGAAGCGCTGATCAAAGCAGGCACCTTCGATTCCCTCGGCCAGGGCACGCGCGGCTTGCTCGCCGTGCTCGATGAGTGCATCGCTCAGGCGCAGCAGCTGCAGAAAAACCGCAACTCCAACCAGATGTCCCTCTTCGATTTCGTCGAGGCGCCGTCTCTCAACACCGTCAGCGTCGAAATTCCCGACATCGGTGAGTTCGACAAAGACGAGCGCCTGCGCTACGAAAAGGAAATGCTCGGCATCTACGTCAGCGGTCATCCGCTAGACAGCTTCAGCGAAGCGCTCCAGCACATCGCCAGTTGCAGCATCAGCGAGATCAACGAGCAGATGGATGGCGTCACGCTGATCCTGTGCGGCATCATGACCGGCATCCGCATGCAGACCACGAAAAAAGGGCGATCTCATGGCCTATGCTTCCCTCGGCGACCGCGAAGGGGACATCGATCTCCTGATCTTCCCGCGCACGCTGCCTCAGGTGCGCAGCCAGCTCGAGGAAAACAACATCGTCAAGGTCACAGGCCGCGCCAGCATTCAGGACGACGAGCGCAAAATCTTCGTCGAATCCATCGAGCCGCTGCGCCACGCCGCCGCAGATCCTGCCAAAGCGCCGCTGCGCGTTTTTGTGAAGATCGCTGAAGGCCTGCCTTACGACGACGAGCGTGTGCTTGCTTTTCTCACCAGGGAGCCGCGCGGCGACGTGCCGGTGTTTCTCTGCTATATGCCAGAGAGCCGCATCGTTCTGCTCAACGAAACCTACTGGGTCAACGATGACCCGGCGCTGTGGTCGCGGCTTGGCGAAAGCTTCGGCCCGGAAAATGTGAACATCCAGCGCCGTCAGCCACAGTGACAGGCGCACCAAAAAAGCCGTCGGCACCAGCCGGCGGCAAATTATAGAAAACAAGAGGAAAATAAATGAAAATAGCAGTTTACTCAGGAACCTTTGATCCCATCACCAACGGCCACATGTCCATCATCAAGCGCGCCGTTGGCCTTTTCGATAAGCTCTACATCGCTGTCGCAGAGGAAACCTACAAGCACACCCTCTTCACCGTCGACGAGCGCGTCGCGCTGGTGCAGGAGAGCGTCGCCGATCTCGAAAATGTCGAGGCGGAAAAATTCACCGGCCTTTTGGTGGATTATGCCAGCGCGCGCGGCGCCGTCGCCATTGTGCGCGGGTTGCGCGTGATCTCGGATTTTGAATACGAGATGCAGATGGCTTCCTTCAACCGCCACCTCAATCCCGCCATCGAGACCGTCTTTTTCACTGCCGATGGCGAATTTTCCATGGTCAGCTCCAGCATGATCCGCAACATCGCCAGCTTAAACGGCGACATCCGCGATTTCGTGCCAGCGCCTGTGTATGAGGCGTTGCGCAAAAAATATTAAGCCTTCGCCTTTGCCAGCGCCAGGAGCTCAGACAGGGCGCCGATCATGTAGGTCGGCTGCGCCGCTTCCAGGCTTTCCAGCGACACCGCTGTGAAACGCACGCCGGCGGTGTCTATGTGGGCGTTTTTGCCGCAGAGAATATCGTTGGGGCTGTCGCCGATCATCAGACAGTCGCGCGGGTCAGCGTCGAGGGCGTTGATCGCGTAGCGCACTGGCGCCGGGTCTGGCTTGTGGGCCGTGGTCTTTTCCGGGCCAACCAGCAGATCGATGAGGTGATCGATGCCGATGTGCGCCATCTGGGCGCGGGCATTGACCTCCTTTTTCGAGGTGACGATCGCGTTTGTGCAGCCGCGCGCATGCAGCGCTTCCAGCACAGCGCGGGCGCCGTCGATCTCCTGCAGGAGCGACATGCCGCAGGCGTCAGAATATTTCCGGTAAACGCGCAGAAGCTCCTCAGCATGTGCCGGTGCAAGATCCTCCAGCGCCTCGGCAAGAGGAATGCCAAAGGTCGCCGTGATCGTCTCTTCCGGCAGCGTTACGCCCAGCACCTCCTGGAAAGCCAGCTGGAAGCAGCGGATCACGTGCGCGTTGCTGTCCAGGAGCGTGCCGTCAAAATTCGAAGAGAAAGGTGGAATATTGTTTCATGAAAAGTCCTCCGTGATGAATAGGGGTGAGAGTATGGCTCATTTAGATGATACAGTAGCAGGCGTCAAGGGCATCGGCCCGAAAAATCAAAAGCATTCTCGCCGGGCATGGGCATCCACACCTGCGCGACGTGCTCACGCTCTATCCCTTCCGCTACGACGACTGGAGCGAGCTCGCGCCAGTGCGGGAATGGCGTGGGCGCGACACCGCCGTGTTTGTGGGCCGCGTCACTCATTTGGATGTGTCAAACACCAGCCGGCGCAACGTCAAAGTTGTGAAAGCCGTCCTTGAAGGCGCGCAGGGCGAGATCGTCGCCACCTGGTTTGGTCGCTATCAGATGGAAAAAATATCTCTATCCAGGCGTGCAGCTGCTCGTTTTCGGGCGTGTCAGCGCAAATTACAGCATGGAGCTCAATGTGCAGGAGCATCAGTTTATCAAAAACGAGGCGCAGCTGCGCCGACTTCTCGTGGTGCATCCCGTCTATAGTTTAACAGAAGGCATCGGCAAAGTCGATATGCTTCATCTCAGCGACGCCGCCCTCGCCGCAGTGGGCGAGCTCGACGAGCCCCTCACGCCGGAGCAGGCCGCGCGCTACGACCTTCTCGGCTATCGCGACGCCGTGCGCCGCATCCACCGGCCCCAGAGCATGGCCGATGCCGAGCGCGCTTACCATGATCTCGTCGTCTACGAATTTCTCGCCATGACCCTCTGGGGCCAGCGCGCGCGCAACAGTGTGCAGACAGGCATCGCCCACAGCGAGCCGCCGCTTTTGGCCGACGCTTTTGTGGCAGCTTTGCCCTACGAGCTCACCGGCGCTCAGAAGCGTGCCATTAAGGACATTCTCCACGACATGGCCAGCTCTCGCCAGATGCACCGTCTGCTCCAGGGCGACGTCGGCAGCGGCAAGACCAACGTCGCCTTCTACGCCATGCTCACCGCTGTTTCCAACGGCCACCAGGCCGCGCTCATGGCGCCCACCGAAGTTCTCGCGCGGCAGCATTTTGCCGGCGCCGAGCGCGCATTTTCGGCGCTTGGCGTGCGCGTTGCGCTGCTCACCGGCCAGATGAAAAAGCGTGACAAAGAAGACATCCTCGCCGGACTTGCCGACGGCAGCATCCAGTGCGTCGTCGGCACCCACGCGCTTATTGAAGATCCTGTGCAGTTTCAGAGCCTCAGCGTCGTCGTCATCGACGAGCAGCAGCGCTTCGGCGTGCGCCAGCGCGAAGCCCTCGAGCGCAAGGGCGATCATCCCGATCTCCTCATCACCACCGCCACGCCGATCCCGCGCTCGCTGGCGCTGACTGTTTACGGCGATCTTTCCCTCACCGTCATCGACGAAATGCCGAAAAATCGCCAGAAGATCCAGACCATGTGGATCAATTCGCCGCGTCTCGCCGCCATGTACGGCTTTATCAAAGAAGAACTCGCCAGCGGCCGCCAGGCGTTCATCGTCTGCCCGCTCGTTGAAGAATCGGAGAAGATCGACCTCGAAAATGCCATTTCCCTCGCTGAACAGCTACAGACAGAGGTCTTCACAAGCTGGCACGTTGGCCTGCTCCACGGACGCATGCGCGCCGACGAGAAGGAAGCCATCATGCAGGAATTCCGCGACGGCCATACCCAGGTGCTCGTCTCCACCACCGTCATCGAGGTCGGCGTCGATGTGCCAAACGCCACCATCATGGTCATCATGAACGCCGAGCGTTTCGGCCTCGCTCAGTTGCATCAGCTGCGCGGGCGTGTCGGCCGCGGCAGCGAAAAAAGCTACTGCATCCTCGTCAGCGACGCCACAAGCGAAGAGAGCCAGGCGCGTCTCAAGCTCATGGCCACCACCGCAAGTGGCTTTGAGATCGCAGAAGAAGATCTGCGTCAACGCGGTCCCGGTGAGCTCCTCGGCTTGCGCCAGCATGGACAGGGCTTGTTCCGGCTCGCGCGACCAGGCTTTCACCAGACAGAGCTCGCCCTCGCTGAAGAAATCGCCCGCGATCTGGCCGACCAGCCGCTCACAGACGGCGCAGAGAAAATGATCGCCGAGATTGCGCGCAGGATCGATGCCATAAAATCGAATGGCAGGAAAATACAGGTCCGTGCAGTTTTTGAAACTTTCTAAGGAGGCTTCACCATGGATGCGATCCATGAACTCTATCACGCGTTCACCACAAGCGATTACGTGCTCGTTGGTGCCGGCGCCGGGCTTTCGGCAGCGGCGGGCATCAGCTTTGCCGACGAGCGCGCGTTCAAGCGCGATTATCCGGCGCTTTGGGCGCAGGGCGTGCACAGCGATTATCAGACGTTCAGCTACAAGGGCTGGCTGCCGGGCCAGCGCTGGGGCTATCTCTGCCGCCATATCAAGGCCGTGCTCCTCGACACGCCGGCGCTGCCGCTTTACGATGATCTGAAAGCGCTTCTGGAGGGCAGCGATTATTTCGCCGTCACTTCCAACGTCGACCACCAGTTCATCAAAGCCGGCTTCCCACCGGAGCGCGTTTTGAAGCGCAGGGCAGCTACGGCGAGCTCATTTGCAGCGCCCGCTGCTCCGACGACGAGTACGACATCGCGCCCTTTATCGACGCCACGCTGCCGCACATCAAAGACGATCTCACCGTGGACGCGGCCCATCATCCGCATTGCCCGCGCTGCGGCGCTGCCGCTGCGCCCGGCCTTTTCGCGATACCCGCGCGCATGCCCTGGGCGATCAGCGCTACCACGATTTTCTCGCAGAAAGCGCCGATGCCTCCATCGCCATCCTGGAATTCGGCGTCGGTTTCAACAGCGCCGGCGTCATCCGTGTGCCTTTCGAGCGCATCACCGGCGAGCGCGAAAAAGCGCGCTTCTTCCGCATCACCGTCGATTATCCTGACAGCGAAGAAGAGATCGCCTACCCTGAGATCCCCGTGCCGATCGCTGACAAGTCGCTGTCCATCAACCGCGACGCCGGAGCGGTGATCCGCGAGCTTCTGGCGCTGAAAAGATCTCAGGCCTGAATACAAAAATAACGCTGGAACACATCGCTCCAGCGTTGTTTTTTGTGCTTATTTGACAAGGCGGTAGATCGCGTCGGCGAAAATCGCCGTGGCTTTTTCGAGATCGTCCAGGACCAGGCTCTCGTTTGGCTGATGGATGACCACATCGCTCTCCGGCATCGTCATGCCATAGGCCACGCCGTGGGGGATCACGTGCGCATAGGTGATGCCGCCAATGGAGAGCGGCTTGCCGACATGACCGGTGTGGTCGTGGTAAACATCGAGCAGCGTTTCCACCAGCGGATCGTCGGCAGGAATGTAATGCACCAGCTTCACCGCTTCCGGCTCACAGACAATGCTGCCGTAGCGGCTGCGCAGCTTCGCGAGGATGGCGTCGGCATCGGTGCCGCGCGGATGGCGGAGATTGAGATGGATCTCGCCAGCGCCGCCTTCGTATTCGACAATGCCCGGATTGACGCTGACATCGCCCATGATCTCATCGTGGCACGCGATGCCAAGTTTTTCGCCGTAGAAATCCTCGTGCAGCGTTTCGCCGAGAAAATGCAGGAAGTCATTGGCGCCGCCGAGATCATAGCGCGCCAGAAAGGCAGCAAGAGTTGTGGCAGCGTTGAGCCCAACCTGCGGCTCAGCGCCGTGGGCAGAGCGTCCGTCGCAGAGGAGAATGAGCACATCGCCATCCTCATCTGCATGGCCTGCCGCTTCGCTTTCAGCGAGAAAATCCGCCCAGTCGCGCGCGATGGCGTCGGCGCAGTCGCTCTGAATGCGCGCGTAGGCGTGCTCCGGCACAATATTGCTGCGGATGCCGCCGCCGAAGGAGAGCAGCTTGCCGTCGTCGCCAATTTTCGCTGCCTCGCCGGAAATGCGCAGCGGCAGTTCGATGACGCCCTTTTCGCCGTTGATCACAGGAAACTCTGCGTCTGGTGAAAAGGCGAGATCCGGCATCGGCTCCGTGGCGAAATAGCGATCCATACAGCGCCAGCTGTTTTCTTCGTCGGTGCCGAGAATGAAATGGATCTGCATATTCGGCGTCACGCCGCTGTCGCGCAGCATTTTCAGCGCGTAGTAGCAGGCCATCGCCGGGCCCTTGTCGTCGGAGGTGCCGCGCCCGTAAAGACGGCCGTCGCGCACCGTCGCCTCAAACGCCGGCGAATCCCACTCGCCAGTTGCCGGAACAACATCGAGATGCGCCAGCAGGCCGAGGATTTTTTCGCCCTCGCCCCAGCGGATCACACCAGCGACGTGGTCGATATTTTCTGCCTCGAAGCCATCGCGGCGGGCGAGCGCCAGCATATAGTCCAGCGCTGCTGCCGGGCCCGGGCCAAACGGCGCTTCCGGCGTCGCGGCAGACTCATCGCAGACACTTTCGATGGCAATGAGCGGCGCGAGGTCGGCCAGAAGTGCCGGCTGGCAAGCAGCAGCCTGTGATTTCCAGTAATCTGTAGAACGTTCCATGATGGTCAACTCCTGTCTGTTGTCGTTTGCTGCTCTCACTATAACAAATATCGGCGCAGAATTTAAGTTTTTCTCAAGAATTTGTAGGAATTGCGGCGATTTGATTTTCTTCCCGGCCAATATCCAGTATAATAGGCGTATCTGAACATTTTCCCTGACTGTACAAAAAGGAGTCACAACATGGAATTTCCAAAAATACCCCTGTCGCGGCTGCTGATGCTCGTCTTTGCAGTGGCGCTCGTCATCTACGGCGTCTTCAACATGGACAGCGTCGTCGGCTTCATCGGCTACGTCGTGGGGCTCTTGCGGCCATTCCTCATCGGGGTGGTCATCGCCTTCATCCTCAACGTGCCGCTGCGATTGTTTGAGCAGCGCGTCTTTGTGCGCGTGCAAAACCCGCGCTTCAAAAAAATGGAGCGCGGCATTTCCATCCTGCTTTCGATCGTGCTCGTCTGGGCCATCCTCGGCCTGATCGTCAGCGTCGTGCTGCCGCAGCTCGCCAGCTCACTGTCGCTGTTTATTTCCGCGGTGCCAAGCTACATCGATTATCTGATCAATTTTCTCTCCATGTTTGAGCATTACAGCCCAGCCATCGGGAATTTCATCGATCAGATCGAGAACTTTTCGCCGAACACCCTCGAAAATTATCTCACCGGCCTGCTGAACGATCAGCTCTCCGCCTGGACATCCGTGCTCTCATCGGCCGTTGTTTCCACCGTGAGCTTCGTCAGCAACATCGCCTCGAGCGTTGTGCATGTCGTCGTCGCGTTCATCTTCAGCATATACATCCTTTTCAATAAAGAAACCCTGGCTGTGCAGGCGCGCAAGATCTGCTTCGCCTTTCTTTCCAAGCGCGCAGCCATCTATCTCGTGCACGCCGCCCAGGTGAGCTTCGCCAAGTTCTACCATTTCATCATCGGTCAGCTCACCGAAGCCATCATCCTCGGCAGCCTCTGCACCATCGGCATGCTCATCCTGCGTCTGCCATATGCGCCAATGATCGGCGTGCTCACCGGCTTCTGCGCGCTGATCCCGATCTTCGGCGCCTTCATCGGCGGCGCAGTCGGCGCCCTGCTCATTCTCACCGTGAGCCCGATGAAAGCCCTCACCTTCCTGATCTTCCTGATCGTTCTGCAGCAGGTGGAAGGGCACGTCATCTATCCAAAAGTCGTCGGCGGTTCCGTCGGACTTCCTGCCATGTGGACACTTTTCGCCATTACCATCGGCGGCAGCCTCATGGGGCTCATCGGTATGCTCCTGTCCGTGCCGCTGTGCGCAGCGCTCTACTATCTTTTCACAGAGATCGTCTACGCGCGGCTCAAGCACAACGAGATTCCGCCAGACGATGCCGTGATTCAGTCTGGCGTTGACGAAGGACTTCGGTTATAATAGAACACACTGGTTCGAAATCTTCCCAGTATAAAAAACTAAGACGTTGCCGACAGGAAGCGGTGGGCGCTCGCGCGCGTCCATGCTGCCGGCAAATGTAAGGAGGTATTGGTATGCTTCTACCACTTTTTATTCACACTTGCTCCTGCGAAGGGTGGTGGGCCGTGTGAATGAAAGAAAACACACCGTGCGCCTGTCTTTCGCCGCCCTCGGCGTGTGCCTGAACATTCTCGGCAGCTTTCTCGTCATGATCACGCGGCTGCCCATCTATGGCGACACCCTCGGCACCATTTTCGTCGGCGTTTTTTGCGGCCCGTTCTACGCAGTGCCCTGCGCCCTCGTTTCGAGCCTGCTCAACGCCAGCTACGATCCCTTCGCCATTCCCTTCATCCCGAATGGCATCACCGTCGCGCTTTTTGCCAGCCTTCTGCGCCAGCCACGGCTCAGAAATCTGCCGCCTCGCGCTTCCAAAGGGTCCTTCATCGTCGGCCTGCCCTCATTCCGTCGTCAGCGCCAGCGTCAGCGCCTTCGTTTTCGGCGGCATCACCTCTGCCGGTTCGAGCTACATCGTCCAGCTCCTGCACGGCGTTTTCCAGCTGCCGATGGTAGCCAGCGTCTTTCTCGTTCAGGTCTTCACCGACTACGCCGACAAATTTCTCATCCTCGTCATCGTGACACTGATTATTCAGCGCATCCCACAAGGATAAAAGAAAAAGTATAAGATTTTGTTACCGATTCGCTACGCTTCTATGCGCTCAGTGTGATATAGTAGCGATGTCAAGAAGCATTATTATTGACAACGGAGGAAAATCAATGAAAAAGAAAATCATCTCAGCCCTCGTGCTGATCGGACTTCTGGTCACCCCAATGGCCGCATACGCCGACGCCGCAGTCGGCGATCAGATCGTCACCATCGGGACAAACCTGACCCAACAGCAGCGCCAGGAAGTGCTCTCATATTTTGGCGCCAAAGATAACGCTCAGATCATCGACGTCGACATTTCTGAAGAACGTCAGTATCTCAGCGGCAAAGTGCCTGATGCCCAGATCGGCAACAGCACCAATTCCTGCGCCATGATCACCTACACCACCAAAGGCAGCGGTGTCAACGTGACCACCCACAACATCAACTACGTCACCCCGGACGCGTATAAGAGCGCCATCCTCACCGCCGGCATCAACGACGCCGACGTACAGATCACCGCACCGATCGAAGTCAGCGGCACCGGCGCCCTCACCGGTATCATGAAAGCCTACGAGGTTTCCACCGGTGAAGCCATCAGCGAAGACGTTAAGCAGGCAGCCACCCAGGAACTCGTCACCAACAGTGAACTCGGCTCCGAGATCGGCGACGACCAGGCCAACGACCTGATCAACACCATCAAGCAGGAGATCGCCGAAAACGCACCACAGAATGAAGCAGAAGCACAGAGCCTGCTCGACCGCGTGCTCTCCGAGCTCGGCATCACCCTCACCGACGAACAGTATCAGCAGCTTCTTGACCTCATCCAGCAATTTGCCGATCTCAACATCAACTGGGATTCCGTCGCTGACAGCGTTTCCGGCCTAATCGGTCAGGCCAGCGATTATCTGCAGACAGACGAAGGCCAGGGCTTCCTGGCGAAACTGCAGGAACTCGTCAACAGCTTCTTCGACTGGATCCGTGGCATCTTTGGCGGCGGATCTGACAGCGCCGATGCAACTGAAACCACAGATCCTAACGATACCGCCGGCAACAACGTTATGAACGATGAAACCACCGATCCCAACGACACCGCCGGTAATAACGTCATGAACGACAACGCCGGCTACGAGCAGGATCCTAATGACACCGCCGGCAACAACGTCATGAATGACACCCAGGATCCAAACGCCACCAGCGGTAACAACGTCATGAACGGCAGCAACGCCGCCGCGCAGGATCCAAACAACACCGCCGGCAATAACGTCATGAACGACAACACCGGTTACGTCGACCCTAACGACACCGCCGGTAACAATGTCATGAACGGCTGACACATTTCAATGCAGACAACCAAAGCAAAATCCCTGGAGCGAAAACTCCAGGGATTGGACCGGGATAAGTCCCTGATCGTGGCGGTGCAGCCCACCCGCGGCCTGGACGTGGGCGCCATCGAGTATATCCACAGCCAGCTGGTGGCCGAGCGGGACCGCGGCAAGGCGGTGCTGCTGGTGTC
>ENA-OQCL01000907-OQCL01000907.1-human-gut-metagenome-genome-assembly--contig:-NODE-907-length-12253-cov-4.097147_pt1 | contig 12253 bp, 9 predicted proteins | sample MGYA00242502_ERZ504586 | MGnify/ENA primary metagenome ERZ504586 (study PRJEB26092, sample SAMD00036316) | human gut metagenome | host: Homo sapiens | study: EMG produced TPA metagenomics assembly of... | reverse complement strand
CGCGGTGGATCTTGCCCTTAAGCTCGCCGAGGCCTCCGCCTATCTCTATCTTGTATTTGTCCATAAGATATTTGCGGACCTTCGCCTCGTCTACGCCTTCAGGAGTGTAGTAGGTCGTGAGGCTCGGGAGACGGTATTTCTCTTCGACGACGAGTTTCATTCCCATCGTTTCAAGCGCCGCCCAGAAGCGTCTGGCGTTCGCCCAGTGGCGCTCCCAGCGCTTCTCTATACCCTCTTCGAGGATGATGCGCAGCGCTTCGTTGAGCGCGTAGGTCATGTTTATCGGCGCGGTGTGGTGGTAAAATCTGTCTTCGCCCCAGTAGCGCATGATCATGTTGAGGTCGAGATACCAGTTTTTGACCGGCGTCGGACGGTTCTTTATCCATTCGCCCATGCGTTTGGAGACTGTGAGCGGCGCAAGGCCCGGAGGGCAGTTGAGGCATTTCTGCGTGCCGCTGTAGGTCATGTCGAAGGCGAGTTTATCGACCGGCACTTCCACTCCGCCGAGCGACGTGACGCAGTCTACTAGCAGGAACATTCCAGCGTCGTGGACGAGTTTCGCTATTTCCTCCATCGGCTGGAGCACGCCGGTCGATGTCTCGGCGTGGACTATGCCGACTATTTTGGCGTCGGGGTTTTCCTTTATGGCTTTAGCGAGGGCCTCTGGGTCGATGGGTCTGCCCATCGGGGATTCGACCCTGACGACTTCCGCGCCGTAGCGCGAGGCGACGTCGGTCATTCTCTGTCCGAATACGCCGTGGACGCAGACGATTACCTTCATTCCGGGAAGCACAGTGTTCGCATAGGCGGCTTCCATGCCTGCGCTTCCTGTCCCAGGCATCGCCATCGTGAGCTCGTTTTCGGTCTGGAAGACGTATTTCAGCAGCTCGCGCGTTTCGTTCATTATTTCGAGGAAATCCGGGTCGAGGTGGCCGAGCATCGGCTCGCTCATCGCCCTCAGCACGCGCGCGTCGGCGTTCGACGGGCCGGGGCCCATCAGAAGTTTTTCTGAAGTTTTACGGCGCGGCAGCGCCATTCCAGCAGTCAGTTTCATTGTTGTACCTCCCATATATTTTTATAAGTAGGCTAAGCGGCAGCGGCGGAGCCGTAATTACCGCTCGTCGTCATAGGTATATTTGCTCGGGATTTCTCCGGTCTTCCATACGAACTTGCCGGTAAAGCCGTAGACGATCGCTATCATCGGGCAAATCCAGCAGAAGAATGCGTAGGGCACGAAATCGAGCGCAGGAACGCCCAGCGTGCCGGACATATAGACGCCGCAGAGGCTCCACGGAATGAGCGGGGAGACGATGGTTCCGCTGTCTTCCAGCGTACGCGAGAGGACCTGCGGGAGAAGGTGTTTCTTTTTGAATTCGGAGACGAATACGCGTCCGCCGACGACTATCGCGAGAGTCTGGCTGGCGGTCGCGGCGAGCAGGATGATGTTCGTCATGATGACGGTCGTTATAAGTCCGCCGACGCTGCTGATGATAGGCTTGATTCTCTCAAGCAGCCCGGTGAGCAGCCCCGTCTTCTCCATGATCGCGCCGTAGAGCATTCCCAGGATGCCGAGAGCCGCCGTCCAAAGCATACTCTGGAGGCCGCCTCTGTTTACCAGCGTATCGAACTGCGGCAGGCCGGAAGAGACGCGGTAGCCTGAGTCGAGCGTCTTGACGATTTCGCCGAAGCTGCGGTCCTGTATGAAATAGGCGAGGAGCGCCGCGACGAGCGTCGCGATAAGCAGGGTCGGAATCGACGGATATTTCTTAATAGCCATGCCGATGACTATCACCGGCGGTATCAGAAGGAGCGGCGACATCACGAAATTCTCTTCGATAGCCTTCAGCGTCGCGGCGACCAGCTCGGAGTCCACGCCGTGAACGGAGAACTGCATTCCAAGCACGCCGTAAATTACGAGCGCGATGACGAAGCTCGGGCAGGTCGTGTACATCATGGAACGGATATGGTCGAAGAGGTCGCCCTCGGAAACCGCCGCGGCGAGGTTCGTAGTATCGGACATCGGCGACATTTTGTCTCCGAGGTAAGCGCCCGAGATGATGGCTCCGGCGGTCATTCCGGGGTTGATTCCAAGCCCGGCGCCGATACCGACGAGCGCGACGCCGACCGTTCCGGCCGTCGACCACGAGCTGCCCGTCGCTATGGATACGACTGCGCAGATGACGGCTGCGGTGACGAGGAATATAGACGGGTTAATCAATTTCAATCCCCAGTATATGATCATCGGGACTGTGCCGCAGGCTATCCACGCGGCGATGAGGACGCCGACCATCATCATGATGATAGTCGGAATGATGCAGATTTTCCCGCCGTATTCGAGAGCGTCGCTCAGCTCGTCCCAGCTTTTCCCGTTATGCCACGCGACCGCGAGCGTGACGGATATGGAGGCGAGCAGGTTGATGTGTATCGGTATATTGATCCACACAACCGAGCAGATCATGGAGCCGAGCAAAAATACAAGGCAGAAAACGGCCCAGCCTAACGGCATAGCCTGAGGTTTTTCATTAGCGGACATTTGCTTACCACCTTAATTTGATATGTAATCAATAAAGCCGCATCCGCGGCGCATATCTCGCGCCGCGGAGCGCGGTTCTTCCAAAGTTCCGAAATATTGCAGCGTCCCGCCGGTTATGACGGAAAACTTAGTCCTGTTCGTCCAGCTCGGTCTCGAAGAGATACTTGTCTGCGACCTCGGCTATCCATTTCGCATAAGCTTCGAGGCAGACGAATCCTTCTTCGGCAATCGCGTCGGCTGGATTGCCGATATAGCCGGGGCTGTAATCCTTATAGACGGGCATGTAGACGCCGACGGCTCCGCCGTAATAATGCAGGCCGTCCATCTTGACAGACTTTCTCTCGGGCGCGTAATACTGCTCCGCGCCTTCGGTGTTGACGAGCTCGGGCACGACGGCCATGACGCACGCCGTCTCGTCCTCTCCGCCGTGTCCCTGATGATCTTTATTCTTAAGCACTTTCGGCCAGAAGTCGTTCATCGGGGGCACCCAGTCGGCTACGATTGATTTGATGTCGTAATTGTCGGCAAGGTCCTTAGCGGCGACGTGAAGCGCGGCTTCGTCCTCGGAATGGTTGATGCAGAGGATGAATCTTCTGAAACCGCTCTCGTGGAGCGAGAGGCAGATTTCTTCGACAAGAGTAATAAAGGTCATTTGAGAAATATAGCAGTTTCCGTGCAGATGAAGACGCTCGAACCTGTTGGTCTGCACGCCGAACGGAACGCAGAATCCCGGGATGGCCTTGTGTCCCATAGCCTCAAGTTCCTCCGCGACGCACTTGATGAGCGCGTTGCCCTGGAACCAGTCCGCTCCAAGCGGCAGATGAGAACTGTGGTTCTCTATCGCTCCGAAGGAAAGGATGACCGTGTCGCACTCTTTCTGACGTTCCGCCAGTTCAACCGCCGACATATCAAGCAGCGACTTCGGCCCCTTGACTTCATACAGCTTCTGCCAGTTTCTGATATTACCCATTGTACTGCCTCCTCAGAAAATTTCGCACGCAGCCGGAACGACGCCAGCATCCGCCTTCCGGCGCGCACAACTAACCCCATTCTATAAATTTTAATTATTAAAATATGATTTTCGATTATTGAATGATGTAAATCTATCACATAGAAATTTACTTGTCAATGAATTTGCAATAAAATTCAGAAACGACCGGAGAGCGCATACGGGACGATAAAAGCCGGGGAGAAACGCATAGAATAAATTTTTCTGCGGGAAATTATAACCAGCCGCCCGGCGGGAGTTTCCACGCGGGCGGCGTTTTGCAGTTTTTTGAAACGTTTGGGGAAAGCTCAGGACTTTGATTTTTCTTCCAGAATCTCAACCATGGCCTTTTCTGTGCCAGTCATTCCCGGAGAGGCGATGTACCCCATATTTTTCATCGTAATCTCGGGCGAAGCGCCGTTTATGCCGTGTATATCCTCGATGCAGACGCCGTTCATCGCAAAGTCGACGGAACGGAACGCCGAGTCGACTGCGACGACGCCCTTCATCGTGCAGCCGTGGTTGCCGCCGTCGCAAATCATTCCTGTTATGGAGCTCGCCATATTGTTGACGACGCGCGTCAGCTCCTCAACGCCGCCGCCGCGCAAGTACGCGAGGCCGCAGGCCATGCCCGTTCCCGCGGCTATCGCGCAACCGCAGAAGGCCGAGAGCCTGCCGGAATATTCCTTGATATAGGTGCAGACGAGATAGCTCAGCATCGTAGCGCGGCAAAGCGACTCGTCGGAGTATCCGCGGACGCGCGCCGCGGCGTACAGCGGAAGAGTAGCAATAATGCCGTGGGCGCCGGAACCAGTGATGCTCATCGCAGGACGGTTCAGCCCGAGCACGCGCGCCTCTATCGCGCCGTTGCACAGAAGCGATGCCGTGGCGGCTTCGTCGCCGGAGATAATTTTCTCGCCGTTTTTCTTAAAAAGGAAATGTGTGAAAGGCGTAACGCCGCTGTCCATCGCCAGCTGAAACAGCTCCATGTTCATATCGTACGCGCTTTTTACGAATTTGATTTCGTCGTATAGGACTGTTCCGGCATACTCCAGAAGCTGGGCCAGAGAATATTCGTGGATCAGGCATCCGCTCTGCTCCTCCCCGGCAGCCTCATCGCCGCGTGAAAGGACGTCCTTCCCGTCGACAGTAACCCGCACTATATTCGTGTGCGAATCTTTTATCAGCACCGTCGCTGTATGTTCCGCGTTCGACACGGTCGCTTCTATATAAATGCGGCTGCTGACCATCCCGAGGCGCACCTTTATCCTGCCTTCGGCAACCATTGCGCTGGCTTTCGCGTTATCGTCCTCCGTAACCGCGGCGAGACATTCAAGCCCGAGCTCCGGCTTTCCGGCTATGAGCCCCAGGGCTGCGGCATATTCGTTGCCGAAATACCGGCTGTTCGGTATACCGCAGGTGAAAGCGTTCTTGTACATACCGCTGTTCAGCACGACCTCGACGCGTTCCCCTCCTCCAATCCGCTCCGCCGCGGAGGAAACGGCCAGAGCGATCGCTCCGGGCTCTGTGACGCCGAGCGCCGGCTTCATATCGTCCTTGATCAGTTTCGTCAGCACATGCATATTTTGCTGCCTCCCCATTACAGTATTAAAACAAACGCCCCAATAACAAAAAGCCCGGCAAACCCGGGCTCTCTCTGACCTATTCAATTATCCGCTTATAAAAATGGTGTCAAGGAGGGGAATTGAACCCCTATGGGCTAGTGCCCACTAGATCCTGAATCTAGCGCGTCTACCAGTTCCGCCACCCTGACGCCTTAACGGAAGAGATTTTATCAGCTGCGCGGAGTTTTGGCAAGGCTTTGGGCGACTTTTTTGTGCGACGGCGTTTGTTTTCTTGCGATATTTTTGCTCACTTTTGATTAGACAGAATTAAACAAAAGCGTGGCGCACCAAGTCCTCATTCTTACATTTATGCTAGAATTTAGATATTGGGGAAGGCGCGGAGGTTTGATCCCCGCGCCTTAAAAATTGAATAAAGCGGAGGGGATTTGTGTGAGAATCATGCAGGTGAACGCTGAGAAATGCGTTCAGTGCGGCGTGTGCATGGAAGCGTGCTCGACCGCATATTTCAAGGAAAATTCGAAAGAGCTTTCAAGGGTCCAGATCAACAATTTCGCAGGTTTCCCGAATATCAATATCTGCACGCAGTGCGGCGCGTGCATCGCCGTCTGCCCAACACAGGCGCTCGAGCGCGACGCTAACGGAGTCGTACAGGTCCGTAAGGACAAGTGCACCTCGTGCCTTATGTGCGTCGGATTCTGTCCGTCGGCGAGCATGTTCTTCGACGGAGACAAGCAGACGGAGCCGTTCAAGTGCATAGCCTGCGGCATCTGCGCCAGGAAGTGCCCGACCGGGGCGCTTGAGATCATCAACGTGCCGGCGAAGGCATAGAAGGGGGAGATTTTTATGGCTAACGCTCCGATGAAGGTTCTTGCGGAATGGTCCTACGAGCCGGCGAAGATACACCACGGCTATTCGAAGGAGACGCTTTACATAGGGCTCGGCAACAAGGACGGAAATTATAAGTTTGAGAAGCGCCCAGTCTCCGAGGACATGATAGAGAAGTTCACCGGCGGACGCGGCTTCGGCCTCAAGTTGCTCTGGGACGCCGTGACGGAAAATACAAAGTGGGACGACCCCGAAAACGAAATAGTCATAGCTGGCGGCCCGTTCTGCGGCATCACGCAGTATCCGGGCGCGGGCAAATGCTATTCCGTCTTCCTCTCGCCCGCGACGAAGCAGACTTATAACAGCAACGCCGGCGGATATTTCGCGCCGTTCCTGAAGTTCGCGGGTTTCGACGCGATGGAGCTCCAGGGCAAAGCCGACCGCCCCGTCGTCGTTTACATCGACGGCGACGAGCACAAGATAACAATATATGAATCCAACCTGGAGGACCCCAACGCCTACGCCGTGTCGGAAGAGCTCCACGAGTATTTCGCAAAGGACGAAGCCGATAAGCGCACGATTTCCGTCGTCTCCACCGGCATGGCGGCGCGCACGAGCTACTGGGCTGGAATGAACTTCAGCTTCTACGACGTGCGCCGCAAGGCCGTGCGCCTGAAGCAGGCCGGACGCGGCGGCGGCGGCACAGTGCTCTGGGACAAGAACGTCCGCGCGCTCGTCGTGAAACGCACGCATTTCACAGGGCTGGAGAACGACCCCGTCGACATAAAGGCGATACAGCGCGCCGGCGCGAGCCTCCATAAGCGCATCCACGACCTCGACGACAAACAGTGCAAAATGCGCTCTGTCGGAACGGCGCACCTTACTGAGATTATGGACGCCTACGACCTCCTGCCGGTCAACAACTACAAGTTCGGGCGCAACAAAGACATCGACAACATCAGCTCCGACTCTTACAAGAAACTCTTCACGCAGGGCATGGCCGATGGCTGCTGGTACGGCTGCTCGCTCGCCTGCGCCAAGGCCGTCGACCACTTCCCGCTTCAGACAGGGCCGTGGAAGGGTAAAGAGGTCATCGTCGACGGGCCTGAATACGAGACGGCGGCGGGGCTCGGCTCGAACCTCGGCGTTTTCGATCCGTTGTGGACGATAGAGGCAAACTTCTACGCCGACCACTACGGCCTTGATACGATTTCGCTCGGTACCGGTCTCGCATTCGTCTGCGAGTGCTACGAGCTCGGCCTAATCAATAAAGAAAACACCCACGGCCTAGACCTCAACTTCGGACGCAAGGCCGACATCATGGAGCTGATCCACCGCATCGCGCGCGGAGCGGACGAATTTGCGATAGCCTGCGGCAAAGGCATCGAAGTATCGCGCGAGCATTTTGCGAAAGAATACGGCGCGGATATGGATGCCATGATGAAGATCGGCATGGTCTGCCAGGGGCTCGAAGCTTCCGAATACCGCTGCCAGGAATCCATCGCGCAGTGGGGCGGCTACTTCCTTACGCTCAAGGGGCCGCAGCACGACGAAGCGTGGCTTATCTTCATGGATATGGTCAACAAACAGCTTCCGACTTATGAAGACAAGGCTGAGGCGCTCTTCTTCTTCCCGAACTTCCGTCTCTGGTTCTCGCTCCAGGGGCTCTGCAAACTCCCGTGGAACGACATCGAGCCTGCGGACAACGGCATGAAGTACAAGGGCATCGAAGCAGCGAAGGTGCCTGAGCATCTCCAGAACTACCTCGACATTTACGAGGCGATTACCGGCAAGCATCTGACGGCTGACGGCCTCATCGAACAGTCTGAAAAGGTCTACAACTTCGAGCGCATCTTCAACCTGCGCATGGGCAAGGGTACGGCGAAGTACCACGAAGCGCCGGACCGCGGCCTCGGCCCCGTCTGGGAGGATGAGTGGAACGCTCGCCCCGACTACTTCGACGCCAAGCTTAAGGAGTTCGGCGAGAACATCGACGGCCTCAGCGTCAGAGAGAAGATAGACCTGCTCCAGAAGCACCGCCGCGAGCAGTGGGAGATGCTCAAGATGGCCGTCTACAAGCGCCGCGGCTGGAACAAGAACGGAATCCCGACGCTCGCCACTGTGAAGCGTCTCGGGCTGGACTACCCCGACGTCGTCGAGCTTCTGAAAAAGCATCTGAAGCCGGAGGACGAATTCGAAGCGTAACGAAGGAGGAGGCCGCATGATAACCGTCAACGGAGATCCGTTTCTGTGGAGAGAGGGGCTCACTGTCAGCGACGTGATGAAGGAGAAAAATTTCAAATTCAGGCTCGTCTCCGTGTGGGTCAACGATAACGTCATAGACAAAGAACGCTACGCGGAAGCCAGGATCCCCGACGGAGCGGACGTGCAGGTCATTCACAACATCAGCGGCGGCTAAAAACGCCGCGTTGGAACATACGGCGGGCCGGAATATTCCGGCCCGTTTTTTATCGCCCTCCATTCGGAAGCCGTTTCGCACGAAAAAACCTTTTATATCTAAGCATAAAGATACACTCCCCTCAATCGCGGCATATTTGTATCTCTGCATAATCATTTTGCGCTTCGGCATTAACCTTTTTACTACGCGCCTAAAATGTGGTATCGTACAGATGTTACAAAATTCACATCCGAAAGGTCGTGCTGCAATGGACAACAACAAGGTCAGTTGGGTCAATGTCATCAAGTTCGCGGGCGCAGTCATCGCGTTCTTGATCGGCGCCGGTTTCGCCACCGGTCAGGAAGTCCTCCAGTATTTCGCCGGTTACGGGTATGAAGGGCTGCTCGTCGGAGGTTTCGTCCTTATCTGCTTCGTCTACCTCTGCTCCAGCTTCATGTGCGCAGGATATGACGAGCACTTCCCGAACACGAACGATATATACCGCTACTACTGCGGCAAGTATATCGGCGGCTTCTACGATTATTTCTCAATCGCGTTTATTTATATGTCGTACATAGTCATGCTCGGAGGAGCCGGCGGAACCTTCAACCAGTACTACCACCTTCCCCCCGCGTACGGCGCGATCTTCATGCTCGTCGTCTCCGTCGGCGTCGTCATCCTCGGCCTCGGTAAGATAGTCGACGTCATCGGCTCCATCGGCCCGATCATCGTACTCATCGCGCTCGGCGTCGGCGCCGGAGCGATAATCACGAACCCAAGCGGCATCGCTGAAGGCGTCGCGCTCATCAATTCCGGCACGCTCGACCCGGAAAAGTTCATCCGCGTCGGAAGCAACTGGTTCATGTCCGGATTCTCCTACGTTGGATTCTGCCTCCTCTGGCTCGCGGCATTCTGCGCGGCCATGGGAACGAAGGCCAACAGCAAGAAAGAAGCCGTCATCGGCGCAACGCTCGGCGCGACCGGATTCGTCGCCGGCGCGCTCGTCCTCGCCTTCGGCACTTCGTCACCCCCCTTCGAATGCTCTCTACGCCTCCGACATTCCGTCGCTCATCCTTGCTGAATTCCTCTGGCCTCCTCTCGCCTCGATATTCTCCGTCGTAATCCTCGCCGGTATCTTCACGACGGCCGTCCCGCTTCTCTGGACCGTGTCCGCGAGATTCGCTCAGGAAAAGACGACGAAGTTCTACGCCCTCACTGCCGGCCTCGGCGCGGTCGCCTGCTTCGTGGCGCTCATGCTCCCCTTCCGCCAGATAGTCAACATCATCTACGGAATCAACGGCTACGTCGGCATACTCGTCATCCTCTTCATGTTCGCAAAGACCTTCGGCCTTACGAAGAAGCTCGGCAAGTAACGGACTTTCGTAAAAATAAGAGCCAAAAGGGCGTCCCGTGCGGACGCCCTTTTTTCATGCCCTCTCCGCCGCTCCGGCGGCGGCGCGCCATGTGATATAATCTCGTCATATATGCAGAAACGCTTCGGAGGTATCGAAGAATGTCCCGAACCAACAAGGACGACAGGGATTTTTCCTCTGGCGAATAAGAAGCCGCGCAGGAAAAATCTTTCGCATCTAAATTTTTTTGCCTCTTTCATGCTCACCGCGGCGGTAGCCGCCGCCGTCGTCGCAGTCGCCTGCCTGCTCTTCCTCAAGGAGATCACGGAGTCCCTGCCGACGACGCCGGAGATACTCGCGCACGAGCCGAGCCTCGCCACGAAGGTCTACGACCGCAAAGGAAGGCTGATAACGCAGCTCTTCCAGGAAAACCGCACGTGGGTGAAACTCCAGAACGTTTCGCCGTGGATGGTGAAGGCCATCCTCGCGGCGGAGGACGACAAGTTCTACGAACACGGCGGCATCCGCCCCGTTTCCATAGCGCGCGCCTTCATGGTGGACGTATTCCACGGCGAGGCGAAGCAGGGCGCGAGCACGATAACGCAGCAGCTTGCGCGCAACCTCTTCCTTTCCAACGAAAAAAACGATAATCCGCAAGGCGCGCGAAATAGTTCTGGCGATACGGCTAGAACGCATCTACACTAAGGACCAGCTTCTTGAGATGTATCTCAACACGATATACATGGGACACGGCACCTACGGCATAGAGGCCGCCTCGCGCGAATATTTCGGCAAGGCCCCGGCGAACCTCGACATCAACGAATCGGCTGTGCTCGCCGGACTCGTAGCCGCCCCGGAGAAATATTCTCCGTTCCGCCACGAGGGCAACTCGCAGGCGCGCAAGTCGTACGTCCTGCGCAGAATGCTCGACCTCGACTGGATTTCAAAATCTGATTACGACGCCAACATCAACAAAGCGCCGAAGCTTGCGGAGAGCGCGCGGCGCGGCAACCCGATAACGCTCGAAGACGCCCCCTATTTCGTCTCGTACATACTTTTCAGCCACCTTCTGCCTTCATACGGCGCCGATAGGATTTACAGGGGCGGCCTCAGCGTATACACGACGATAGACAAGGATCTCCAGACCAAGGCCGAGGAGCTCGTCTCCTCTATGAAGCACGAAGGCGCGCTCGTAGCGATAGATCCGAACACGGGAGAGATACTCGCGCTCGTCGGCGGACGCGACTTCAACAAGAGCAAGTTCAACCGCGCGACGCAGGCCTTCCGCCAGCCGGGCTCAGCGTTCAAGCCGATAGTCTACGCATCGGCGCTTGAACAGGGCTACCGCGGAGTGGACCACGTGCTCGACGCGCCGCTGCTCTTCCCCAACGGATGGGCCCCCGGCAATTACACATCTGACAAATACGACGGCGAGATCACGCTGATGCGCGCGCTCGCGCGTTCGATAAACACGTCTGCCGTGCGTCTGGCACAGATAAGCGGCGTCCGCCACATTGCGGATCTCGCGCGGCGCATAGGCATAACGACGCCGCACCTGCCGGACGACCTATCCGTCGCGCTCGGCACGGCGAGCCTGACGCCGCTCGAACTCTGCGTCGCCTATTCGTCGTTCGCCAACAACGGCTATCAGGTGAAGCCTTATGCGATAAAGGAAATCCTCTCCCAGCGCAGCGAGACGCTTGAGCAGAACGGCCCGCAGCTCACGCCGGCTCTGACTCCAGCCGTCGCAGTCACAATGCGCTCTATGCTCCAGCAGGTCACGGCGTGGGGCACCGGCGCGCGCGCCAAGGTCAACGGGTATGAGACCTTCGGCAAGACCGGGACGACCAACGAATGGACCGACGCGTGGTTCGTCGGCGGCGTGCCGGGGCTCGTCGTCGTGGTCTACGTCGGCAACGACGACCACAAGCCGCTCGGCGGCAAATCGACGGGGGCCGTCGCCGCGCTGCCCGTCTGGAAGAATTTCGTAGACTACGCCGTGAAGGCGCGCAGCCTTCCCGCTACATTCTCCATACCGGCGGACGCCGAAGTTGAATCCGTAAGCGTCTGCAAGGCGACGGGCTTCCTCGCCGCGCCGGGCTGCGAGGCCGCCGAGCTTCTGCTGCCGCTCGGCCACGCGCCTTCGTCTCTCTGCCCGTGGCACGGCGGCACGCTCGCTGGCGCGCTTGCCGACGCCAACGCCCCGGTCCTCCTGCTCGCGCCGATAGACGAGGAGACGGACGTGAATCTATACGCGCTGCACCTGAGCGGCGCGCCTGCGGTACAGCCGCAGCCCGGCACCGGGACAGGAGCAGGCGCGGCGGAGACGCCGGCGACCACGGCTCCCGTTACGCCTACGCAGAAGCCGAAGGAGGAAGAACCGGCAAAAGTCCCAAGCGCGAAACCCGCGCCGGCATACCCAAAGAGAAATTACGACACGCCAGAAGCCGTCGAAGACCGCTACCAGGAGCTGCTGAAGCAATACGGAATAATATAAAAGAAAAAGGGGGTCGCGAAGCCCCCTTTTTTTACATACCTGCGAATAAGATTTTGCATTTTTTACGTACCAGC
>ENA-OQCL01000906-OQCL01000906.1-human-gut-metagenome-genome-assembly--contig:-NODE-906-length-12271-cov-5.138916_pt1 | contig 12271 bp, 15 predicted proteins | sample MGYA00242502_ERZ504586 | MGnify/ENA primary metagenome ERZ504586 (study PRJEB26092, sample SAMD00036316) | human gut metagenome | host: Homo sapiens | study: EMG produced TPA metagenomics assembly of... | reverse complement strand
CGGCGAACATCGCCGCCGCCCGCTCCTTGGTGGCGCGGTCGTATCTCAGCCGCAGGTCGATCGCCATGCATGCCTCCCGTCTCCCGGATCAAGGTTTCCTTGTCCAAGAAACGGGGTGCGGTTCACTTATAGACAGGAGGTTCTATTCGTGCAGAAGTGATGGCGGTCTATGAGCGAGCAGCCGCATTCGCACAGGGCAACGATGGGCCTGTAGGCGGGCGGACCCATGGATGATGGACCCATCCGCGGGACCCCGGTGAGCTTGCAGGCAAGCGGCTCCATCCGCAGAGAAACCATGGAGGGCCTTCGCAGGTAAGGCACTAGGGAAACGCTGATTATATCTTCGCGGACGATCGTGATTTCAACTTTTGGGCACTTCGGGGCGGAGGGCCCGAGTAGCCGCATCGCGACCGGGAGGGAGCCGGCAGCCTGAGCTGCGGCTTTCCCTTCCCCTCGCTTTCCTCTACCCGCCCGCCGAACGGGGAACTGCCCAAAAGTTGAAACCTTGACGGGATAGATGGCTCCGGTGCCCAATAATCAGCGTTTTCCTAGCAGAATCGGACCGACTCGGCCCCCTCGATCACCATGCTCGCCTCAAAGAACGCTTGAAGCGCCCGCGTGGCAAGGCGCACGTCGCGCGTGCCCGCCGTCTCGTACGTGGAGTGCATGGCAAGCTGCGGGCAGCCCACGTCAACGGCGTGCATGCTGGCCTGGATGTTCGAAAGGTTGCCGAGCGTCGACCCGCCCGCCATGTCGCTACGGTTGGCGAAGGTCTGGCACGGCACGCCCGTGCGTTCGCATAGGGCCAGGAACGCGGCGCGGCTGAAGGCATCGGTGCAATAATGCTGGTTCGCCGCCTCCTTGACCACGATGCCACCGTTCAGGCGGCAGCGATTGGCCGCATCGTACTTCTCGGGCCTGTTGGGATGCACGGCGTGAGCGTTATCGCAGCTCACAAGCATCGACTTCGCAAGCGCGCGTCGATAGTCCTCGGGCGTGAGGCCGAGCGCCTCGGTCAGGCGTCCGAGCACATCGGGCAGGAAGGTCGACATCGCACCCTGCTTGGTGTTGGAGCCCACTTCCTCGTTATCGAAGCAGCAGAAAACCGTGACGCAGCCGGGATTTTCGGCAGCGAGAAATGCCAAGAGCGAGGTATAGGCGCACATAAGATCGTCGAGTTTAGGCGATGAGACGAACTCGTGCACGGCGCCCCACACCCGTGCGGGCTCCCGGTTCACAAGGAAGAGGTCGCGGGCGAGCACCTGCTCCGGTTCTACGCCCGCCTCGGCGGCAACGAGCTCATCGAAGCTTCCCGCGCCGAGCTCGCCGGCAGACACGAGCGGGCAGAGGTCGGTCGCGCGGTTGGGCGAGAAGCCGTCGTTCATGCCGCGGTCGAGATGTATGGCGAGGCTTGGTATGAGCGCGATGTCGCGGTCGGGCGCGATGAGGCGGCTTTCAACGCGCTCGCCCTCTGCGGTTGCCGTGCGCACGAGCACACGGCCCGCCACGGAGAGCGGGCGGTCGAACCAGGTGTAGTCGATCATGCCGCCGTATGCCTCGACGTCGAGGCGCAGGGAGCCCTCGGGGCCCTCAAGCTCGGGCGCGGCCTTCACCTTGAATGTCGGGGAATCGCCGTGAGCAGCGGTGAGCTGGAAGTGGAAGCGGTCGGGGTCGGCCGCGGCGGCCTCGCCCACTTTGAACGCGATGATGCTCGAGCCGTTGCGCTCCGCATAGTAGCGCCCTCCCGGCTCGATCCTCCCCCGCCACGCATCGCCTTCGGACAAGCGCGCGAAGCCCTGCGCCTCGAGGCGCGCGGAGATCGTCGCCGCCGTATGGAACATGCTCGGGCACTGCTCGATAAACGAGATGAGCCCCTCGGCCGCCTGAACGTCCTCTTCTGCAACCATGTCTATTCCTCCACTGCTTACACGTAGCAGGCGCGGCTCGCCTTCTGTAAGCCATACGCTCAACGAGCAACGCGCCTGGCGATGCCGCAGGCGCCCGCCCCGAAGCCGGCCAGCGCGCTGCGGCGCGTTGTGCGCTCGAAGTTGCTACACCAGCTTGCCCGCGCAGTGATCGATCGCGTGCTGAACAATCTCGGCCGTCCAACCCGAGAGGCGCTTGGTGCGGCTCACCAGATTGCCGTTCGCCACCACCTGGTAGCCCACGGTGATCATCTGGAAGCGCTTCACCTCGCTAACCTCTTCAAGCGAAATGCAGCTCTCCTGAGCCTGATACGGCTGGGCAGCGATCTTGATCTTGGGGTTGAGCATCACGAACGTGCGGCCGTTGTCTTCGTAGGCAATGATGGCCTTGGTCGAACCGATCTGGTTCGCTGCAAGGCACACGCAATCGGTCAAGCGCCTCGATCGTGTCTCGAAGATCCTGCACGACCTCAGCGTCATCGGCGGTCGCAGGCTCTGCGGGCTTGCTCAGGAAGTCGCGGTCCTTCACGATCTCTTTAATCATCTCGGTCCTTTCATAATCATGCGCCGCCCATGCAGCGCAAACATGCGCACCAACCATAACACAGCACATCGAGCCCCGATGCCGCAGCCGTCCCGTCTCCAGGCGAAATCAAGGTGGAGGGGCGTTGCCGGGCGACATCCGGACGCTCGAGGAGCTCTCGGGCGAGATTTGGACACTCGAAGGCCTTTGAGCGTCCAAATGTCGCCCGAAAACCCTGCGAGTGTCCGAATATCGCCCGACAACCCCAGGTGTGTCCAAATGTTGCCCGACAACGCTAAGAGGTGGGACAAGGCGGGCGCGGCCGGGCACCCGAGTCAGCGCGCTTGCCCTCCGCGCCTCCCTACCCTGTGAAGCCGGGGGCAGGCACTCGGCTCACGAATCTGCTATCAACGGTGCAGCTCTTCGGCCACATAACGGCCCGTGATGCTCTCGGGGCACGCCGCCAGCTGCTCGGGCGTGCCTGCTGCCACCACGCGCCCACCGGCAGCGCCGCCACCAGGCCCCATATCGATGACCCAGTCCGCGTTGGCAATCATATCTAGGTCGTGCTCGATCACCACCACCGTGGCACCGTTGTCGATAAGCCGCTGCAGCACGCCGAGGAGTACCTCCACGTCAAGCGGATGCAAGCCAATCGTAGGCTCGTCAAATACGAAAAGCGCGTCTTCCTGGCTGCGCGTGAGTTCGCTTGCCAGCTTGAGGCGCTGCGCCTCGCCGCCGGAAAGCGCCGGGGTGGCCTCGCCGAGCGTAAGGTACCCAAGCCCCAGGTCGGAAAGAACCGCAAGCTTGGCCTTGGCCGAACGCAGGCCGGTCTCGGCAAGCGCATCGCGCGCCTGGTCAACGGTATAGGAGAGAAGCTCCGGCAAGCTGATATCGCCCGCCAAGCGAACCTCGGCCGCCGCACCGCTATAGCGCGAGCCCCCGCAATCCGGGCAGGGAATGTCCACATCGGGCAGGAACTGCACATCGAGCGAAATCTGGCCCGTACCGTCGCAGGTGGGACACCGCAGGCTTCCCGTGTTATACGAGAACGCACCCGCTTTGAGACCACGCTCTTTGGCCTCGGGCAGCTTGGCGTAGGCGCGGCGCAGGTCGTCAAGCACGCCGGAGTAGGTTGCCACCGTAGAGCGCACGTTAGCCCCAATGGGCGTGGCATCGATGAGGTTAGCGCGGCGCAGCCCCTCGGCCTCCACGGCCCGCACATGCGCGGGCAGCTGCTCGCCCGCGATAGCTGCGCGCAACCCCGGAATAAGGCTCTCCAGCACAAGCGTCGTCTTGCCGCTGCCCGAGACCCCCGTGACCGCGGTGAGCCGTCCTCGCGGAATCTCGACCGCAAGCGGTCTCACCGTGTGAATCGCCCCCGTCTCGAGCCGCACCGCGCCATGGGCGAACATATCGCTTGCCGCCGCGCACTCACGCACGCGCACACTCCTTGCACCCGAGAGGAACGGCCCGATGCGCGTGGCCGGCGAGGACTCGACCTCATCCACCGTACCCTGGGCAATGATGCTGCCCCCATCCGCACCTGAACCGGGGCCAATCTCAATCAGATGATCCGCGTGGCGGAGTACCCGCACGTCGTGGTCCACGAGCACCACGGAGTTACCGTCGTCCAAGAGGTCGTCCACCACACCGAGCAGGCCCTCGACGTTGGAAGGGTGCAGGCCGATGGACGGCTCGTCAAGCACGTAGAGCACGTCCGTTCGGTACTGGCTGCGCACGCGCGGGCGAGCTGCACGCGCTGGCGCTCGCCCGTAGAAAGCGTGGAGCTCGCGCGGTCGAGGCTCAGATAGCCGAGCCCTAGCTGCTGCAGGCGGCAGATGGGCTCCGCCATCTCGGCCACGATAGCCTGGGCCATGGGCTGGAGCTCCTCTGGCATGAGCGCGGGCACGCCAGGCGCCCATACCGCGAGCTCATCGAGCGTCATGCGTGTGGCGTCGCCGAGCGTCATGCCATCGATCACCGGCCCGCGTGCAGCCGCAGAAAGGCGCGTGCCGCCGCAATCGGGGCACACGTCCTCGCGCAGGAACTTGGCTACGCGCGCGAGTCCCTTTTCATCCTTGGCCTTGGCAAGCGCGTTCTCCACCGTGTAAACAGCATTGAAGTAGGTGAAGTCCAGCTCCGCGAAGTTGTCGCCCTTCTTGGCTTGGTAGAGGATGTGTTTCTTCTCGGCCGGGCCGTGAAAGACGATGTCACGCTCTTGGGGCGTGAGCTCGCAAAACGGCACGTCCGTGCGAACGCCCATCTCCCGCGCGACCTGCTTCATGAGGTCCCACATGAGGGTATTCCACGGAGCCACGGCCCCCTCGTCGATGGAGAGGGACTCGTCCGGCACGAGCGAGGCCTCGTCTACCGTGCGCACGATGCCCGTTCCGCCGCAGGTGGGGCATGCGCCCGCGCTGTTGAAGGCAAGGTCCTCCGCACCGGGGCCGAAGAACTCCCGGCCGCATGACGAGCACGTGATGGGCTGCATGAGCGCCACGGCCATGGACGGCTCGGCATGCGCGCCGCAGTGCGGACAGCGATGGCTGCCCAAGCGCGAGAACACAAGACGCAGATAGTTAAGGAGCTCGGTCGAGGTTCCGAAGGTGGAGTGCACGCCGGGAATGCCCGGACGCTGGCGCAGCGCGAGCGCCGCCGGCACATGGCGCACCTCGTCTACCGTAGCGCGTGCGGACTGGCTGATGCGCCGGCGCGTGTAGGTGGAGAGCGCGTCCAAATAACGGCGACTCCCCTCGGCATAGAGCGTGCCCAGCGCGAGCGAGCTCTTGCCCGAACCCGAAACGCCCGCGATGCCCACGAGCTCGCCAAGCGGAATGTCGACATCGATGTTCTTCAGGTTGTGTACCCGCGCGCCGCGCACCTGGATATGCGTCGGCTGCGGGCGCCGTTCGTGCTGCGCCATATTTCCCCTATCGAACCTCGAACATGGATAGCAACGGATTTTGAACCGAGCGTAGCCGTGCGCCAACGATATGCGGCGCAAACAGCCGCCCCGCTACACCTCGCTCGCCCAGCTGCCAGGACCCTCGGCCATGGCGATCACGCCCCGCACGCCCTGCTCGACCATGCTGTTCACATTGGTGTCGGTATAGAACGCCATGTGCGGCGTGAGCACCACGTTGGGGAATTGCCGCAGGTACGCCATATCGCGGTTGCGGATGATATCGTTCACGCGGCTCTCGTGGTAGATGCCCACCTCATCTGCGAACACATCCATGGCGAGTGCGCCGATCTTCTCGAACTCGATGGCGCTCGTAACAGCCGCAACATCGATGAGCTCACCGCGACTCACGTTGACCAGCACCACGCCATCGCGCATCTGGTTGATGGCCTCGGCGTCGATCATGCCGCGGTTCTCCTCCGTAAGCGGAACATGCAGCGTCACGACATCCGAGCGCCGGTAGAGCTCCTCGAGCGGCACGTACTCGATCCCTGCCGCGCGCGCCGCGTCGCTCGGATAGGGATCGTAGCCGAGCACCTTGGAGCCAAAACCGCCCAAGATGCGCGCGACCTGCTGGCCGATACGGCCCGTGCCCACGATTCCCACGGTAAGGCGGCCGAGTTCGCGCCCTTCGAGCCCGCCGAGCGAGTAGTCGTTCACCTGCTGGCGCCAAAGCGACGGCTTGTAGCGGCGCAGCACGATAAGCATGAGCATCACGGCGAACTCCGCCACGCCCTCGGGCGGGTAGCCGGTGTTGCAAACGCGCAGCCCGAGCTCGTGCGCATGCGCCACGTCGATATGGTCAACGCCCACGGTGCGCGTGGCGAGGTACTTCACCCCGAGCTCCGCAAGCCGGTCGAGCACCTCGGCCGTCATAGCGCTCCTGCCCGAGATAACCACCGCATCGAAGCCCTGAGCGCTCGCCACGTTCTCGATCCCGAGCTCGTCGGGAACGGCATCGATCGTGATGTCGGACGGGGCCGCGCGCGCCTGCGGAGCAGCGCCCCGCTTCGGGGCCTCGCTCGCCTGCGGGGCCACGCCCGATCTCGCAGCGTCGTCTACCCGCGAGGCCGCGCCCGTGCCAACCGGCTCGTCGCTCGCCACCTGGGCGTCGCCCGCCATCCGAGCGCCGACGGCCCCGATTCGAGCCATGACCTCGGCCAACGCCGGCTTCTCGTCTTCCCGCAGCTCGTAGAGTTTAATGTTCATGCTCGTCACTACCCGTCGCATCAATCGCCCTGGTTGCTCCTGTCAAGCTGGATTCTAACATTGCCGTCAAGATCCAGCCCGCCCGCAACCCGAACGGATAGCGCCGCCCGCTGCCCGTCTCGTGCCCGACCTGCTGCGCAAAGTTCACCGCACCCGCAGCTCGCTGCCCCCGATACCGCCCATCGGCAAAGACTGGAACACGGCGCTTCGGGTACCATGGGAGAAGGATCATCGCAGCGAGAACCGGAGCATCATGGACGGCGTTCTTTCCAGCATTCAGGCAATCGTCACCCACCCGCTTTTCCAACAGGTCGCATGGGCGGTCATCATCGTGATAGCGACACGGGTGGTCGAAAAGCTTACCGTCAAGGCGGCAATACGCATGCTGCACCACGGCAGCAACCCGCTGCCCAGCTCGAGCATCATCATCAACATCGTGCGCGCCATCATTTGGATCGTCGGCGCGAGCATCGTGCTCGACAGCTGCTTCGGCGTCAACACCAGCTCGGTAATCGCCGCCCTCGGCGTCGGCGGCATCGCCGTCTCGCTCGGCTTCCAAGACACGCTCTCCAACCTCATTGGCGGACTCCAGGTTACGTTCATGGGCATCGTGAAGCCCGGCGACAACATCGAGGTGGGCAGCGAGCGCGGCGTGGTACAGGACGTTACATGGCGCCACACCACCATCAAGGACAGCTTGGGCCAGACGGTGATCATCCCCAACTCGATCATCTCCACGACGGCGCTCGTGCACCTTCTGCCTGCAAGCCGGGTAACGGTGCCCTTCAGCGTGCCGCGCACCTATCCCACGCTGCGCGAACTCGAGGCGCGTCGCGGGGATGCCAGCGCCGCCGGGAACGACGAGGCTACCACCGCACGCGACCGCGCGCGTGCGGGCAAGCCCGTCGACCTCGACGAGCTCTCCGCCCAGATCATTGCCGAGGCGCGCCGCGCGGCAGAAAGCGCGTCTGCCGTGACCGACGGGCCTAGCGTGTTTTTCTCCGAGGTTGGCGAGCTGGGCATCAAAGGAAGCGTCGTGTTGACGGTGGCCGACGCGAGCAAAACCTCCGCCGCCAAGGATGCCGTTGTGCGCGCCATTGCGGCAATGCTGGGATAATATGCAGAATTGCATTGGTTTTATTCATTGTTCGCATGGTCTACTTTATGGCCCCGGGATAAACTGCCCAAAAGTTGAAAAAACTCCAAACTCATCGAGCTGCGGAAACACTGCGTTTTAGCAGGTAGATTGCCTGCCTGGTAAAGATGAGTTTTTCAGTTTTTGGGCAGTCGCTAAAGTAGACCGCCTCAAATCATACAAAACCAAGTACGCGCCCCGGGAAAACCGCCGAAAAAGCCCGCTGGACGCCGGTTATTCGCCCTTCCCGGCCAGCCGCCGCACGCCGGGTCACTCGTCCTTCCCTGCCAGCCGCCGCAAAAACGCCGTGCGCTCCTCTTCCGTTGAGACGTCCATGCTACCGAAGTTCTCCCAGGTACCGGCAGGAATACCGAGCTGCCACAGCGTGCCTTCGATGAACATGCGCTGGATGGCGTCACCGGTTTGCTCGCGCAGGAACTCGGTGGGGTTCGAAGACGCGGTGTAGACCTCAGCCGATGTGATGTAGGTGAGCGTGCCTTTGAGGCCTGCACCCGTGGGCTCCCACGAGAAGCCCTGCAGCAGCACCTTGTCGAGCCAGCCCTTAAGCATGGCGGGCATGTCGTTCCACCAGATGGGGAAGATGAACACAAGGCGGTCGGAGCCGGCGACGAGCCCCTGGTAGCGCGTCACGAGCGGATCAAGCGCCGTGCCCTCGCCGTAGACCGCGAGCTCGTCGCGCGAGAGGACGGGGTCGAAGCCGTCTGCATGCAGGTCAATGACCTGGTACGGAGTGCCCTCGCGGTCGTAGCGTTCGCAGAGGGCATCGAGCATCGCGTGACAGAAACTCTGCTCGTAGGGGTGGCAGTAGACGATGAGGGTGCTCATGGGGGTTCCTTTCGGAGGCGCGAGATGAATGACGGCGGCAGAAGCGACAGCCTTGCTGGGCATGGGCGCCGCGGAGGGCGCGGGCCGGCGGGTGGAGGGAGCGGCTTCGCTCTGGGGATGCGGGCACGTCCGGCCGTTTGCGCCGCAGCCTCCCCAGAACGCAGCGGTGAAGAGCGCCCCTACTCCCAGGTCTTCCAGGTATCGGGTTCGTAGCCCACCGTGGCCTGCTTGCCGTTACGGACGATAGGCTCGCGCAGAATCTGCTGGTTTTCCAGCAGCTTGTCGAACTTCTGGCTCTCGGCGAGGTAGGTGATGAGCGCGACCGTGTCCTGGTCCTTGGCCTTGGGGTCGATGAGCGCGTCGAGACCGCCCACCGCGCGCATCACGCTCTGCAGCTCGCCCTTGCTCATCTCCTTCTCGCGCAGGTCGATGAACTGGAACTTGATGCGCCGCTCCTTGAAGTAGCGCTGCGCCTTCTTGGTATCGAAGCTCTTCTTGGTTCCGAAGATCTGGATGTTCATACAAGTCCCCTTAGCTCTTTCGCCAACTCGAAAGAAGTCGCCTGTTTACGGTACAGGCTACCATGAATCAGAAATGCTTTGCCCATATTAGTACTCCGAGCAGCGACGATTTGCTCCAGGCTATTGTTCTTGCTCCTGCTCTTTGCCTTAGCTATCATAATTATGATAGCTAAGGCATCTGCACTTTGAGGAGCTGTCATGCAAAGCATTCGCCCCATATCCGACCTTCGCAACAAGTTTGCCGAGATTTCGCGGGATGTGCACGAGAGCGGCGAGCCTGTATTCCTCACAAAAAACGGCGTCGGCGACATGGTTGTCATGAGCATGGAGACGTACGAGGCACTGGAATTTGATAGCCGCGTATACGCAAAACTGCAAGAAGCGGAGCGCGAAGCCGAAACGACGGGCACACGATACTCTTCGGACGAGGTGCTGGCGTCGATTCGAAGCGTCATTGCAAGAGCCTCCGAGCAAACCCGTGTCACCAGCCATGTATAGCGTGTCATATCTTTCTACCGCTCGGCAGGACCTCGAAGATATCGCACGGTACATTACCCTTGCCCTTGATAATCCTGAAGCGGCAACTCGCGCCATCGAAGGGATCATCGCTGCTGCGGAAAGCCTGGCCAGCATGCCGTACCGTCGCCCCGTATACGTACCGGTTCGACCGCTTTCCCGCGAGTATCGAACCATACGCTCAGGCCACTATGTCGCATTCTATTGGGTCGAGGAAGATGCCCAGCGCGTTACTATCGCCCGCGTGCTGTTTGCAAGAGCCAATGTGAGCGAACGGCTAGCTATTGCCGAACAAGAGCTTTAGCGGCAAAGCAATCCGAGATATTCCATATGGCGCATTTTTCTACCACGTATGCATCGTGACGGTATGCGGACATCGCTGCGGGCTTCTACCGGACGTCGCGATGCGTGAAACGTTGATGCGCTCAGCGAACGCGCCGCTGGGAGATGATTCCCAAAACAACAACGAACTCATCACCCGCATCGTCGGTAGCGGGGTGTCGCTCATACAGGACATCAAAGCCAAAACAGCTATCTTCAGGCAGGATGTGCCATATGAGCGGATGAGCTGGGGGTCCACGAGAGAAGTGCCCACGCCCGGCACGTTCTGCACCAATTCGAGCTTGCGCCATACCTCTGCCTCAACTCGCTCATCGAGTTGGGCCAGATCGTCGAGAATCGGAGCGGTGAACAGTAGCTTAGCCACGAGAAGCCCGCCGCTTTGCCACTGCCTGTCGAGCGGCATCGATGCCCTCGATATAGTCCCCCGCTTCGAACGCACGCCGCCCCGCATCAATCGCCGCCTCAGCGCGCTGCACGTATAGAGCGCGTTCGACCGCATCGTCTATCTGCTGCTGAAAGACCTCCTCAGAGCAAAACACATAGGCGCCCTTGCCATTCTCGGTAATGCGTACGAGACGCTCTTGAGCAGCACGCTTCACCTCACGGGGATGATCGCGCAGTGCCGTTGCCGAATAGATTGCATCCATGGCCACCTCCTTGCGCTTTTATCATATTGTAGACAATAACGTACATGATTATGTACAGAACTATGCACGTGTAGGCATCACAATGCTTCATACATGCAGTGTCTTACTACACGCTACCTCGGAGTTACGAAATCCCCTTCCGGCAAACATCAACGAGCTCGGGGAGATCCACGGTGACGGCATCCCACACGAAGCCAAAGTCGAATCCGCCATAGGGATGCGCAATCTTGCTGCGCATCTTTGCAACATCTGCCCATGGATAAGATTCGTCAATTTCTTCGAAAACGCTTCGATACTCGCTCACCAACTCACGAAATTCGAAGCATCGGCATAGTGAGCAAGTCTTGGTATTCAGTCGAGTGGGCATAGGAACCTTCATCGATATGGTGCTCATCGATGCGCTTCCAAATCATTCTCTGCATTTCTAATGACCTCTTGGATGATAAAGGCTCGCGCGTTGTCGGGGATGGGCTTATCGCGCCTCATAAAGTACTACCCCCTCGCTATCGACAGCATCCCTTATAAATGGGTAGAGGTTCTGCACGCCAAAAACGATATCCACCGGCCGGTTGAGCGATGCCTCCAGCTCGTTGTAAATCGCCCCGCGCGCAAAGCCCAAGGGCGCCGATGTCTCGACAAGAAAATCCACGTCGGAATCCTCGTGCGCGTCACCGCGAGCAAAGCTGCCAAAAAGAACAACTTTCGTGAGTCCATACTTTTGCGCTGTTGCGCGTACAGCCTGCTGGATATCGCGGATCTCGAGCATCGGGCACCTCCTTTGTGGACAGTATACCCTGCAGCAAGCCACGATTCTGCAAGCATGTTGTCGGCACCCGGCCGCCCGAGCAGGGGCATGGCGCCGCTTCACACCGTATGGCCTCGTAGCACACGCGAAACAACAATTGTCCGTGGCCTCACGGACAATATCGTACGATTCTCTTTGTTGCCCTCGCACCTGATTCCAAACGAAGGCTTTTCCGCCGCCCTTCGGCTTCGGTGGTGAGTACCCGCCCATATCGACCAATAGTTTATGAAAGCAGCATTCTGTTAACCAATACATAGACAACAACGAGCACGACAAAGATGCCCACCACGATTGACGCAGCTCCGCCCTTCTTCATTGCATCCCCCTATTCTTCATCCTGAAAACGGACTTCAACTGTCACGCCTTCTGGAATCGCCGCTGCAAACATTGATTCAAAGGTAGTTTGTGCAACGCGTTTCGCATCGTCATACAGGCCAAGCGAAATTGCGCGCTCGAGCATGACCTTTTTCTGCCCCTCAATCCAACTCGATTCCTCACCAACATGTAATGGATTCAGAATATTTTGTTGCTCGTAAACAACTTCCACAGAGCCCGTCTCATGAGAGAGATCTTCTGGAGCCGGAAGCTCGATCACGAGCGTACTGCCCTCCATAAATGGCTCAACCCCGGAAAGGTCAAATCCTGCTTTTATTACGCCGTCGTATTGAAGAATGTACGTTGCATCCGTAAACGGAAGAGAAATGTCGTCGCGACCGATAATGGCAAGCGTGTTCTGGTCGGTAATGGATATCGAATTGGTATATAGGTATTGGGCAGTTGAGAATTCGCTGTTCTCCTGCATCGATTCCTTGAGTACCGTCAAGTCAATATCTGTTC
>ENA-OQCL01000905-OQCL01000905.1-human-gut-metagenome-genome-assembly--contig:-NODE-905-length-12276-cov-5.761544_pt1 | contig 12276 bp, 12 predicted proteins | sample MGYA00242502_ERZ504586 | MGnify/ENA primary metagenome ERZ504586 (study PRJEB26092, sample SAMD00036316) | human gut metagenome | host: Homo sapiens | study: EMG produced TPA metagenomics assembly of... | reverse complement strand
GCAGAGCAGTGCTATCATGCACATCATGACTTCCGCAGTGCCGACTATTGCACCGCCGCGCGAGCCGGTTATCATCATACAGCCGTAGAACAACATACCGACCCAGAACCAGCCGTGATTGCCCTTTATCGAACGCAGGAAAGCAAACGGCAGGGCGAAAATAAGAAAAGTTGAGGCGTTGTTGCGCCACTGGAAAGCAAGAAGCCCGTGAGTCGAGAGCACCTTATCGAGATGCTCACCGTAATATTCGAGGATCATGAAGCAGCAGAACAGCCCCATGATTATCATTATTTTTGATATCTTATCCGGCAGAGAATAGTTTTCTCTCAGGCGGATGTGCGAGTTCATGAGATTATAGAACAGCAACATACCGAAGCCGAGACCGAGGGTAAAAAAGTATCGGCATAAGGCTGAAATATTCTTTCGCGGTTATCTTGCCGAGACCGCCGAGGGTAACTGCGACGGAGACTGCAAGCATCGGCCAGAACAGCTCGCCGTGAGGCAGTTTGTGCTGATAATAATTGAAATGGAAGATTATAGCTGCCGCCGCAGGGACGATGAGCCAGACCATTTTGATGAACTCATCGTAAGAATTGTTGCACTTTATAAGGCAAAGACAGAGCAAAAGAAACGGTTCAAGAGCAATTATAACATCCTCGCAGAAAACGAGTATGGTGCAGATGATCACCACAAAGACAAGAAGCCCTATAGCCTCTATACGCAAGACGGTGATAAAACAGGCTATAAGGAAGCAAACCCACATGAACCAATCAGTGGAAAGATAGTGCTCTATGCTTTTTCTGACGCTTTCAAATTTCGCGTTTTTTGTCAAGTTCATGCTCCTCATTGACTCTCCGATCGTCTGAAATATTTTCACAATACATCAAACGAACCGGCTGTCAAAAATACTGCCGAATGTTGCTCCGTTTAGCAATTAATTTTATCACAAATTCATCGAAAAATCAAGAAATAACAATTAATCGAACTTTATTATTTCTTCCGCAAGGACACTTGCGGCAGCAAACAGTTCGCGGCGGCAGGAAAGCCGCAATTCGTCCATGCTGTGAGTTCCCTCCGACGACACAAAGAGTTTATCTATTCCGAGTGCGGCAGGGTCAGCATCATTTGATGCGCACCCGCAGACGGCGTAAACTTTTGCGCCAGCTTTGGCAGCTCTTTTGCAGACTCCGCTCATCACTTTTCCGTTGGTACTTTGTGAGTCGAATCTCCCCTCGCCCGTTATAACTACATCGGCATTCGCGGCAAATTTGTCAAAGCCGGATTCGTCCAGAACTATATCTATGCCGCTTCTGAGTTCGGCATTCAGGAAAGCTGCCGCACCCGCGCCGAGACCGCCTGCGGCACCCGCACCGGAAAGATTTTCCGAGTCGAAGTTGAGGTCTCTTTTGAGAACATCAGCCATATGGCGAAGCCCTCGGTCGAGCAATTTGACCTGTTCCGTATTCGCGCCTTTTTGCGGCGCAAAGACATAAGCCGCACCGTCAACGCCGAAAAGCGGATTAGTGACATCGCACGCGGCGACTACGGGAACACAAAACGTTTTTTTGGGCGCAATAATATGTTCGACATCTATCAGCGTTCCGCCGACGGGAAGAAACGAATTGTTGTTTTTATCGAGAAAACGAAAACCGAGCTCCGACGCCATACCCGCGCCGCAGTCGTTAGTCGCGCTGCCGCCGAGGCCTAAAATAATGCGCTTTGCGCCGCGGTTTACAGAATCGCGTATAAGCATACCGACGCCTGCAGTGGTCGTAACGGTCGGGTCGGCTCTGTCGCCCGCGAGCGGCAGTCCGGCACAGGAGGCGGTTTCAATAACAGCCGCGCCGCTTCTTAGCATATAATACTCGGCGCGCAAAGATAAGCCGAACGGGTCTTTGGCATCGGCAGATATCCACTCGCCGTCAATAAAATTCGCAAAACTCGAACAAAGCCCCTCGCCGCCATCGGCAGCGGGGAGCTTTATCACATTGCAATCGGGTATTCTGTTTCGGAGCGCCGATTCGATTATATCGCAGACCTCGGAGGAAGTCAGCGTACCTTTGAAAGAATCGGGTGACAGCAGAATATTCATATCATCAGTCTTTTGCAAGCATTCTGATATATCTCTTGAAGAACGACACGCCCTCATCAAGAACAGCAACCGGGCAGCGCTCGTTGGTAGCATGAGTGCAGAGAAGAAGCTTCGTGCTCACATGGAAGGGAGCGAAACGATAGATATTCTCACAGACAGGCTCATAGAAGCACGCATCGGTGCCGCCCATAACAAGATAAGGCGCAACGATAACATCGGGATCCGATCTGACGCAGATCTCCTCGATGACCTTGAAAGCTCTGGAATCGGTCGGAGAGAACTTGGACGCCTCTTTATGCTTGAGGCACTTTATCTCAACATCCTTATTCTTGATGACCTTGCGCAGGTGCTTCTCGACATCCTCGGTGGTGGTGCCAGGCATCATTCTGAAGTTCGCGGTGACAGACGCTTCCTGCGGAAGAACATTGGCGGCAGGGCTGCCCTCAGCCATAGTAACGCCGGTAGTTGTTCTGATAAGAGAAGCCGACGGCGGAATCTGCTCCATGATAAACTTCGCGAGAGGTTTGAGCAGCCAGAGGTTGCAGGCAACGACTCTGACGGGATATGTAGTTCTTCTGCCGAGGTTTGAGAAGAGCTTGAGAACGAACGGCTCAAGCTTCGACTTGAACTGATGGTTTTCAACATCTCTGACGACATTTGCAATCTTGCCGATAGCGCTGTGCTTCGGGGGCTGAGAAGAATGTCCGCCCTTGGATCTGACGCTCATCGAGAAGTCGGCATAGCCCTTTTCGGCGATACCGATACCTGCAAGATTGCCCTTGAGGACATGCTTGACATTTATGGGCAAAATCGCGCCGCCCTCGTCAATAACGCTGTCGAGGTGAATACCGCGTGACTTGAGGGTTTCCATGATAGCCTTTGCGCCGGCATCCTTTGAAGCGACGACTTCCTCATCATGACCGAAGCAGAGATAGACATCTCTCTCGGGTTCATATCCCTCTTCAAGAAGAGTCTCAACGGCTTCCATAACGCAGATAAGGTGGTTCTTCATATCAAGAGCGCCTCTGCCCCAGATGAACTCGCCATCGTTATAGCCGCTGAACGGCTCATGAGTCCAGTCACCCTCAGTGCCGGGCTCGATCGGGACGACATCCTGATGCGAAAGCAGCGCTATAGGCTCAAGATCGGGATTCTTGCCCTTCCATCGATAGAGCAGGCTCGCCTCGGCGATATCCTCGCGCTCGAGAGTCTTATGCAGCAGAGGATATGACTCCTCAAGGAATTTGTGAAATTTTTCAAACTGCGACCAGTCGACCCTATTCTTATCGGAATAAGATATGGTTGGAATCTGAATGGCACCGCTTAAATGTTTTGCGGCACGATCAACATCGACATTCTCTTTCTCAAGAGGCTTTGTCTCCCTCTTCTTGGGGACAAAGAATATGGCTCTGATAAGAGTTATGACGATAAAAATACCGAGAGCTATCAGAATGCCGTAAAGTATTTTGAGTCCCATTGTTTTTCTCCTTTCACGCCACGCGGCGAAACAAATTGATATACACTTTGACGCGGCAAAGCCCGAAGTCAAATATCTACATAATAATATCAGAAAATCGCTGTTCAGACAATAGCCGAAATGCAAAAATTTGCCGCAAAAGCATAGAATTTTTATATGATTACATGTCAAAGAGGCTTATCTGCGTAGTTTTCGGGATATCATCGAGCGCGCCCGCCGCTTCAAGAGCCTCGATAACAGTCTTGGAAACGCTCGCTCGCCTGCGCAGATCTTCGACGGATAAGTACTTGCCCTCGCCGTCATCGCGCGCAGCAGCAAGCTGCTCCGCGGCAACGCCGCCGCATCCACCGAGAGCGGAGAACGGAAGCCTTATCTTGCCGTCCTCGATATGATAGACCTTGGCATCGGAATTATAGACATCGACTGGGAGGAACTGCACTCCGCGCGCCATCATTTCATTGACGACCTGGAGAGAAGTGAACATATTCTCCTCCTTGGCGGTGGCTTCCTTCATGTTCATCTTTGTCTTGAGATATTTCATCTTGTTCTTGACGGCTTCCTGCCCTGCCATGATAGACACTGTATCAAGATCCTCGCCGCGGACTGTCATATATGTCGCGTAGTACTCGACAGGATAGTAGAGCTTATACCACGCAAGGCGCATGGCGGCGATAACATACGCTGCGGCGTGAGCCTTCGGGAACATATATTTTATTTTAAGACAGCTGTCGATATACCACTCTGGGACATTGTTCGCGCGCATCGCGGCCTTGTGTTCATCGGTAAGGAGCTTTTTCGCTTTACCCTTACGGGTTATCTCCATTATCTTGAACGCCATGCTCGGCTCGACGCCCTTATGTATAAGATAGGTCATGATGCTGTCTCGTGTTCCGATAACGTCGGAAATGGTGCAGGTGCCGTTATCGATAAGGTCTTTTGCGTTGCCGAGCCAGACGTCGGTGCCATGGGAAAGTCCCGATATCTGGAGCATATCGGAAAAGTTCTTAGGTCTTGAGTCAAGAAGCATCTGACGCACGAACGGCGTTCCGAGTTCGGGCAAAGACAACGTACCTGTATTGCAGTCGATGTCCTCCTCTGTTACGCCCATGGGCTCGGGAGATAAAAGCATCTCATAGAGCTTCGGGTCGCAGACATCGGCATCCATGACAGAAGTTCCGGTCAGATTTTCAAGATGCTTATAGAACGTCGGCACATCGTGGCCGAGAATATCAAGCTTGAGTATCGTATCATGGAGCGCATGGAAGTCGAAATGCGTTGTTCGCGTGCCCTTGTCGGGATCGTCCGCGGGATGCTGGATAGGCGTGAAGTCCTCCGCCTCTTTATAGTCCGGCACAACGACCATTCCGCCGGGGTGCTGACCGGTTGTGCGCTTTATTCCGACGCAGCCCTGGACGAGTCTGTCTTCCTCCGCACGCTGAACGGTCATGCCTTTTTCGTCAAGCCATTTTTTGACGAAGCCGTAGGCGGTCTTATCGGCGAGAGTACCGATTGTACCTGCCTTGAAAACGTTCTTGGCGCCGAAAAGAGTCTCGGTATACTTATGCGCCTGCGACTGGAAATCGCCGGAGAAGTTGAGGTCGATATCCGGCTGTTTATCGCCGTGGAAACCGAGGAAGGTCTCGAACGGGATATCGTGGCCGTCACGGACGAGCGGTTCGCCGCAGATCTCGCAGTTCTTCGGCGGCAGGTCGAAGCCCGAGCCTATCGAGCCGTCCATGAAGAATGTACTCTTCTTGCAGTGCTTGCACAGGTAGTGCGGCATAAGCGGGTTGACCTCGGATATCTCCGCCGCGAAGGCGACAAACGACGAGCCGACCGATCCTCGCGAGCCGACATAATAGCCGTGATCCATGGAGAACTTGACGAGTCGCTGAGCGATGATATAAAGCACGGCGTAGCCATGTTCGATAATTGAGCTGAGCTCCTTTTCAAGGCGTTTTTCGACATATTCCGGCAGAGGATCACCGTAGATATCTTTCACATGCTTATAGCATATCTCGCGCAGTTCTTCATCGGAACCCGGGATCCGAGGAGGATATGTACCGTCCGGTATGGGCTGGATAACCTCGCACATATCGGCTATCTTATTGGTATTTTCAATGACAACCTCGCGGGCGGTCTCCTCGCCGAGATAGGCGAACTCATCGAGCATCTCCTGCGTTGTTCTGAAATAGAGCGGAGCCTGCTGAGCGGCATCGGTAAAGCCCTGACCGGTCATGATAATCTCTCTGAAAACGCTGTCGCTCTTGTCCATGAAATGGACATCGCAGGTAGCGACGGTAAGCTTGCCGAGCTTGTCGGCAGTGGCGATTATCTTTTTGTTTATATCCTCAAGTCCCTGAACATCCTTGACTCTGCCCTCTCTGATAAGGAAAGCGTTGTTGCCGTTGGGCTGTATCTCCAGGTAATCGTAAAAACGAGGCGATTTCAAGCACTTCATCGTCGGATTTTCCGTCGAGTATAGCTCTGTAAACTTCACCCTGTTCGCACGCACTGCCGACGATTATACCCTCGCGGAACTCTTCTATAACCGAGCGCGGGACGCCGGGCTTGCGGCTGAAATATTCAAGGTTTGATTTTGTGATTATTTTATAGAGGTTTTTAAGTCCTACATAATTCTTTGCAAGGAAGATTATGTGGTTATATTTCTTTTTCTTCTCGGCAGGATCGACGACGCGGTCGTCAAAATAATAGCCCTCCATGCCGTAGAGTATCTTTATCTTGCCCTTTGCTGCAGCGCAGGCTTCGGGGAACGCCTGAACAACGCCGTGGTCGGTTATGGCTATCGCTTTATGTCCCCACGCTATAGCGCGTTCAACGAGCTTTGTGGCACTCGAAACGGCATCCATAGCGGACATTGTGGTATGCAAATGGAGTTCGACGCGTTTTTCGGGTGCATCGTCCTTCTTTTCGATAAGGTCAATTGTCGTTATGGCTCGCGCGTTTATGCAGTCGCACTTCATATAGGAGTCGTAGTTGACAACGCCCCTGACCATAACGGCGACACCGTCTTTGATATTCTTGAGCAGGCTTTCGCAGTTCTCAGCGAGCTCGAATATCTTGACGGAATATGAATTTGTTTTATCTGTAATGCAGAAATTGATTATCTTTCTCTTGCCGTCGCGTGTGTCGCGCGACTCGAAAGCGAAGACGGTGCCCCAGACAACGACCGAGCCTGAGTCGGAAGCTATCTCGCTCAACGGAATGGGCTTGGTTTTTATTATAGGTCCGTAGATCGGGACGGAATATTTCGTTGAAAACGGGTATTCGTCATATGTTCTTGTGAGATTGCTGAGGTCTTTTTCCTGCGAGACTTTGTCGGCGAACGCGTTGCGTATGCCGCTGTCAAGTTCTTCCTGATACTGCATCACTTCGCCGTCATCAACAGGTGCGCCGCTGTCAGTGAACTCAACGCCGACATCCTCGCCGAAGCGTTCGAATATCATCTGAGCGAAGCGTTTGGACGCGCCGAGATTGTTTATGACATCCGCGCCGCTCTTGAGCTGGACGGACACCATATCGCCGAGCATGAAGCACTTTGCATCGTTTAAAAATCCGTTCGCGGCGGGAAACTCCTTGCGCAGAGAAACGAGCAGCTTGGCAAGCCCGAGTTCACTCATCGGCTCTTTCGGAGCATCTTCGCGTTTTTCTTCTTTGACCGAGCAGTTTATCACTGCGGCATTGAGAGTGAACGCTTTTATGAGCGAAGTTTCGACAGCTCTCAAAATAAGCTTGCCCGGCGCAGCAGCCGCCGAGCAAAGCAGTTCGAGCTCCCTGCGCTCGACATTCAGATTGATATCATCAAGCTGAATGTTTTCAAGCTCAGAGAGCAAATCGGAATCATCAATATATTCTTTTACAAAATCAACTAACTTCTTGCCGGACATCATTGTCTCCATTAAAGTTTATCTATCTCTTCCATAAGGCTGTCAAGCACCTCTGACTCAGGTACTTTTTTGATTATTTGACCCTTTTTGAATATCAGCGCGCAGCCGTCGCCGCCTGCGATACCGATATCGGCTTCTCTCGCTTCGCCGGGTCCGTTGACGGCACAGCCCATGACCGCGACCTTTATCGGCTTGTTGCACGACGCGAGCCGCTCTTCGACTGCGTTTGCGAGGGATATCAAATCTATCTTTGTTCTGCCGCAGGTAGGGCACGAAACTATCTGGACGCAGTCTTTTTTTTGCGCCCGTTGCGCGCAGGATATCATAGCCCGCCGCAACTTCTTTGACCGGATCGTCGGTCATTGAGACACGGATAGTATCGCCGATTCCGTGCAGGAGCAGAGAACCGATACCGACGCTCGACTTGACAAGACTCATTTTCCATGTGCCCGCCTCGGTTATGCCTACATGGAGCGGATAATCGCAAATCTGCGAGATAAGCTCATATGCTTCGACAGTCATCGGGACATCGGAGGACTTGAGCGAAATAACAATATTATTAAAATCGCACTCCTCAAGCAGGCGCACATGTCCCATTGCGCTGTCCGCAAGAGCCTGTGCGGTGGGAGCGCCGTATTTGGCGAGAATATCCTTCTCGATAGAGCCGCTGTTGACGCCGACTCTTATCGGAATCCCGTTATTGGCGCAGGCATCGGCAACAGCCTTGACTCTGTCTTTCGAGCCGATATTGCCGGGATTGATGCGCAGGCCTTCCACGCCCGCCTCCAGGGCGGCGACAGCCAGCCGGTAGTCGAAGTGGATATCCGCGATGAGCGGCAAAGGCGTGCCCGCGCGGATGGCGCGCAGAGCCCAGGCGGCGGCTTCGTCCGGCACGGCCAGACGCACGGCCTCGCAGCCCCTGGCGGCTAAGCGCTTAATCTGGGCCAGGGTGGCGTCAACGTCGCGGGTGTCCGTATTGGTCATGCTCTGGACCATGACCGGCGCGCCGCCGCCGACAACCAGGCCGCCCAGCCGGATGGCGCGGGTTTTCGTGATGCGCATGTTCTGTCCCCCACCGCGAAAATTGCGGGCAACGGCGCGGACCGCCGTCCTTACCCCAACTCCGCACTGAGGCGTTCTTGTATGCTATTTCGGGACACAAGCCAAGCCTTCATCTGGAACGCGTCTTGCATAACTTTTATGAACCGGCCGGAACATTCCGCACTTTTTCCAAAAGAGCACTCAAGTTCGCTGCCGGGCCGACGATAAGAACGATATCACCATGATTGAGGTTGCCATGCACAGTCTGTTGCGCCTTTTTCTGTTCTGCGCGTTTCTGCTGCCGCTTCTGTCCGGCTGCAAAAATACGCCCACGTCCAATGATCCCGCCTATGTGGACGCGGTGGAAGTGAAGCTCAAATGCCGTGAGCTGGCCGATCAGATGCTGGCCACCATGCCCAACGACGCCTTGCAGGGTTTTGTGGCCATGCCCACTTCCTTTGTGGACCAGAACAACACGTCGCGCTCTTCGCCGCTGGGCAGGCTTATGGGCGAAGCCCTGTTTTACGAATTCAACCAGCGCGGCTTTCCCACGCGTGAATACCGCCTGACCGGCCATATTTCCGTGGAAGGCGGCCGCGACGATCTGGCCCTGGCCGCCAATCAGATTGTACCCACCAAGGGCCAGAAATGGGCCGCTCTGGTGGTGGGCCACCTATTATGTGGATAAGGATGCCACCTTCGTCAACGCGCGCCTGGTGCGGGCCAGCGATGGCCTGGTATTGCGCACGGGCCAGCTCGTGCTGGTCAATACGCCGATTATCGCGCGGATGGGCAAAACCGATCCCGCGCCCGTGGCGGCCAAGCCGGCTGCCGCGACGGCGCAAAACAAACGCCGCAGCCTGTATCCCTCGTTGTATACTCCGGCCAGTTCCATCAGCAGCGGCAGCATTCCCATCAAACAAGGCAAATAATGCCGGAAACGCCATGCGACATCTGTTTCTTTTTTCTTTCGCGGTATGGCTGGCGGCCTGCCCGCCCGCAGTGGCCCTGGGGCAAAATCTCTCGGCCTATGACAGCCCGCCCCAAGGCGCATCTTCCTTCGGCCAGGGACCGGACATCAGCGCCACCTATCTGGAAGAGGCCCGTGAATATCGCAAGCAGGGGCGCTACGAGCTGGCCCGCCAGTCTTACGCCCAGGCCCTGTCCACCTGCCGGAGCAATGCCGGTCTGGACATCATCAAGCGCGAACTGGCCGGTGTTGAACTTTTATTGCGCACCATGCGTTGAGGTTTGTCATGAGCCGTTTTCTTGTGGTCATTCTGGTGCTCGCTGCCCTGCTCTTTCCTCTGACGGCCGCGGCTGTCGGCACGGTGCCCGGAGCCGCCAACAGCATTGCCGAGTCAGTTGGATGCGATCAGCTGATGATGCGCTATGCGGGCGACGATCCCGGCACGAGCAAAAAATCAGCGCCAGGCCCTGGCCCGCGCCCAGATCATGATCATGGGCACCACTCCGGCCAATATCAACAATCTTGAAGCGGCCTCTCCCCTGGCCCGCCAGATGACCGAGGAAATTTCGCGCTGGCTGGTCAACGCGGGCTATCGCTACCAGGAATTGCGCAAGGGCAGCTATATCCGCTTCGACAAGCGCACGGGTGAGCTGATCCTGACCCGCGACGTGCGCAAGCTCGCCAGCACCCTGGGTACCGGCCAGGCGGTCCTGGCGGGCACCTATGTGGTCAGCGGCGAACAGGTACGCTTCAGCATGAGCCTGATCCACACCACCAGCAACGAAGTGCTGGCCAAGGGCACGGCCACGGTGCCCATTACCGATGACCTGCTGCCCCTGCTGGAAGATCAGCCCGCGGGCAGCGGCAAGGTGCCCACAGTTTATACCCGGTTGCAGTAGAGCCCGGTAGGGATTGCGCGCCGCCGCAAGCGGCGTAAGCACATAAAAAACTCGCTTTTTGCCGTGCGATCTTCACGCCGAACCGACAGGTGCAGCGTGACATCTCATTGGGCTTCGCTTGCCTCCGGCGCGCTTTACGACTATATAAACCCCGCTTCCGGCCCGTCCGGAAGCGGGGTTTCCGCGTATGCCGGTATGCCCCAGCACAACGCAAGGAGTCGCCATGTCGCTCAGCATCGGCATCGTGGGCCTGCCCAACGTGGGCAAGTCCACCCTGTTCAACGCCCTGACCAAGGCACAGAACGCCCAGGCCGCCAATTATCCTTTCTGCACCATTGAGCCCAACAAGGCCACTGTTGCCGTGCCGGACAAGCGCGTGGACGCGCTCACAACCAAGGCCAAACCGCAGAAGACCATTCATGCCAGCGTGGATTTCATCGATATCGCCGGTCTGGTGCGCGGCGCCAGCAAGGGCGAGGGCCTGGAAATAAGTTCCTCGCCAATATCCGCGAGGTGGACGCCATTGTGCATGTCGTGCGCTGCTTTGTCAACGACGACATCGTCCATGTCGAGGAAGCATCGACCCGAAGCGCGATATTGAAACCATCAACCTGGAATTGATCCTCTCCGATATGGAGGTGCTCGACCGCCGCATCGAAAAGACGCAGAAGATGCTCAAGGCGGATAAGAAATACCAGGAGGAACTCGACTTTTTGCAAGCGGGTCCGCGAAGCGCTGGACGAGGGCAAGTCCGCGCGCAGCGTGGAATGCACCCCGGAGGAGGCGGAGCTGCTCTCCACGGTGTCGCTGCTGACCAACAAGCCGGTCATCTATGCCGCCAATGTGAGCGAAAACGACTTCAAGGGCGGCATTGAGAACAACGCCTATTTCCACCAGGTGAAGGAGATTGCAGACAGCGAACACGCCGGCGTGCTGCCGATCTGCGCGGAGATCGAGCGGAAGATCGCGGGGATGGATCCGGAGGAGAAGGAGATGTTCCTTGCGGACATGGGCCTGCAGGAGTCCGGCCTGGACCGCCTTATCAACGCTTGCTATTCCCTCTTGGGATTGATTTCCTACTTGACCGCCGGGCAGCCGGAGGTGCGCGCCTGGACCATCAAGAAGGGCACGAAAGGCGCCCCAGGCGGCCGGCAATGATCCACAGCGACTTTGAGCGCGGCTTTATCCGCGCGGAGGTTATTTCGTTTGACGACCTGATGGCGTGCGGCAGCATGGCCGCGGCAAAGGAGAAGGGCCTGGTCCGCTCCGAAGGAAAGGACTACGTGATGAAGGATGGGGACATCGTCCTGTTCCGGTTCAATGTCTAACCCAGGCAAAGGCGTGTGCTGCATCCGGCAGGCCCGGCCGGAGGATGCGGCCGTCCTCGCGGGGATCTATGCGCCCTATGTGCGGGACACCGCGATCACCTTTGAATACGATCCGCCGGACGCCGCGGAGTTTGCCCGGCGCATCCGGAAAACGCAGGAGCAATTCCCCTATCTGGTCTGCGAGGTGGACGGGAAGCCGCAGGCGTATGCATATGCGTCCCATTTCCACGAGCGCGCGGCGTTCCAGTGGGACGCGGAGCTGAGCGTCTACGTGGCTGCGTGCGCGCAGCAACGGGGGATTGGGCGGGCGCTGTATACCTGCCTGATCGCGTTCCTGCAAGAGCAGGGGTATTCCACCCTTTACGCGCTGATTACCGTGCCAAACGATAACAGCGAGCGGCTGCATGCGAAGCTGGGGTTTGAGCGGGCCGCCCTCTATCCCCGCACAGGCTACAAGTTTGGGCAGTGGCGGGATATGATCGTGATGGAAAAGCGGCTGTCGCCCCCCTTTGCTCCCCCAGAGCCGCCGCATGCGTTTTCCACTCTTCCGGCCGCATTTGT
>ENA-OQCL01000904-OQCL01000904.1-human-gut-metagenome-genome-assembly--contig:-NODE-904-length-12287-cov-2.388322_pt1 | contig 12287 bp, 13 predicted proteins | sample MGYA00242502_ERZ504586 | MGnify/ENA primary metagenome ERZ504586 (study PRJEB26092, sample SAMD00036316) | human gut metagenome | host: Homo sapiens | study: EMG produced TPA metagenomics assembly of... | reverse complement strand
GTCTTGCCCTCGATGGCGGCATCGGTGAGAACCTTGGTGGTCTCCTGGAACGATGCAGCCGACAGGAACGAGTCGGTGGCGAGCGAAGCCTTGGTGATACCCAAAAGCAGCGGCTGGCCGACCGGCGGGTTCTTGCCCTCGGCGATCAGAGCGTTCGCCTCGTTCTCGAACTCGTAGCGGTTGACCTGGCGGCCCGGGAGGAACTCGGAATCGCCCGCGTCGAGCACGGCCACCTTGCGCAGCATCTGGCGCGCGATGACCTCGATGTGCTTGTCGTTGATGTCTACGCCCTGGGACACGTACACGCCCTGGACCTGGGCAACAATGTAGCGAAGCGTCGTGTTGGGGTCGGTCAGGCGCAGCAGGTCGTGCGGGTTCACCGAACCCTTGGTGAGCTGCTGGCCAACCTTGACCTCGCCGCCGTCTTCCACGCCGGGGAACAGCGTCGCGCGAGCGGAAAACGACGTACTCGCGGTAGTTGCCTTCCTGGTCGTGGATTGTGAGCGTCTTGGACGACTTGTCGCCGGAAACCTGCAGCGTGCCGGAGATCTCGGCGAGGACGGCCTGGCCCTTCGGCTTGCGCGCCTCGAAAAGTTCCTGAAACACGGCCGGAGGCCCTGCGTGATCGTCCTCGCCGCGACGCCGCGGCGTGGAAGGTACGCATCGTAAGCTGCGTGCCCGGCTCGCCGATGGACTGAGCTGCGATGATGCCGACTGCGGTACCGATGTTGACCGGGCGTGCCGTCGCGAGGTCCCAGCCATAGCACTTCTGGCAAACACCGTGCTCGGCATGGCAGGTCATGACCGTGCGGATGGTCACTTCCTCGATACCCGCAGCGGCCATCTCGGCCAGCTGGTCCATGGACGAGATGTAGTTGTCACCCTCGAGGACCACCGTGCCGTCGGTGCCCACAGCGGACTCGAGCAGGCAACGGCCGATGAGGTTCTCGTCGAGCTCGCCCTTCTCGTTGTACAGCGGGTAGGGAACGCCCTCGGCGGTGCCGCAGTCGATCTCGCGGACGATGACCTCCTGCGCGACGTCGACGAGACGACGCGTGAGGTAACCGGAGTCAGCGGTACGAAGCGCCGTGTCGGCCATGCCCTTTCGAGTACCGTGCGTGGAGATGAAGTACTCCAACACCGACAGGCCCTCGCGGAAGTTCGACTTAACCGGAATGTCGATCGTCTGGCCCTTCGTGTCGGCCATGAGGCCGCGCATGCCTGCGAGCTGACGAATCTGCTTGATGTTACCACGAGCACCAGAGTCGGCCATCATGTAAATTGGGGTTGTAGTGGTCGAAGTTGGCCCGACATCGCGTCGCCGACCTTCTCGTTCGCATCGGTCCAGATGTCGACGACCTGCTTGTGACGCTCTTCGGGGCTCATGAGACCCATCTCGTAATCCTCGTCGATGGCGTCGACCTTGGCCTCGGCATCGTCGAGAATCTCCTTCTTGTTTGGCGGCACCGTCGCGTCGTACACCGAAACGGTAATGCCCGCGAGCGTGGCGTAATGGAAGCCCGTCTCCTTCAGACCGTCGAGAATCGGCGGCACGTCGGCGAGGTCGTAGCGGTTGCAGACGTCCTCGACCAAGCGGCCGATTTCCTTCTTGTTCATCTGATAGTTCATGAACGGATAATCGTCCGGGAAGACGTTGTTGAAGATGATGCGACCGATGGTCGTCTCGAGGCGCGTGCCAGCCTTGTGCTCCTCATAGGTGTGGAACGCGGTGGCAACCTGGGTGTCCTCGAGGCGACCAGATCTGCCTGCAGGTCGACATCGGCATGAGCGTCGTGCGCGTTCACGGCGTCCGCGAAGTTCACGAACGCGCGACCCTCGCCCGGGAAGTTGTCGCGAGCGGCGGTCAGGTAGTACACGCCGATGATCATGTCCTGCGTCGGCACGGTCAGAGGACGACCATGAGCAGGGGATTTGATGTTGTTGGCGGAAAGCATGAGCACGCGCGCCTCGGCCTGCGCCTCGGCTCCCAGAGGAACGTGCACAGCCATCTGGTCACCGTCGAAGTCAGCGTTGAACGCCGTGCAGACGAGCGGATGGAGCTTGATGGCCTTGCCTTCGACGAGCACCGGCTCGAACGCCTGGATGCCCAGACGGTGCAGGGTAGGTGCGCGGTTCAAAAGCACGGGATGCTCGACGATGACTTCCTCGAGAACGTCCCACACGTAGCTCGCGCCACGATCGACGGCACGCTTCGCAGCCTTGATGTTAGCGGCGTATTCGAGCTCGACCAGGCGCTTCATGACGAAGGGCTTGAACAGCTCGAGGGCCATCTGCTGCGGCAGGCCGCACTGGTGCAGCTTCAGCGACGGGCCGACGACGATAACCGAACGGCCGGAGTAGTCGACGCGCTTGCCGAGCAGGTTCTGGCGGAAGCGGCCCTGCTTGCCCTTGAGCATGTCGGAGAGCGACTTCAGAGGACGGTTGCCCGGACCCGTGACGGGGCGGCCGCGGCGACCGTTGTCGAAGAGGCTGTCGACCGCTTCCTGGAGCATGCGCTTCTCGTTGTTCACGATGATCTCGGGGCACCAAGGTCGAGCAGGCGCTTCAAGCGGTTGTTGCGGTTGATCACACGACGGTACAGATCGTTCAGGTCGGACGTCGCGAAGCGGCCGCCGTCGAGCTGCACCATCGGGCGCAGGTCGGGCGGGATGACCGGGATGACGTCCAAGATCATGTCGGAGGGCTTGTTGTCGGACTTCAGGAACGCGTCGACGACCTTCAGGCGTTTGATCGCCTTCGCACGCTTCTGGCCCTTGCCGTTGGCGATGGTGTCGCGCAGCTCTTCGGCAGCCTCTTCGAGGTCCATCGCGTCGAGCAGATCGCGCACCGCCTCGGCACCCATGCCGCCGGTGAAGTAGTTCTTGTAGTTCATGCGCATCTCGCGATAGAGCGCCTCTTCGGGAACGAGCTGCTTGGGCTCGATCTTCATGAAGGCCTCGAAGGCATCCTGACGCAGCTGCTTGCGCTCGATGAACTCCTCGTGGATATCGGCGATCTCGGCCTCGACCTCTTCGGGGGTCAGGCGCTCGTCCTCGTCGATCTCGTCGACGAAGTCGTCGTCTTCCGGCACGTAGTCGGTGCCCAGTCGGCGCGTCGCCTCGATGAGACGGTCGCGCTCGGCGTCGAGCTCCTCGAGGTCGGCGGCAAGCTCGTCACGAAGCTCGTCAGCGTCCTCGTCGCGGCCTTCCTTGTCGACCGAAGTGATGATGGAGCTGGCGAAATACAGCACCTTCTCCAGCTCTTTCGGCGGGATGTCGAGCAGGTAGCCAAGGCGGCTCGGGCTGCCCTTGAAGTACCAGATATGGGACACGGGCGCCGCGAGCTCGATATGGCCCATGCGCTCGCGGCGAACCTTGCTGCGGGTCACTTCGACACCGCAGCGCTCGCAGACGATGCCCTTGAAGCGAACGCGCTTGTACTTGCCGCAGGCGCACTCCCAGTCCTTGGTCGGTCCGAAAATCTTCTCGCAGAACAGGCCGTCCTTCTCGGGCTTGAGGGTACGGTAGTTGATGGTCTCGGGCTTCTTGACCTCGCCGTGCGACCAGCTGCGGATATCGTCGGCGCTCGCGAGGGAGATGCGAAGCGCGTCGAAGTTGTTCACGTCGAATTCGGTCATCTCTTACTCCTCTCCACCGATAAGGTCGTTGGTCGTATCGTCATTAGATGAATCGCCCATCAATTCTCCCAGTTCAGCTGCGATGTCATCGAGAGCCTTGTCAGACTCTTCCTCAGAAGCTTCGCGTCCGCGGCAATCGCGTCGAACAGCGCCTGATCCGAATCGTCGTCCTTCTTCTCGACGACGCCTTCGTCCTCGCTGATCGGCTGCATGTCGTGGCCCTCGAGCTCGACGTTCAAGCACAGCGACTTCATTTCCTTCACGAGAACCTTGAAGCTCTCCGGCACCTCCGCGGGCGGGATGTTCTCGCCCTTGACGATGGCCTCGTAAGACTTCACGCGGCCGGCGGTGTCGTCGGACTTCACGGTCAAGATTTCCTGCAGCACGTTGGAAGCGCCGTACGCGTAGAGCGCCCACACTTCCATCTCGCCGAAGCGCTGGCCGCCGAACTGGGCCTTGCCGCCGAGGGGCTGCTGGGTGATGAGGCTGTAGGGGCCGGTGGAGCGGGCGTGGATCTTGTCGTCGACCATGTGGCCCAGCTTCAGGATGTAGGTTTGGCCGACCGTGATCGGCTCGCGGAACTTCTCGCCCGTGCGGCCGTCATAGAGCCAGGTCTTGCCGGTGCGGGACAGCTGCGGGACGAACTCGTCGCGCGCCAGGTCACCGTACTTGGCATGGTTGATGTTGATGAGGTTCTTGTTCGCATGCTCGATGGCGTCGGAGATTTCCTCCTCAGTCGCACCGTCGAAGACAGGCGTCGCCACGAACTGCGGGCCGGCAACCGGCTTGTCGGTGTCCTCGTCAGACCAACCCCACTTGGCAGCCCAGCCGAGATGGTTCTCGAGCAGCTGACCGACGTTCATACGCGAAGGAACGCCCAGCGGGTTGAGGATAACGTCGATCGGGGTGCCGTCGGCGAGATAGGGCATGTCCTCCACCGGAAGCACGCGGGAGATGACGCCCTTGTTGCCGTGGCGGCCGGAAAGCTTGTCGCCCTGCTGGACCTTACGCTTCTGAGCCACGAAGATGCGGATAAGCTCGTTCACGCCGGGGGCAAGCTCGTCGCCTGCCGCGCGGCTGAAGCGGTGGATGCCGATCACGCGGCCGCCGGAGCCATGGGGCACCTTAAGCGACGTGTCGCGCACCTCGCGGGCCTTCTCGCCGAAGATGGCGCGCAGAAGACGCTCTTCAGCGGTGAGCTCGGTCTCGCCCTTCGGGGTGACCTTGCCCACGAGCACGTCGCCCGGGAACACCTCGGCGCCGATGCGGATGATGCCGTCGGCGTCCAGATCAGCCGTCATGTCGTCGGACATGTTCGGGATCTCGCGGGTGATTTCCTCGGGGCCGAGCTTGGTGTCGCGCGCATCGACCTCGTATTCGGAGATATGGATGGACGTGAGCAGGTCTTCGGCAACCACGCGCTCGGACACGATGATAGCGTCCTCGTAGTTGTAGCCTTCCCACGGCATGTAGGCGACCATGAGGTTCTGGCCGAGTGCCAGCTCACCGCCGTCGCAGGACGGGCCGTCGGCGAGCACGTCGCCGGCATGGACCTCGTCGCCCTTGCGAACGATCGGGCGATGGTTGATGCAACCGGACTGGTTGGAGCGCTGGAACTTGGGCACCAGGTACTCATCGTATTCTCCGTCGTTGTTGAGCACGATAATCGTCTGGCCATCGACGTAGTCGACGACGCCCGGGTTCTGAGCGACCAGAATCTCGCCGGAGTCGACCGCGATGCGGTGCTCCATGCCCGTGCCGACGAGCGGGGGCGTGCGGCTTGAGCAGCGGCACAGCCTGACGCTGCATGTTCGAGCCCATGAGGGCGCGGTTTGCGTCGTCGTGCTCGAGGAACGGGATGAGCGACGTTGCGACCGACGTCATCTGACGCGGGGAAACGTCCATATAGTCGACCTGCTCGGGCAGCACCTCGCCAGGCTCGCCGAACACGCCGTCGGCGTCCTTGGTACGGCAGAGCACGCGGGAGGCCTTCACGAAGTTGCCGTCCTCGTCGACGGTGCCGAACTCGCGGGTCTCCAGGTTGAACTTCTCGTTGGCCTGGGCGATCGTGTGGTTCTCTTCCTCGTCGGCCGTCAGGTAGTCGATGTCGTCGGTCACCTTGCCGTCGACGACGCGACGGTACGGGGTCTCGATGAAGCCGTAGGGGTTGATGCGGCCGAAGGTTGCCAGCGAGCCGATAAGACCGATGTTCGGGCCTTCAGGCGTCTCGATGGGGCACATGCGGCCGTAATGGGAGTTGTGGACGTCGCGGACCTCGAAGCCTGCACGCTCACGGGACAGGCCGCCCGGGCCCAGTGCGGACAGACGGCGCTTGTGCGTGATGCCTGCGGCAAGGTTGGCCTGGTCCATGAACTGGGACAGCTGGGAGGAGCCGAAGAACTCCTTGATGGCCGCCACGATCGGGCGGATGTTCACGAGCGACTGCGGGGTGATCTCGTCGGGCTCCTGCATGCTCATGCGCTCACGCACCACGCGCTCCATACGGGACAGGCCGATGCGGAACTGGTTCTGAATTAGCTCGCCGACCGTGCGGATGCGGCGGTTGCCGAAGTGGTCGATGTCGTCGACCTTGACGCCCTCGGCACCGGCATGCAGGCCGATGATGTACTGCATGGTCTTGGTGATGTCTTCCTCGGTCAGCGTGGAGCAGGTAGACTCCTCCTGATCGAAGCCGAGCTTCTTATTGATCTTGTAACGGCCCACTTTCGCCAGGTCGTAGCGCTGCGGGTTGAAGAACAGGCCCTCGAGTAGCGTACGGGCGGAGTCGATGGTGGGCGGCTCGCCGGGACGGAAGCGCTTGTACAGCTCGATGAGCGACTCCTCCTTGGTGGTGGCGGGGTCGCGGTCGAGGGTGCGCAGGACCATCTCGTCGCTGCCGAGCAGGTCGATGATCTCCTCGCGGGTCTCGGCCAGGCCGAGGGCGCGGACGAGCAGCGTAGCGGGCTGCTTGCGCTTGCGGTCGATGCGCACGGAGAGGATGTCGCGCTTGTCGGTCTCGAACTCCAGCCATGCACCGCGGCTGGGGATGACCTTTGCGTTATACAGCGTTTTGTCGGATGCCTTGTCGCGCTCGGAGCCGAAGTACACGCCCGGGGAACGCACGAGCTGGGACACCACGACGCGCTCGGTGCCGTTGATGATGAAGGTGCCTTTTTCGGTCATCAGGGGCAGGGTGCCGAAGTAGATATCCTGCTCCTTGATGTCGCGGATGGTCCGGTTGCCCGAAGCCTCGTCGGCATCATAGACGACCAGGCGCACTTTGATGCGCATGGGCGCTTCATAGGTCAGGCCCTTGGAAATGCATTCGGCCTGGTCGTACTTGGGTTCCTGAACCTCGTAACTGACGAACTCCAGGCTGGCGGTCTTGTTGAAATCCTCAATGGGAAATACCGTATGGAAGACGCCTTCCAGACCTTCGTCCGGCCTGCGGTCGGCCTCGGGCACGCCTTCCTGGAGGAATTTCTGATATGAATCGATCTGCAGATTCAGCAGATGAGGGATGGGGAGGGAGATCTTGATCTTGCCGAACTGTTTGGTGAGCTGGCCCATGGGTACCTCAAGATAGGTAGCGGTTGCGCCCCGGCTGCGGACAGAAGCGTCTGCCGGCGGGCAAAAAAAGCTTGCTGTCACTGCACCCTGAAAGCGTATGAAACGGCCGCGGGGAGTCGCGGGGGAGCTTACTGTGCACGGCAAAGACGACAAAAATCCCATCCCTGTCTGGGTAAACAGGGTTTGGGCTGTTGCGCCTATTTTAAAAAACGTGTGCATATACAGTGAGTTATCAAAAACAGAAAGTAGGCCTCCCGTGCCGTTCATTGAACAAAGATAGATAATCAGAAATTATTTTTTTGGGCAAGACTTTTTCTTGAAGAAATATAGGGGGATTTTGCGCCCGCCGCAATGCCGTTACGGATGATGACAGCAACGACAGGCTGGGGGCAACGTCGACTTTGCCGCTCTGCTCGAGGTTTCGGAGCGGAAAAGCAAAAAAGGTCCCGCCGACGAAAAAAAACATGGCGGGATCAATGACCCCGCCATGCGGAAAGCGGCTTCGCTGAAGCGAAGCAGGCAGTGGAAAATACTTACTTGATTTCCACGGTGGCGCCGGCTTCGGTGAGCTGCTTCTTGGCTTCCTCGGCTTCTTCCTTGGAAACGGCTTCCTTCAGGGTGGAGGGAGCGCCGTCAACCTTTTCCTTGGCTTCCTTGAGGCCAAGGTTGGTCAGGGCGCGCACGACCTTGATGACGCCGATCTTGTTGGCGCCGGTTTCCTTGAGGATGACGTCGAATTCGGTCTTTTCCTCAACGGCGGCGCCGTCGCCACCGGCGGCCGGGGCGGCCATCACCATGGCGGCGGCAGGCGCGGCGGCGGAAACACCGAATTTCTCTTCCAGTTCCTTGATGAATTCGGAAAGTTCCAGAACGGTCATGCTGGAGATGAATTCAACAACTTCTTCTTTGGTCACGGCCATGATATTTCTCCTGATCTTTGGCTTAACGTTTGTGCTGTCCACATCCGCTTACGCGGCGGCCTTGCCTTTCTGTTCTTCAATACCCTTGAGGGCATAGAGCAGACCGCGCAGCATATTGGCAAACAGCGACACAAAATTGGTGGGCACGGCGTTCATAGTGCCAAGCAACTGGCCGAGCAACTGCTCCCTACCGGGCAGTTTGGCCAGAGCATCCACCTGGGCGGCGGTCATTTCCTTGCCGTCCAGGCTGGCGCAACGCAGCTCAAAGAGCTTGCTCTGCTTGACGAAATCACTGAGCGCCTTGGCCACCGCCACCGGGTCGTCGAACCCAAGGGCCACGCCGCAGTTCTCATGGAACTTGTCCTTGATGGCGTCGTGCGTGCCGCCGGTCAGAGCGATACGAGCCAGGGTGTTTTTGACGACATGATATTCGCCGCCCGCATTGCGCAGGCTCACCCGGAGGTTCGTCAGCTCTTCCACCGTCATGCCCTTGAAGTCCGTCAGCACCGCAAAGGAAGCCTGGTCGGCCTTGGCCTTGATGGCTTCAATAATTGCGGCTTTTTCAGACCTGTTCACGTGATACCTCTCACGTTCGGGGTTGCCAGGTGGAATGCCGAGCCAAAGATGAAGCGTCTGGGCAGGATATTAAGGACTTGCGTCCTCCTGCCGTCTTCGACTCGAATTCCTTAGCCTTTGCCGAGGTTGTTTTCACAACCGCTTGAAGATTCGGCCGGATCAGGCCGCGAGACGCAAAGCGTTCCACAGCCTGAAGGCACTAACCTTCAAGAAATTTTTTGACCTGGGGCATATCGACCTTGAAGCCGGGCCCCATGGTGGTGGAAACCGCCATGGACAACATGTAAGAGCCCTTGGCGGCCGAGGGTTTCAGGCGGTTGACGGTGTCCAGCAGGGCTTTGAGGTTGCCCAGGATCTTTTCAGAACCGAAAGAAACCTTGCCCAAGGGGGCGTGCAGCACACCGGCCTTGTCGACCTTGAATTCCACGCGGCCGGCCTTGAGTTCGGTCACGGCCTTGGTCACGTCAAAGGTGACGGAACCGGTTTTGGCGTTGGGCATCAGACCGCGGGGTCCGAGCAGACGGCCGATCTGGCCCACCAGAGCCATGACGTCGGGCGTGGCCACGGCGGCGTCGAATTCCAGCCAGCCTTCCTTGACCTTGGCCACCAGTTCTTCGGCGCCCACAGCGTCGGCACCGGCTTCCTTGGCTTCGGCCTGCTTCTCGCCCTTACAGAACACGGCCACGCGCACGGTCTTGCCCAGCCCGTTGGGCAGGGTGACGGCGCCGCGCACCATCTGGTCGGAATACTTGGGGTCAACGCCCAAGCGGATGGCCACATCCACGGTTTCGTCGAACTTGGCGAAAGAGGCGCTCAAGGATTTGCTCACAGCTTCTTCAATGCTGAAGCGCTCCTGCGGATTGTAAGCCTCAAGGGCTTTACGAAAATTTTTGCCATGTCTGGGCATGAGATATTCCTTGTCGTTTGGCATCTCCTGCCGTTTCCAAATCTGCGCGGAAAACGGCAGTACAATTGATTTCAACGAGTATGGGCGGAAAAAAGCGGAGATTCTGCTATCTCCGCCGAACGGCTTTCCGCCGCCGCAAGAGCGAATCCGCCGGAAAACCGGCGCGGACTGCCTTTACTTAACGTCAATGCCCATGCTGCGGGCGGTACCGGCAATGGACTTCACCGCGGATTCCAAGGTGGCGGCATTGAGGTCCGGCAGCTTGACCTTGGCGATCTCTTCCACCTGCGCCATGCTGAGGCTGCCCACTTTATTGCGGTTGGGTTCGCCGGAACCCTTTTCGAGTTTGGCCGCCTTCATAATCAGCACCGCAGCCGGAGGCGTCTTGGTGATGAAGGTGAAGGAGCGGTCGGCGTAAACCGTGATGACCACGGGGATGATCATCCCTTTCTGGTCCTGGGTGCGGGCATTGAACTCCTTGCAGAAGCCCATGATGTTCAGGCCGTGCTGGCCCAGAGCCGGGCCCACCGGCGGCGAGGGGTTGGCCGCGCCGGCGGGAATCTGCAATTTGATCTTGGCAACTTCTTTTTTGGCCATGTTCGTTATCCTTCATCGCTGCTCGCGCTGTCCGCAGCCGTCAGGCCGCCGCGCGGGGGCAAGTCTTAAGAACCTGTTGCGCCTGCGATGCCTGCCGTATGTCGGGCAAAGCCCGCCCGCAGGCACCTCGCGGCAAGGATTTGCGGAAAAACCCTGCCGAGCATTTCAACCGTGAAATGTCTACCCTTTGGAAACCTGTACGAAATCCAGCTCCACCGGCGTCTGACGGCCGAAGATGGAAACGGAGACGCGCAGCTTTCCCTTGTCGTAGTTGACATCTTCCACCACGCCGTTAAAGCCGCCGAAAGGCCCGTCAATGACGCGCACCTCGTCGCCCCTGTCGAAGTTGAACTTGGGCCGGGGAGTTTCCTGGCGTGTTTCCATGAGTGCCAAAATGCGTTCGGCCTCGCTGTCGCGCATGGGCGTGGGGCGATTTTTGCCGCCCACAAAACCGGTTACCTTGGGGATGGATTGCACCAGATGCCAAGACAAGTCGGTCATGATCATGCGCACCATCACGTAGCCGGGATAGAACTTGCGCGTCGTGGTGCGTTTTTCGCCGCCCTTGGCAAGTTCAATGACCTTTTCCGTGGGCACCACCACTTCCTGAATAAGGCCCTGATCCTGACCGGTGCGACTCATCTCGTTGATGGTTTTCTGCACGCGCTGCTCGAAACCCGAGTAGGTGTGTACAATATACCAGCGAGGCCGTTTGCTCAGCTCGGAGGCTTCATCGATGACGGGATCTTTCATAACAGCCTTCAGGACAGTATGGACTTGATCAGAGCCGACAGACCAAGGTCCACCAGCCCCAGGATAACGGCCATCACAGCCACGAAGCCCAAAACCGCCAGTGTGGCCTTGCGCGTTTCTTTCAGCGTGGGCCAGGTGACTTTGCGCAACTCGGCCTTGGAATCCTCCACGTAGCGCGAGAAGCGCACAAAAGGATTGGGGGCCTTGTCCGACTTGACGTCCGCGGTTTGCGCTTGTTTTTTTTCGCCATGGTGTGCTACCCGAGAGATAAAAAATGGCAGGGCAGGAGGGATTCGAACCCCCGAACTTGCGGTTTTGGAGACCGCCGCTCTAGCCGTTAGAGCTACTGCCCTGCGTACCGTCCGGGGGCTTGCGCCCCCCGCCGGAAAGTTTGTTACCTGGTTTCGCGATGCACGGTGTGCTTCTTGTCCCAGGGACAATATTTTTTCATTTCCAGCCGCCCGGTGGTGTTCTTCTTGTTCTTCCGAGTGCTGTAGTTACGCCGCTTGCATTCGGTGCAAGCCAGAATGATGTTGACTCTCATGGCTTACTCGATGATTTCGGTAACCACGCCGGAACCCACGGTGCGGCCGCCTTCACGGATGGCGAAACGCAGACCGGCTTCCATGGCGATGGGGGCGATCAGCTCCACAATGAACTGCGAGTTGTCGCCGGGCATGACCATTTCCACGCCTTCGGGCAGGGCGATGACGCCGGTGATGTCCGTGGTGCGGAAGTAGAACTGAGGACGATAGCCGGTGAAGAAGGGCGTATGACGGCCGCCTTCTTCCTTGGAGAGCACGTACACCTCAGCCTTGAACTTCTTGTGCGGCGTGATGGATTTGGGAGCCGCGAGCACCTGGCCGCGTTCCACGTCGTCACGCTTGGTGCCGCGCAGCAGGGCGCCGATATTGTCGCCGGCTTCGCCCTGGTCCAGCAGCTTGCGGAACATTTCCACGCCCGTGCAGGTGGTCTTCTGGGTGGGCTTGATACCCACGATTTCCACTTCGTCACCCACTTTGATGATGCCGCGTTCCACACGACCGGTCACCACGGTGCCGCGGCCGGAGATGGAAAACACGTCTTCATGGGCATCAGGAAGGGCTTGTCGATGTCGCGCACGGGATCGGGGATAAAGCTGTCGCAAGCAGCCAGCAGCTCGCCGATGCACTTGGCTTCAGGCGCATTGGGATCGTCGCATTCCAGAGCCTTCAGGGCGGAACCGCGGATCACGGGCACGTCGTCGCCGGGGAAGTCATAGGAAGAGAGCAGCTCGCGCACTTGCCAGTTCCACCAGTTCCAGCAGTTCCTCGTCGTCCACCAGGTC
>ENA-OQCL01000901-OQCL01000901.1-human-gut-metagenome-genome-assembly--contig:-NODE-901-length-12331-cov-4.100869_pt1 | contig 12331 bp, 10 predicted proteins | sample MGYA00242502_ERZ504586 | MGnify/ENA primary metagenome ERZ504586 (study PRJEB26092, sample SAMD00036316) | human gut metagenome | host: Homo sapiens | study: EMG produced TPA metagenomics assembly of... | reverse complement strand
CTTATTTCGCGGAAAATATCCGATACGTCGCAGGTCGGCATGTTCGGCGATATCTACTATCCGAGCGGTGAAGGGATCGTGCTCGCGCGCGAGGCGGCATCCGCGTCGCCGGCATCGCTTCCGGTGGCGTTCAGTTCCGTGCAGCGGGGCGACGTCGTGCGGCTGCGCGCCCACACGACCGGCCGGATCAACCGGATCGAGCAGTTCAATTGATGCAGAAACGCTAAAACAGAGAGCAGATGAAACGATTATATCATGTTATAAGTGGTTTGGCGGGCGGCGTTCTGCTGCTGGCGGGATGCGAGGGCGATACGATCGTGCTCGACGCCGATCCCGTCGCACCGGAGGCTACGACGCTCAGCGTGACGTCGGACAACCCGCTCTATTCGGCACAGGAGGGGAGGGGAACGTTGCGCTTCAAGACGCCCGGCGGCGAGGTCGTATTCTCCGTCGAGACCAATGCCGAGACATGGAGCTACACCAACGACAACGAGGCGTGGCTCGCAGTGGAGCAGAACGAATACGACGGTACGCTGACGCTCCGCGTCCAGCGGAACGAGGAGGCGTCGGAACCCGCCGCCGAGGTGGTCGTGACGGCGGGCGAAGGGTCCGGCGCGCGGACGTGGACGGTGGAGGTCGTGCAGAACGCGGCCGGAACGCCCGAAATCGTGGCGACGCCCAATCGGGTGCTGATTCCGGCCTGCGGATCGCTGCTGAGCGCTTCGACCGAAATCGCCTGCAACTATGAGGATTGGGAGTTCACCCAGTCGTGCGACTGGATGTTGGTCGAGCGCCGGCAGGACAAGCTGGTCTTTACGGCCGACGAGAATACTTCGTCGGAATCGCGGCAGGTCGAAGTGAAATTGACGGCGGGCTACGGCGATCGGAGCATCAGCGAGACGGTCGTCGTCGAGCAGGACGGCAGGGCCTTCGTCAGGGCGCTGCCGGAGGCTCTGTCGTTCGACTATCGGGGCGGCACGAAGACGATCGCCGTATCTTCGAACTTCGAGTGGAACCATGCGGCCGATGCGAAGTGGTTCGCCGTCACGCGCGAGAACGACGTCTTGACCGTCACGGTCGACCCCTACGACGGCGAACAGGGGCGGACGGAGAACATCAGCCTGACGACCGGCGTCGGCGAGAATACGGCGTCGCTGGAAGTGGCGATCACCCAGATGGGCGTCAACGACAAATATCTGCGCTGGAAGTTCGAGATTCCTTCCGACAATGCGACGGCCACGGCGATGATCGCCGGCGAGGTCGATGCCGAGATCAACTGGGGCGACGGTACGGTCGAGACCGTCACGACGGCGAATCCGACGCACGTCTACGCTACGGCCGGCAGTTACGACGTGGAGGTGAGCGGCAAGGTGACGGCATTGAAATCGGCCGGCGAGAAGAGCTATGTGGTAGAGGTGCTTCAAAAGATTGCCGACAAAAAAAATATAGAATTGAAACTTATCAAGAAAAAATAGTACATTCCTGTTTGTCGTGAAGATAGCAAAGCCAGCCGAGCCAGTCAACGGCAAGATGAACGACGCATTTCACGCGCCGCCGTTGACAGTCCCGCCCGTCTTTGCTGATGGGCAATCAAGGCGGGAAAGCCTAAATGGCTCCCCCATTCAATTTTGAGAGGAAAATCCGTCTGCTTTTTCGGGAGTGTGGCTATCCGTTTGGGACACTTTGTCCCATAGTTCGGCGTGGGACGAGGGACGGGGCTTCATATACGCCCTGTCTTCCTGCCGCTTCAAATGCCCTTGCTTTCCCCGACGGCAACGGCATTTTTACGGCAACGCCGACAGAGCGTATAACACACTACACTTTGCAAGCAAAGTCGTGTGCCAAGGGGCAAGCCCCTTTGGAAACCTCGAACAACAAAACAGGCTGAATATCTCGCACTTCCCCGGTGCTTGATACTCAGCCTTTATTTGTTGTCAGCAGCCCGTTTCCCGGTCTGCGTATAGTTCCTTGTAAACTGACCTAAACTCTGTTTGAAGCTATTTTATCACGCCGGAGGTCTCTGGGCAACGAGATATTTTTATTTTTACAAAAGCTTTGCCTTTGGGCCAAACTCGGGTAAAATAGAGGCAGGATTGAAAAAGGAGGCGTTTCAATGCAATTTACGTTTGCACACAATAACCTGAATGTGCGAAATCTTAAAGAGTCGATTGCCTTTTATGAGCAGGCGCTGGGGCTCCGGGAAACGAAGCGGATCGAGGCGACGGATGGAAGCTTCCTCATCGTGTTTTTGGGCGACGGGCGCTCGGTTCACAAACTGGAGCTCACCTGGCTGCGGGATCGCAAGGAAAAATATAACCTTGGCGATAATGAATTTCATCTCGCATTTGAAACGGACGATATGGATACAGCCCTGCAACGCCATAGGGAGATGGGCTGCGTCTGCTTTGAAAACCCGGAGATGGGAATCTACTTTATCACCGATCCGGACGGCTATTGGATTGAGATTATTCCAGTTGAATCGTAAGGGATGTCCACAAAATACAACTGGTTATAAAGCATCGAAAAGAAAGCGGCCCGGTGGTTTCCGGGCCGCTTTGCTTCAATTAAATTCTGTCAGCGTCCTGCATTGCTGATGTCATTTCCAGCCTCGCTGGCCATGTTGTGCAGAGTTTCGCTTAATTCCGTCAGGCCGTTTTGCACCTTACTGCCAGCCTCACTAAGCTTTTCGCTGGCCTTCGTGGCGCCTTCCGCCAAATGGCTGCTGGCATTCTCCAGAATATTGGCGGAGCTTTCAGCCGCAGCAGGAGTACGGGAAGATTCCGTGATCTTTCCATCATCCTTATCTCCGCAGCCGCCCAAAAACACGCTACAGGTCAACGTTAGCCCGAGAAGAACTGCAATTACCTTTTTCATGCATGAAAGACTCCTTTTTATGAAATGCTTTCCTCCCAATTGCCCCGGTATGCCGCCGGCGCAGATGGGATACAGGCGATAGGGTGCCCGAGATTTGTCAGTTTATACGCGCAGGCCCTCAATTAACGGGTCAGCATGCCGCCATCTGCGTAGAGAAGCTGGAGAATATTCGCCTCATTTCCTGTTTTAGCATCGATATAAACGAGAATTTCATCCTCTTTCTGCCCTTTACAGCGAAACTCATAGCAATAGATCTCGCCGCCCGCATCTGTGGGGATAAAAGCAAGCCGAGAGGAAAGCACGGTGAGCTTCGGGCTTAGGCGTTGCTGAGCCTGACCCTTGGTGACCTTTGGCGTGGGGATCGTCCTATCTTTATGGTTCATCAGGTAGCCGCGTGCGTCAATGGACACGATTTCACCATTATCCAGAGCAACGCCAACCTTGATCAAATCTGTATAACAGATTGCATCCCCCTCCATTTGGGCAAAATTGACTACGCATATGCCGTCATTGAGCGCATAATAGCTATCCTTCATGTTTTCATAGCCCATCTCTTTTAAAAAGGCGGAGGCGCGGGAGATCGCATCTGTGGCATTTAGCGTCGCCTCATCTGCAAATCGGGAATTGAGCATATAGCAAAGGTAGCCGCCCGCCTTGGTAATGCTAATGCTCATCGTGTCATAAAAAAAGCCGTAGGAGGCCATATTGCCATCCTCATCCGAATCCTCCTGTAGGTTGTTAGCGGCAATCCCGCTGAATTTAGAGGCGATCTGGGCCGCTTCCTCACGGGTAATATTGCCCTTTCCATGAAGCATGGCGGGATTTTTTTGATTGATATGGTCAGAGAAGGGGCCGTCATAAATCAGCGTTGGATAATCTGCCAGCGCCTGCTCCGTATCGGCAAAGCTTTTGCTCAGTGAGAGCGCCTGCACACCCTCTCCGCCCTCAGAAAGCGCCGCGCGCGCCTGCTCCAGCTCAAGCGTGCCGTTATCGAGATGCATGCTGACGGTTGCAAGCTGACCGCACAGGGAACGGGAGAGTGCCAACAGCTTTTCGAGCGTTTCCCGCTCGCTGTCTGAGATGGTTCCGCCCTCCGCTACCTTGCGGTTGAGTGCCATCGCATATTCGCCCACCTGAGAGAGGAACCGGTAGGTATTATCCATCTGCAAATCGGAGGTAGGCAGCTGGCTGAGGCTGCTTTTCGCGCCTGTTGCTTCCCGCCATAGGGAAGAGGAGAGCTTTGCGAGCATTGGCGGCGTGTTGGTATAGATCACCTTATTTAAATCGCTTTCAATATGATCCATATATTCCCCGAGCTCCAAAATAGCCCGCTGCTGCGTTTCCTCATAGGCTGTTTTATAATGCCGGGTCTGCGCCGCGCCAATGGAAGCCGTTGCAACCAAAACGACAAATAGCGCAGTTAGGTAGCTTGCCAGGCGAATCCTGCCGCGGCGTGAATGCGTTTGATACATTTGGAACCAACCCTTTCCGGAATAAAGTGAAAACATCTTTTCGATTGTCCTTATTTTTCACGGAAACGGCTAGAATATTCCTGCCCTTGCTGCACTGTGCCCAAACGCTGAGAAAACAGCACAAATATTACAAGATGAAAACAGTATTTTCCATTTATAAAGTATACAAAGGATAGCCTCTGTGCTATAATAATGCATACCAAACCTATTTTGAAATGCCCCTGATATGGGCTTTTTCGCCGTTTGGAACCATCAAACGCGGCCTAAGGCGGGGGCCAAAAGAAGGCTGCGGGAGCAATTGAAAAGAAGCAATAGATTGGGAAAGGGGCGCTGGACGATGGCGGACAACTTGTATTATTGGGAAAATCCCGCAATTATTAAGGAGAATAAAGAGGACGCGCATGTGATTGCACTGCCTTACGATAGCTTTGAAGAGGCGCTGAGGCGTGGTGAATCCCCCTATCAAAAAAGCTGAACGGCAAGTGGCGATTTTATTGGCAGATGGGTGTGGAAGGGCTTCCAGAGCAGTTTCAGGCTGAAAATTTTTGACGACAGCGGCTGGAATGAAATCGAGGTACCCGGCGTATGGCAGTTGCAAGGTTATGGAAAGCCTATTTACCTCTCCTCCAGCTATCCGGATGCGATTGAAACGGCAAAGGATAAAATCCCCGCGATCAATCATGCCAAAAATTGAGGTTGGCATTTACCGCAGGACCTTTACCGTTCCCGCTGAATGGAAGGGCAAGCAGATTTTCATTCATTTCGGGGCGGTAAAGTCCGCGTTTTTTCCTTTATATCAATGGCAAGCGCGTCGGCTATTCACAGGGCTCCATGACGCCCGCGGAATTCCGAATTACGGATGCGATTCACGCGGGGGAGAACTCTATCACAGCAGAGGTATACCGTTATTCAGACGGCACCTATCTCGAAGATCAGGATATGTGGTTTCTCAGCGGTATTTACCGCGATGTTTACCTCTATGCTGAAAACGATATTTATCTGCGCGATTTTTATGCGCGGGCAGAGCTGGATGAAGCTTGTCAGGACGCAACGCTAAGCGTTTGGACAGGTGTGGCCAATTGGGGCAAAGAGACTGTGGAAGACATTGTGCTGGACGCAGCTCTAGTAGGCGGCACGAAGCTTTCTTTTGAGCCGTTGGAGTTGGTGGCGCTGCCGGGCAATACACGCAGCTTTTTCACGGCTGACATTGAGAAGCCGCTGCAATGGTCTGCGGAAGCACCCAACCTTTATACGTTAGTGCTTACGCTGCGCAAGGGTGATCAGGTGCTTTCCTGTAAAAGCGTTCGGATCGGCTTTAAACGCATCGAGATCAAAGGCGAGCAGCTTTTGGTGAATGGCAGCCCCGTGCTGCTCAAGGGTGTTAACCGCCACGATTTTGATCCGGATCACGGCTGGGCTGTTCCGCGTGAGCGGTATTATGAGGATTTAAACCTTATGAAGCAGGCGAACATCAACGCCATTCGTACCAGCCATTACCCGGACGATCCGTTTTTCTATGAACTTTGTGATGAATACGGATTTTATGTGATGGATGAATGCGATATGGAAACGCATGGTGTGCGCCGCAAGGATGTTCCGGGCAGCAACCCGATGTGGACGCAGGCCGTCGTGGACCGTGCACGCCGCATGGTCATCCGCGATCGCAACCATGCTTGCGTATGCATTTGGTCGCTTGGCAACGAGGCTGGAGACGGAGAAAATTTCAAATATATGAAGCAGGCGATCCTCTACCATGACGATTCTCGCCCGGTGCATTACGAAGGGGATTTCGACCTGACAACATCTGATTTTATCAGCCGGATGTATCCAAATGGCGAGATGATGGAGAAACTCGGCACACGCCAGCCAATTACCGTATCGATGTTTGAAAATATTGCGAACTCCCTTGCCGCGGATAATAAGCCGATCACAGCGGAGATGTACCGAGGAAAACCCGTTGTATTGTGCGAATTTGCGCATGCAATGGAGAATAGCTTGGGCAACTTCCAAGAATTTATGGATGCCTTTGAAAAATATGATAACCTTTGCGGTGGATTTATCTGGGACTTCGTTGATCAAGCGATCCACAAAAAGGAGAACGGCGTAGATAAATGGCTTTATGGCGGCGATTTTGACGAAGGCGCTACGAGCGGGTATTTCTGTGCCAACGGAATTATTGCGGCAGACAGAACGCCCCACCCCTCCTATTATGAAGTAAAAAAGGTTTATCAGCCAATCCATACGGAGGAGCAGAACCTGCTCAGCGGCAAAATCAGGGTGTTGAACAAATTCCTCTTCACCGACCTAAGCGGGTTTTCCTTGGTTTGGACGATACAGGCGGCGGGCAAAACGATTCAGGAAGGGCGAATTAACGAGCTTCACATTCAGCCTGGCGCCTCAGCCGAGCTTGTGCTGCCCTATGATTTAACGGATCTGCCGGCGGCGGAATGCGTTTTAACAGTGTCCTTTATCACAAAAGAGGATACCCCTTGGGCAAAGGCTGGATTTGAAACCGCCTGGGATCAATTTATTTTGAAAAAAGAGGTAGATGCGCGCTCGGTTTGCCAGGGCCCGGCCATTAAATTCAAGCGCAGTGGAAAGTTTATTTATATCAGCGGCGGCCGCTTTAACGTTGTGTTTGAGGACGGCGTGATGACGACGCTCTCCTATGACGGCAAACCATATCTGGTGCAGGGGGGAGGCTTGCGTCCAAACTTCTTCCGCGCGTTGACGGATAATGATATCGGCACCTTTAATTTTGCTCCGCAATTTGCGCCGATAAATCCTTCCAATCAGTGGAAGCTTGCTAATAAATCGCTGCGGACACGCAGCGTAACGGTGACGCGGGGCGTAGGCAATGAGGCCGTTGTCAATGTAAAATGGTTTACGCCCTTTACTCGAAAGGTGGAAACGCAGTATCGTTTCCTGCCGGACGGCACGATCGTGGTGCAGCACACGGCCTCCTCGCTTGCGCTGAACCTGTTGCGGGTGGGCTTACGCATGACTTTACCTACTGGGCTGGATCAGGTGAGCTGGTATGGCCGCGGCTTCCAGGAAACGTATTGCGATCGAAAGACCGGCGCGAAAATTGGGCGGTATGAGGCAAAGGTTGCCGAATTGGAAACGCCCTATATGCGCCCGCAGGAAAACGGCAACCGCGTGGATGTGCGGAGCGTGGAAATCCGCAGGGAGGACGGCTCTGGCCTTTGCTTTAAGGCACTGGCAGGCTCGGTGTTCGAATTCAGTGCGCACCATTACAGCTTGGAAGCGCTGGAGAAGGCGCGCCACCAGCACGAGCTGGTGCGGGAGGGGAATACCTACCTATATCTGGACGCACGCCAGTGCGGGGTCGGCGGCGATATGCCCGGTATGGCATGCCTGCGCGAGCCCTATATTCTGCATGGCAGCATGCCCTATAGCTTCCGTTTTACCATTTCTCCACTAAATACGAAGTGAGTCGGCATAAAATTGTAACTAATTTTTAAACTCTCCATAAGAAATGTTGAGCGCCCGCACCCGACATGCTACAATAGCGTCAAACAGATCGTAAAGTTTCAAAGCATGAAACTTGGGATGCATTCAAAAAATGCTTGTCGGCGCGAAACGCCACCTGCCTCAGAGCGGTAATTGTATTTTGGGAATCGCAGGAAGGCATGGTAAATAGCAGTAGAGAGAGAGGAATCGAGAAGCAATGGCCACGGAACGCAAACGGGATAAATTCGATGCGATGCGGGAGGATGCAATTGAGCGGATTTTAACTGCTTCTACACAATTGTTTTCCGATTACGGCTATGCAGCCACCACAATTCAGATGATCGCCGACCGCGCCAAGGTGGTTCCCAGCGGGATTTATCACTATTACGCCGGCAAGTCAGATTTACTGAAAGCGGTGGTGGACCGCCTGGTTCAGAAGGTAGAAACCCTCCTTACAGACTCCGGGATCATTTTCGTTGAAAAAGCTCAGATTATCGATTTTTTGGATTTTTGTATCCAGGCGCTCAAGGAGAATATGGCGGATGTCAGATTGCTGGTCATGTTGATCCTGCAAAAGGATATGCCGTCCGACTGTTCGGAAAAGCTGCTGGGGATTGCTCAATTTGTCTGGCGGAAATTGCCTCAATTTGAAATGGATGAAGCGAGCCGCTATGAGTGCCTGCTTCTGATTGAGGATTTGTTTGCTGCGGCAACGCTCTTTGCCGCATCGAGGGATGAGGCTATTTTTAACCGGCAGACAGCTGAAATACGTGCCAATTTTCTGAAGATTTTTTCACGTGATACCGTTTCCAATGAGCCGATGCTTTTATCGGATACGCCGGATGCACGTTGAAGCCTATCACTATTTTCCCTAAAAAATGTAAAAAAGGGACTGTTGCAAGATGAAATATTTTGCAACAGTCCCTTTTTTAACGAGAATATGGTCGCTTTCGTCTCCACTCAAATAGATATTGCTGCGCAATCCCTTCATAGCCCTGTATGCAGGCGGGCAACCCCTGTGGATAACATTCCGCCATCACCCGCTTCATCCACACGTCTATGGGAAACGCATCCATCCGGCCGCATCCATAGAGCAGGGCGCATTCCGCAACTTTCGGCCCCACACCCCGAATCTTTTGCAGGGAGGCTCGAGCCTCCTCCAGCGGCAAGATAGAAAGCGCTTCGAGGCTAACCTCTCCTGTGGCAATTTTCTTCGCTGCATCCAATAAATAACCTGCCCGGAATCCAGCCCGCAGGGGGGCAAGAGCTGAAATATCCAGCACCGCAAGCCGTTCCGGAGACGGAAAGGCAAAGTCTCCACTGCCCAAAGGCTCGCCAAAGGATTCGCATAACCGCCCAATGATCCCCTTGATGCGGGGAATATGGTTGTTTTGAGAGATGATAAACGAGCAGATTGCTTCCCACGGCTCCTGATGCAAAATTCGGATCCCCGGGCAGGCATCAAGCGCTTGACACATCACAGCATCTGCACGGAAACGCTCGCATAAGGCGCTGTAATCCCGCTTGAGATCAAAATAAGAAAACCAGATTTGATCGAACACTTCCTGGCTACAGGAGAAGAAAACCTGTTCTCCCTCTTGCCAGATGGTCAAAGGCCAGCCAAACGCAACACCGTGAAAGGCGCCGTTTTCCAGACGGCTCCAACGGAATGCCTGGCCACAATCCAATGTGCGGGCGAGATCAAACTGGGGAATTTGAATACACAAAGGCTCCAAAGCGACAGGCATCAGCACTCCTCCTTTCAAACAAGGGGAAATAGACTCCGATTTTTTAATATCCTGTTATGAAAAAACCGCCGGGAACAATCATCCGGCGGTTTTCATCCCTTTTTTAGCGGTAGAGCGGATATTTCTCGCAAATCGCATTCACGCGGGCACGAATTTCATCTGCCTTCGCGTCAAACTCAGTTGCAGCAAGCTTGATGCAATCTGCAATCGTATCCATATCCTCCTCCTGAAGGCCCCTTGTGGTAGCCGCCGCTGTGCCAAGGCGCAGGCCGCTTGTCACGAAAGGCTTCTCAGGATCGTTGGGAATCGCATTTTTATTGGCGGTGATATACACATCGTCCAAGCGGTGCTCCAGCTCTTTGCCAGTTACATGCAGGGATCGAAGGTCAACGAGCATGAGGTGGTTATCCGTGCCGCCGGAGACCAGATCAACTCCGCGGGAAAGCAGCCCGTTTGCGAGCGCTTTTGCATTATTAAGGATTGCCTGCTGATAGGCCTTGAATTCCGGCTTGAGCGCTTCGCCGAAACAAACAGCTTTTGCCGCGATAGTATGCATCAGCGGGCCTCCCTGCGTGCCGGGGAAAATGGCCTTATTAATCGCCGGGCCAAACTCCTCCTTTGAGAGAATCATTCCTCCACGCGGGCCGCGCAGGGTTTTGTGTGTTGTCGTCGTAACAACATCGGCATAGGGCACAGGTGAAGGATGCAGCCCTGCTGCCACAAGCCCCGCAATGTGCGCCATATCAACCATCAGGTAAGCGCCCACGCTCTTAGCAATTTGACCAATGCGCTCAAAATCAATGATGCGCGGGTAAGCAGACGCACCGGCGACAATCAGCTTTGGCTTTACTTTTAACGCCTCTTCTGCAAAGGCATCGTAATCAATATAGCCATCCTCATTCACACCATAGGGAACAAAGTTGAAATATTTGCCGGACATATTTACAGGAGAGCCGTGCGTTAAATGGCCCCCGTGCGCTAAATTCATGCCCATGACGGTATCGCCAGGGTTAATCAAAGCAAAATAAACCGCCATATTCGCCTGTGCGCCGGAGTGGGGCTGGACGTTGACGCAATCTGCACCAAACAGCTCTTTTGCGCGCTGAATCGCAATATTTTCAACAATATCAACATATTGGCAACCACCATAATAGCGCTTGCCCGGATACCCTTCCGCATACTTGTTAGTCAGGATGCTTCCCATAGCGGCCATCACAGCCTTGCTCACCCAGTTCTCCGAAGCGATCAGCTCAATGTGGGAATTCTGCCGTTCTCCCTCTGCCTCGATCGCCCGTGCAACCTCCGGATCTACCTTCAGGATCTCATCAAACGTATACATATGTACCCCTCCTGCCTGTTTGATAAATTTACAATCTCTGTCACGCAAAACTTATGCACTTATTTTACCACAGAGTATGGAAAACGCCATTGGGGACGGGGGATTTTCAAAAATCCCCCGTCCCCAATGATCAGTCGGCGTACCGGATCCGGTCGATCAGGCTCATCCGCCGGAAGCTTCTCGCCACCGCATAGGTGAGCAGCAGCTGGATCACAGCCACCGTCACGGCCAGGGCAACGGCCGGCACCACCGGATAGTGGTACACGGTAATATTCAGCATCCCGTCTGCATTTTGCGTACAGGAAGACACCATATCCGGCCAGGCTTCCAAGTCCCAGCGACACAAGCAGTGTTCCGGCAGTATAAAACAGGCCTTCCAGCTGCATCATACGCACCAGCTGCTTCTCCGACATGCCGATGGCCTGGATCATCCCCAGCTCTCTTCGCCTGGTATAGATGCTGTTGATCATCGTATTGATCAGATTCATGATACCGATCGCCCCCAGGATGATCAGGAATGCATATCCAATAACTCCGAAAATCATCATGGTTGTCTCCCAGTTTCCCAGATGCTGTTCAAAGCTGTCTGTCTCCAGATATTCACTGGTTTTCGCAAGCCCTGCAAGGGCCGCATACGTTTCCTCCCGTTCGCTGCCGCTAAGAGAGGAATCCACCCGGATCTCGCAGGCATCATTCAGATTAACGCTCTCTCCCGCTTCCGCTGCAATCTCTTCTACCACGGATGACGGAAGCAGGAAGTTCGCCCAGGATATCGCACTCGGATAGTCTCCTATTGCTGCCACCTGGAATGTCCTCTCTACCGTTTTGTTCCCTACCGGAAGCGTCATCTTCACCCGGCTTCCCAGATGAAGTTCCGGGAACCAGCGCATCATATTTTGAGACATCAGGATCTGATCCCCTGATTTCAATTCTTCATAGGTCGCATGGCCTTCAATCTGGCAGCCTTCCATCTCTTTTGCATAATCTTCTCCAAGCCCCTGGATACTGGCGCCTGCAATATCACTTTCCGGATCAATCTCTGTAAGAGCACCTGAAAGATAGGTTTTGATCTCCACCTTCTCCACTCCCGGCACTTCCCGGATCCCGGAGATAAATTCTTCTGTCAGAGGATTGTTCTGCATCAGATTCTCCCACTCCCGGTCCGGATTCATCTTATCCCCGCTCCAGCTATCCACATAGATCTTATAATCCTCCTCAAACTCCTGTCTGGCAATCTCCTTCGGCGCCGCACAGCTGATGACCGTAGCCACCACCATAAAGAGGATCCCTACAGTGCCAAGGGTCAGGATCGTCAGCGCCGACCGCCGCTTATTCCGTGCCAGACCCGCCCGGGTCAGCCGGCCAAGGCTCATCTCCTGAAATCCTTTCCGCTGCTGCTTCTTTCCCGGTCTCTCTCCCTGATA
>ENA-OQCL01000899-OQCL01000899.1-human-gut-metagenome-genome-assembly--contig:-NODE-899-length-12348-cov-5.869160_pt1 | contig 12348 bp, 14 predicted proteins | sample MGYA00242502_ERZ504586 | MGnify/ENA primary metagenome ERZ504586 (study PRJEB26092, sample SAMD00036316) | human gut metagenome | host: Homo sapiens | study: EMG produced TPA metagenomics assembly of... | reverse complement strand
ACCGACGGCTGGGAGCGCCGCATAATGGTCGAAGAGGGCGACAAGATCCGCCAGTGGGGCGACGTCGTCGCCATCGTCTGCGCCGACACCGAGAACAACGCGCGCGCGGCGGCGCAGAAAATCAAGGGGTCGATTACGAGCCGCTGCCCGAACTCATCGACATCTATCAGGCGAAAGCCCCGACGCCGATAAAGGTCTAGCGACAACATCGAAGGCTACGACGGAATGCCGAACGCGTGGAACAAGCGCGTCTTCAAGAAGGGCGACGACCCGAAGGAAGCGCTCGACAACGCCGCCTACGTCGTCGACGACGAATTCCTCAGCTCGCGCCAGCCGCACATGGTCCTCGAGACGGACTGCGGCTACGCCTACTACGACGAGAACGGCCTCCTCACGATAGCCTCGAAGTCGATATGCGTCTACCGCCATCAGATGATGATCGCGCGCGGCGTCGGAGTCCCGCCGTCGAGAATCCGCGTCATCCAGAACAACCTCGGCGCTTCGTTCGGATACAAGGTCGCGCCGACCAACGAGCCTTACCTCGCGATAGCTCTCATCGCCTGCGGACGCCCCGTCTACATGCGCGTCAATATGAAGGAGCACAACGTCCGCACGCCGAAACGCTCGCCGTTCCTCATGCACATCCGCATCGGCGCGGATAAGAGCGGCAAGATCGTCGGAGCCGAGCAGACCTACTGGGTCGACCACGGCCCGTTCAGCGAGTCTGCGAACGACCTCACCAACAAGGGCGGACAGTTCTTCATGGCTCCGTACGCATACGACAAGATGCGCGTCACCGGCTACACCTGCTGGAGCAACCACCGTTGGAGCGCGGCCTTCCGCGCCTACGGAGCGCCACAGACCTACTGGGGCGGCGAGACCGCGATAGACATGCTCGCCAACAAGTGCGGCATCGACCCGTTCGACTTCCGCGAAATGAACCTGCTCGAATGGGCTCCGTTCACGGAGAATCCGCGCGGGCAGTTCCCGTCGGGCTACGCGCCGGAAGTCTTCCCGCTTCCCGAAATGATGAAGAAGGCGCGTCCCTACTACGAAGAGATGAAGAAAAAGGCCGCCGAGCTTTCGAACGATAAGGTCAAGTACGGCGTCGGAGTCTCGATAGGCATCTACAACTCCAACGACGACGGAGCCGACGAAGCCGCGAGCAACATCGAGCTCACGAAAGACGGCGTCACCATCTACAACACCTGGGAAGACCACGGACAGGGCGCCGACATGGGCTGCATCGGCACCGCGCACGAGGCGCTCAAGCCGCTCGGCCTGCGTCCCGAGCAGATAAAGCTCGTCCTCTCCGACACAGCGAAAGCCCCTAACAGCGGAGCCGCCGCCGCGAGCCGCTGCCAGGTCATGGTCGGCAACGCCATCATCGACAGCTGCAACAAGCTGCTCGATGCGATGCGCAAGCCCGACGGAACATACCGCACCTACGACGAGATGGTCGCCGAGAGCATCCCGACCTTCTACGAAGGCTACACGCAGGCCAAGATACTCCACGCCGACGGCACGACTGAAGTCTGCTCCGGCAACGATAAAGACACCGGCCTCGGTAAGCCCTTCGGCTTCCACATGTTCGCCGTCAACCTCGCGATGGTCTCCGTCAACATGGACACCTGCAAGGCGCACTGCGAGAAATTCGTCCTCGTCGGCGACGTCGGCGTCATCAACAACTACCTCGTAGTCGACGGCCAGCAGTACGGCGGTATCGCGCAGGGCATCGGCCTCGCGCTCACCGAAGACTTCCTCGACGAGAACAAGTACAACAACTTCGTCGTGATGGGACTGCCCTACATCAAGGACGTTCCCGACGATCTCACGCTCGTCCACGTCGAGACGCCGCGTCCGCTCGGACCGTTCGGAGCCGCGGGGACCGGTGAAATGCCGCTCGCAGCGCCGCACGCCGCAGTCTGCAACGCGATACACGACGCCTGCGGAGTCCGCATCAAGGCCATCCCCGCGAAGCCCGAAAAGATCCGCGCCGGCCTCGAAGCGCTCAAAAACGCGAAATAAAATTCTGATATAATCAGAAACAGCCCGGCATTGCCAGAGACACCGGCAATGCCGGATTTTTATAAGGAGGGGAAATATTTATGAGCGAAACCGCGAAAAACTACGGCTCCATATACGACCTGCCGCTTCAGAACGCATCGGCGCTCGCGCCTGAAATCGAAAAACGCACCGTCTACGGCCCCGAAGGCGGAGTCTGGAAAGACTACGTCATGCGCCACTTCATCCTCCCGCCGCACCGCGGCATCCCCGCGCACGTACACGACTGGGACCACCTCATGTTCACCCTCTCCGGCGACGGCGTCGTCGAAGTCGAGGAAGAGCCCGGCAAACGCACGCCCTACCTCATGAAGACCGGCTACTGGACGCGCGTCCCCGGCGGCCTCGTCCACGAATACAAAAACGACGCGGACATCCCGCTCGAATTCTTCTGCATAGTCCCCACCTGCGGCGACCCGCACGCAAAAAAATACGCAATGCGCGCCGAACGCGCCGCCCGCAAAGAGGCTGAGAAGGACGGGGAATAACGCGTCGATGATACGCATAGCCCTGGAGACCGAGGCGGAGCGCTTCGCCGTCGAAAACGTCATGCGCGAGGCTTTCTGGAACTGCTATTCGCCAGCCTGTACGGAGCATTACCTCGTCCACGTCATGCGAAACTGCGCCGCCTTCGTCCCCGAGCTTTCGCTCGCCGCGCACGACGGAGACAAAATCGTTGGCGGCGCGATGTGCGTGAGGGCCCGCATCGATGGTGACGACGGAGTCCGCCGCGAGGTCCTTACGCTCGGGCCTATAGGCGTCCTGCCGGAATACCAAAGGCGCGGCATAGGCGGGGCGCTCATAGAACGCACTGCAGAAATTGCGCGCGGCATGGGCTTCCGCGCGATACTGCTCTGCGGCGACCCGGATTATTACTCGCGTCGCGGCTTCGTCCCCGCGGAAAGCTTCTGCATCCGAAACGCAGAAAACATGTACGCCGACGCGCTCCAGGCGCGCGAGCTGTACGGCGGCGCGCTTTCGGACGCGGCGGGAATATATTTCGAAGACGAAATTTACGGTATAGACGAAGCGCTCGCAGCGGAGTACGACAAGCTCTTCCCGCCGAAAGAAGCTGTCAGCGGCACGGAAACACAGGAAAAAATTTGAAATGATGGTGAAAAAAGTAAGGCCGTACCGCGCGTAAAGCGCGCGCCGTGCGATGCCGGAAGATACGAACAAGCGCCGCGTGGGCTGGGAAATCCGCGCGGCGCTTGTTTTATTGTCGTTTAACTTTCGCATCGGGATTGTCCCGGTATTCACCGTCTATTGTTCTATATACATCAGGTGCTTAACGCCGCTGAATGACAGATTTTGCCGTTGCTCCCGCACTGTTAAGCTTTAGGTTTTTTACGCGCTCTGCTCCGCGCGCTCGTCCTCAGCGGGCTTCAGGAAGAATGAAGCCGTCAGCGGGACGACGGCGAGCGCCGCCATAGCGCAGAAAGCCGCGGAGAGGCTGAAACGGTCTGCCACCATGCCGAGCACGGGGGCCATTATGCCGCCGATGCTTATCGCCAGGCCGAGCGTGACGCCCGAGGCGAAGCCGACGTGGTTTGGAAGGTACTGCTGTCCAAGGACGACCATCGGGCTGTATGAGAAATAGAGCGATGCGACTATAGGCAGGAGCAGCAGTCCGGCGAGGTAGAGGTTGTGCGTGAATACGAGCAGCAGAATCGCGGGGATGAAGAACGAAAGGCTTATCCTTATCATCCTGCGGCAGCCGAAGCGGTCCGCCAGCCTGCCGCCCAGCAGCGTGCAGATCGCGCCCATCGCGTAGTAGACGCTGAGCGCCGCGCTGCCCGCGCGTTCCGTCTGGCCGAGCTCGTGTATCCAGTAGAGGGCGAGGAAGGTGTTCATGCCGCACATCATTATCGAGCGGCCGAAGATGACGAAGCAGAGCCGACCGAAGGCTCGCCAGTCGTCCGCGCCCGCCGCGCCGCCGCCGGAACCGGCACGCGAACGTCCGGCGCCGAGCTCGGACATGCTTTTATACTGCGAGAAGAATATCGTGCTCGACACCAGCGCGAGCGCGAGAAATACCGCCGTGCCGTGCATGCCGACGGCGAGGATGGCGGTCGAGACCAGCATCGGCCCAAGCGAGAAGCCGAGGCTTCCGCCGAACGAGAAGATGCCGATGCTGCGCGCCTTATTGTCCGCGTCTGAGGCGTAGTTGACGAGCTTGACCGCCTGCGGGTGGAAGAGCGAGACGCCCGTTCGCTTATGACGACCGCTATGCAGAGGCCGAAGAAGCTCGAGGTGAAGCCGGTCAGCGCAATGCCGCTGCCCGCCATCAGCACTCCGGCGGGGATGGCCCACGTAGTGCTGCGCTGTCCGAGAGGTAGCCGATGAGCGGCTGCACGGCGGAGCCGACGAGGTTCGATATCATGACGAGCGAGCCGCCGTCGCGTAGCTGTAGCCGTGCGCCGCGATGAGGAAGGGCAGCACGGCCGAGAGCGCCCCCTGGTTGATGTCCGAGCAGAAATGCCCGAGCGACATTAGATATTTATATTTCGTATTCTTCTGCAAAGCGTCCGTCCCCTCGCCGTAAATTCCGTTACGTTTGTGTAATATCGCTGATTCTAGCACTTTTTTGCCGCGGCGCGAAACACACGACGCGCCGAGGTTACGGGCGGAATCTGTCCGCCGTTTCCTGAAGCTCCATGACGAAGCGCGAGGCGTGCCAGCCGTCGCAGGCTGCGTGATGGAGCTGAAGCGCCAGCGGCATCAGCGTCCGTCCGCCTTCGCTGAAATATTTGCCGGCAGTGAATATTGGCGGCAGATAAGACCATCCGCGGCCGAGGTTTAAGTTGAAGCCGGTGAAGCTCGTCCACGGGATGCAGGAGACGTTGAAGATGTTCCGCGGCGCGGGATTTTCGGCGTTTTCCCCGTTTTCGAAGGCGCGCATAGCCTTCAGGTACTGCGCGTAAAATTCCGAAAAGTCCGGAGAATATTCCGCCCATACCGTCGTGAAGCTCTCGTCGTCACGGTCGAATACGGCCCAGCACGGGTGGCTTTCGTCGTAAAAACCGACGCGTCCCTCGGAATCGAAGTCCATGCGGAATTCCTCATGCGCGTTCACTACGTCGGCGAGACAGTACAGAAATGAGGGAAAGAACTTGACTCCGCGTTCTCCGGCGGCGCGCAGCAGGTTCGACGCGTCGATGTTCACCGTCATGCTGTATGTGCACGGGACTTCACTCGTGAAATGTTCAAAAGTTTTCGCGCGCTTCCACGCGGTCATGTCGGTTTTGTTGAATTTCATCGAGGGCCTCCGACAGCGCCTGACGCGCCGCCTCTCTCTGTTTTTTCTCCCGATGCGGGAGACAGTCGTAAGATTTCGTCCTGCATAAAGGACACGAACAGTGGATTTTGCCTTTGGCGAGCCTGCCGGGCCTGCCGCGCGTCCATGCGCGCACGTACTCGTTCCCGCCTATGCCCTTGAGTATCCCAAGTTTCCTTTTGATTACGCGCCGCCGCTGTTTCCTGCGGTATTCGCGGTTTCTCTGCATTTGTATCGCTCCCTGACGATTTCGGGCGGCCTGCACGGGGCGTCTGGGAAATGACCCCGTACAGGCCGCCTATGTAGTCGGAGAGCTTATGTAAATTCATCGCAGTCCGCGTCATTTCGCCGAATCATCCGCCTGTTCGGACGTCAGCTCCATGCGCATGACGTTGACTGATTTTTTTGTATCCCGTCCGCTCGTAGAGGCGGCGCGCCGCTTCGTTGGCTTCGAGGACGTTGAGTTCGAGATATTCGAGATTTTTGCGCGCGCCCATTCTTCGCATGCGGAGAGCAGCGCGCTCCCTATCCCACTGCCGCGCAGCTTTTCGTCGACGCATATGTCCATCAGGAACGCGTAGCGCCGCGGCGCGACGCCCGCGAGCTTCGCCGTCTCGCGTCCCTCGAGCAGGGCGAAGGCGAGCAGCCCGCCGTCCTCCTCGGCTACTAGGATTTCGGAGCTTTCGCGCTCTATCGTCTTTTTTAATAAATTCTTCGTCCTGTTCGCAGTCGGTGCGGTAGAGCGGCGCGAGCTCGTAAAGGCGCGCGATTATCTGGCGGTAGAGCGGCTTTATGCGCGGGATGTCGTCCGCCGTCGCTTTGCGTATCTTCATCGCCGCGCGCTAAGCCTCCGGCATTTCTCGCCTGATGTCCGCGATGGGCGGGACGAAGTCGGCCGCCGTCGCGGCGTCCCACGGGAAGAGCACCCAGGTGTCCTGGCTGACCTCGGTGACGAAGCTGTCCACGAGCCCGCGGCCCGCGGGCTTCGCGTAGACGGTGGCGAAGTGCGCCGCGCCGAACATTTCGCGGACGATTTTCGCGGTCTTGCCGGTGTCTACGAGGTCGTCCACGACGAGCCACGTTTCGTCGACTCGCGCGAGGTCCGGGCGCTTTAATATCTCGGCGGAGGCGGACTGGTCGCGCATCGTGTAGCTCGATATGCAGACGGTGTCGACGAGGCGGATGTTGAGCTCGCGCGCTATGACGGCGGCGGGGACGAGGCCGCCGCGCGCGACGGCGACGATGCGGCTCCAGTCCGCGCGGATGTCGAGCAGCTTCCACGCGAGCGCGCGGCAGTCGCGCTGGAGCTGCTCCCACGATACGGGGTAATTTTTGCGGTATCTCGACGAGGTTCCGGACATTTTGCAAATCTCCCTTCCCGGCCGCTACAGCGAGTCGCCGAGCGAATCGAGCAGCCTGTCGATGTCGTCCTTGTAGTCGTTCGCGGGCTCGAGCGAAAGGCGAATCGTCACGCCGTCGCCCTCGCGCGCGCCCTCTGGCAGCAGCGCCGCGGGGAATTCGAAGACCGCGCCGTCGAGCAGCATCATGCGCGCGACGCCGGAATCTATCGCGTCTATGAAAAGTTTAAGCTCCTTTGACGAACTCATTTGACCACTCTCTTTCTCTCGAATGTCACGGATTTGCCGTCTGTGCGCAGCTTGACGGGGCCGTCCGCCGTGTCGAAGCGCAGTATCTTAGCTTTGCGTATCGCCGCGACGGTCTCCCTGTGCGGGTGTCCGTAGCTGTTGCCGCGTTTGTAGCTGAGTATCACTATGTCGGGCGATACGTCGCGCAGCAGCGCCGCGTCGGTGCCGTTGGCGGCTCCGTGGTGCGCGGCCTTGAGCACCGCCGCGCGAGGCAGCGGCGAGACGGTCTCCTGCTCCTCCTTCTGCGCGTCGCCCATCATTAGGAACGATACGCCGCCGTATGTGACGAGGACTATCAGCCCGTTGTTGTTCGCGTCGCTGCTCGTGCCTTTGAGCGGCCTCGCGGGGGCGAGCACCTCGAGCGTCACGTCGCCCATCTTTGCGGCGTATCCGCGCTTGGGCCGCCCGAAGGGGATTTTCTTGTCCTTTATCATCTGATAGAAGTCGCGCTGAACCTTCGAGCCGTGGTTGTAGCCCGAGTCCCATATCTGCTTCACGGGAATCTTCGACAGAAGCTCCTTCATGCCGCCGATGTGGTCTTCGTGCGGATGCGTCGCGACGAGCAGGTCGATTTTGCGCACGCCGCACGATTTGAGGTAGTTGACGGTCTTTTTAGCGTTCGAGCGCGGCCCCGCGTCGAAGACTACGTTCCGCCCGTCGGGCAGCACGAATAGCGAGCAGTCCCCCTGTCCGACGTCGAGCGCGTAATAGCGGAGCTGGCGCGCCTTCGCCGCCTCGGACGGCGAAAGGAAGAGCGCGAGCGATACGACTGCCGCGAGCATAAACGCGGCGAACGCTTTGAATTTTAATTTCATGGCATGACCTCCCGAAGGCGGGGCCGCGCCCCGCAATCTGCGCTATAATGGTACTTTATCAGGGGAAGAAAGGAAAGACGCCCATGTTCGGATTTTTGCTCGTAATGCCGCTGGTCATCATCATCGCGATGGGCAACATACTGAAGCGCCGCGGCTTCTACAGCGCCGCCGACATAGCCGCGCTTTCAAAGACGCTCTACTGGGTCATCCTGCCGCTGCTGCTCTTCCGCACGACGTACATTTCCGGCACGGAGGTGCTGACGCAGCCGAACCTTCTGATCTCCGTCAACGTCTGCTACATCGCGACCATCGCGCTCTCGTGGGGCGGCGCGGCCTTCTTCGCCCACAAGGGCGACATTAGGCGCGTCGCGGTCTCCGTCTTCTCGGACTTCCGCTCGAACAACATCTACCTCGGATTTCCCGTCGTCCAGCTCGCGATGGGGGAGGCGGGGCTGCACCTCGCCTCCATATACATCGCGGTGAGCACGATATTTTTTCAGGTGCTCTCGATAGGCGCGGGCGAGCTCGCGCTCAACGGCAGGCTCACGGCGAAAAGCTTCGCCGCGATGGGCCGCCGCCTCGGCAAAAACCCGCTCGTAATATCGTGCGTAGCCGGCGTACTCGCCGCGCTCGCGCACGTGCCGATACATTTCGTACTCGACGAGACGATGAAGCTCGTCTCAGGCGCGGCCACGGCCGTCGCGCTGCTCGCGCTCGGCGGCACGCTCGACATCCCGCGCATGGGGCGCGTGTTCGAGATAATCCGCCGCACCTGGTTCGACATAATAATCAAGCTCGCCGTCAACCCGCTCATCATGTGGGGCGCGCTGCTGCTCTTCCCCGTCGACGCGGACCTTCTCCGGGTCACGGTCATGCTCAGCTCGATGCCCTGCGCCGTCAACTGCTTCATAATCGCGAAGGGCATGGGCATGGACGGCGAATATGCGGCGGACCTCGTCGCCTCGACGACGCTGCTCGGAATACTCTCCATCCCCGCGTGGGCCTACGCGCTCGGCATAGTTTAACGCCGCGCGCCGCAAATCCGTAAACTTTTCTCAAAGCCGCGGTTTCAGCAAAACGTGCGGAAAGCCGCGGCTTTCGCCGAATTTGCCAAAAATTCACGCTTCGGCAAATCGCATATTGAACTCTCGCGCTGTTTTAGTTTATAATATAGCTACTGTAACTCTTATATACGAAACGAAAAAATTTCATAACAAAGGGAGTGCGCTGCGATGATGGTACCACATTCAGTAAATGCGGAAAGAGACGGAAAGGCTACGAAGGTAGTAATAGCGCTCGGCGGCAACGCGCTGATGGAGGCCGGCACGCCCCCGACCGCGGAGGAACAGCTCAAGGTCGTCAAGAAAACCTGCGAGAACCTCGCCGACATCAGCTGCAGCGGCTACGAAATGGCCGTCGTCCACGGCAACGGCCCGCAGGTCGGACGCCTCGTGCTCCAGCAGGAAATCGCGGCGGCAGAGCAGCCCGACCAGCTTCCCGCCATTCCCTTCGACTGCTGCGGCGCGATGACCGAGGGCTACATCGGCTACCAGATACAGCAGAGCCTTCGCGACGCGCTGCGCAACAGAAACCGCAACGTGCCCGTCGTCACGCTCGTGACGCAGGTCGTCGTCGATAAGGACGACCCCGCCTTTGAAAAGCCGACGAAGCCGATAGGACGCTTCTACAACGCCGAGGACGCGAAGAAAATGGCCGAAGAAAAAGGCTGGACGATGAAGGAAGACTCGGGGCGCGGCTGGCGGCGCGTCGTCCCCTCGCCGAAGCCGAAGCGCATAGTCGAGCTCGACTCCGTCAAACGCCTCTGGGATACGACGATAGTCGTAACGGCCGGCGGCGGCGGAATCCCCGTAGTCGAGAACATGGACGGCTCGCTCACCGGCGTCGCCGCCGTCATAGACAAGGACCTCGCGGCGGAGCGCTTGGCGGAAGACATGGAGACCGACATCCTCCTCATCCTCACCGAAGTCGAGAACGTCTACATCAACTTCGGCAAGCCCGACCAGAAGGCCCTCTCGCACATCACCGTCGCCGAAGCCATAAAATATATGGAAGAAAAGCAGTTCGGCGCGGGCAGCATGGAGCCGAAGGTCATGGCCGCGATCAAGTTCGCGCGCCGCTTCCCCGGCAAAAAGGCGATAATAACGTCGCTCGCCAAAGCCAAGGACGCCCTCGAAAACGGAGCCGGAACCGTCATCACGATGGCCTAACCGCAAAAATCGCATAAAAAGCAAAGACGGTCCCCGCGCCCTACCTCCCGCGCGGGGACCGTCTTTATATTGCTTTAGAAAAACTATGCCGCGCCGCAAATTTTCCGCACCGGGCCTTGCAGCGGCATTTCGATTCTCGTTGCGGCTCCGCCGCGCGAAACCGCGGCTACGGCCTTATCACGACGCGCATACCTATTTTTATATATTTCTCTTTGAGCTTAGCGACGTCCTCGTTGCGAAGGCGGATGCACCCCTCCGTTGCGTCCGTCCCTATCGAGGCCGGGTCGTGCGTGCCGTGGATGCCGATGCCGCGCCAGCCCGTCTTGAGCCGGATGAACCACGGTCCGTACGCGCCTTTTATCTCTCCCTTTCCGTCGCCGAAATCGTGGCTCCACCACGAAGCGTCCTGAACCTGCTCTACGGTGAAGCTGCCTTCCGGAGTCCGCATATCGCCCGCGCGCCGTTTGTCTCCGGCGTTCTTTCCGACCGCGACGCCGAAAACCTCTAAAACCTCGCCGCCTGACATCACGCGCATAAGATGCTCGCCCTTTGAGATGTCGAGCCATATTTCCGCGCCGCCATCCGCCGCGCGGCACGCTCCGGCAAAGAGTACGAGCGTTGCGAAAACAGCGGCGAAAACGCAAAACGTCCGAAATCTAATCGTCATCGTCAGCATCCTCCGGATCTACGCCGCGTCCGCGCCGCGCCGCGTTCCATATACGCTCCGCCTTCGAGCCGAGCAGCCACAGGCTCGCCCCTAAAATAAGGAAGAAAAGCCCCTTGTTCATCGCGTTCCAGAAATTCTCAAAAAATCTGGTATATACGTTGATTGCGAGAAACACGGCGCCGTAGCCGCGCAGCATCATATCGTCGCGCCTTATGCCGAGCCACAGCGAAACGCCCGCCGCAGCCGCGAACAGCGCGCACCAGAGAAAAAGCTCCGCGCGCCCGGCGGCGCGCCATTCGCCGTTAACGAGGCCGTCGTTGCCGAAAATCGACATCATCCACAGACTTACGAAAAGAAACAGAAGCCCCGTCGAAAGCGTAGGCCGCTGAAAGCCGGCAAATCGCGGAGAGCGCGCCATAAAATACTGCGCCGCGACTAGCGCGCCGCCGTAAAGCACGAAGCGCGCCGGGTAATTCATGCCCAGCCAATAGGCCCCCCATCCCGAGACGTAGCCCGTCTCCGCGCCCAGCCAGCTGCCGAGCGAAAAAAGCGCGAAAATCCATACGAGCGTGGAATTCATTGCGACGGCTATAACGGCGTAGACCGCAGCCGCGAGCGCCAGCAGCAGCGAAAAATGGCCGTTCCCGCTGTCAATGGCGACGCCGAGCCACGCGATCGACGACGCCGTCGAAAGCACGCCGAGCATCAGCAGCGCCTCGTTCGTAAAAACGCGCTCCGGCCTGCGTAGCCGCCGCCTGTATGCCGCGGCGTAGAAAACCGCGGCGAGCGCCGCGAAGAAAACGGATTTGACCGCGGGCGCGCTGCCGAAAATCCGCCGTATAAGCGCGACGAGCCACTCCGTCTGAAGCAGCGCCGCAATCCCGACCGCGAAACAGCAGAGCGCGAGAATCAGCAGCCAGCGCGCTGCGCGCCGCCAGTCGAACGGAAGCGGCGAAACGCTGCCGCGCAGCCTGCGGGCCGTCTCCGCGTCCACGACGCCCTCGCGCTCCCACACGTCTATCATCTCCGTCACGGCGGCGTAGCGCCGCTTTGAAATCTCTATCATAGGCAAGCTCCTTTCAAAGCCGCGAAATTCATAATCCCCGCCGTTATTGTAAGCCACGCGCGAAAATTGAGCCAGAGCCGCCGCGCGCCCCCGAGCGCCGCAGCTTCGCCTCCGCGCCGCGCGCCGCGGGAAAGAGCGCAGCCGCGCCGCCCGCGCCCGCCGCGATATACCGCGCTCCGAACCCTCCGCCGCGCCGTGAAAATTATGCTCCGCGCGCCGAACGCAGCCCGCATCCGCCGAGCGCCAAGCGCGCCGAAAATCCTCCGCGCCGCCGCCCAGTCCGCGCCGCGTTTCATCAGTCATGCGGACCGCGGCCCAAAAATCGACGCCCGTGCCGCAAGTCAAAGCCAGCTCCGCCGACCCCCGGCGAACCGCCCGCCGCCGTCACGCAGCCGCCCGCGCGCAGCGCCATCCGCGGCGCGCCGGACGAACGCAAAAAATCACCTCGCGAAATGCGCCGCGCCGTATTGACAAATCCTCAATATCATGTAAAATATCTGCTCGTAATGCCGCTGACGGCGGCGTTGTGAGTGCTAGGATGGCCGAGTGGTCAAAGGCAACAGACTGTAAATCTGTCGGCGAGAG
>ENA-OQCL01000898-OQCL01000898.1-human-gut-metagenome-genome-assembly--contig:-NODE-898-length-12369-cov-1.618935_pt1 | contig 12369 bp, 15 predicted proteins | sample MGYA00242502_ERZ504586 | MGnify/ENA primary metagenome ERZ504586 (study PRJEB26092, sample SAMD00036316) | human gut metagenome | host: Homo sapiens | study: EMG produced TPA metagenomics assembly of... | reverse complement strand
GTGGAAGAAGTATTATAACGGCGACACGGCGGCCTTTGTCCGTCATCTGTCCAGAACCATGAGCAAAAGCCAGATTCTTTCCATACGCTCCGAGTTTGAAAAGAACCTCGAATTCCGCAATATTGTTACCAAATATCTGTCCGAATTTGAAACGCTGGTCAGCAAAGCCCGAGAAAACGAACGCTCCGGCATTCTGCTTTCGGTTATTTCCGGCGCCGACATCGGCAAACTCTATTATATTCTGGCTCGCTCGCTGGACAAACTCAACTGAGAGGTGTAGATGATTTCTGCGGCAGTAAACAGCCTGTCTCCCGATTTCTCCGGCCTGACCGCCGAAATATCCAAATCGGTCAGCCATATCCGGGCTAAAGCGGCCGCTCTGCATCTCAACTCGACCGAAACGGCCGGAACCGAAAACGTAAACGGCTTTCAGCTCAACGGCTGCGCCGTTTCCTATCTGGAACCGCAGTCGTTGTTTGCGGTGCAGAAGTTTGTTTCCGAAGCCGGAGAAGGCGAAAGACTGAATCGCCAGCCCCGGCAGAAAAACGTCTTTAACGAAGAGGGAAAAAACGCGCCGGAAATCGGACAGGCCGAAACGCCGGTCAGCTTTTGGGAAGAACTGGCGTCCGTCGCCGATTATTCTTCGTTTCGCCAAGGCCTGTTTGCTTACGGAACCGCAGCGGCCGAAACCGGCAACCTGTTCATTATGCCCGGACAGGAGGCCGTTTCCGGAGCTTATGCCGCCAATGCCTATGACTATGTCGCGGGCATCAATTCCCGGCCGCAGGTTCTGATAGATTTTATGCACGAATTTAACCGCAGTTTGATTATACGATATGAGCAGATTTTTAACGGTTTTGACAGCAATGTCTTTTTAGCCCCATGGCCGGTATTACCGACAAGCCCATGCGCCGGCTGGTTTCTTCCATGGGAACCGGGAAACCATGGTTTCCGAAATGGTTGCCATCAACGCCATCTCGCGCAAAAATCCCAAAAGCTACCGCATTGCCGACGTCCGTGACGAACCATATAAAGGTCGTGGTGCAGCTGGTCGGCGGCAACGAGGGCTTTTGCCGATTCCGTGCGTCTGGCAGAAGAACTCGGCGCTCATTCCGTAGATATCAACATGGGCTGTCCGGTCGAAAAAAATCGTCAACAACCATTCAGGTTCATGGCTGATGAAAGACATGCTCCAAGCTTCCGAAAATCATTGAAAGCGCGGTCAAGGCCTCGTCGCTGAAAGTCAGCGTCAAGTTTCGCAAGGGCTGGGATGAAAAAAACGTCAACTGCGTGGAATTTGCAAAAATGGCTGAGCAGTCCGGCGCGGCAGCGATCACGCTGCACGGACGCACGCGCTCGCAGCAGTACAGCGGCACCGCCGACTTGGGATGTGATTCGTGAAGTCAAGCAGGCGGTTTGCATTCCGGTGTTCGCCAACGGAGATGTGGCCGAACCCGAGGACGCGGTCCGCATTCTCGCGCACACCGGCGCGGACGGCGTGATGATCGGGCGAGGTTCGCTCGGTGATCCGTGGCTGTTCGAGCGGGCGAATGCACTGCTCGAGACCGGCATCTGTCCGGCGTTGCCGCCGTTCGCGGAGCGCATTGACACGGCCGTGCGGCAGATCGAGCTTGCCGCCGAGCAGAAGGGCGAGCATATCGCCATGCTCGAGGCACGCCGACACGTTAACTGCTATCTCAAGCGGGAAAGCGGTGTCAAGACGTTCAAGAACCGCATTTGCGCACTCACTAAGCTGAGTGACCTATATGAAATCGCAGACGAACTGAAAGCCTTCGTTTCGGCGAAGGAGAACATATAATAAATAAGGTAAGAGAAAGAGAGGGGAGACGCAGTGGACGACAAGCATATTGTGGCGCAGGCGCGGCGCGGCGAGCTTTCCGCCTTTGAGGAGCTGGTAACGCGCTACGAAAAGCGCGTGTATGCGATCGCGCTGCGCTCGTCCGGCTCGCCGGAGGATGCCGCAGATATCACGCAGGAGGTTTTCCTTCGGGCATGGCGCTCGATGAAGGACTTCCGCGGGGACAGCGGCTTTGCGACCTGGCTGTTCCGCATCACGATGAACCAGTGCGTCGATTACGCGCGGCATAAGCAGAGCCAGCCGCCGACGCAGCCGCTCGTGCAGGGCGAGGATGACGAGGAACGCGAACTGCCGCTTCCGGATACGGCTCCATCTCCCGAGGAGCACCTGGAGAACAGCGAGCTGGGACGCGAGCTTGCCGCCGCGCTCGATGAGGTGAGCGACGAGCACCGCAGAATCGTCCTGCTGCGGGACGTTTCCGGCATGAGCTACACCGAGATCGCTCAGCTGGACTACCCCGCAATGCTCTACGTGTTCGATTCCATGGCTCCCGGCTGGGGCGGCGCGTTCATCAGCATCGCCATCATCGTCGGTGTTGCAGGCGCCTGGCTGTCCTTCACCATGCTGCCCGCTGAGACCACCTCTGAAATGGCCGAGCGCCACTTGCTCCCCGAGTCCTGGGGCAAGCTGAACAGCAAGGGCGCACCGCAGATGAGCCTGCTGCTCGTAGGTGCTTGCATCCAGGTGTTCCTGATCGTGCTGATGTTCAGCGAGGATGCGTACAACTTCGCCTTCAGCATGTGCACCGTCTCCATCGTGATCACTTGGGCTTTCATCGCGCTGTACCAGATCAAGTTCTCCGCCAAGGAGGACAAGAACGCGGCTCAGATCGCCATCGGCGTCATCGCCCTGGCCTTCCAGGTGGTCGGCGTGCTGTACAACGGCTGGTCATTCCTGCTGCTCACCTGCGTTGGCTACATCCCCGGCTTCTTCGTATACGCCAAGGCTCGCAAGGACCGCGGCTACGCTCTGACGAAGGGCGAGAAAGTCGGCATGGGCGCTGTGAGCGCACTTGGCATCGCAGCCCTGGTGCTGGTCGGCATGGGCGTGATCGGCATCTAGCGAATCCCCCTCCTTCCGTCTAGATGCAGAATGGCCCGGAGACCAGTCCAGACTGGTCAGGGTGCCTTTTTTGCGTGCTTTTTGCGTCATGCATGTTTTCAGAACACGGTGACACCAGATAGCCGCTTAACCAAACTACAAGCATTGCGGAGCAGGAAACTCATAAGCATTTGTCGAAGATACTCTGGATGGCGTTCTGATCTAGGTCGCGGCTATTCACATTGCGAAACGAGAACGCATATGTACCTCAACGTTTCGTGCGTCCCAGGACCGAAACTTCGCAAGCGCTTAAGCAGACCTGCGAGTCAGCGCGAGGGGAACATACACCCTAGCCCTCGTACGCTGAGACAAGGCTCTCCAAGAGCTCGGCTGCGATCTCCCTGACTTCACGGCCTTCGGAGATTGCCGCGACGGCCGCTCCGTCGACGACGATTCCCACCACATGCGCAGGCAGCTCAGCCCCCGCATGATTCAGAATCCGCCCGACGGCCTGGTCGAGCTGCACGCGACCGTTGCGATAAGCCTCGGTAACGTCCTCGGACTCGGATGCGGCAAGCAACTGCATGTAGTGAGCAGCGGGATTGACGGAATCATCGGGCAGGCTGGCGCTGATAAGCAGATTGATCAGATGCTTGCGACAGTCAGCCTGGTCCATGGACTCGGCAGTTGCAGCGGCGTTTTCAGCGCGCTCAGCCCAAAGCTGGATGTTGTAACGACCGGCTTCATACAGAAGCTGGTTGGTGGATTCGAAATAATATCCGACCGATGATGAAGCGGCCCCCGCCCATTGCGCTACCTTGCGATACGTGACCGCCTTCGGGCCCTGTTCGCGCAAAAGGCGCCGCGGCGGCAAGCACAAGCGACGTGCGCGTAATCTGAGCCTTCAACGATTTAGGGGTTTGATTCGCCTCACTCACATCGGTCTCCTTTACGCAAAATCCCTATGGACCCATTGTAAAGGAAATGCCGCTCGAGTGAAGACACTCGAGCGGCATTCATCAGGCAAATCGTAGGATTGCCGATATGCGTATAAGCATTACACCTCGGACAGGTCCTTGCCGGTGTGCTCGTGCGACGCGATCATGGCGCCCAGGGCCAGAACGGCGATGAAGACCATGTAGTACGCAGGAGCGATCGGGTCGCCCGTGACATTGATCAGGGCGAAGGAGATGTAGGAAGCGGAACCGCCGAAGATGGCGTTAGCCAGGTTGAAGCTCAGGGCGAAGCCAGAGTAACGCACGTCGGTCGGGAACGTCTCGCACAGGTAGCTGGAAAGCGTACCGTCGTTGATGGTGAGCATCAAGCACATGACCAGCTCGACCACCAGGATGGTGAAGAAGTCCAGCGTGTTCAGCAGCCAGAACGCGGGGATAGTGAAGACCACGAAGCCTGCAGCAGCCGTGATGAGCATCTTCTTGCGACCGAACTTGTCGGACAGATGTCCACTCGCAAAAATGAAAGCGACGTAGGTTATCAACGCTATGGTGGTGATCAACGACGCCTCGTTCTTCGGCATCATGACGGCCGTTTCCAGGTATACCGGAAGGTAGGTAAGCACAACATAGAATCCGACGGCGTCAGCATTGCAGCGCCGATGGAGATGATGAGCTTACGCAGATGCTTTGTGAACAGACAGTGAATCGGACGCTCCGGGGCACCGGCGGCGCAGATGCCTCAGCGTCTTTGAGCGCACGCTGCATCGCCTGATACGTAGGAGAATCCTCGAGCTGGATGTTCACGAAATACGCGCCGATACCCAAAGGACCGGCAAGGATGAACGGGATGCGCCAGCCCCACTCGTTCACCGCAGCTTCCGGCATGATGGTGTGACATGACGGTCGCAAAAGCGCTGCCAACCAACAGCCCGATGGCCGTGGAAGCAGGAACGATAGAGCAATACATACCGCGCTTGTCCGTGGGCGCATACTCGGCCAAGAACGTTGCCGCACCCGCATATTCGCCAGAAGCCGAGAAGCCCTGGATCATGCGGAGCAGAAGCAGCAAAGCCGGAGCGCAAATGCCCAAGGCAGCATACCCGGGAAGCAAGCCGATGCAGAACGTGGCACCGGCCATCATGAAGACCGAAACGGTCAGCGACCATTTACGACCCTTCTTGTCGCCCATGTTGCCCCAGGAAAATGGCGCCGATAGGACGAAGCAAAAAGGATAGAGCGAACACCGCGAACGTTTGAATCAACGCTAACGCAGGATCATCGTTCGGAAAGAACACTTGCGCGATAACAACCGCGAAGTACGAATACGTGGCATAGTCGAACCATTCGATGAAGTTGCAAAAAAAGGACGCCGTTGCCACCTTACGTACGGTCTTGCTCTTTTCCGCGTCGAAGCGAGCGTTATCTTTCATGGAAATCACCCTGGAACCATTTCAGATCGCTCGAGCACGAACCCAATCCAAATAAATCAAATATCCCCATCGCAATCTCCTCTTCGAGGGCTCCCCTCCTATGATTTCGCCGTTTCATAGGGGCCCTCATCAGGCGAAACGCTATCCCTCATGACTTACGTTCCGCTACCGATAAAAAGAGGTGGATTGCGCCGCCCCTTACACGACGCAATCCACCCGAACATAGCTAGTCTACAGCCACATCACCAGAGTAATCCGTATCCTCCATCAGGTCAACCTGAGCACGGCTTGCACGCATGATGAAGTCGCGCTTGCCTCTGGCCGCCACGGGCGAGGCTTCTGGAGCACAACACGCTTCAGACGCGGATAGTCATTCAGACCATACCACGCAAAAGCCGTACCGTTGACATAGCACTCTACGATGCTGTGGACAGGAACGTCCACGGCACGCTTGGCGTCAAGATCCAGATACTCCTGAATCTCGTCTGCGCACACATCCCTGATAACGTCAGCGCTGATCTCCAAGTCGTGACCGAGCTGCTTGAGCTGACGCTCCACCTCGCCCTGGTCCGCATGCGGGAAATACGTGACGTCATACGTGACGGCGGCAGCACCGGAAGCCTTAGCAAACTCCAGCAAGTCGTCGAGAGCCAGGATCTGAACGTGCTCTTCCGTGCGCTCCTTGATGTCGAGCATTGCAGGGAAGCCGGCAAGGCCCTTCGCCTCGAACACAGCTTTCAGCTGGTCCTCAGTCATTGCAGTTTCAAAGTCAACCTTCGTTGCGATATGGGTTAAGCGATTCGTAACCTTCATGACGCAGCCTCCTTTCAAAGGCTCCTACGTCCGGCACTAGCAGATGCTAGCGCTCCTCCTCCTTGGCAGCCTCTTCGGCAAGACGTTCAGACAGATTCTCAGCAACTTGCTGCTGCTTCTCCATCTTGGAACCCTGGATCATGGCCTTGACGGTCGGGAACGCACCGCCGCCCACGATCAGGATGATGCCGATAGCGGTGTTGAGCGTAACGGGCTCGCTGTACACCACCAGGCCGACGAACAGTGCAACCGGGACCTCCCAGTATGCGATGGTGCTGTAGTCCATTGCCGGCAGGTTGCGGCCTGCGACGAGCAGGCAGCCCAGGGCGAGAGGACCGCAGACGATCCACAGCAGCACGGCGCCCAGCCAGTTGAAGGGGGTGAAGTGAATCTCGGTGATCCAGTTGGTCTGGCCGGTGACCATACCGGCGATATTCATCAGGATAGCGATGGAAGCAGAACCGATAACGGCAAAGATGAAGTTGTACACACCACGAGCGGTGGTATCAGCATCCTTACGATAGCCGTTGAAGAACATGGAAGAGCCGTAGAACACGCCGGAAAGCAGACCGAAGATGTCGCCGACGATCTTCTGCGGGAACTCCGGAGTGGAAGCGGCCAGGTTGAAGTCAAGACCGAAGAAGTTGCCACCGACGCCGAAGCCGAGGAGGCTCTCGCCGAACAGCATACCAATGAACACGATGCAGAGGCATACCCACTGCAGCGGGCTCATCGGCTCTTTACGGAAGATACGAGCCAGCAACACGCAAATAACCGGGCCGGTGTAGATGAACATAACGGCATTTGCAACAGTGGTCATCAGCGTAGAAGTAACGTAGCAAGCCAGGGACATGCCGATCATCAAGCCGCCCAGCGCGATTGCGGGGTAAGCTTGAGCTTCTTGAAGGTGGCAACCTTATGAGTGGCAACCATGAGAATCAAGAAGAACAGCAGGCCCATGCCCATGCGGCCGATGGCCATGATGGCGCCGATGGAGTCGGAGCCATTGAGACCCTGGGTAGCGTCGAACATGTTGGTACGCGTAGCCCAGCGGCTGAACAGCGGCACCAAACCCATGCCCGTTGCAGAAATCAGCATGAAGATAGCACCGATTTTGCGGTTCATTTCAAAGTTCTGGGAGCCATCCCCCTGGCCCGCAGTGGTGATTTCGTCTGCCATTGGTTCCTCCTTAAAAACCAGTAGCATGTACAGGTGCCTCCAATTCACCCAATTTCGGTTCTGACCAAACTAGGTCGTGCTTGTATCGATACCCCTATCTAAGCTCGATCCTGCCCGGTCGAATCGAAAACCCTTGTTGACTGGATTGGAAGGCGAACTAAAAAAGGGGACCTGGCTGAACTTGTCTTGCCAGGCCCCCTTTCTATTACTTGTTCAGAGCTCTATCGAAATAGATTCTGATTTAGGCCGATTGCCTAGTCCTCCCACATCTCCGGGTGGATGAGCGTGCAGTCCTTGACGCGATTCGGGAAGTAGTCGAGGCACTCGCCCTCGCGGTAGACGTCAGCCGTGGAGCAGTGCAGGCCGCCACCGAACGGATAGGCGTCGCGCAGGTCAACGGGGATGACGTTCATGCCGAGCTGGTCCATCTGCTCCTGCTCGTGGACCTCGGAAGCCTCGACGATGACCGTGGAGGGATCCAGAACCAGGCAGTTCATGGACAGCCACACGGAGCTGTAGCACAGCGCGGGCGGCTCGTCATGAGCAGGCTGAGCGGCGTCGACGATCTGCCAATCGTTGGCCTCGAAGATGTCCTTCTGGCCCTCGGCAGGATGACGATGCGGGTTGTTGATGATCAGGCCCGGACGCAGCGGCACGAAGGTGGCGTCGATGTGGATCGGGTACGGGTCGCCCGGGAAGTTCATGGCATGGATGCGGTACTCGGGATAGTAGCGCTGGAACCACTCCATGGCGGTGCGGTTGGTGGTCAGGCCATGCTGGATGAAGATATCCTTGCCCATGCGCATGAGGTCAGCGGCGTCCCACATCGGCTCGACTTCGGTGGTCACGAAGTCCTTGTTGGCGGTACGGACGAGGCGCTCTTCCAGGGTGATCTTCTCGTCGTAGTAGTTGTGCTTGTAGGAAGCGTCGGTCAGACGAGGACGGGGAGCCTGGGTCCACAGGAACTCGGGATCCTCATCGAAGTACTGCTTCATGAGCGGCCAGTAGGCGAGGTACTCGAAGTAGCGGCAGCGGAAGGAGTTCGCGGAGGCCATGATCTCGTTGCCGACGGTGAGCAGGATGTCGCGCGGGGGCATGCAGGTCATCATGGAGTCGTTGCGGAAGTCCGGCGTTCCGATGGCCTGGTTCCACTGCAAAGGCGTCGGGCGGTCGACCTGGACGCCGCGGGACTCGAGGATCTTCACGAGGTTCTCGAGGCACTCGTTGCCGCGCTCGACGGTCGCGAGCGGGCGCAGGCCCCACATGCCGCGCATCTCGGAGTCGACGGGCACCTTCTCGGAGGTCGCGGGCTCCTCGGGCGGGATCATCGAGTTGTCGCAGCGGCCGACGATGACGCGCTTCAACGGATCCCAGTCGTTCCAAGAGTTGACAATCTTCGCCATGACTGTCTCCTTTCTTTGAAGGTGCTTCCTACACCTTCGACGATGCACACTACCTATTGTGTACTCTTTGGCTCAACCGGCCTTTTGATTTGAAATTCGCTAAGAGGGAAAGATCACTTGGCAACCCTGTAAGTTCGTTTCATTTCGTGTTCCGGTCTTGCCGACGTGATATTTATAACACCAGAGTTGTGCGCCTGCAATAGGTCATTTACACGTATTTTCAGGCACTTTGCACAAGTTCATTGTTCAGCTGCACAAAAATCTGTAACACAGCCGAAATAATCGTTTATGCATTTTTCGTCCGATTATTGGATATTTTCCTTGAATGAACCAATTCGCACGAATGATTATCGGTACGAATCGGATATGCATGCATTTATATGATCAAGTCTATGATTCCCCAGAGTGCTCATATTTGCACAACCAATGGGAAAAGCGCCCTCCGATAACCTTGGTCTATCGGTTTTCGGTTATTGCATTGACGTAGCAATCCTCTTCCGAACGCCGTGAGCGGCTTCCTTGAAGCACTTAACGGCTTTTAGCTCTCGATAGGAGGCCTTGCCGCTTGAGCACTCGCTTAAGCGGCAAGGCCTGCCGTTGTTTGACCGTTTTCACGCTTCTTGTTTCATGGTATGGGCGGCTTCGCAGCCGGTGTTGATCTCGCCGGGCTTCGGCTCACCGGTCTCGTGTTAGCCGCCTGGCAACGCAAAAGGGCGGCGCAGCTTGCGTGCTGCGCCGCCCTCCGATGTGGCGATATGCTTGGTTTCGCTTAATAGTACCTGTAGTAAGCGGCGCAGCTGCCCTCGCTGCTGACCATGCACGGGCCTACCGGGTTCTCGGGCGTGCACACTTTGCGGAAGAGCGGGCACTCGCTGGGCTCCATGCGCGCACGCAGGACGTCGCCGCAGCGGCAGCCCTTGGAGTTGATGGTGGGCTCGATTTCGGGCTGGAAGCGCTTCAGCGCATCGAATTGCGCGAACTCCTCGCGGATACGGTATCCACTGCCGGGGATATCGCCCAGACCGCGCCAGGTGGCGGTACAGGTTTCGAAGACCTCATCGATTGCAGCCAGCGCCACGGGATTGCCCTGCGGCATGACGCCACGTGCGTAGGCGATCTCGATCTCCGCCCTACCCTCGTGCAGCTGGCGCATGATCATGGCGATGCCCTGGAGCACGTCGACGGGCTCGAAACCCGTGACCACGCCGGGGATCCCGTATTCCTTCGCCAGGAACTCGAAGGGCTTAGTGCCCGTGATGGTACCCACGTGGCCCGGCAGGATGAGGGCGTCTAGTTTGAGGTCCGGGTCCTTCACCAGCGTTTCCAGGGCGCCGGGCATGTTCTTGTGCGCGGCGAAGACGCTGAAGTTCTTCAGACCCATGGCCGCGGCGCGCTTGATGGCCATGGCCACCAGCGGCGTGGTGGTCTCGAAGCCCACGCCAACGAACACGATTTCCCGATCGGGGTTGGCCTTCGCCAAGGCCAACGCATCGAGGGGCGAATAGCAGATCTGCACGCTACGGCCTGCGGCCTGCTCCTTGAGCAAGCTCGACGTGCTGCCGGGCACGCGCGTCATGTCGCCGAACGTAGCTATGGTCACGTTCGGGATGCGCGAGAGGGCGATGACGGCGTCGATATCGCGGTTCGACGTGACGCACACGGGGCAGCCCGGGCCCGACGAGAGGCACAGCGCTTTCGGGCATTGAGGGTTGCGGATGCCGTTGCGCGCGATGGCCACGGTGTGCGTGCCGCATACCTCCATGAGCGTGGCGCCGCCCTCCGGGGCGAGCTTGCCGATGGACTCGATGAGGCCGCGGGCGAGCTTCGGATCCTTGAATGCCGCGAGCTCGTTTTGCATGGTGCCGGCATCGACCGTGCGGCTACGATGTATGTTCTGGGGTTGCATATGATGAGATTCCTTGGTACGAGGGGCTAAATGCGAAAAGCCGACCGCCTGCGCGCCGCGGGGCTGCAAGCGGTCGGCCGATTGGGCGTTGCCTAGGCCGTGGCGGCGGGCAGTTCGTCGCCCGCCAGGTCGGGGAACTCCTTGATGAGGTCGATGGTCTCCTGCGCGTAATCGGGATCGACCACCTCGATGGCGAAGCCGGCGTGCACGAGCACGTAGTCGCCGACGTTTGCCTGCGGGGTGAGGTCAAGCGCAACCTCACGCGTGACGCCGAGAATCTCGGCCGTCGCCAGATTGTCCGATTTCTTTTCCGTGATCAACGCGGGTATTGCCAAACACATAGGCTCTCAGTCCTTTTACTCGTTGCGAGTTATCTCGTCTTGGGCACATGCTATCACAGCCTGGCCATAGGAGATACATCCGTCGTTGGGCGGCAACTCGCGATTGACGGCAACTGTGAAGCCCTCATCTTGCAAAGCCGCGAGCGCATGCTCGATTATGAAGCGGTTCATGAACACACCGCCCGAGAGCACCACCGTGGACACGCCGTAAACGCTGTACGCAAGCTTCGCCGCGTTCACGATGGCTTCCACAAAAGCACTGTGGAAGCGGCGGGCGATGGTCGCTGCGGGAATGCCCGCCTGCATGTCGTCGAGAAGCGCCTTGAAGGTGGGCGCCGCGTCGAAGAGCAGGACCGACGTGTCTTGGGCGGTCGACTTCGGCGTCGCGGTGTTCTTCGTGATGGCAATCGAATAGCGGCTGTTGACGCCCGCCTCGTCGGTCGAACCGCCGTCGGGAGATGCGGCCGGCCCCAGGGCAGCCTCCAGGAGAACCGCCGCCTCGCTTTCGTAGGTCGGACGCTCGCATATCCCCAAGATGGCGCTCGCCGCGTCAAAAAGACGACCGACCGACGAGGTCATCGGCGTGTTCAAGCCGCGCTCGATCATCTGGTCGCAAAGGTCAGCCTGCTCGCCGATGAGAGCGAGGATTTTTTACCGGGAACACAAGACCATCCGCTTTGATACCCTGGACAGCTTTGGCGACTATGAGGTGATCGCCGCCTTTAAGACGGTAGCCTACTCGGAGGAAGGCTTCAAGTATTACCACTTTGTCAATGCGGAGAGCGCCGGGGCTTTTTGACGGGTTTATTGCCGAGTGCAAGGCGCTGGCGCTTTACGAAACGGGCGTAAGCGCGGAATATGGCGACCAGCTTATCACCCTTTCCACCTGCGAGTATTCCCGGACAAACGGGCGGATGGTGGTTGTGGCAAAGCTGCTGGAGGAATAAGGGCGCGCCCGCCCTGGAAAGGAGGTGAAGCCCATGGGCAAGGGCATTAAAACAAGAGTGGCCGAAAAAGGAATTAAGGCCATTGACAAAGCGGCGGTGGCCTCGGAACGGATGAAGGAGGCGTATATCCGCACCAGGGATAAGGCCGACCACAGCCTGTATGCGGCGGAAAGCTCCCCCGGCGAGTATGCGTCCGACCGCCTTTCTTCCGGGGTGGATAGCGTCGCCCATGAAGCAATCCGCCAGTTCGACAAGCAGGGCCGCAAAGGGATAAAGACCACAAAGGAGAACATCTCCAAGGTCAAGGAGAAAATCCAAAAGCGGAAAGCCGCAGCCGAACAGCCGAAAAAAGAAGCCGAGAAGCGGGCGGCGCGGCAGGCCGGCCAGCGAGCCGGGCACCAGGCGGCGAACAGGATCTCCCGAGCCGGTAAGGACGCCTCCGTCAGGAGCGCGGGGCCGTCAAGACCCTGGATC
>ENA-OQCL01000897-OQCL01000897.1-human-gut-metagenome-genome-assembly--contig:-NODE-897-length-12371-cov-6.422084_pt1 | contig 12371 bp, 13 predicted proteins | sample MGYA00242502_ERZ504586 | MGnify/ENA primary metagenome ERZ504586 (study PRJEB26092, sample SAMD00036316) | human gut metagenome | host: Homo sapiens | study: EMG produced TPA metagenomics assembly of... | reverse complement strand
TCTGACCGAGCTGTGCATGAGCGCCGACATGATCGTCAGCGGCCTCAATGAGGAAGAGATCGCCGGTATGTGCGAGCGCGGCTACAGCGAGACCGTGATCCCGCTGGTACCTTCGGCTGTGTGGAGGCTGAGCAGCCCTCCGTCTGCCAGGCTTCTTCCAAGGTTGTCAGCTCCAACATGAGCGATGATCTGGCCTATGCCCTGACCAAGATTCTGGTGGAGAACGCCGAGACCCTGTCCCAGGATGTGGCCGGCTATCGCGGCCTGACCTATGCTGATATGGTGGATACCGCTGCCATGGTCGTTCCCATGCATCCCGGCGCCATCAAGTACTTCCAGGACATCGGCGTTCTGGACGCCGACGGCAACTACACCGGCAAATAAGCAAGCCATAACACAGGGAGGGGAGACTCTCCCCTCCCTGACCCGCTAAAAAGGCCGTCCGGACGTGAGAGACGGTCCCACATCACCAGTCCCGGCTTGCCGGGAAGGATTTGCTTGAAAGGAACATACGCTTATGAGCACACCCGAGAATTCTTTACAGAAAAAGAGCGTCGGGCAGCAGATCAAGGAGACACTGATCAAGGATAACCCCCGTGCCACCGCGGCGGTGTGGGTCACTCTGGCCTATCTGCTTTTCCAGCTCTACAGAACCTTCATCAACCCCATGGTTCCCATGCTGGTCCGCCCTCTGCACGTTTCCAGCATCGGCCTTTTGTGCGTCCTGCTGAATCCCGGCAAGCATAAGAGCACCTTCGGCCGTCTTTTCGACACCGTCTGCGACTGGTTCGTTTTCATCACGTTCTTCTATCACGTCTGGTACGCCCTCAGCCAGTTCAACCGGCTGGGCATCCGCGTAAACTACCTGGATCCGGTGTACGCCATCGATATCTTCGAGTGCGTGACGCTGATTATCCTCATCATGCTGGGCATTTACCGTACGGTGGGCCTGACCCTGGCGATCTTCATCGGAATATTCATCGCCTATGCGTGGACGGCTCAGTGGCTGCCGGGCATCCTCTACTATGCCGGAATGAACATCAGCAAGTTCACCGACCTGATGGTCATGGGCAGCGAGGGTATTTACGGCACCGCCACCGGCGCCGGTTCCGGATTCATGTACTGGATCATGATATTCGGCTCGCTGTTCGGAACATGCGGCGGCGGACAGGTGCTGATCGATATCGGCATCAAGTTCGGCGCCAAGTCCAAGGATAATTCCGGCCCGGCCAAGGCGGCCGTCATGGCCAGCGGCCTCATGGGCATGATCTCCGGCTCCGCTGCCGCCAACGTGGCCGGCACCGGCGTTATGACCATCCCCATGATGAAGCAAGGTGGGCTACGCCCCCGAAGAGGCCGGCGCCATCGAGGCTGCCGCCTCCACCGGCGGCCAGATCATGCCGCCCATCATGGGCACCGGCGCCTTCCTGATGGCCGAGATGCTGGGCATCTCGCTGGGCACCCAGAACCTGTGCACGAACATCCTGTTTTTCCTGCTGGAATTCTGGTTCGGGCGCAAGTACATCGGCCTTGGCACCTTCGTCAACGGCATCTGCATCGGGTACATCGTCACGGCGTTCTATGACCCCATTCACGCCCACTTCGGCGACGCGCCGTCGCTGGCGGTGCAGTTGGCGTGGGTCATCGCGGCGGTGCTGGTCACGGCGCTGGGCGCTTCGCTCTACCAGACCGCCGACCTCGGCATTGCGCCCTACGATTACCTTTCCCTCGGTCTGCGGGACTACACACCCTGCCCGTACTTCGGGTGCCGCATCTTCACCGATGCGCTCAGCGCCCTGCTGTGCTGGCTGCTGGGTGGCCTTGTGGGCCTTGGCACCTTGATCTGTGCGTTCTGCCTTGGGCCCTTCATCCAGTTCTTCGATCGGACGTTCTCCCAGAAGGTGCTGCAATACAAACCGAACAATTGAGAAACCCCGCGGCGTCAAATCATACGCTGCGGGGGTCTTTTTTATTGCTGCCGTTAAGCAGAAAATGAAAATGAAGGAGATTTATCTTTCAAAACCGCCTGTGGACTGCTGCGGCGATGGGGAGCCATAACAAACCCATCAGACAGGCTTTGGAAGAAGTAAATTTTTCGAATCTGCTTGTAGAAAGCAACGGTCTATGGTAGGATGAAATCAAAGATACACAGGAGGGCTTACACATGGTTTTACTGGTTGTGGATACACAGAAAGGTATCGTGGATGAACGCCTGTATGCGTTTGAAAAGTTTGTCAGCAACATCATGAAACTAATCCGGATTGCCCGCGAACAGGGAATCGAGGTCGTCTATGTCCAGCATGACGATGGGCCCGGCACCGGTTTCTCCATCGGGGACGATGAATTCGAGGTCTATTCCGGGTTTGCGCCACTGCTGACTGAAAAACGGTTCGTCAAAACCGTATGCAGCGCGTTCAAAAAAGAAAGCGGTCTGCTGGAATATCTGACGGAAAAGGGCGAAAAGGATGTGATGGTCTGCGGTATCATGACGGACTTCTGCATCAATGCAACGGTGGAGGCGGGCTTTGAGCATGGCCTGCACATGATCGTTCCTGCCTATGCAAATTCCACGCAGGACAACGAGTACATGACAGGGGAGCAGAGCTACCGCTATTATAATGAGTTCCTCTGGCCGGACCGCTATGCCGATTGTGTGCCCATGGACAAGGCGCTGGAACTGCTCAAAAAGTGAGGTGTTTACAATGATTTCTGAAAAAGTAAAAAATCAGATTCAAGTGGTGCAGGGTGATATTACCAAACTGGACTGTGACGGCATCGTGAATGCGGCCAATCGCAGTCTGCTGGGTGGCGGCGGTGTGGACGGTGCTATCCACCGGGCAGCAGGGCCGGAACTGTTGGCGGAGTGCCGCACGCTGCACGGCTGCCGCACCGGAGAAGCAAAAATCACTAAGGGATACCGGTTGAAAGCAAAGTATATCATTCATACGGTAGGCCCGATATATTCCGGCACAGCAGAGGATGCCGCGCAGCTGGCGGACTGCTACCGCAATTCGCTGAACCTTGCCAAAGAGCATGATGTCCATAGCATTGCCTTCCCGGCAATTTCGACCGGCGTGTATGGCTACCCGCTGGATGCCGCCACCCAAATTGCGGTGGATACAGTGACAGATTGGCTGCAAAGCCACGTCGACTACGATATGAGGGTCATCTTCTGCTGCTTTGATGCCCGGACGGCGCAGGTGTATCAGACAAAAATGGAGTAAACATTGAAATACAGAGAAATTGTGGACGGCATTTTTGTTGACCGTCCCAACCGCTTTATTGCCTATGTGGAAATGAATGGAGCAGTGGAAACCGTCCATGTCAAGAACACCGGGCGGTGCAAGGAACTGCTACTGCCCGGTACGGCGGTTCGGCTGGAAGTGTCAGATAACCCGAAACGCAAAACAAAATACGACCTTGTGGCGGTACATAAGCAGGGGCTTGGTTGGGTCAACATGGACAGTCAGGCACCCAACAAGGTAGTAGGAGAGTGGCTTGCAAAACAGGGCTACGACTATATCAAGCCGGAATTCACCTATGGCAAGTCCCGCATCGACTTTTACATGGAAAAGGGCGAACAGAAGTACCTGCTGGAAGTCAAAGGCTGCACACTGGAAGTGGACGGTATCGGCTATTTCCCGGATGCACCCACCGAGCGCGGTGTGAAGCACCTGCACGAACTGGCGCAGGCACAGCGGACAGGATATCAGTGCGCAGTGGCTTTCGTGATTCAGATGGAAGGCATCATTGAGGTGCGGCCAAATATCAGCACACAGCCGGAGTTTGGCACGGCACTGGCCGAAGCAAAGGCTGCAGGTGTGCGGGTGCTGTTTCTGCTCTGCCGTGTGGGGCGTGACAGCTTGGAAATCGTGGAGCAGAGGGAAGGCTGAAAAATTTTTCGGAAAACCTCTTGACCCTGACGCAGCGTCATAGCGTATACTGTGGCTGTCGCAAGGGAGGACAGCAAGATGATGACAGTGAACGAAGTGAGCAAGCGGACCGGAGTGAGCATCCGGACCCTGCAATATTACGATAAAATCGGTCTGCTGCGCGCGGCGGGCCGTACTGAAGCAGGCTATCGGCTGTATGACGATGCCGCGCTGGAACGTTTGCAGCAGATCTTATTGTTCCGGGAACTGGAATTTCCGCTGAAGGACATCCAAAAAATCGTGGAGAATCCTGCTTTTGACCGGCAGAAAGCACTGGAACAGCAGATCACACTTCTGACATTGAAAAAGCAGCATCTTGAAGATCTGATCGGCCTTGCGCAGAAAATTCGATCCACAGGAGGAATGGTTATGGACTTTACCGCATTTGATACGCAGAAGATCAAGAAGTATACCGAGCAGGCCAAAAAGGAATGGGGCGAAACGCCGGAATACAAAGAGTTTGAGGAAAAAACTGCCCATAAGACCGAGAAAGAGGTCAAGGACATGAGCAGTCAACTGATGGACATCGTGGCGGCATTCGGCGGGATGCAGAGCAAAGACCCGGCGGACTCTGAAGTGCAGGCACAGGTGAAGAAGCTGCAGGAGTTTATCACAGAGCACTACTATAACTGTTCCAAGGTGATCCTGAATCAGCTGGGGCAGATGTATGGGGCAGGCGGAGCATTTACGGAAAACATCAATGCTGCCGGCGGTGCCGGTGCCGCAGAATTTGCGCAGAAAGCCATTGAGATTTATTGCAAGTGAGCCCAAAAACGCTTTGCGTGATTCAGTCACAGAAATCATAAATAGGAAATGTTATCATATAGATACAAGAAACACACCGATAACATTCCAATGGAGGATTTCGATATGAAGGCAAAGTTTTACATCTGCAATCACTGCGGCAACCTCGTCACTACCATCCATAACGCAGGCGTTCCGCTGGTCTGCTGCGGGGAGAAAATGAAAGAGCTGGTTCCCAATACGGTGGAAGCCAGCAGCGAGAAGCATCTGCCGGTGGCAGAGCTCTCCGGCAGTCGTCTCACGGTCACAGTGGGCGCGGTGGAGCACCCCATGGCGGATGTTCACTATATTCAGTGGATTTTTGTGGAGACTGAGAACGGCGGGCAGATCCGCTATCTGAATCCGGGGCGGGCTCCCAACGCGGTGTTTGAACTGGGAAGTGAAAAGCCGGTGGCCGTTTACGCATACTGCAACCTGCATGGCCTTTGGATGACGAAACTCTGATACAATCAATGCAAACGGGGAGTGATTTGATGTCACTCCCTGTTTTTTGATGAGAACATTATGCGGTTCTTTTGGTTCGGAACTGTGTATAAATGGGATGGATATCTGCTGAACGGAAATGCACCGCATAACAACCATCTGAGGGAAAGACTGACGTTTCTTGCACAGGAATTAGAAAAGATTACGGCGGACCTCCCGGTATGGGGATAGGAAAAGCAAAATCCTCTTTTTCAATGCCCAAAAGCGTGGTAGAATAGGGAAAAGATTCAGTATCTGAAAAACGGAGCGCGCAACAATGAAGATTCTGGTCAGCGCCTGCCTGCTGGGCGAAAACTGCAAATACAGCGGCGGAAACAATTACAATCAGGCGGTCTGTGATTTTGCGCGGGGGCATCAGGTGGTTCCGGTCTGCCCGGAGGTGCTGGGCGGCCTGCCCACACCGCGGTGCCCGGCGGAAATCGTGCAGGGCGTTGTCACGAACAAAGAGGGCATCAATGTGGACCGGGAGTTCCGGGCAGGTGCAGCGAAAGCCCTTGCCATTGCAAAAGAAAATGGGGTGGAGCTTGCCATCCTGCAATCCCGCAGTCCCAGCTGCGGCGTGAAGGAAATCTACGACGGAACGTTTTCCGGGACAAAGATTCCCGGACAGGGTGTTTTTGCCAAGATGCTGATGGACGAAGGCATCCGTGTTCTGGATGCCGGGGAATTGCCTAAAATTATCTTGAAAAATGAGGACGGAAAATGTCAATCAGACTGATTTGCAGCGATATTGACGGTACACTGCTGCAATACGGCAGGAAAGAGCTGGAAGGCTGCACGGCTCTGCTGGAAGAACTGCGCTGACAGGAGAATTTTATGACAGAGCGTTATTGTGAGGGTGAACGGTTTGCTGACCTGTCGTTCACCGAGGAGGCTTTTGAGGATTGCGACTTTACCGACTGCGTGTTTGTGGATTGCTCCTTTACCAAATGCGAACTGGATCATACCACGCTGAATGAGTGCAAATTCGTGCGGTGTGAGATCACAGGTCTGCGCAGCACTCATTCTTCGGTGCAGTCGCTGGATTTTGAGGACTGCCGCCTGAATGAAATTGAGTGGGCACCGCTGATGTCCAACGGTGCCTTCCCGGACCCTATCCACACGCTGAAAGAGTGCAGTCTGAAATATAACACCTTCACCGAAATGAACTTTAACCGCTTCGACTTTTCGGACGGCAACGAAATTGTCGGCTCCATGTTTGCCAAATGCGAGATGCAGCTGGCGAATTTCAAGGGTGTAGAACTTCACGAAACGGAGTTCTACCAGTGTGATCTGCGCAAGGCGGATTTCCGGGATGCTACAGGCTATAAGGTGGACATTCTGGGCAGCCGCCTGAAGGATGCGAAATTTTCCCTGCCGGAAGCGGTGAATCTGCTGGCAGATTTGAAGATCAAGCTGTCCTGAACAGGGAGGGCAACGGCTACACCGCCGACAAGCTGACCTTGCAGGATCTGGAAGCCGAGTAAGACATAATAAAATAAGTGAAAAGGGAGCTCTGCCCGGACATTGGTCCGGGACGGAACTCCCTTTTTTGCTTTGTATTTTACGAAAAAAGACCTGATACACCGACAAGGACAAGGCAGAAAAACACCTTGCCTAGGTCTGCTGCTTTCGGCAGAACGACAGAAATTTTCTTTAAAATTTGTGCAATTTTCAACGGAAGCGAAGTGACCGGCAGTCAACACTTTATTATTTTAACACGGTAAAAGCTTTTTACGGCTTCTCCTGCCGGAAATGTATCCAAAAGCTGTTCACACTTTAGTCATACTCATTTGACAGAAACTGCTTTTTTGGGTATCCTGTCCGTATCACGAGGACAGCGGGCGGAAAATACCCGCTTTTTTTCGTTTATTCTGTATTTATAGGAAGGACAATCTATGGCAACCATGAAAGATATCATCCAGAGCCCGCTGCTGCTGGCGCTGGTCATCGGCGGTCTTTTGTACATTTCCGCATTCTCGCTGGTCTACCTCAAAAAGGCCTACGACCACTGTTTGGAGTTGGGCATCACCCACAAGGAACTGAGCAACGTGATCAAATCCAGCCTTATATTTTCCGTCGTGCCCAGCCTTTCCATCGTGGTGGGTCTGTTCGTGCTCATTGCGGTGCTGGGCAGCGTGTGGGCATGGTGGCGGCTGTCGGTCATCGGTTCTCTGTCCTACGAGACTATGATCTCCAGCTCCATTGCGCAGGTGCTGGGCTACGCATCCTCTGCGGAAATGCTGGAAAGCGCCACCGGACGGCAGTTCGGCGTGGTGATGATCCTGATGAGCGTGGGTATGCTGAGCGGTTTCCTGATCCTGCTGCCCCTCGGCAAAAAGCTGTGCAAGAGCGTGGACCGCTCTGCAGCCGAAAACGGCGGCAGCACCTGGAAAAACGTGCTGTCCGGCGTGTTCATGCTTGTGATGTTCTCGGTATACATTCCCATTCTGCTGTTCACTGACAATGTGCAGGCTGCCGTTATGATCACCGGTCTTGTGATCGCCATTGGTGTGGGTGTGCTGGCAAAGCGCCCGGGGCTTGCGTGGCTCAATAACTTCGTGATGGCATTCTCTATGCTGGGCGGTCTGATCTCGTCGCTGGCGTGGGTACGGATTTTCGGTTGAGGAGGGAAACGGACATGAGCAAAGCAAAGATTGAGACCAAAATGGACTCCTTCCAGAGCTGGGCGCACCGCTGGGGCCGTGTGGGTACTCTGATCGCCCTCATTTACATGGTGGCGCTGCCCTTTGTGGTGCTGGCTGCCTACGACAGCATCCCGTCTCTGGGCGAGGTGTTCAACGTGAACACCTTTTCCATCCTGCTCATCTACATCCCGGTGGGCTTTTCGGAAGCACTGAGCTACACCCCCATTCTGGGCTGCTCGGCCTATCTGGCCTTCATCACCGGCAACATTATGAACCTGAAGCTCCCGGTGGCAGCAAACGCCATGAACCTGACCAAAAAGCAGCCCAACACCCCGGAGGGTGAGGCCATTGCCTCGGTGGCTGTTGCGGTTTCCTCCCTGATGACCGTTGCCATCCTGACGCTGGCAGCGGTGTGCGCCTCCTTCATCAGCCCGGTATTCGAGCTGCCCGCCGTCAAGACAGCCTCCGGCTACCTGCTGCCGGCCCTGTTCGGCTCCATGGCGCTGGGTCTGTTCGCCAGCTCGTCCAGCGGCAGCAAGGTGGTCAAGGGTGGCATCAAGGGGGTGCTTCCGGTGCTGATCATCATGACGGTGCTCTCCCTCGCCGCACGCCTTGCAGGCTATGGCTCCGTGCTGGGCGGACTTGTGGGCATCTTTATCATCGTGATGCTGCCCATCGGCATCCTGACTTCCTATGTGCTGTGGAAGAAGGGCAAGATCCAGGTAGTGGACAAAGAGCAGAAGTAAAGCAATCGGAACGGTCTGGATCCTGTATGGTACAGGGCTCAGGCCGTTTTGCTTTCATTAGGGGGGCAGGGGTGACTACTCCGCACCTTCCGAAAATTGACAAATAATTCTCAATTTTAGTATTCTCAACGAGGCCATTGAGCAGATCAGCTTTCAGGCTGTGAAGACCTGAGCCTTTGCCGCTGGCAGATAAAGGCATAGAATAACAAAAAAGTCTGAACTGAGGCATGAGCCACCGGTTCAGACTTTTTTCATACTATGAAAACACCAGCTGCTGCGGATAGCAGCGTGCAGTTCAATTTGTTATCAGCACTCGTCATACTGTTTTTGCAGATATTGCAGGCACTGGACTGCGTTTTCCGGGGTGGTGTTCTCCAAGGTGGCGAACACATAGGGCTTCTGTTCCTTGACAAACCGCAGAATGGTGCGGTAGTCGCCCATACCGCCCTGTCCGGCACCGGTGGCAGCCAGCTGCCCGTCGGCGTCCTGCAGCAAAAAGTCCTTGAAGTGGATCATGGCCACATCCTTGCCCAGCAGCTCAATGGTCTCGGCGAACACTTCCTCCCGCTGGTCCACGTTTTCCATGTTCAAAAGGTTCACCGGGTCGAGCAGAATCTGCAGATTGGGGCTGCCGATCTCGTCCAGCACGGTGCGGGCGCGGCGGGCGTCATACACAATGTGTCTGACCACCGGCTCAATGGCAATGGTCACGCCGTATTGCTCGGCGCAGCGCACCACCGGCTTGAAGTTCTTGATAAAGGTAGCAAGGGCGGCATCGCTGCGGCACTCCGGGCAGAACTTGTACTCCGCGTTGGGTGCACCGGTCTCGGTGCCCACCATGCCGCAGCCCAGCAGGCTGGCAAAGCGGATATGCGCATAGTACTTTTCCTGAATGGCGTGCAGGGCAGCCGCATCCGGGTGCGCCAGATTCAGGTAGTTGCCCAGCACCGCAATGTCCAGCTCGTTTTTGGCAAACAGGCGGCGCAGATAGGCCGCGTAGCCGGGGGTGAGGGCAGAGGGGGTGTTGGGCACCTCCTTCAGGGATTTGCTCAGTGCCAGATGCACGCAGGAAAAGCCCTTCTGGCGTACCAGCGGCAGCACCTGTTCAATGGGCAGCTTTTCTGCATCGTGCAGACGTAGACCGAATTGGATCATGCTTGGTTCCTCCTTTAATATGGGTGCGTTTTTACCATTATACACCAAAATTGTTTGCGGGGGAACACCTTAAACGCCTTTTAGCGCTGCTGATCGTTGCCCCGGGCAGTACCTGACAACGCGAGTGACGCAGAAGTGTGTTAAAAAGTGTGATATAAAGAAGATAAAATACGGATTTGTTAGCTTGTTTGTTGGATTATGACATAATTTCAGGCATTTCACAACACATATAAAAGCAAAAATCCCACGATACACGCCGCTATTCTAGCGGTATATCGCAGGATTTTTCTTGGAGCTGGTGACAGGAGTTGAACCTGCAACCCACTGATTACAAATCAGTTGCGCTGCCATTGCGCCACACCAGCAAAGGTTGCTAAAATAGTATAACACAGGCACGGCAATTTGGCAAGGATTGTTTTTTGCAGGGGATAATAATGCCGGAAAACAGACAAAGATGATAGAAAATAATACACAAGTATAAAAAATATACTACAAATTTAAACAATTTTACATTGCAAATTTTTTGACGATGTGCTATGCTGAAAACGTAGAGGAACGCCGCCGGAAAGGCGGCTGCAAACAGATTTGGAGGATTTGTATTATGGCTGACCGCATTGTTCTGAATACCATCTCCTACCACGGCCACGGTGCTATCGAGAACATCGTTCCCGAGCTGACCGCCCGTGGCTACAAGAAGGCTTTCGTCTGCTCCGACCCCGACCTGATCAAGTTTGGCGTTACCAAAAAGGTCACCGACCTGCTGGATGCCGCAAACTTTGCCTACGCTGTTTACAGCGAGATCAAGCCCAACCCCACCATCGCCAACGTACAGGACGGCGTGGCTGCCTTCAAGGCTGCCGAGGCTGACTGCATCGTGACCATTGGTGGCGGCTCCTCCATGGATACCGCAAAGGCCATCGGCATCATTATCAATAACCCCGAGTTTGCGGACGTCCGCTCTCTGGAAGGCGTTGCCCCCACCAAGAAGCACGCGGTGTTCACCATTGCAGTGCCCACCACTGCCGGTACTGCTGCCGAGGTCACCATCAACTACGTCATCACCGATGTGGAGAAGAAGCGCAAGTTCGTCTGCGTGGACACCAACGATATCCCCGAGATCGCTGTGGTCGACCCCGATATGATGTCCTCCATGCCCAAAGGACTGACCGCCGCAACAGGCATGGACGCTCTGACCCACGCCATCGAGGGCTACACCACCGCTGGCGCTTGGGAGCTCTCCGACATGTTCCACATCAAGGCCATCGAGATTATCGCCAAGAACCTCCGCGACGCAGTTGCTGAGGCAAAGAGCGGCCAGCCCGGCAGCGGCCGTGAGGGCATGGCTCTTGGTCAGTACATTGCTGGCATGGGCTTCTCCAACGTTGGTCTTGGTATTGACCACGCTATGGCCCACACGCTCTCTGCTCACTATGACACTCCACACGGTGTTGCTTGCGCAATGCTGCTTCCTGTTGCCATGGAGTACAACAAGCCTGTCGTAACCAAGCGTCTTGCTGACGTTGCCGTTGCCATGGGTGTTGACACCACCGGCATGAGCGACGAAGAGGCTGCCGACGCCGCTATTGCTGCTGTTCGCCAGCTCTCCGCTGATGTAAACATCAAGCCGACCTGCGACGGCCTGGTTGAGGAGGACCTCGATCAGCTTGCAACCGACGCTATGAACGACGCTTGCTTCCCGGGTAACCCCCGCGAGGCTAACCATGACGACGTTGTGGAACTCTTCCGCAAGATCATGGCCTAAGGTCAAAGCTACTGCTAAAGCTTCGTTTGCTTTGATAAGGAGAACCCCGGATTTGTTCCGGGGTTCTTTTTGTTTAAATATTGAACTTTGGCGAGAGAATCTGTCTACTAACTCAGTCTGCAGATTGCTCAAATAGTTTCTAGTTATCAAGCTGGCGAGGATCTGGGGTCTGCCATACTCCATCGGCATAACGACCACCAGTAAGACCAGCATCAACAGGAATAATGGCACTTGTTATATACCGTGCCATATCGGATGCAAGGAAGAGCGCCATATAAGCAATGTCTTCAGGTTTGCCAAAGGAGTTATTTGGCACAATCGAAACACTGTAATCACGTTGCTCAGGGCTTAAATGTGAATATATCTCAGTATCAATCACACCAGGGCAAATGGCATTTACCGTAATATCGTGTTTGGCATAATCCAAACCAGCAGTTTGTGTAAGACTTAATACCGCGCGTTTAGCAGCATCATAAAGAGCATAGTTTGCGCAGGTAACCATTCCATTTGCTGAAGATATATTAATCACTGCACAATTTGTAGACTTGGTATCCAACATAGTTTGGACACCATATTTCATGCCCATGAATACACCGAGATAGTCGATGTCGCATACATGGCGAAAATCTTCAACTGAAAACTCGTGAATTGGATGCATGAGCGAACCGGCGCCAGCATTGTTTACTACCACGTTTAACTGGCCGTAGGTATCAGCGGCAGTTTGCATAAGACGCTTAACATCTTCTTCAACAGAAACGTCGGTACGACAAAATATCGCCTCTCCGCCCTTTTCAAGAATCGCATTGACAATCTCATCGCCGCGTTCCTGTCGTCTACCAGCAAGTACAACTTTCATGCCATT
>ENA-OQCL01000896-OQCL01000896.1-human-gut-metagenome-genome-assembly--contig:-NODE-896-length-12379-cov-4.579987_pt1 | contig 12379 bp, 9 predicted proteins | sample MGYA00242502_ERZ504586 | MGnify/ENA primary metagenome ERZ504586 (study PRJEB26092, sample SAMD00036316) | human gut metagenome | host: Homo sapiens | study: EMG produced TPA metagenomics assembly of... | reverse complement strand
CGGTGCGGAAATTGACATATTCCGTCGTTTTGGCGGAGACCTCCTCCGCAGAGACCGCAAACGGCATTGCCGAAGCGAGCAGCAACGCGGAAAGTAACAGCGCCGTACCCTTTCGGATCATACGTTTCTGTATTGCATTTGTTTCACCTATCCTTAAAAACCCTGAGTTCGATCTGATTTTAAATGCAGAACTCTATAAGCTGATTTGATTATAACGCATTTAGCGTTTGATGCAAATTTATCCGTGCAAATCCTGAGCGATCCATCTTCCTGGGGAACTAATCCGAACTCGTCCTCCAGCTGGAACAAGACTCCAAGCGCGTCCTTCGCGCTTGCGATCTCGTGTCTGACAAGGGAGTCGGGCGTTACTCCTAGAGCCTTCGATATCTTCTCCAGCTGGCCTCTGTCGGGCGTCCTGTTGCCCAGCTCGTAGTTTCTGATGGCTGGTTCGGAGAAGCCTGCGGCCTCGCCCAATCCGGCCTGTGTCATATGCTTGCGCTTCCTGTAGAAGCGAATCAGTTCTCCGGTGTTCATAAGGCTCCTTAGCGCGTTGTCCTACGAATTCTAAAACAGTTCACAAATGAACGCAATGTATTGACCGTACGAAACTGAACTGTTAGTATTCCCTGAATGAAACAGTTCAATAGTGAACTGTCTGAAAGGAGCATACATGGTAAACCACAAGCCAGAGATGATCAGAGCCGAGGAGGTGGCGGAGAGGCTGGGAATCTCACGAACCTCCGCCTACTCGGTCATCAAGGAACTGAACCGTGAGCTTGCCGAGAAAGGCTACATGACGGTAACGGGAAAGGTGAGCAAGGACTACTTCGAGCAGCGCTATTTCGGCTGGAAGGAAGGTATCCGATGACTGCGGTGAGAGAGGAGAACGGGAGCTGGACGAGCCAGTTCTGGTACAAGGATATCTACGGGAAGCGCAAGCACAAGTGCAAGCGCGGCTTCGGGACGAAAGCCGATGCCGAGGCGTTCGAGCTTGACTACACGAACAGGGCGCGCGGCTCCATGGACATGAGGCTCGCAGACTTTGTAGACGTCTACGCCGAAGATGTGAAACCGACCATCCGGGAGTATACCTGGGCCACTCGCGAGTACATCATCAACGACAAGATCATCCCGAAGTTCGGCACCAAGCGCATGAGGGACATAACCGTGCTCGACGTCATCGACTGGCAGAACGAGATCCTCGCCTTCAGGAAGGAAAACGGCGAGCCCTACTCGGAGACGTACGTGCGAACGGTTAACAGCGCATTCGCCTCGATCATGAACCACGCCGAGCGATATTACGGGCTCCATCCCAACCCGATCAAGAAAGCGCCGCGCATCGGCTCCAAGAACGCTCGCGGAATAAACATCTGGTCCAAGGAGCAGTATCTGAGGTTCTCCGAGTCCCAGACCGACGACAAACTGCTCTACATCGCCTTCGAGGTCCTCTATTGGACGGGCGTGCGAACAGGAGAGCTCCTCGCGCTCACTCCCGCCGACATAGACTTCGTGGGATCGACTTTGTATGTCAGGCATTCCTATCGGCGGCTTAAGCGGAAGGACCTCATCACCGACCCCAAGACCGAGAAGTCGATCAGGCAGATAGCCCTCCCGGAGTTCCTGCGCGACGAGCTTCGGGACTTCGTCTACAACGTGTCCCCGACGGCTCATGACGAGCGCATCTTTGCCGACCTCAGCTCGGCAAAGCTGAAGGCGGCCATCGCAAAGGGATGCGCCATGACGGGCGTTCCTGTCATCAGGGTGCACGACCTTCGTCACAGCCATGTTTCCCTACTGATAGAGATGGGATTCTCGGCCGTGGCCATCGGCGACAGGACGGGCCACGAGTCCGCAGAGATCACGTTCCGCTACGGCCACATGTTCCCGGGCTCGCAGGAGAAGATGGCCGATGCCTTGCAATCGTATAGAGAGGACTGACATGGTTTGCAAAAACGAAGACAGAGCGAGGCCAATAACCGTCGCATTCAGAGTCACCAAGGAGATGAGCAAGAGGATAGACCTCATGGCCGCCATGAGCGGGCTAACCAAGCAGGACTACATAATGTCCAAGCTATGCGACATGGAGGTCACCGTCGTGCCCTCGCCCAGGGCGCTGAAAGCGCTGCGTGACGAGGTGCGCGAGGTCTGCAAGCAGCTCAACCGGCTCCGTAAGGGCGACAACCCCAGCGAACACCTGCTGGAGACATGCGACCTTCTGGCTGATGTCATGCTCGGGCTGCGCGGAGACGAGACCAGGTCGGAGATCGAGGACGAGGACGAGATCCTCAAGAACATGGGGAGGTGCTAGTCGATGCCTGCATACAAGCTGGATAACGGAAAATGGTCCGCATCGTTCTATTACCGCCTGCCCGATGGCTCGCTCAAGCAGAAGTTCAAGAGAAGCTTCGACACGGAGGACGATGCGCTCCGCTATGAAAAAGAGTTCAGGGCGCGCGCCGAGAACCCGTGCAGCTTCCCGTTCTCAGCCTTCGTAGACGTCTACTTGGGTGATGTGAAGCCACGCATCCGCTGGACGACCTACGATACCAAGAAGCTGTCCATCGAGAAATGGATCAAGCCCTACTTCGGAGAGAAGCTGCTTGGAGACATCGAGCCCATAGACATCCTGCATTGGCAGGGATGGCTAGACGAGCAGAGGCTCAAGAACGGCAATCGCTTATCGCCGACCTATGTCAGAAAACTCAACAGCGATCTGGCGTCCCTGCTCAACCACGCCGAGCGTAACTATGGGCTTAAACCGAACCCGATGAAGAAGGTCGCCAAGACGGGCAAAACGAGATCAGGCGAGATGCAGATATGGAGCAAGGACGAGTTCAACAGGTTCCTGGACGCGATCTGCGACAAGGCAAAAAGCTACTACGCGTTCGACCTCCTGTTCTGGACGGGCATTCGAGAAGGCGAGCTTCTGGCACTCACGCCCGCCGACTTCGATTTCGAGAACCGCATCCTCACCATAGACAAGAGCCTCTCAAGGAAAGATGGTGAGGCGATCGTTGGCCCGCCGAAGACGAAGAAGTCGTATAGGAAGATAGCCATATCCGAATTCCTATGCGAGGAGATCAGGGAGTACGTCGAATTGATACTGAAGATAGAGCCAGACGAGAGGATCTTCAAGGGAATGTCGAAGTCGTTCCTCTGCCACGAGTTGGATCGTGGCTGCAAGCTATCCGGCGTGAAGCGCATCAGGGTGCATGACCTTAGGCACAGCCATGTCTCCATGCTCATCCATATGGGCTTCAGCGTGGTTGCGATAGCCGAGCGCATGGGTCACGAGACGACTGACATCACGTTTCGCTATGCGCACCTGCTCCCCAACTCACAAGGAGCGATGGCCGATGCCCTCAACAGCGCAAAGAACATCAGAGAATAGGGAAAATCGTTGGGTGTCCCATTTAGGGGCATACAACATTCGACTGGCAATGTATGCTTGCCGAAAACGAGAGATTGCTAGGTGAAGATGACTGGAGATACCGCGAGAACCATTCCTGACGATGTGTGCGCTGCCTTCATGGCGTTTGACGACGACTACCTTGCGGATGTGTTCAGGCTCTGGGACTGCGATCTTAAGTGCTGGCATGAGCCCATAGCAATGATCTTCAGGTTCGAAAGAGACGACATCTTGGTATGGAATGAGGATGGTGCTCTAAGATGCAGGCGCGGTGCCGTAAACCTCGATGAAGCAGAAAACGTGCTTCCGAGTTCCTTCAAGACAGGAGCAGCTGAGGGTTCGTGCCTATGCTGGGCAAGCGACGACCTCCGCCGTCGCTTCGTAGGAATGACGAACATCTGCCGAGAGCTGACCGGCTCCCTTATCTGATCCGCCCGCGCCGTATCACCCGCCGACCTGGTATTCCAAAAGCTGGTATTGCTTGAGCGGCGGTATCTCCACATTGATGAACTCCTCGGATCCCAGCATTTCCGCCAGAATGCCAGTGTCGTCGCCGGGTTTGGGAAGGATCGCATAGCGGTACTCGAACTGATCGCTGTAGCCCTCCCTCTTATGGAAGAGGAACTTGTAGATCGCAGGCTGGCCCTGCTTCAGCTCCTTGATTTCCTTCTCAGTGAGAGGCAGGAGCCCATATTCAATTTCATTACAGATAAAAGCGAGTCCTCGCTGCTCCGCATAGTCCCTGAGGGCATTCGCCATTTCGCTTGCGGAGAATACGGCGCAATAAACCTTGGACGCCTCATTCCCTTGACGGTCAACGAAATCCGAGAATCTTTCCGACATTCGGGCCAGATGCCGCCCATCTACCTCTCCAGCGCTCTCAAGTGCGCCTTCCCGAAAACTGGTAGCGCACAGCACGACCGATTCTTCCACTTCCGGAATTCGCAAAGGTAGAGACACCTTTTCCGGCGTATTCCCTAGTTCGGGGTTCTCGTTGCTCGGAAACACTGAAGCCTCAACCATCCTGATCCCCTCGTAGAGGTCGCCGATGCCGGAGTCATCTTCCGCCATCTTGCGGTAGCATTTCAACATGGACATCCTGAAGCGGCCCTCTACGAATTGCTCGGCGTACTCCCGCTTGTCGAACAAACGGATGCATGGATGCTCGATATCGATTCTCACTTTGTTTGGCATGAGCAGTCTCCCTACTTTGACCCCATCAGGGCGGCTATGTCCTCGAGCTCGCTCGATATGTCGCCGAACTGGCCTGCCAGGTCGAGGGTTCTGACATGTATCTCGTTCCCGTCCATCAGGAACCTCTCGTTGGGCTGGACGGCTTCTCGGGTTCTGGCATAGAGAAGCATGCCGAGAACTTCGAGCTCGGGGGAGGACGACGCCTTGTTCTTCACGTAGGAGAAGATCTGGTAGAGGTTGCCGGAATGAACCCTTTTCGTGCCGTATCGCTCCTGGCTCAGAAGCGAACTTGCGTAGAATTTCGCATCGATGATCAAGAATCTTCCAGCGTTGGACAGGGCGATGTCGGTCTGCATCGTCGGAAGCATGGTTCCCGAGTACTCTTCGTCCAGCGCCCAAGCGATCTTGGGCGACGAGGAGCTCAGCTCCGGATGGTGAACTTTGTAGTAGCGCAGCACGAACTTCTCGAACAGCCTGTTGAGCGTGCCTTCGTCTATGTACGGGGCAAGGACGAATCCGCCCTTGGAATCGTCGATGAGCATGCCCTCGGCGATGAGCTGGCAGATGCTTAGGAGGAAGCGGTACGACCGGTTGCTGCGCGTGAAGTCGATCCTCGCCCAATCCACCGATCGCAGGGGGATCGGTTCCACTTCCGAGAAGTAGAGCATGGTTTTCTTGATGGCATCCCTGCGACTTCGGTCAACGTCGTCGCTTCTCACGAGGAGCAGGCACGTCGTCTTCAGGATCTGATTCATTAGATTGTTCTCGGAAAGCTCGTCGAACTCACAGGATATGGTCTGCTTTCTGGCGAACCTGCTACGGGCGGTTGGTAGCATGTCGATCTTGCCCCTGACCGTAAGCAGCTCCTCCCTTTTTGAAACGTACTCCTTGTAGAGGCCGTGCTTCACCTGGCTCGCAATGCCCGTTTCGAGCAGGAAGGCCAGGAGATCAAGTGCGTTGTCGAAATCATCCGTCCCGACGTCTATAAGTTTGCTCTTGTCGACGAACTCGAATGCATAGGCGAGCATGTAGTAGAGGTTGGAGATCGGTATGCCCTTGTGGGTTCTCATTTGAGCGCGGCCCCGAGCTGCTCTGTCCAGTCTGCGACTTTCTCTTCGTCGTCGTACCAGTACTCTTCGAGCATAGGCGCTATCTCAAGCTCTACGATGTCGGACAGCTCCTCAACCGATCCATCCTCGAGTCCGCACAGGTAGCTGTGCCCGATTCGGAAGCCCTTACCGAGCGACTGATCCTGTTCGATCTCCCGATTCAGGCTTCGCAGCGCACCGACCAGTTTCTGAAGCTGCGGGGAGTCGTGTTCAGAGAGCTCTCTTTTGAAGCCCTCCGAATCGAACGCAGGCTCCATCTCGTAGAACGAGAAGCGCCTGCGCAGGGCGTAGTCGATCATGGCAAGGCTCCTGTCCGCCGTGTTCATCATGCCGATGATGTAGAGGTTTTCGGGAACGGAGAAGGGCATGCCAGTATATGCGAGCGTAGCGCAATCGCCCCTGTGGCTCGCCTCGATGAGCATGAGGAGCTCTCCGAACACTTTGCTCATGTTGCCCCGGTTGATCTCGTCGATGATGAAGAAGTAGTCGTCCTCCGGATGGCTCTCGGCGGTTTTGCAGAACTCGTAGAAGATGCCGCTCTTCAGTCTGAAGGTGTCCCCCTCGGGCTTGAATCCCATCACGAAGTCCTCGTAGGAGTAGTTCTGATGGAACTGCACCAGCTTGATGCGGGCCTCGTCCTTGACGCCCATCATCGCGTAGGCAAGCCTCCTTGCGGCGAATGTCTTGCCAGTGCCCGGAGCGCCTTGCAAAACAAGGTTCTTCGATTTCCGCAGCACCCGCTCTAATTTGTCGAATTCGCTAGAATCGAGATAGACCTCGGAGAGGAATGATTGCTTGTCGTATACAGCTAGGCTCTCGGGCTTTAAGATCGGGTTGTACTCTCTGATCAGGTCGATAATCGTCGCGTACTCGCTCGGCGACACCTTGAAGAGGCTCCCATTGGGGTTCACGAAGAACTCCATCTCCTGAAGCTCGGGCAGCCCCTTCAGCTCTTGGTAGTCAATCGGGTTCGCGAGCGCCTCGGTCTTCTTGAAGGTGATCTCTTCGCCGTCGTTTCCGGCGACGATCTTGCCGAGAGCCACGATCTGTTTCACGGGGTTCGACTCGTAGCCGATGACGATATCCCCCGGTGCCGCGTCCAGGAAATGCTGGAAAATGCGGCGCTTGTTGCCGTTCTCGTTATAGAGAGTGTACGACTGCACCTCGCCGACGGGCGTCTCCGCGAAGCTCCAAATCTTCGGGTTCGCATTGAGCCACCAGCAAGACCCCTCAATAGCGACATCGCCCCGCGCCTCTTCTCCCGAATCGTGAACGCTGCCGTCGGCATCGCCTCCGGCCGTAGCTCCCTGGGACAGATCATCGAGCTCGCTCGTTTTCACCGAGGTCTTCTCGGTGAGCTCGTAGAGCGTCCTCTGGTGAAATGATCCCTCGACGTCGAACTCTTCCATGTCGATCCATTCAACATCACGGATAGATTGATATGGTATGCGCTCGGGCTCGTATTTGAACTCAGACTTCACGATACCGCAGCCGACGACGTGCTTCGTCCCCCTGCGCGCCCAGATGACGTCTCCAGGTCTAACGTCGTGTACGAACGACCAGATTGAATCGGTGTCGTTCTTTGGGTTCTCGCCCTTGTATGCCTCGATAAGTGCTTCTTTCAACTCCTTTTTTGTTCCAAATTGTGATGGATCGCCCAAATTCCCCCAACCGATTCCCATGATTTCCGAATTACTGAAGTCTGGCCAGTACTTGGCTTGCTCTCCAGGAGCATATGCCCAGCTCCTCGCAACGCCCCAGCTGGCGTAGAAGACGATGTCTTGGGCTAGCATGTGATGCGAGGAATCGGCATCGCGCAGCTCCTCGGGCAGCAGTTCGTCGCTCCTCCTGACGAGGTCTTTCCTCCTAGAAAGAAGGTAATCGAGGATTACTGTGCACAGAGCCTCGAATGACTCTACTTTCTCGTACTTGTCCTTCGGTGTTTCCGCGCCAACACGTGCCGCGAAGCTCTCGTAGGGGCGGTATTTGTAGATATAGTGCTCATCGTCTTGGTGAAGTGTGAGGTAGACGCTCATCGCATGCGCATCTTGGTAGTGGTTCTTCGCGGCACGCACACCGTTTTCCTGCCGCACGGCGTTGAGCGCGGCAAGCTGGATGTCCATATCGTCGGAAAAGCTCTCCATTCTCCGATCAAGCGCGATGCTGTTGTCGAACAATAATTTGAAAGAGCCTCTCACGGCCTCAGGATCGTTTTCAGCGAGGATCTCAATCATACCTCGGGCAAAGTACATACTACTTGTGAGAAGGTTCTCGGCCATGGATAGAGACTCGCAAAGCATTCCGTGGAAATCCTGGGCATCGATATCCCAATGATCATTGAAATGCTTGAGTGCCTTCCACTTGTAGACCTCCTCGTCTCTCTGAGAAACCAACCCATCCTCGTATTGGTCTAAGATGGGCACCAGCGCAGACCAGTTGAGAAAACCCTGGCCCAAAGGCTTCATATCCTTATTCCAGAGCTCATCGGGAGCGATGTCGCATAGCTGAAGCAGATGCGACCAATCTTGGTTTTCGAGACACGATTTCTGCTCGTCTTCCAGAATTTCTTGATCTGAGCGCTTGTCAAACGGGTTGGCTTTTCTGTATTGCTCAATAAACCCAGAACCAGGTATTTGATCCTGATTCACGACCAGAGCTGAAAGCAATGGAACGTCGCTTTTCAATGTCAGTAGTCCTGAATCCTTCCCAAAGGGACATTGAATCCCATATGGGGATTGATCCTCCTTCCTGAAGCACCCTCAATAATCTTAGACAGCTCGCCATAAGTAACCGTGCTTCTGCCCTCGCTTAGAACGAGCAGAATGCCCTTTTTACTACATCCTTGTCAATTTGGCGTACCTTTTCCATGCGATCACTCTCCGCGACATTTCTTGTATACATAGGGCAGCAGGTTCTCTCTCAAAAACTCCTCGTAGCCTTCAGGATTCTTGGCGATGGCATCTGCCATCTCACCGCCCTCGCTGATGATGGCGATAAGGGCGCTCGTGTAGGCGTCCATGAAGATGCTCTCAACCTCGTTGATGGAGTTGTTCTGCGCCGTTGTGACGAAGTCGTCATCCTCCATGATCTTGTCGCCCACAGCCTTGATGAGCTTGTCGGCATCCTGCCAGTCGGTGCCGAAGCGCTCGTTCATCTGCCGTACGAGCTCAGAGAGGAACTCCTTCTCCTCTGGAGGCCTAACCCCTGGAATCGCCGCCCCGTTGTGAAGCTTCTCCGATTCGAGCGAGATCGATCTCGTTCCCTTATCCTCCACGCGCAGGTACTCGATATCGACCTTGTCACGCAGTCTCACGTCGTCCGATGTCTCGATGAAGAGCTTCTTCACGAGCAGCCCTGCATACACGAAGAACCGATGCAGGCTCTCGTCTCCGAACTTGAGCATCTGCGTGACGAAAGAATAGGTTTTGAGGAACTTCTTCAATAGCGCCTTGAAGAGCACCTTGTCCTCGTGCTCAAGCGCGTTCCATCTATCGACCTCTGGGGCGAGCAGCCCCTCGATTCTCTTCAGCTTCCTCTGCTCGTCCGTCTCGCCGTACCAGGCGTTCGCCACCGCCTCGACCTCTGACGGCTGATAGATGCCGAACTGGTCGAGCCTCCTCTTGGTGTCGTAGATGATGCTCGGATCCGTCACCTCGTCGATCTCCGTGACCTCGTAGTAGTTCGAGAACGACGCACGGATCGTCTCCCAGTCGTTCACGAAGTCGAGGATGAAGGTTCGCTTGCCGGGATAGCAACGGTTCAGTCGGGAGAGCGTTTGCACTGCGGCCACCCCCGTCAGCACCTTGTCCACGTACATGGCGCAAAGCTTCGGCTGGTCGAATCCCGTCTGGAACTTGTTCGCGCACACGATAATCCGGTGTTCGTCCTTGTCGAACTCGGCGGCTGTCTGGCTCTCAGGGAAACCGTTCAAGCTCGCCTCGGTCCATTCCGTATCACCGTCCTGCAGGGTGCCGCTGAATGCGGCCAATATTCCGAGATCGTAGCCCTGGCTCTCCGCATAGGCCTTTATCGCGTTGTAGTAGGCCAGCGCGCTCGAACGGGAATGCGTGACAACCATGGCCTTCGCCTTGCCATGGAGCTCGCCAGCAACGTCGTTCACGAAATGCTCGACGATGATTGCCGCCCTCTTCTCAAGGAGCCTCTGGTCGTTTCGCACGATGTTGACGAGCGCCTTGTTGGCCTTAGCCTCCTTGTACTGCGGATCGTCCGTGATGGTCTTCACCAATTTGAAGTAGGTGTCGTAGACGGTGTAGTTCTCTAGCACGTCGAGGATGAAGCCTTCCTCGATGGCCTGCTTCATGGAGTAGAGGTGGAAGGGTGCCGGTTTGCCGTCCTCGCCCTTCGTGCCGAGCACCTCCAGGGTCGATGCCTTGGGCGTCGCCGTGAAGGCGAAGATCGAGAGGTTCGGGAGCGTGCCCTGGGAGCGCATCTCGCGAACGATCTCGTCCTCGGCGGTCGGATCCTCCAGGTCGGCCACATTGAAGTCGGTCAGCGCGTACTTCATCTTGGCATGCGCACGTCCCGTCTGCGAGGAGTGGGCCTCGTCGATGATGACGGCAAACCTCTTTCCTGCCACCTCAGTCTCCTTGCAGATGTAGGGAAACTTCTGGATGGTGGAGGTGATTATCTGCGCGCCCTCGTTGAGCGCGTCGCGCAGGCCGCCTGACCCGTCCTTCTCCTCGATGCGTTTCACGACGCCAGCGACGCTGCTCGCAGCATCGACGTCCTCGGAAAGCTGCGAGTCGAGGTTTCGTCTGTCGGTGAGCACGATAACGGTGTCAAACACCGGCATATCGTTGTCATCGTGAAGCGACTGCAGGTGATGGGCGAGCCAGGCGATGGAGTTGGACTTGCCCGACCCTGCGGAGTGCTGCACGAGATAGTTGTGGCCGGGACCGTTCTGCTTGGCATCGGCCGTAAGCTTGCGAACGGCATCGAGCTGGTGATAGCGCGGGAAGATCACCTTGTCCATGACCTTGCGCCGCTTCGAGTCCTCCTTGTACTCGACGCGCACGAACCGCTGGATGATGTCTAGAAGGGAGTCCGGTGCGAGCACCTCCGAGTAGAGATATTCCGTGCGGTAGCCGCCCGGGTTCGCCGGGTTGCCACCGCCAGCCATTCCGTTGCCTTTGTTGAAGGGAAGGAAGACCGAGCCCTTGCCCTTGAGCCACGTGCACATCTCGACGGTCTCCGAGTCAAGCGCGAAGTGCACGAGCGCGCGTCTGTTGGGCTGGAAGATGACTTCTCTCGGATCGCGGTCGGTCTTATACTGCTTAACCGCATGAGCCGTCCTCTGCCCCGTTATGTTGTTCTTGAGCTCCATGGTCACAACAGGGATGCCGTTAAGGAAAAGGACGACGTCGACAGTATCTTTCTCGTTGTGATTGTAGTTGCCGTAGGAAAGCTGGCGCACAATCTCGAAGCGGTTCGCACGGTACTTGGCCAAAAGATCAGGATTCTTGTCGTTCGCCGGTTTGAAGAAGACGATTCTAAAGTGCGCGCCCGGTGGCATGTCAAAGCCTTTGCGCAGCGTCTCGACCAATCCGTTGTAGCCCTGTTGCGGCTCCAGTACGCTCACGAGGCGCTTCATGAATTCGTCTTTCGCCTTTGTGCCATAAAGACCTTCGACCTTCGCCCATTCCTTGGGCTGAGTCTCCTTGATGAAACTGATGAGCGAGTCTGTCTTGATGGCGAGCTTTCGGTCGTAGTCCTTCTGAGAGACTAGCCACTTGGGCTCACCTTCTAACTCGGCATCATGGCGCTCTTTGACAAATGCCTTCCATCCAGCTCTTCCAAGGATCGCTTCGACATCGTCCTCGAAATCGCTCTCACCAGTGCCCCCGACCTTCTCCGCGATGTAGACGTCCTCGCCGTCGACGAATCCGTCGCCGGCCTCGATCTGATCGGCATCCAGCGGTATGTCGATCCTATCATCAAGGTTCACGTTATTCATCTTCACCAAACTCCTCAGCTAGGTAATTCACAAAGGCAGAGCACGTAACCAGAATGTAATTTCGCGAGGCAAAATCAATCTCAACCGGCTCGCTGAGCCCGCGTGCCTTATTCCGTCGGCATCGCTCGTATAGCCGAACATCTTCTTCCAAGAGTCTGAAAGCGACTTATGAAGGCCTTTGAGATCCTCAGAGAATCAACTGCATCGGCCAAAGTATTGTTCTTCCCGGGGCGCTCTTCTTAGCAGCCGACTCAGCTGCCAATATCGATTCCTTCACTGAATTCAAGTAATCAGGATCAGGTTTCTTCGATAAGAGCTCTAAAGCTTTTCGATATGGGCGCTTGCGCCAGTAAAACTGTTCTGGGATGAGAGGCTCTGTTCAATTGAACTGATCTCAAGCTCGTTTGTGAGTGGGGTGATTTGGCCATTTATAAAACAATAGCCTGATCCTTCTTCTTCAAGAATCGCATTCAGGGCGTCATGGAATTCTTGTCTGTGGTCGCATGAATCCCACCCACAGCCACCGTAGCCGAAGTTCGGTGGCTGTGGATCAAACACGCCGTTATCTTCAAGTTCGCTGTAGACGTACTCAATAAGGTCATAGCAAACAAACCATTCGCCATCGAGAATACGATCATATAGTTTCGGGTAGAACTCATAGCTGTAGAGCGGGAACGTATCTGCAGGATTGTG
>ENA-OQCL01000894-OQCL01000894.1-human-gut-metagenome-genome-assembly--contig:-NODE-894-length-12395-cov-2.132948_pt1 | contig 12395 bp, 19 predicted proteins | sample MGYA00242502_ERZ504586 | MGnify/ENA primary metagenome ERZ504586 (study PRJEB26092, sample SAMD00036316) | human gut metagenome | host: Homo sapiens | study: EMG produced TPA metagenomics assembly of... | reverse complement strand
ACGGCATTAAAACGTGCTCTGTGATGAAGGAACGCCCCTGAAAACAAAACAACGCCGCAGGAACCTGAACCGCTGTATGCGGTCGGGCGCCTGTCGGCGCTTTTTATAATGCGCGGCTGTACCGCTTTTCATGGATCGGCGCGGCGCGGAGATCCGTTTTCTCGCCGCCGTTCGAACCGGAAGCCGTTTTTCTCATAAAACCGGATCGCGCGGTCGTTTTCGCGCAGCACCCAAAGGTACGCCTTCCGGGCAAACAGCAAGCCCTGCTACGGCGCTGCCGCACAGGGGTTTTTTTCTGTCCTTAAATCTTGATTTTTCAGCCACTTGCCCTGCTTCATGCGGATGTAGCCGAGCAGGAAGCGCATGAACTGGTCGCCGACGAGGCCCATCCAGACGCCGAACAGGCCGAGGCCGAGCGGGTAGCAGAGCAGCCAGCTCAGGCCCGGGCGGATGAACGTCACGCTGATCAGCGAGGCCAGCGCCGTATACTTTGTGTCGCCGGCGCGCGCAGGCAGCCGAAGAAAACGACCTGCGAAATCTGCATGTAGATGACGAAGCACAGGATGCGCATGATCATCACGCCGATGTCGAGGATCTCCGGCTCGTTCGAGAACAGCGCAAAGAGGTTGCGCCCAAAGAACAGGAACACCATGGACATCACGAAGGCGCACAGCAGGCCGAGCCGCTGGCACATGGCGGCGTAAAGCTTTGCGAGGTCGCGCCGCTCCTGCCCGAGGCTGCGGCCGACCAGAGCGACCGAGGCCACGGAAAGGCCGTCGCCGAACGAGAACGAAAGGCTCATCATGTTCATGCCGATCTGATGCGCCGCGTACTGCGTCGTGCCGAGGTTTGCAACCGTGATCGCGAACAGCAAAAAGCCGATGCGCATGAAAATCTGCTCGACAAACGCGCTTGTCCCGACATTGAGCAGCGAGCGGATGTCAAAGCGCGAGGCGATCCAGCCCTTGACGCCGCGGATGAAGACGAAGGACTGCTTGGAGAACATCGACGCGATCGACATGCCGCAGCCGACGACCGAGCCGATCACCGTCGCGATGGCCGCGCCGCGCGTGCCGAGTTCCGGGAAGCCGAAGTTGCCGCCGATCAGCAGGTAGTTGAACACGATGTTGACGAGATTCGAAACAATATTCGTGCGCATCGCGATTTTCGTGTTGCCCGCGCCGCGCTGGGCCGCGTTGATGATCATCATGACCGTCGTAAAGACGATGCCGCCCATGATGACCTGGAAGTACTCGACGGCCGCCTCGTGCGTATCCTCCGCCGAGCCCGCAAAGCGGATGATCGGGTCGGCAAAGGCGACGCAGACCACGCTGATGACCGCCGTCAGAATCACGGTAATGAGAATGCACATGCGCAGAATCTGCACGGCGCTTTCGCGGTTTTTCTCGCCGCGGCGGCGCGCAACCAGCGCCGAGATCGCCGTGCTCATCGCCATGAACACCGCGATGCCGATGAATTTCGGCTGCTGCGTCAGGCCGACCGCCGCGATCGCGTAGGAGCCGAGCACGCTGACCATGATCGTGTCGATGAAGCCGACGAGCGCCACGAGGAACGACTCGATGATCGACGGCCACGCGACCTGAACCGTATCCCGAAGCAGGCTTTTGGCCGGCGGGATCTCACCGGCCACCGGCTCCTGCCTAAGAATACGTGCTGTGTTGAACAAAGTCATAAAACCCTCCCCAAAATGGTTGCTTTTGAAACAAAATGATTATAGCATAGAAATAAGGGGCGGTCAAGCCTGTACGGCCGACCGCCCCTTTTCCGTTTTCTGACGTTATCCGACACGGAGAAACACCAAAAGGCAGCCGCATTGCGCTGCGGCCGCCTGAACATCGGCGTTTGCCCCTATATGGTTTCTATAATGATTTCCGCCGTATCGCAGGATTTTTCCCGCAATCCGCCGGGCGCTTACCGCGTCGCGAGCAGAACCGCCGTGTTCGATTTCGCCCAGCACACCTGCACCTCTGCGAAACCGGCCTTGAACAGCAGCGCCGCCTCGTTCGCCACCGTGAGCGGCGTGAACGTGTAGTAGTGCCCTTCCGGCTGGCGCGCTTCGGTGCGCTTGCGCTCAAACTCGCTGCGGCAGAAATCCTGATAGTTCTGCGTGGGCGCAAACTTATCGGTCAGAAGGAAAAAGCCGTCCTTCTTGATGCCGACGCGCAGGTTCTTGTAGAGCTGGAGCTTCTGCGCCTCGCTGTAGTAGTGCAGCGCCATCGTGGCCGTCGCGCCGTCGTAAAATTCAAAGCCGAAATCGTGGTCGAAGAAATCCGCCGAAACGACCTGCACGCGGTCGCTGTAATCGGCGAGGTTCTTCTTGAGGCGGGCCAGCATCTTGCCGGAGCAATCCACGCACGTGGCGCGCAGCGTCGCTTCCTTTTCCAGAAGCGGCTTCAGCTGCAGGCCCGTGCCCGCGCCGAGATCTATGATATTGAGGTTTTCCTTCATCGGAAAGGCGGCCGCCATGCGGACGATGTAGCCGTCCTCGTCGGTCGTTGCGCGGCGCACGCGGTCGTCGTACGTCTCCGCGACGCTGTTGTAATAGATATCCATTTTCTCGAGTGCCATATGCACCAATCCTTTCAGTCGCTGCCAATTTTTCCCTTTTCATTGTGGCGCATCCCGCGCCTGCTTATACATAACTGCTTGGCATTTTTCATTTGTCTTTATCCCTTATCCCTATTTTACTGGAAAAACGGCACGCTTGACAACGCAAAAAAACTAACAATCCCATACGGAAAAAACACGATTGAATTTAGAGCAAAGCACCAGAAAAGCGCAAAAAACAGGCGCCCCGTGCTGGAGCGCCTGCCAAAAACACTATGCCTTTTTTAAAATCAGTCAACCGGATGCGGGTACTTTCTCATGTAGGAAAGCAGCTCGTCAACCGTCGTGAACGCCATGCCCGTGACGGTATCCGCCGCGCCGTAGTAGATCGTGATGCGGCCGGTGTCTGCGTCGGTGAGCGTAGCGCACGGGAACGTGACGTTCGGCACGTCGCCGGTGAGCTCGTAGTCCTCTTCCGGACCAAAGACATAGAAGAGGCCTCTTTCCTTGACGATCCACGGCTTGTCGATGTCAAGCAGCGCAACGCCGAAGCGGTACACGAAGCCGTTGCAGGAGTTCAGAACGCCGTGATAGATCATCAGCCAGCCCTCGTCGGTCTCGATCGGGGTGGGGCCAGGGCCAACCTTTTTCGCCTGCCAGCCGGCGATCTTGCTCGTGCCGAAGACATAGCGGTGCTTGCCCCAGTAGGTCATATCCGGGCTCTCGCTGTAGAAGATGTCGCCGAACGGGGTGTGGCCGGTATCGGACGGACGGCTCAGCATTGCGAAGTTGTCGCCGATCTTTCTCGGGAAGAGCACGCCGTTGCGGTTGTACGGCAGGTACGCGTTCTCAAGCTGATAGAAGGTCTTGAAATCATAGGTGTAGCCGACACCGATCGTCGGGCCATGGTAGCCGTTGCACCAGGTGATGTAGTATCTGTCCTCGATGAAGCAGACGCGCGGGTCGTAGCGGTACTCCTTGCGCGTGACGCACGGGTCGCAGCCCGGCGCCGGCTCGAAGACGATCGGGTCATGGTTGATGTTCCAGTGGACGCCGTCCTCGGAGAAGCCCGCAAAGATGTCCATCATCAGGCCGCGGTTGTCGCAGCGGAACACGCCGGCATACTTGCCCTCGAACGGAACAACCGCCGAGTTGAAGATGCTGTTGGACGTCGGGATCAGGTCGCGGGGAATGATCGGATTGTGGTCATAGCGCCATACGGGCTTGTCATAGCCCTGCGGCTTGTCCTGCCAAGGCATGTTCGGGAGAGACTTACCGATGAATTTTTGCCATGATTGTTTCCTCCTTGAATTTTAAAATTATAAAGCAGCCTGCACAGAAACTTTTTCTCTGCAACCGCTTTCATATCTACCAATACTATAATACAAACGGCTGGAAAAGTAAAGACAAATTTTTGAAAAAGCCGTCCGCTAATCTTTTCTTTTTCGTTTCAAAAGATTTCAAAATTGTCAATTTTTAATATTAGTTTTTTTCATTGAATAAAATGTTTTTATATCGTATAATGATCTTACAAGAAATCCGCAAAAGATTCGGAAAGGAAGTGACCCTGCATGAAACGCCCTGCCAGGCGGCTGACCGCCCTCTGCCTTGCGGTTTTGCTGCTCCTGCCGTGCCTGCCGATCTCCGCCCATGCGGCCTCGACCGGCACGACCACGGCCTACGTCAACCTGCGCACGGGACCAGGCACCGACTACGCAATCCTCGAGACCGTTCCCCTCGGCGCGCAGATCTCGATCCTTGACACGGGCAACCCGGGCTGGTACCGCGTCACCGCGCCCTCGGGCAACAGCGGTTATATGTGCTCGGACTACATCCTCGCATCCGGCGGCGACGCCGGCGCGTCCACCGTGCTCTTTACGGCCCGCACGACCGCCTTTGTCAACCTGCGCGCCGGTCCGGGCACCGGCTACGGCATCTACCTGACCGTCCCGCTCGGCGATACGGTTTCGGTGCTCGATACCGCCAACGCCGGCTGGTACCGCGTGCAGTACGGCAGCTACACCGGCTACATGAGCTCGGATTACATTCAGGTCCTCGGCACCGTAGAGGAGACGCCGGATCCGACCGTACCGACCCGCCGCCTGCCGCACCGTGGACGTTTCCGACCCGCTGCTGCTCGTCAATCCGTGGAACGCCGTTCCCGAGGATTACGCGGTTTCTCTCGTCTCAATCGGCGACGGGGAGAGCGTGGACCAGCGCTGCTACGGCGACCTCATGCAGATGCTCGACGACTGCGCGGTTTACGGCAACGCACAGCCGTATGTCTGCTCTTCGTACCGCACGAACGACACGCAGACGCGGCTTTATGAAAACAAGGTGGACCGCCTGATCGCCCAGGGCTACAGCCCGAGCGACGCCCGGACCGAGGCCGCGAAGGCCGTGGCGATCCCCGGCACCAGCGAGCATCAGCTCGGCCTCGCCGTCGACATCGTCGACCTGCGCTATCAGGTCCTCGACGCCGGGCAGGAGGACACCGCCACACAGCAGTGGCTGATGCAGAATTCGTGGAAATACGGGTTTATCCTGCGTTACCCGAACGACAAAACCGCCGTCACCGGCATCATCTACGAGCCGTGGCACTACCGGTACGTCGGCAGGGAAAATGCGAAGGCGATCTATGAATCCGGCCTGTGCCTCGAAGAATACCTGCAGGCGCAGGGCAAATAACCCAACCTGAAACGGAGGAGGTCCCGCAGCGGGCCTCCTTCTTCTCTTGCGCAAAGCATCAAAATCAGGCAACAAAATGCCTATTGCGCGCACCCTGCAAAGCCGCTATATGAAAAAAGAGTATGAAATCTTTGGAAAGGACTTGTATTATGGCCATTACCTTTGACGCTTCCAGAAAAATCTTCAAGCTCGATACGCCGTCGACAAGCTACGCCTTCGCCGTGCACGAGGCGGGGTATCTGTTCCATTTGTATTACGGCGCTTACCTGCCGGACGACAACCTGCTTTCGATGCTCGACCGCGGCATGTTCTCCTCCTTCTGCCCGGACTTCCCGCACTACGTCGCCACCGGCGTTTCGCCGGACGTGACGCCGAGCGAGTATTCCGTGGCCGGCACCGGCGACTTCCGCGTCTCCGCGCTGCAGATCCGCAACAAAAACGGCGACGTCTCCACCGACATCCGCTACGTCTCCCACCGCATCCTCGAAAAGAAGCCCGCGCTCTGCGGCATGCCCGCGCTGCGCGATGAAAACGGCGACAGCGAGACGCTCGAGGTGACGACGCGCGACGCCGTGACCGGCGCCGTCGTGAAGCTCTACTACACCGTATACCAGGATATGCCGGTCATGACCCGCAGCGTCGTCGTCGAAAACGATTCCGACGCGGCGATGGACCTCGAGCGCGTGTACAGCGCCTGCCTCGAGCTGCCGACCTACGACTACGACATGGTGCACCTGTACGGCAAATGGTCGAAGGAGCGCACGGTCGCCGAGCGCCCGCTCTGCCACGGCATCCACTCCATCGTGAGCAAGCGCGGCTCCTCCTCGCACAACCACAACCCGTTCGTCGCGCTCCGGCAGCACGGCGCTTCGGAGGAAAACGGCGAGGTGTACGGCCTCAACCTTGTGTACAGCGGCAACTTTGCGATCGACGTGGAGGTCGACGGCTTCGACACGACGCGCCTGATCGCCGGCATCAACCCCGACGGCTTCACCTGGCACCTCGAGCCGGGCGAGCGCTTCACCGCGCCGGAGGCCGTCCTGGTCTACACGGACAAGGGCCTCGGCGAGATGAGCCGCATCTTCCACCGCGCCTACAAAAGCACCTGATCAAAAGCCCGTGGCGCGACGTGGAGCGCCCGGTGCTCATCAACAGCTGGGAGGCCGCTTACTTCGACTTCGACGACGACAAGCTCGTCGCGTTCGCGCACGAGGCCGCAAAGCTTGGCGTCGATATGCTCGTCATGGACGACGGCTGGTTCGGCCACCGCGAGTCCGACAACTCCTCGCTCGGCGACTGGTACGTCAACGAAAGAAATCAAGGGCGGGCTTCGAGCTGATCGAGCGCGTCAACGCGGAGGGCCTGAAGTTCGGCATCTGGTACGAGCCGGAGATGATCTCGCCCGACAGCGAGCTTTACAAGGCGCACCCCGACTGGTGCCTGCACGTCAAGGGCCGCGAAAACTCGCCGGCGCGCCTGCAGTACGTGCTCGACATGTCGCGCGAGGACGTGCGCGACAACATCTTCGAGCAGATGTGCAGCGTCCTGAAAAACAACAAAATCGACTATGTGAAGTGGGACTTCAACCGCAACATTTCGGAGGCCGGCTCGGCCCTGCTGCCGCCGGAGCGCCAGAAGGAGATCATGCACCGCTTCGTGCTGGGCACCTACGACCTGATGGACCGCTTTGTGAAGACCTTCCCGAACATCCTGTTTGAAAACTGCTCGGGCGGCGGCGGACGCTTCGACCCCGGCATGCTCTACTACTCGCCGCAGATCTGGTGCAGCGACAACACCGACGCGATCGAGCGGCTGACGATCCAGTTCGGCACCTCGATGTGCTACCCGGTTTCCGCCTTCGGCGCGCACGTGGCGGCGCGCCCGCGCACCCCGCTTTCGACGCGCGCGAACGTCGCGATGTGCGGCACGTTCGGCTATGAGCTCGACCCGCGCAAGCTCACTGAGGCGGAAAAAGAGGAGGTCCGGCAGCAGATCGCCGACTACCGCAAGTACAACCACCTTGTGCGCGACGGCGACTTCTACCGCCTGATCGCCCCGACCGACAACGCCTTCCGCTGCGCGTGGGAATTCGTCTCGCCGGACAAGAACGAGGCGATGCTCACAAGCGTCGTGATGCGTCAGCCGGAGTCGATGTTCTACGTCCAGCGCCTGCGCGGCCTCGACCCGGAGAAGCTCTACACCGACACGGACACCGGCGAAGTCTACTCCGGCGCGCTGCTGATGAACGCCGGCGTCAACCTGACCCGCGCCGCGTATCTCGACGGCCAGAGCGTCGTGAAGCATTTCATTGTAAAATAAGCGCGCAGTATACCGCACGCTGAAACGCCCCGCCCGGCAGCTTCCGGATCATTCCGAGCTGCCGGGCGGTTTTTTTAATAGTCTCCCCACTGCGTTTTTAAATCTGCATAGCGTGTCTTCGCCCGCAGAACCTCATGCTCATACGCAGCGTCCAGATCCCTGTAAAGCCGGAAGCCGGTCAGCACGCCGAGCTTGAAATACACGCTGTCCTGCACGCCTGCAAAATCGGTCACCGCTTCAAACAGGCGGTCGTCCTCCCGTCTGAGCTTTGGAGAAATCTCCGCCAGCCGGCCATAAAACGTCTCGAAGGAATCCTCCAGCATCTTTTCAAAATCATCGATCGCTGCGTCTCGCGGATCGTCGTTCCACAGCAGATGCCGCAGCAGATTGTCCAGCTTCGCGCGCTCGCGATATCCATCAAATTCACCCACAGAACATACTTCCCTTCCGTTTTTATTGATCATAACATGCCTATTATAGCAAGCCGTCACTTTGATGTCTAATTTGACGGCATTTTGCTGTTATAATGATGTCACAAATCGGAGAGGATGAAAACGATGGCCGGTGATCTTGCTAAATTCACTTTAAGGGTAGATGCTCAGCTATTGAAAAAGTTCAAATACATCGCAGAGTCCAATGCCCGCTCCGCAAATCGCGAGCTGGAAATCATGATGCGTAGACGTGTAGAGAAATTTGAAGAAGCAAACGGGAAAATAGAACTCGACAAATAAAAAACGACAGCCGCGGTGCATACCGGGCTGTCGTTTCAATTTTATATGTTCGATTATTTCGTGCGGCCGATGTCGCGGCGGTAGTGCGCGCCGTCGAAATGGATCTTTTCGACCGCCGCATACGCCTTTTCAAGCGCCGCGTCGAGCGTTTCCGCCGTCGCCGTCACGCCGAGCACGCGCCCGCCGTTCGTCACGAGCTTGTCCCCTGCGCGCTTCGTGCCCGCGTGGTAGACGGTCGCACCCGCGACCTGCCCGTTTTCGTCCAGGCCGGTGATCTCGATGCCCTTCGGGTACGACTGCGGATAGCCGCCGCTCGCCATGACGACGCAGGCGCACGCATCCGCACTCCACTCGATCTCGAGCGCATCGAGCTTTTCGTCGATCACCGCGTCGATGATGTCGACGAAATCCGTCTTGAGCCGCGGCAGGACGACCTGCGTTTCCGGGTCGCCGAAGCGCGCGTTGTACTCGATGACCTTCGGGCCGTCCGGCGTGAGCATCAGGCCGAAATACAGGCAGCCCTTGAACGGGCGGCCCTCCGCCTGCATCGCGCGGATCGTCGGCAGGAAGATCGTCTCCATGCAGGTCTGCGCGATCTCGTCGGTATAGTACGGGTTCGGGCTGACCGTGCCCATGCCGCCGGTGTTCAGGCCCTTGTCGCCGTCCAGCGCGCGCTTATGGTCCTTTGAGGAGACCATCGGGCGCAGCGTTCTGCCGTCCGTGAACGCGAGCACGGAAACCTCCGGGCCCGTGAGGAATTCCTCGACGACGACGCTGTTGCCGGACGCGCCGAACACCTTGTCCTCCATGATCGAGTGCACGGCGTCCTTCGCGGCGGCGAGATCCTCCGCGATGAGCACGCCCTTGCCGAGCGCAAGACCGTCCGCCTTGACGACGACCGGGAAGCGGTTCTCGGCCTCAATATAGGCCACCGCCGCGGCCGGGTCGGAAAAGACCTCGTAGCGCGCCGTCGGGATGCCGTATTTCTTCATCAGGTTTTTCGAGAACACCTTGCTGCTCTCGATGACCGCCGCGTTCGCGCGGGGGCCGAAGGCGCGGATGCCCGCCGCCTCCAGCGCGTCGACCATGCCCGCCGCGAGCGGGTCGTCCGGCGCGACAAAGACGAGGTCGACCGGGTTTTCCTGCGCGAACCGCACGACGCCGTCGATGTCCATCGCGCCGATGTCGACGCACTCCGCGTCCGCCGCGATGCCGCCGTTGCCCGGCGCGCACCAGAGCCTGTCCGTCTTCGGGCTCTCCTTCAGCTTGCGGACGATCGCGTGCTCACGTCCGCCGCTGCCGATTACCAAAATGTTCATGTATTGCCTCCCGTATACTGCGGCATCTGCGCCCTTGCGTCGACTGCCGCCTGATATGTCAAAACAGAGATGCTCACAAATGCCGCGACTGCGCTGTACCGAAGCAGGCCGTAGCCCCAGTTCAGCATGGAGCGCACGACGCTGTAAGCGACAAGCTGTGCGCTGCCGCCCTGCGCGGCGACAAGCTGCGCTTCAAGCGTCTCGACCGGCATTTCCAGCAGGCTGAACAGCACGTAAACGACCGCCATGGCCGCCGCAAAAGCCGCCGCCTTCCCCTTCGACCACACCGGCCTGCGCCCGCCGGCCAGAATGACGATGCAGAACACGGCCATCAGCAGTACGGGCAGGAAGCGCACCAGGAAAGAGAGCGCCGGAAACGAGAAAATCGCCAGGATGCTCGGGTCGGAAGAAAACGCGCCTTTCAGCAGATTCTGCAGAAAAACGACGCCCAGGCTGACGACCAGCGCCAGCGCCGTCACAAGCACGGAAACGAGTGCGAACGCCTTTGCGCTCGCGGGAGCTGCTGTTCGGTTCATGCCGTCCTCCTCCCGCAATCAGTGGTGGAACAGGCGGATGCCGGTGAACGCCATCGCGATGCCGTACTTGTTGCAGGTATCGATCACGTTGTCGTCGCGGATCGAGCCGCCCGGCTGCGCGATGTAGCGCACGCCCGAACGGTGGGCGCGCTCGATGTTGTCGCCGAACGGGAAGAACGCGTCCGACCCGAGCGAAACGCCGTCGAGCCTGTCGAGCCACTCGCGCTTCTCCTCCCGCGTCAGCGGGACGGGCGCTCGGTGAAGAACTGCTGCCACGTCCCCTCCGCCAGCACGTCCATCCAGTCGTCCGAGATGTACACGTCGATCGTGTTGTCCCGGTCGGGGCGGCGGATGTCCGCCCTAAAGGGCAGGTTCAGCACCTTTTCATGCTGGCGCAGCCACCAGATGTCCGCCTTGTTGCCCGCCAGACGGGTGCAGTGGATGCGGCTCTGCTGGCCCGCGCCGATGCCGATGCACTGGCCGCCCCTGGCGTAGCAGACCGAATTGGACTGGGTGTATTTGAGCGCGATCAGCGCGATCACAAGGTCGCGCTTCGCGTCGTCGGGCAGGGTTTTGCAGTCGGTGACGACGTTCTCGAGAAGGGCGTTGTCGATCTTGAGCTCGTTGCGCCCCTGCTCAAAGGTGATCCCGAAGACGTCCTTGTGCTCGACCGGCGCGGGGATGTAGGCCGGGTCGAATTTTGACGACGTTGTAGCCGCCCTTGCGCTTGGTCTTCAGCACTTCGAGCGCCTCGTCGGTATAGCCGGGCGCGATGACGCCGTCGGACACCTCGCGCGCGAGCAGCTTGGCGGTCTGCACGTGCAGGCGTCGGAGAGCGCGACCCAGTCGCCGTAGGAGGACATGCGGTCGGCGCCGCGCGCGCGCGCGCGTAACGCTCGCGATCGGGCTGAGCTCGAGGTCGTACCACAAAGTATGATCTTCTTTCCAGCCTCGCGTCAGGGCAGGCCGACCGCCGGCCCCGGCGGGGCTCACATGCTTAAAGGACGCCGCGCTGGGAAGCCCCCGTCGCGGCTTTCAGCTCCCGCACGAGCTGCCAGGAGTTGAACGCGTCGAGGAAGTTGATGAAGCCGGGCTTGCCGTTCAGGACCTCGACCGGCAGCTCGCCCTCCTTCATAAAGATGCGCGCGGGCTTCTGGTTGGGGTTGCAGCCGTATTTCAGTTCCAGCTCGTTCATTTGGTTTCATCCTCCCCGCCGTGCTTGTTGATGATGACCTCATTTCCATCCACGCATACGTAGAGCGACACGCGGTTGTCCTCGTCCAGCGCGTCCCAGATGGCCTGCGCCAGCGCAGGGGCGTCCAGGTCCGGCACCTGCGCCGCGACCGGCTCGCCGTGGTAGCTGGGCAGCGGGGAGCCGAAGCCCTCATAGGTGCTGATGAAATGGCCCACGCCGGGCGTGGCCGCGTCATAGGTGTAGAAGAAGCGCTCGCAGCAGTCCGGGTTTCCGCCCTGCGCCCTCAGGATGGAGAGCAGATGGCTCCCGCAGGGCTGCATGAGCCCGGACACGCGCGGCGTCCAGTTGGGCTCGTCGGGCTCGAAGGTGCGCGAGCACAGCGCCTCCAGCCAGCCCTTGCCCTGCGCAAGGAAATCGCGCACGGTGTCGGTCTGGTCGCCGTTGGTCACGATCAGCGTGCCGTCGGGCATGCGCCTGACGGGATGGTAGATGATCAGGCTCGGGTCGGTCATCTTGCTTTCGTCCCACGCGCGGGTGCGGATGCCATCATCGGTTTTTTTCAAAAAACGCGGTTGCGGCTGTTCTCGCTCCGGCCCATGATGAAATAGGCGCATACGGCCTTTCCGGCGGGCGTTGTACCAAGCAAAATGCCGCGTCCCGGATAGGGGCGTTCTTTCAGATAAGTAAGCAGATCGGTCATGCGTTTTCGCTCCCTTCCAGCCTTTTTGCCAGCTTTTCGGTCTCTTGGGGCAGGAGCAGCCACTCGGCCTGCTCCATCACGCGGCGCTGCAGCGTTTCGGGCGTGTCGCCGGGGAGCACCTCCACGGCCTTCTGCGCCAGAATCGGCCCGCCGTCGGGAATCTCGTTGACGAGGTGCACCGTCGCGCCGTCACCTCACCCCGCGAGCAGAGCGCCGCGCGGTGCACGCGTAGCCGTAGTACCCCTCCGCCGCCAGAAGGCCGGGGATAGAGGCCTGGGGTGGCACGGTTCAATATGCGGTCCCTCGTAGGCGCCGGATCAGCGCAGCGCGTCCAGAATG
>ENA-OQCL01000890-OQCL01000890.1-human-gut-metagenome-genome-assembly--contig:-NODE-890-length-12445-cov-4.455269_pt1 | contig 12445 bp, 17 predicted proteins | sample MGYA00242502_ERZ504586 | MGnify/ENA primary metagenome ERZ504586 (study PRJEB26092, sample SAMD00036316) | human gut metagenome | host: Homo sapiens | study: EMG produced TPA metagenomics assembly of... | reverse complement strand
TATAAGCCGAAAGGCCGCAGAAATGCGGCGTTTTCCTAAATGCATGAAATTAGCCGAACCTAACTTGTAAATGTGCGCGTGCTGGTTAGATGGAACTAACTATAAAAGGAGAGACAGCAATGCGAGAACACAAGAAATTTCTGGGACAGAAATGCAGGTCTGTATGACTGCTTTATGCGAAAAGACAGGGCAGTATACGAGAAAATGTATGAGCTGATCCGTCCGGTCGTGAAAGACAAAACAGTGCTGGAGGTGGCTACCGGAACGGGACTGATCGCCAAGCACATCGTAAAAGCAGCGGCACACATCGAGGCGACGGATGCCTCTCCGGAAATGATTGCAGAGGCCAAACGGGGGAATTACTCTGCGAAGCTGCGTTTTTCCGTGCAGGATATGTTTTCTCTGCCATACGCGAGCAAATCATTCGATGTGGTAATCGTATCAAACGCACTGCACATTGTGCCTCAGCCAGAAAAATCACTGCGAGAGATCAAACGGGTGCTGAAGGATGACGGTGTGCTGATTGCGCCTACCTTTACGCACGCAGAAAACTCATTTCCCGGTAAGATCAAAGCCTTTTTCATGAATCTGGCAGGCTTTCCTCTCCACAGCAAGTGGACGAGTGAAGAATACCTAAAATTTCTGCAACAGAATGATTGGACAGTGCGAAAAAGTGTTGTTCTAAAGGAATCTTTTCCGCTGACCTATACGGAATGTGTGAAATCGGAGGTGTGATATGTCCTTTTTTGAAAACACCCGAAAGCCCGTAGGCCTTGGCGGAAAGATCATGGTCGCAATGATGAACTTTGGGCACAGTGCAATGGCAGCGTGGGGATTGCATTTTTTGCAGCCTGCCCCGGATGCCATGGTGCTGGACTGCGGCTGCGGCGGTGGAGCGAACATTAAAACGCTGTTGAAACTGTGCCCCAACGGCAAGGTGCAGGGCATCGACTACTCAGCCGTCAGCGTGGAAAAAGCGCGAAAAGTCAATGCCAGAGCCATTGCGGCAGGACGGTGTACCGTGCAACAGGCAAGTGTGGCAGAGCTGCCGTTTGAAGCGGAGCAGTTTGATGTGGTGACCGCCTTTGAAACGGTCTACTTCTGGCCGGAACTTGCGCAGAATTTCAGAGAGGTTTATCGAGTGCTGAAGCCCGGCGGAATCTTTTTCATCTGTAACGAAGCAAACGGCGAAACGACAAAAGACGACAAATGGACGCAGATCATCGATGGCATGACCATCTATACGGACACTGCACTGAAAGAGTATCTGGAACAAGCAGGCTTTGGCAGGGTTCAGAGCCACAAAAATAAAAGGGGCTGGCTGTGCATCACAGCACAGAAATGAGGTGCGATCATGTCGAAAAAGGCAACGGAATTTCAAAGAAAAGCAATGAGCTGGATGTACCGAGGCAAGGAGATCTTCAAGCCTTTGAACACCGGCTGGATCGACGAGAATGTTGCCTGCGTGCGCGAATGGGTGGCGAACATCTTCTTCTACCGCAAAGGCGATACGACCATTATGGTCGATGCGGGATATAACTACGACCGCCTTGCCGAAAAAATGGGCTGGCTTGGGATTGATCCGAAGTCGATACACCATATCCTTATCACCCATCAGGACACCGACCATGTGGGTGCGGTGGAAGCAGACAGTCCGGGGCTGTTCCGGAATGCGAAGCTGTACATCGGAGAGATCGAGAACCGGTATCTCACCGGCGAGGAGCGGCGAAAAGTCATCTATCATCTCTATAAATTGCCGCAGGTCACGATCAACAACGAAAAGGTACTGCTGCACGATGGGCAGGTACTTGACATTGACGGCGTCAGGATCGAGTGCTTTCGGGTTCCCGGCCATACATGGGGACATATGGTCTACCTCATTGACGATAAGTACCTTTTTACTGGCGACACGCTGTGGTTTGGCGCGGACGGCGGCTACAGCTTCATTTCCTCGCTGGCGGAGGACAATAAGCTGGCTGTGCAGTCACTGGCGGAGCTGGAGCGGAAACTGCGCGCACGTGGGCTGCATCCATATTTCATCACCGGTCACACGGGATGGACGGACAATTTTGCCTTTGCGTTTGCCCACAAAGACAAGAGCTGTTCACCATTCAAAAAACGAGTACACGACCCATCGGCACCCTATGATGCCTACGACGAATCGGACGACACCGAAGAAAATGCAAAGAGCGGTTTTCTGAAAGGCGTGGGAAGATGAAGGACAGCGAATTACAAATTGACCGTAGCTGCCATGTTCTATATTCCAAACCCTGCAAAAAGGAAATTCTGGCGAAAATCACTCTGCACTATCCGGAGGTGGAGCGCGAGGTGGTCTGGGAGCAGGTGCAGCTGAGATACGCAGAGCTTCTTTCCAAGTGGCGCACCGACCTCGGCGGTAAAAAGAATTTTCACAACGGCGTAGGCGGCACCTACGACTGCATCGCCATCATGTGCTTTTACGATGTGTGCCGGGATGTGGTCACATTCCGCGAAATGGAAGAGATAGAAGAAAATCTGATCCTGCCGTCCTTCCGGAAGCTGCGATTCGTTGACATCAACAAGCCATTCTGGAAAAAGCTGATGCACATGGCGTTTCTACGGGCAAAAGCGGGCTGTGACAAGTGGCACGATTATGAAATGACGGTGGCTCCTCACGAAAAGAACAAGCCCATCTATTATGAATTTACGGCGTGCCCGGCGGCGGAATTTGCCAAGCGGTTCGGATTTACGGACATTATGCCCGCCCTGTGCAATGTGGACTATGCGTCCATGGAACTGCTCCATGCCAAGCTGGTGCGGACGACCACCTGCGTGGACGGCTGCCGATGCGACTATACCATCTGCGGCGACAAGGATCCGTACTTAAAGGAGCATCCAGAATACCGGGACGAAAACGGATACAGGAGGAATAAGTAATGCTTTTACAGGTGATTCTGGAAGGTCTTGGGCTGGGGGCTTTGCTGGTTCTTGTCTGTGCTGTGGGCATCTGCAAAGGGGCTGTTGGGATGGTGCATCTTTACAGCCCGGCGGTGCAGCAGCGGTGCGTGAAGCTGGGACTTACAACACACGAGAAAATCAAGCGCAATTCTCTACTTTTCAAAGCCGTCTGCGTCCCCGGCTATATCAGCTATGTGCTGGTCTGTGTCTATGGGATAAACGGTGCGCGCAGCTTTGCGGCGGGCTTCTGGCAGTTACTCGTCATCTTGTCCGTTATGAATCTCATGGACCGCCTGTTGGTTGACGGCTATTGGGTGGGGCACACGAACGCATGGACGATCCCCGGAACAGAAGATCTGAAGCCGTACATCACCGCAAAAGACAAGCAGAAAAAGTGGCTGTTCGGCACGGTGGGCATGGCAGCCATAGCGGCGGCGCTGGCGAGAATTATGATGTTTCTTATGGAAAACTGAGGCGATATCAATGATGTTTCAAACTTATGGCAACAGGAATCATCCTGCGGTGCTGTTCTTTCATGCTATGGGTGTGACGGGGGAGAGCAGCGAACCGGTTGCAAACTATTTACAGGATCGGTATTTCTGCATTTTACCTACCTCCACCGTGTACTGCAAAGGGCAGAAATATGTCAGCAAGGCGGACGAGGTTCGTCAGGTGGAAGAATACCTGAAATCGCAGGGGGTGGAACGCCTTGAACTGGTTGTGGCTTCTTCGATCGGTGCTGACCTTGCCATGGCGTTTTTGACAGGCACGAAGCTGCCCATCGGACATGTTTTCTTTGACGGCGGGCAGTTTGCACAAATCGGAAAAGGTACACGCCGCATGATGACACCGTTTCTGTATCTGGCCATCAAGAGCCTGTACTGGTCAAAGGGCGGCACATTGAAAAAGATACTGTGGTGTGACGATAATTCCATAAAGCCGTATTTTATAGCCGCAGGGGAAAATCTGACCTATACAAATTTGCGGCGACAGATTCTGGACAGTCTGGAGGATAAACCCTTTCCGTCCCTTCCCGAAGAACTGCAAAAGCATATCTATTTCGAGTTTGGCAGCATAGAAGAGCATTTCAAATACCGTCAGGCAGTGATGGAAGCCTATCCCTGCGGCAATTACCCCGTATTTGAGGGATACGATCACATGCAATATCAGATTCGTGATCCGAAGGGCTTTGCTGAAATGCTGGCATTTATCGCTGAGCAGGACGGTATGCCGAAGCTGCCGTTTATCAGAAAGTGAGAGGACCCGATATGAAATACAAAATCGAGAAAAACACCGTGCAGGAGACGCTGATCCTCCCACTGTATTCCCGGAAGCTGTGCACCGAACTGTACCCGAACCTTTACCGGGACGAAACAGCGGTGCGGCTGTTCGACCAGATCGACTACGATTTTTCAGAGGCAGAGAAAAACTCCCGCAGCCTGATGCAGTGTTTCGGTGCGCTGGAGGTGGCCATGCGGCAGAATGACCTTGCGTGGGAGGTGCGGGCGTACCTGAAAAACCACCCCTGTGCGGCAGTGGTCAATCTGGGCTGCGGGCTGGATAATACCGGCAGAGCCTGCGACAACGGCAGATGCAAGATCTACAATCTGGACTTCCCGGATGTGATTGCCTTGCGGCAGCAGCTGCTGCCCGCCGGGGAGCGGGAGCAAAACATCCCCTGCGACCTGAAAGACCCCGCATGGTTTGACAAGATCGATGCCTCCGGCGGGGCGGTGTTCTTTGCCTCCGGGGTGTTCTATTACTTCCTGACGCAGCAGGTCAAGGCGCTGGTGCAGGGGATGGCAGATGCTTTTCCCGGCGGAGTGCTGGTCTTTGATGCTGCCAACCGTACGGCGGTGAAGATGATCGCCAAAACGTGGCTCAGGACGGCGAAAATCAAGGATGTGGGAGCATATTTCGCGGTTTCGGATGCGAAAAGCGAGCTTTCCCCATGGGACAGCCGTTTGCAAGTATCCAGCAGGGGCTATATGCTGGGGTACAACGATTTGAAAGATCCTTCTGTCAGCGGCTTTTTCCGATTCCTCGCAAAGGTTGGAGACAACGGGATGAAAATGCAGATCGTGAAGATCAGATTTGGAGGCAAGAAATGAAGATTCTGGTATATGGTGCAGGCGTTCTGGGGTGCAATCTGGCAAGAAATCTGCTGCGCGCCGGAAAGGATGTCACTCTGCTTGCGCGGGGAAACTGGGCTGCGGAGATCAAGCAGAACGGCCTGCGGATCAAGGATAAGTTTTCACCCTGCACCTCGGTCAGCCGCATTCCGGTGGTGACTGAACTTGCACCGGATGCAATGTACGATGTGATCTTTGTGGTCCTGCGCTATACACAGCTGGATTCCGTTCTGGACACGCTGCGGGCGAACCGGACGAAGAACATCGTTTTTGTGGGGAACAATGTGCAGGCGAGGGCACTGGCGGCGGTACTGCCGGAAAAGAACGTCCTGTTTGCCTTTGCACTTTCTGCCGGGCATCGGGAGGTTGACCGGGTGGTCTCCATCGACCTGAAAAAGATCACCATCGGACAGCTGCCGGGTGCAATCTCCAATAAACAGCTGATCGGGCGCATCTTCCACGGCACAAAATATAAGGTTGTTTACGAGCCGAACATGGAGGACTATCTGCTCTGCCATGCCGCGTTTGTGATGCCTGCGGCCTTCGCCTGCTATAAGACAGACGGCGACCTGAAAAAGCTCAGGGGAGATACCGCGTACCTGAACCGTGTGCTGGATGCCAACATCGAGGGATACCGCGCCATCCGAGATGCCGGGCACACCATTCTGCCCAAGGAGGATGCAGACTTTGAAGGGGAGAAATACCGCAAGACCTGCCTGCGCTTTTTCAAGCTGATGTGTGCCACCTCGCTGGGGAAACTCTGCGCCTCCGACCATGCCATGAACGCCATCGACGAAATGAGTGCGCTGAATCGGGATCTCAAGAAATTTTTCGATGAACATGGCGCAGTCTACCCGGTATGGCAGGCACTGGAAGCGGAAGCCGGGAGGTATCTGCAATGAAGTATGCCGGAATGCCCTTTGGGATGTGGGTGCTGTTTGCCGGTTCCTTTCAAAAGCAGCTGACCGCTGTGCTGGGCTATGATGCAGCCACCGCAAGAGCTATCACGAAAAAGGCAAAGCCGCAATACCGGCAGATCATCCGCAGGCTGCCGGAGTTTGAAAAAGCGGACCGCTTCAAGATGAACATCGTCAACTGCGCAATGCTCGGCGCGTTCATTCTCTCCATGCCGCAGCGCCCGGAGGTGGACAGGCTGACGGATTACTACGCAAGATCCATGATGACAGCACCCATGCAGTGGTTCTGCCGCAAGAGCGGAAAAAACAAGTTCACCCCAAAGGACATTTGCCGCTATGAAGGCAACCGCCACTCTGAAAGCCGCCGACCGCAACCCTTACTCGTGGAACATGGAGTTTTACGAATACTCGGATGGCAGCGGCTACGCAGGGACGCTTTACCAAGTGCGGCATCTGTGTGCTGATGAAGAAACTGGGGCTGTACGACCTGACCCCCGCTTTGTGCCATCTGGACTACACCATGAGCGAAGCGGGCGGTGTGACAAATTTTGTGCGGCAGTATACCCTTGCCTACGGCGGACCCTACTGCGACTGCGGATACCAAAAAAGAAGAATAAATAGGGGGAGCGCGCAATGCTTGTCAAGTCTATGACAGAGGAAGAAATTTACGGTATCGGGCATGCTTTCAGCTATTATGACTACGGAGAGGAAACGGGAATGTCCGCTGCCTTTTCCGGGAAAGAAGCCACGGGAAAACTATATCTGTGCGTATGGACATCGGCGAAATAGATTTTTTACATAACGTAAGGAGTTGATTTCATTGCAGAGGTATTCCTTTGTGCAAGACTTTTAATTTGGTGACACAGGTGCTCAACCTGCCGCTTGCAAAACTTACGATTTTACGCTGTTATAAGTTCAGTAAGAGGAAAAGCCGATTAACACTGCGCAGAAGGCTGCGCTGCATCCGGCACAAAATATTTCCGCAGAGGAAAGCGGTCGTAGAAGATCCAGTGCCTTTTCATAAAAAGTGGAGAATTGGCCGATGATCCAGCCATTGATGAGTGCGCAGAGGATCGTGCCCCATTTTACGCCCACAAAATGCCAAGGGCCGAAGGCAAGAAAGCTCATCGCAACGCCGAGAAGGCAGCTTGCGCAGTCGTACCCGGTTTTAAAACGGTTAATATCAACACCGAAATGGGCAGATACCTCCTTCACGAACAGCTCATAGACCTCCGGCGAAATATAGGTGTGGAACATTGCAGAAACACCTGCGGCGCAGAAAAGCATCCCCGCCGCATAGTAGATGCCCCGCAGTGCAAGGCCGCCGGATGGGAGCATCGCCCCAAGAGTCATAAGCGCGTCCAGCACAATGCCGTAGACGACCGCAGTGACAAAGGAAAACAGATACGATATGCGAAAACGCCGCAGCAATAAACTCATGGCGAGCAGCAGCACGGCCTGCAGGCAGTACTCAGCCATGCCAAAGGTGAAAAAGTGCCATGCGGGCGACAGCCACCGGTACAGCAGGTAGGCGGGTGCAACTACCATAGAGACGCCGAAATCAGCCTTCTCCATCAAAACGACGCCCCACGCTACCAACACAATGCCCAGAACATAGGCAAGCTCGGTGCTGAATTTTTTCTTCATAAAAACCTCCCAAACAAAAAATGAGCCTTTTCCGTTTGATAAAGAAACGGAAAAAGCTCTTTTTTAATTATAACATGTCTGTCAAGCCGCGGTAATAAACGGCCCGCGATGCCTCAGGTCTTGAGCTCGGGCAGCGGGATCTCCGGCATCAGCTCATCGGAAACGATGCGCAGCATATCCTCCAGCCGGGCAAGATCCTCGGGCGCAAAGCGCTTGTTGGCGCGCTCCATGACAAGGTGCAGATAGGAATAGCTGATATTGTAGTAATCCAGATATTTCTGGGTCGGCCGCAGGTGATATTCCCGCTTGTCGGCGGTGGAGCGGATACGCTCCACATAGCCCTTTTTGACAAGGGAATTGATTTTATAGGCGGCGTTGGGGGTGGACAGATTCATCATGTGGCTGAACTGGGTGATGGTCGGCTCCCCCAAAGCCGTAATGACCTCCATGCAAAAGGACTCCACGGTCGTAAGGGTGGCCTCGCGGTCCTCAAACCGGCTGAAGATCTGCTTATAAAAATGCAGCTTGAATTTTGTGTACACCTGACCGAAAGCCTGATCCAGCATGGCGCGTATCCTCCTGTTGGTTAATGGCTTTATTATACCACAATGCGCCGCGCAAAACCAGTCCTCAGGCATCTGCAATCACAAAAGTCAGCTCTGCATTCGCGGCACGCTCATTGCCCACCCATGCGGTGGCCTTGCCTATGCCGATCGGCCCATGCTGCTCTACCAGTTCACATTCCAGCGTCAGCACATCGCCGGGCACGACCTGACGGCGGAACCGGGCGCTTTTTACACCGCCGAACAAAGCAAGCTTACCCTGATTCTCGGGCAGGCTCAGCGCTGCTACGGCACCGGTCTGGGCTAAAGCCTCCAAGATCAGCACGCCGGGCATGATCGGCCGACCGGGAAAATGCCCCTGAAAGAACGGCTCGGTGCGCGTCACGCATTTGATGCCGCGCGCCCACTGGCCGGGGGTGTAATCGGTGATCTTATCCACCAGTGCAAAAGGGGAGCGATGCGGCAGAATCGCTTCGATTTCCGCTGCCGTCAGCGTGCGTGGCGGGTCATTGGGGGTGATCTTCATGGTTATCCTCCCAGCGTTTTAAGACGATGCAGGCGTTATGCCCGCCAAAGCCAAGGCTGTCACTGATGGCGTAGTCCACCTGCACATTTCGGCCTGTGTTGGGGATATAATCAAGATCCAGCGCAGGGTCGGGCGTCTGCAGGTTTACAGTGGCCGGCAAAAAGCCATCGTACAGGGCTAACGCGGTGAAAACACCCTCCACACCGCCGGCACCGCCCAGCAGATGCCCGGTCATGGATTTAGTGGAGGATACGGCCAGCCGGTAGGCATGGTCACCGAACACCGACTTGATGGCAGCGGTCTCGCAGCTGTCATTCAGGTGGGTGGAGGTGCCGTGGGCGTTGATATACCCGATCTGCTCGGGGGCCACACCGCCGTCCGCCAATGCCAGCCGCATGCAGGCGGCACCGCCGACACCGTCCGGCGCGGGCGCCGTGAAGTGGTAGGCATCGCAGTTGGTGCCGTAGCCTACGATCTCGGCGTAGATTTTGGCACCGCGCGCCCGGGCAGCCTCCAGCTCCTCAAGCAGCAGTACACCGCTGCCCTCGCCCATCACAAAGCCGCTGCGCTCTGCGTCGAACGGGATCGAGGCGCGAGCCGGATCCTCTGCAGTGCTGAGGGCCTTCATGCTGGCAAAGCCGCCGACACCCAGCGGGCTGATGCAGCTTTCTGTGCCGCCGCAGAGCATACGGTCCTCATAGCCGTCCCGGATACGGTGGAAGGCATCGCCGATGGCGTTGGTGCCGCCGGCACAGGCGGTCGTGGGGCAGCTGCAGATGCCCTGCAGGCCGAACAGGATGGCCGTCTGCCCGGCGGCCATATTGCCGATGGACATCGGCACAAAATAGGGGCTGACCCGCTCAAAGCCCTTTTGCAGGCCGCGGGTATGCTCGGCCTCGATGGTGGGCAAGCCGCCGATGCCGCTGGAGAGGATCACGCCGAACCGTGTGCGGTCGATGTTTTCCAAGGCAAGACCGCTGTCTTGAATAGCTTCGATGGCGGCGGCCACGGCAAACTGGGTGAAGCGGGCCATCTTGCGGGCTTCGCGGCGGTCAAGACGAGTGTTCGGATCAAAGTCCTTGACCTCGGCAGCCAGCTTGACCTTGAAATCCGCCGTGTCAAAGGCGGTGATCGGCCCCACGGCGCAGCGGCCAGCCTTGACGGCGGCCCAGCTTTCCGCCACAGTGCTCCCGGTCGGGTTGACTGTGCCAAGACCGGTTATGACGACTCTGCGTTTGTTATTGCTGTTCATAGCTAACCTCACATTCCCATGCCGCCGTCTATGCAGAGCAGCTGTCCGGTGATGTACCCGGCGCGTTCTCCTGCCAGAAAGGCAATGGCGGCAGCGACATCCTCGGGGCGGCCGGGCTTGCCCATCGGGATGGCGGCGTTTGCGGCGGCGCGGGCAGCCTCCGGCATGGCCGCCGTCATGTCGGTCGTGATAAAGCCCGGCGCAACGGTGTTGGCCGTCACACCGCGGGAGGCGTATTCCTTCGCAACGCTCTTCATCAGGCCGATCAGCCCTGCCTTGCTGGCGGCGTAGTTTGCCTGACCCGCGTTGCCGTGCAGGCCCACTACGCTGCTGACGCTGATAATGCGGCCGTACCGCTGGCGCATCATCAGGCGGGCGGCGGCCTTTGTGCAGAAGAAGGCACCCTTTAAATTGGTCTCGATGACGGCATCAAAATCGGCCTCTGTCATCTGCAGCAGCAGTTTGTCGGCGGTGATGCCCGCATTGTTGACCAGCACATCCAGCCGCCCGAAGGCGGCGGCTGCATCCTACAACGAGCTTGCTTCGCAGGCCTCGGGGCGGCGCACATCTGCCTGCAGGGCTACTGCCTGTACGCCGAGTGCGCGGCAGTCAGCGGCGGTCTGTTCGGCTGCTGCGGCGCTGCCGGCATAGTTGACGGCAATATCCATGCCCTCGGCAGCCAGTGCCAGACAGGTGGCGCGGCCAATGCCGCGCGCCCCGCCGGTCACCAGTGCGGCACGGCGCGGTGTTTCGCTTTGTACCATGGGCTCACGCTCCTTGTAATGTGCGGATAAGCTGCTGCAGTTGGGCAGCGGTCTCCACGGGATAACAGGCAATCGCGCTGCCGACTATCTTTTTCACAAAGCCGGTCAGGGCTTTGCCGGGGCCGATCTCGATAGCCGTATCTACGCCCAGATCAGCCAGACGGCGGACGGTATCCTCCCAGCGGACGGCGGAATGTACCTGCTTTTCCAGCAGGAAAGGGATCGTGTCAGCAGCATCCTTTTCGCGGCCCAGACAGTTGAAAAGCACCGGACACTGCATCGCTGCAAAGGACACCGTCTTGAATTTTTCCTGCAGGGCATCCCCGGCCGGCTGCATCAGGGCGGTATGGAAGGGCCCGCTCACCTTCAGCGGCAGGCAGCGCTTCGCACCGGTCTGTGCGGCCAATGCAGCGGCCTGGTCAACAGCGGCCTGGTCGCCGCCAATGACCAGCTGGCCGGGGCAGTTGTAGTTGCAGATCTGTACAACGCCCGCATTGGCAGCGGCATCGCAGCAGCGCTGCAGGGCATCGCAGTCCAATCCCAGCACTGCGGTCATGCCGCAGCTGCGCCCGGCAGCGGCTGCAGCCATGGCTTTCCCGCGAAAGGCCGTCAGTGCAACGGCGGTACGGGCATCAAATACACCCGCGCAGGCCAGCGCCGAGTATTCGCCGAGCGAAAGACCGGCAGCGTAGTCGGGTGTGATGCCGGCAGCGCGCAGCACAGCAGTGACGCCGCCTGCAAAGGCGGTCATGCAGGGCTGGGTGTACTGGGTTTCGTTCAGCACACCCGCTGCATCGGTAAAGCAGACCTCTTGTAAGTCAAAATCAACAGCTGCAGCCGCCTCATCAAAGGCTGCGCGGAACTCGGGACAGGCATCGTAGAGATCCGCACCCATGCCGGGGTGCTGGCTGCCCTGACCTGCATATAAAAAAGCAAGCTTCATGCAAAAACCTCCTTAGAGCGTGAGGGTTGCAATGCACTGACGCGCACCGGACACCATCTCGTCCAGAATTTGTGCAACGGGGCGGACCTCATGCAAAAGACCCGCCGCCTGCCCGGCCATCAGGCTTCCGTTGACCGTATCACCGTCAAAAACTGCCTTTCGCAGGCTGCCGAGCGTGAACTGCTCCAGCGCAGCCTTATCAGCACCGGACTTTTCCTGCCGGACATATTCGCGGCTCATGCGGTTTTTCAACACACGGACAGGTGTGCCGCCAAGGCGGCCTGTCACGATGGTATCGCTGTCACGCGCCTTGAGGAGCGCATCCTTATAATTTTCGTGGATAGGGCATTCGGTGCTGGTCAGCAGACAGGTGCCGACCTGAACGCCGCAGGCACCCAGCGCCAGCGCCGCCGCAAGGCCGCGTCCGTCTGCGATGCCGCCTGCGGCAATGACCGGCAGATCCACGGCATCCACGACCTGCGGTACCAAGGCCATCGTGGTCATCTCGCCCACATGGCCACCGCTTTCAGTGCCCTCGGCGATGACGGCATCAATGCCGAGGGGCGCAAGATGTCTGGCCAGCACGGCGGCTGCCACGACCGGAATTACAGTGATGCCCGCCGCTTTCCATGCAGCCATGTACTTGCCGGGATTGCCGGCCCCCGTGGTCACGATTTTGACACCCTCGTCGATGACGATTTGGGCAAATTCGTCCGCCTGCGGGTGCATCAGCATAATGTTGACGCCAAACGGCTTATCGGTCA
>ENA-OQCL01000889-OQCL01000889.1-human-gut-metagenome-genome-assembly--contig:-NODE-889-length-12445-cov-7.873437_pt1 | contig 12445 bp, 10 predicted proteins | sample MGYA00242502_ERZ504586 | MGnify/ENA primary metagenome ERZ504586 (study PRJEB26092, sample SAMD00036316) | human gut metagenome | host: Homo sapiens | study: EMG produced TPA metagenomics assembly of... | reverse complement strand
AAACGATTCACAGATGTGGTCGATCGCACGGAAATGCAGAGTCGATACGAAAGTATGTGGACGAGATTTGTGAGAAGGACTAGTGGCTAGTGACTGGTAGCTGGGGATCAGGAGTGACTGGCGAACAGAAAGAGTGCCATCTTTGGGTATCGCCCTAAGGAAACACTGATTAAATCGTTGTCTGATTTCATTCTTGGATTTTTTATACAGAGCAAGGAATCATCTGACGCGAATAGCGAGCTATGTAAGGAAGATGATGACGAAGCTATGTATAAAATCCATATGAAGTCCGACTCTGCGATTTAATCAGCGTTTCCTTAAATAAAAGGGTGTGAAGCGCCACTCCGCTTAGCCTTCCTTTGAGGGAAGGGGGATTGCTCGTGCCAAGCCGATAACCAATAACAAATAACCAAAAGAGGTCTGATGCTATGATACAAAGAAATTGGGGATGAAAGAGCAGAGCGGCGTTTCCGTATCGCGTCTCTTTGGGGTGCTGCTGCTCGTACTGGTGGGCGTGCACTTTGTAGATCCGTCTTTCTATCCGACGATCTACCAGCTCTCCATGGACGGGGACCTCAAAGGTACCATTGCCTACCTCAAGACCTTCGGTGTGTATGCGGTCTTCATGAGTTTCTTCATCGATGTCGTGATCAATGTGGTCGGATTCCTTCCTTCCATCTTCATTTCGACCGCGAATGGGCTTATCTTCGGTCTCTTCTGGGGGACGATCATTTCCTGGCTGGCTGAAACGGTGGGCGTCATCATCTCCTTCTACATGATGCGCACGCTCTTCCGCGGGATGGCGCAGCATGTGATCGCGCAGAGTAAGACGCTGACGAAGCTCGGCTCTTATGATTCCTGGCAGGCGATGGCGATCGCGCGTGCGATCCCCTATATGCCGAATGGTCTTGTTACGGCTGTGGGCGCTCTTTCGAATATGTCCTTTTACCACTACGCGCTGGGCTGTCTCGTTGGGAAATTCCCTTCGGTGGCTCTCGAAGTCATTCTGGGGCATGATGTGGTGAATTTCGGAGATAATTCGCTGCGCCTGACGATTATTATCATCGCTGTCGCTGTCATCTACGGCGGCATTTGGTGGTATACGAAGAGGGAGAAAAAGTGACTTGTAGCTAGTGACTAGGGGCTAGAAATTGGAAAACCGCCAAGCGGCATTGGGCTGCTTGGCGGTTTTACGTGGGAAATTTAGGAGCTAGGGATTGGGGATTAGGAGGGGCTGGGTTCAACGGGTTCAGAGGGTTCAAAAGGTTTAACGGGTGTGGTGCGGTGCCATAAAGTGACTAGTGCGGTAGCTAGTGACTAGTATGGGATTTTATTTAAATGGCCTTTTTCTCAATATCCGAATACGGGAAAAGAAGTCGAAAAAATTATTAGTGTCGTAGCGTCTTGCTTCCCCCTTCGGGGGAAGTGCCGAAGGCAATATGTGCAAGCGAACTGGATTTTTAGGAGCGTAGCAACGCTAAAATCCAGTGAGACGCCATTTCGAGCGTAGCGAGATGGGGCTTGCCAGCGGTATAGCGTGCTATGTTGAATAGTCCGACGCTATCGATATTCCAACACTTTCATGCAATACCGCTACGTAGGCCCCCTCAGCCCCTTCGGGGAGCTCCCCCGATGGGGAGCCAAGAACGTTCTGCCGCTTAACTTAACAGCATTGCCTAGAGGGGAAGGCTGCGATACGAGAATACTATCTTCTGAAAAAAAGGCGGCGAAGCCGCCACGAGAGCCCTGAACCTTGAACCCTGAACCTTGAACCAAATGAAAGCAAAGTAAAAAACAGGGCTGTGAAGAAATGAGGATTTCATTTCTTCACAGCCTCATTTTTGTGCATGGTATGAGAGAACAAGCAGTGTATCCTGATTTTCCGCCGATCACTTATCTCCCACAATATACGGAATGGCGTCAATGTCGTTGACCGGCATGAGATGAGCGCCGGCAGCGTGGATCTCGCGCAGGGCGGTGACGATCTCTTTGGAGATCGCAAGACCGGTCTCGCGGCCGCCTGTTTCCATCTGCGAAAGGACTTTCTTCGGGATGGTGATGCCCGGGACCTTGTCATTCATATAGTTTGCCATCTTGAAGCTTTTCAGCGGGACGATGCCGAAGAGGATGGGAAGATCCAGGTCTTTGGCACAGGCGAGGAAGTCTTCTGCCTGCTTGATGTCATAGATCGGCTGGGTCTGGATGAACTGAGCTCCCGCTTTTTTCTTGCCCTCCAATCGTTTGATCTCTGCATCGAGGTCATCGGTGCCGGGATTTCCTGTGGTACCGATGTAAAAATCTGTAGCCGCGCCAAGGTCATGTCCTTCGATATCGTGACCGCTGTTCAGGCAGCTGGCGATCTGGATAAGGCCGGTGGAGTCGATTTCAAAGACTCCTTTGGCATTCGGATGGTCACCGATCTTGGGCGGATCACCAGTGAGGGTGAGGATGTTATGCACGCCGAGTGCGGCTGCTCCTAGGAGTTCCGCCTGAAGGCCGATGACATTTCTGTCGCGGCAGGTCAGATGGAAGATGGACTCGACCTGGTACTTCTGCTGGATGATGCAGGAGAGGGCGATCGGGCTCATACGCATTTTTGCCATGGGGCAGTCGGCGATATTGACTGCGTCGACGTAGGGAGCGACTTTCTGCGCCTGCTCTTCCGTGATGGCGGAGGAGGCGCTCTTCGGCGGATCCAGCTCGGTCGTGATGGTAAAGATGTGATTCTGGTTCTTTTCTTTTAATGTGGACATAGGGGACTCCTTTCGGAAAATTGGCAGCTAGGGATTAGGGATCAGGTGTCTCAAGTGACTGGTGAATGGTGACTGAAATGTCAGCTCATGGCATCACAACTATTTATACTCTGCGGCGCTTAGATCCTTCGACTCAGTTCTCCTGTTTCAGATAAGCCATTTTTTAACATACGACGTTTTTCTTCGCTCAGGATGACGAAATGCGCCGCATCACCATTTCTCATTTCTAATTCAAGCGAGGGTTTTATTCATAATCTAGGGACGGCACGCCCAAGGGGCTAACCCTGAACCTTGAACCCGCCAACCTGAACCCTCTAACTATTTCTCCATCATCCGATCGGCTTCTTTGATGGCAGCAATGCCGTCTTTGCAGTAGGCATCAGCGCCGATGGAGGCAGCGTAGTCTTTCGTGACGACGGCGCCTCCTGTCAGGATGGAGACGGCGGGGCATTTCTCTTTGACGAGGGAAACGGTCTTTTCGAGCTCCGGAAGGGTGGTGGTCATGAGGGAGCAGAGGCCGACGAGATCCGCGTGGTGCTCTTCGATGGCAGAGAGGAAGGCTTCGGGGGCGACGTCCTTGCCGAGGTCGATGACGCGGTAGCCGCTGTTTTCAAGAAGGGCAGAGACGATATTCTTGCCGAGGTCGTGGATGTCGCCCTGCACGGTGCCAAGGATCAGTGTACCTTTGGCAGCTGTGGCGGCTTCGGGGAGCATTTCCTTGATGACTTTGAAGGCGGCCTGCATGGCTTCGGCGCTCATCATGACCTGCGGGAGGAAGACTTTCCCGGCGCCGTAGCCGTCACCGATCTCGGTCATGGCAGCGGTGAGGCCGCTCTGGATGATCTCTTCCGATGAGAGCCCGGCTTCGATGGCACGCTTTACCGCACTCGCCGCTTCTTCCTTTTCCCCCTGTTTCACAGCGGCCTTTACTTGGGCAAGCGGCGGGAGGTCTTGTACCGGCGTGGCTGCATCTGCTGCGGCCGGGGCATCCTGTGCTTCCTGAATGAAGTGCAGGGCGCCTTTGTCAAAGCCGAGGAGCAGCTTGGCATTGGTGAAGGCATCCTTCACGCCCTGATCGAGTGGATTCACGATGGGGGCATTCATGCCGCAGGCGAGTGCCATGGTGAGGAAGGCTGCATTGATGCGGGGGCGGCAGGGGAGGCCGAAGGAAACATTGCTCGTCCCCATGACGCAGGGGAAGCCGAATTCTTTTTTGTAGAGCTTGATGGTACGCAGGGTCTCGCTCGCGCCTTTGTCTCCGGAGCCGACAGTGAGGACGAGCGGGTCAAGGAGAAGGTCTTCTTTGCGGAGTCCGGCAGCGAGGGCTTTTTCCTCGAGATAGCGAATGATGCGGACACGTTCTTCGGCGGTCTCGGGCAGATTTCCCTTCTCGATCGGAAGGAGCAGGAGAGCGGCGCCGTAGGTCTTGGCAAGACGGAGCATCGCGTCTAAGCGTTCTTCATTCTCTGCATTGGCGGAATTGATGAGCGGGCGGCCCGGATACAGCTTCAGGGCTTTTTCAAGAACCTTCGGGTCGGTGCTGTCAATGGAGAAGGGGACGGGGCAGAGCATGGAGAGCTGGGAGATCGCCGTCTCCATGAGAGCGACCTGGTCTACCCCGGGGACGCCCATATTCACGTCGAGGATGTCAGCGCCCGCATCGACTTCCGCGAGGGCTTCTTTCTTGACGGAGGTGAAGCTGCCTGCCTTCAGGTCTTCTCTCATCTTCTTGCGACCGGTCGGATTGATGCGTTCGCCGATCTTGACGGGGGCATAGTCATCGCCGATGAAGACGGTCTGTGTACGAGAGGTGAGTGCAGTGAAGGGTGGGATCTTTTCTTTCGGAGAGATCGTTACATCGCTGAGGGCGAGGACTTCTTCACGGATATGATCCGGCGTCGTGCCGCAGCAGCCGCCGAGGAAGGATACGCCGGCCTTGGCAAATTCCGGCGCCCAGCTGCCAAAGTCTTTCGGCGTGAGTGGGAAATGGGTCTCCCCATTTTCCAGCACCGGCATGCCGGCATTCGGCTGGATGATGATGGGCTTATTCGTGTAAGGGACCATCTGCTTGGCGGCTTCCAGCAGCTTTTCCGGGCCGACGGAGCAGTTTGCACCGATGACGTCTGCGCCCATGGCATCCAGAAGGATGACGGCGGCTTTCGGGTCGGTGCCGGTGATGGTGCGGCCGTCTTCTGCATAGGTCATCTGACAGATGACGGGAAGGTCGCAGGCCGTCTTGGCAGCGATGAGGGCGGCCTTCATCTCCTGAATGTCGATGATGGTCTCGATGATGAGCGAGTCTGCTCCGGCACTGGCAAGGGCTTTTGCCAGACGGTAGTAGTTCTCGCAGGTCTCATCGAAGGAAAGATCGCCCAAGGGGGAGATGAATTTCCCTGTCGGGCCCATATCACCGGCGATCTTTACACGATTTCCGCAGGCGGTACGCACATTTCGCACAGCGGCTTCACAGATGGCTTCCACCTTATCCGAAAGATCATAGTCTGCGAGCTTGATGGGGGAGGTGCCGAAGGTATTCGTCGTGATATAGTTACTTCCTGCGTCTGCGTATTCCTTATGGATGCGCTGTACAATATCCGGGTGGGTGATATTGTGATAATCTGGGCAGTCTCCTGTCGAGAGACCGTAGCGCTGCAGCATGGTACCCATGCCGCCGTCAAAAAAAATCATAGTGGTTCTCCTTTTTATTATTGTATTATATATTTCATTATTATAGCGTAGGGGGAAAAGAAGTGGCTAGGGATTAGAGACTAGGAGACTGAGAGACATCAGACTCTCTCGTACATCATTTCGTGCGAAGCGAGACATCTTTTTCATTTGCGGCCCAGCGGTCAATGATAGGAAAGTCCAACCTGAACAGCGAATCCTAATCCCTAATCCCTAATCCCTAGTCCCTAGTCCCTAGTCCCTAGTCCCTAGTCACCAGTCACCTATATTATAAATTCCGAAATGGACAGCTCATGAGTCTGCACGCCCGGCATTTCGCCGGAGCGGGGCGGGCGCTGCATTGAGAGATGCCGATGATGGCAGAGACGGACTTCCTCGGGAAAAGCATGGCGTGGTCGGTCACATGGATACCGATCGTTTCTGCACCGATCGCGCGGCAGAAATCAGGCTGCTGCGTGACAGGCCAGTCTCCGTAGCCGGGGGAGAAGCGCCAGACCGTATGCTGTCCGCTTCGCGCGGCCTCTCTTTGGATCAGGGCATCGACCTGATCAGCGAGGTGCTCGACGGCAGCGGTAGCGGCGGCATCGAGGAGAAGCCCCTGCAGGTACTCGCCGCTCTTAAAATGCGCATCGGATGCCTTCTCGATTTCTTCGCCCACCGTGACAGCGAGTACGCCGACGGACCAGGCCTGGGAAAGGTGCCTCAAGATCGAGCGGCCGGTGAGGGTCAGCGGATGCGCTCCGCCGATCGTCCCGTTTTCCGGGTCGTAGGGGAGGATCTGCCAGATGCCTCTCGGCTCGGCGAGGGCAAGCGCTTCCCTTATGGCGCTGTCGATGGCGTCTTGGGGAAATTCCTTCACCTTCGGAGATAGTCCCGCATAGCGCATCATTTCTTTTTGATCGATCTGGAACAATGTTCCGTTGAATAGTGGCATAGGGTCTCCTTTGAAAGTGTGAAAAACGGAAAAATCAATAAAAAAATCCTTCATCCCTCTAGGGACGAAAGATTCGTGGTACCACCCAATTTCACTCATGCATCACTGCACGGGTCTTCACAGGTACGCCGGCAAAGCCTTGATACCCTCGCGCTGTATCGGGCGTCCCCGGGATGCTTCATGATTCAGCCTTCCTGGCTCGGAGTCCATCTTCTGCAGATATTTCAATGCTTCTTTTCACCATACGAAGCTCTCTTTGAATGCCGTCTCTGCGTACTCTTCTCTTCATTGCCACTGTGTAATTGTATGTAACTATAGCATATGAGCGGGGGAGTGTCAAATGGATGGGAAGGCATTTTTTAGGACGCCTTGACCTTGGTTTTCCGCTTTTTACCGTTCTGCTCTTGCCTTTTTTTCATACGGGCATTAGAATTTAAAGAAAAGCTTTTTATATATATACGAGGTCTAACTATGAAAATATCCAATTCTTCTCTTTCCATCCGAAGCAAGATGATGCTCATCCTGGATACGGGGCAGCTGATGATGGAGAGTGGTGCAGGGAGCAAGCGTATCGTGCGTGACATGCTCCGCACAGCGGCCTGCCTTGGCATCTATTGGGAAGATGTACAGATCCATATCACATACTCTACCATCATGATCAATGTCGATGATGGGGAAAAGGCATATACGATGTTCCGCAAAATGCTACCGCCATGGCATCAATATGACGGCTCTTCTGCAGACGAGTGAGGCCAGCTGGGAAGCACTGTATAAAAAACGAATCCTATGATAATTTCCGCCTTCGCCTGAATTATATCAGGCAGAATTTTAGAAATCGCATTTATCCGGAATGGATGATCATTCTGGCCATCGGACTGGCATCAGCGGCATTCTGTCTGATTTTCGGCGGTCATGCTGTCGATGCGCTCTTCACCATGCTGGCGGCGATGGTGGGAGCTGTGGTGAAGTATGGCTGCAACCGTCTTGAGGTGAATGGGTATGTCACCATTGCCATCTCCGCTTTCTTTGCGACGCTCACGGCCTATGGGACGATGTATCTTCCCGGAGCGACGAATCCATTTCTCCCTGTGGTGGCCTCGGCGCTCACCTTGATCCCCGGCGTGCCACTCATCAATGGGGTCGATGATTTTCTGAACAGCTACTTAACATCCGGGATGACGCGATTCACGCACACGGTCCTCATCATGCTGGCGATGACCTTTGGGATCGCAGGCGCGGTCAGTCTGACGAATGTTCCCAGCTTCACCGAAGTACCGATCGCGCCGGAGCATTTGTACATCATGCAGGCACTAGCAGCCGCTATGGCAGCATTGGGGTTTTCTATCATGTTCAATGTGCCAAGGCGCTATATCATCGCAGCCTGCCTCGGGGCCGTCCTCACTGTGGATACGAGAAATATTCTGATGGTCTCCTTCCATATGGGGATGGCGAGCGCCTCCTTCCTCGGAGCCGCGCTGCTTTCCGTCTTCTATTTTGCGCTCTCCCGCTACTTCCATGCCCCTGTCTTTGTGGTCACGATACCGGCGATCATTCCGCTGATCCCGGGCGTGCTGCTCTATCGTTTCCTGTTTGCCATCATTGATATCGGACAGATCGATCTGATGGAGCTGCTGACGGCTTTCAAAACAGGTGTCGAGGCGATGCTTATCATTCTGGGGCTCTCTCTTGGTGCGACTCTCCCGGATGCGATCGCGCATCAGTACATCGAGCGATCGAAGCGGAAGAATCTGGAGAAGCTCCTCAAACGAAGAGATGGCATAGAAGCGGATATCCGGAAAGCAGCGGATCTGGACAAGGCGAGCGGAAGAGGATAACTATTAGGAATGAAGAATTAGGAATTAGGAATGAGGAATGAAGGTGGCGGCTTCGCCACGAATATATATGGGGCGATGCCCGAAGGTGGTATTCAAGTTATAAGTCACCAGTCACTCGGCACCACTAATCCCTCATCCCTAGCCACGCATCCCTGCTTTCAAACTTCAAGGTTCAGGGTTCAGGGTTCAAGGTTCAAGGCTGTGGTGCAGCGCATAAAAATATAGAAGCGCCGCGGAGGTTTGAAACCAGCGGTTTTCTCGTATCGCACCCCTAATCCCTAGCCACTAATCCCTAGCTACCAGTCACAAGTCACTAGTCACTAGCTACCAGTCACTAGTCCATCATCCCCATTTCCCAAAAAGCGATTTGACACTGCTACGTCCTCGTGCTATAGTAGGTTCAATAAGAAAGCCTTGGAACAGGAAGAGTAGGATAGTGATGGCGCTTCAGGGAGCCGGCGGAGAGTGCAAGTCCGGTGCGACAGCTATGTGAATGGGCCTGGGAGGCGCAGCCCGAGCCGAAAGGGGTAGGAACTGCCGGAGATCGCCGTTACCGATGATGAGCTGGACCTTGTGTCAAGTAGGGTGGTACCGCGGAAAGTGATCCTTTCGTCCCTTTGCTGGAAAGCAGAGGAATGAAAGGATTTTTTATTGGATGAATACGATCCTGTAAAGGGGGATATGAAATGGAACAAGTGAAAGATGTATCGGAGCTTGTCTTTGTCAAGGCGCGGGGTGGGCGCTTCCGCTGGCTGACGATTTCCACACTGATGCTGGCGATCGGGATGCTGCTGCACTTGGTCTCGCCATCGGTGGCAGGCTTCACGCCGAACTGGATGATCGCGACCTATGTGGTAGCGATCCTTCTGACGAAGCCGACATACAAGCAGTGCCTCGGCATCTGCATGGTCGCAGCGCTGATGGAAGTCTTCACCAGTAAGTCGGCTTTTCCGTATGGCGACTTTGCTTCGGAATTCTTCGGTGCCTATGTGGCAGGTTTCTTCGCACACAGCGTACCGCCGATCAGGATCGGGAAATTTTCCCTCCGTCCTGCCATTGCAGGCTTCGTGACGACGATCGTCTCCGGCTTCACCTTTGTTTCCATCCTGACGCTCGTCATGGGGATCCCGATGAAGGTATATCTCTACGGAATGCTCCCGATGGTGGCCCTGGTCGGCGTAGGCAATGGGATCATCACGCCATTCCTCTACTTCCCGGCGCTGCGTCTCTTCAAGTCCATGCACTACATGGCTGAGTCAGATACTGTAGACAGTGACCATTCCGGTCTGTCTCTTAGGCAGTCGGAAGAAGGTGTCATCAGCGTAGAGCATCTGACCTACACCTATCCTTTTGCCAAAGAGCCGGCATTGAAAGATGTGTCTCTTGCGGTGCGCAAGGGGGACTTCGTCATCGTGACGGGACCGAACGGGGCAGGAAAGACCACGCTCCTCATGTCGATGGCAGGCGCGATCCCGCACTACTACGGCGGTACGATGCAAGGCATGGTCTTCACGGATGGCAAAGCCGTGACACAGCACAATATCGCAGACCTTGCATCCTCCATCGGTGTCATCCTTTCCGACTACAAGGCGCAGATCGTCACGCTGACGGTGGGGGAAGAAATGGCATTTACGCTTGAAAACCATGGTTTCCCACCGGAAGAGATCCGCCGCCGCTCGAAAGAAGCACTTGCGAAAGTCCATCTCGAAGGTCTTGAGGACCGCAAGGTAACGACTCTCTCCGGCGGTCAGTGCCAGCGCCTCGTCGTCGCAGCCGTCCTTGCCGAAGAGCCGGACGTACTGGTCTTCGATGAACCGACATCCGCACTCGATCCGGAAGGCATCCGCGAATTCTATGAAATGGTCGGCGAGCTGAATGAGAAGGAAGGCCTCACGGTCATCGTGGCAGAGCACCATCTCGAAGCCGCGCTCCCCTATGCGAAGAAATTCGTCCTCATGAATCATGGTGAAATCATCGTAAGTGGCACGCCGGAAGAAGTGATGCGCCGCATGTATACCGAACATATTTATGAAGAAGCCATCCCCGATATGTACAAGGCCCAGCTCGAACTCGAGCAGGTGGGGATGACCTTCGAGAAGCCATTCTTGAATCTGGCCGATGCAGAAACCTCGGTCATTCATTCCTTTGCGAAAGGAGGAGAGAAAGATGCTTGAGCTGTCTCATGTGACCTTCCGCTATGCGGAAGGTCTGCCGGACGTATTGAAAGACATTTCCCTCTCCTTTGACAAGGGAGAATTCGTCGCCATCACAGGGCGAAACGGCTGCGGCAAGACGACTGTGACCCGCCTCCTGACGGGACTTGAGAAAGCAGCCTCGGGGCAGATCCTCTATCATGGGAAAGATGTGACTCGCGAAGAACCCTCTGAGCGCAGCCGCTTCATCGGCTACGTCTTCCAGCAGCCGGATCGGCAGATGTTCATGCCGACGGTCCGAGAGGAGATCGCTTTCGGCCCCTATCAGCAGGGGAAACGCGGTGCGGAGCTCGAGGAAGCTGTAGCGCGCGCCATGCTCGATACCGACACCGAAGCCCTTGCGGAGGAGTATCCGCGCATCCTGTCTCGCGGCGACCAGCAGCGAGTCGCCATCGCCTCGGCACTTGCGATGGATACCGAATATCTTGTGCTCGATGAACCGACGAGCGGACAGGACGGACGAGAAAAACAGCGCCTGATGAAACTCATGGAAAGTCTGCAGGAGAAGGGCATCACCATCATCCTTGTTACCCATGACATGGATATCGTCGCGAAAGACTGCACCCGCGTCATCGTCATCGCAGAGCATGAGATCGCCTTCGACGGTCATCCTTCTGAACTTTTCTCTGCGGAGAACCGTCCGGAAGACTGGGGACTTGCCTATCCGCCGGCCGTCCGTCTGGGGCGCAAGCTCCCCGGCAGTCCCTACTGCAAGGATATGAATGCGTTCTGCCGTGCATTTTATGAACTGAAAGGAGGAAAAATAGAATGAGAAATCTGGTACCCTTGACCAAAATCCTTCTCACCTTCGGGACGGCCGTATGGGCGATCGTCCTCTCTGAGCCGACGAGCCTTGTCGCCCTCTGCCTCCTTGAGCTTCTGATTCTCCTCGTGTCCGGCGAACTCATCAAGAATCTGAAAGCCCTCCTTGCTCTTGTCATCTTTGCTGCCATGCTGGGCGTGATCGAGTACATCGGCGGCGGGAGTGTGAAGGAATGTAATGCCGCAGCCTTGCGTATGCTGGGGATGACGATCATTTTCATCTACCTTCTTGGGACAGTGAAGTTGCAGGACCTCACCGCTTCCATGGTGCGTCAGCTGAAAGTGCCGTACGAATACGCTTTCATGTTCACGGCGGGGCTTCGCTTCATCCCGGACTTTATCGAAGAAAACAAAGCGGTCTCCGAAGCACAGGCCTGCCGCGGTCTGGCAGTGAAAGGAAATTTTTTCAAGCAGGTGAAGCGCTACATGTCCATCGTCCGTCCGCTCATGCTCCGTTCGCTCGGACGCAGCGAGACCATGGCACTCTCACTCGAGCTCCGCGGCTTCGGCGGCTCGAAGCGTACCTTCATGGAAAGCGTCGCGCCGAAAGGAAAAGACTTTGCTGTCATGGCACTGACTGTTCTCCTTACCGCTTTCGTCATCTATGGACGTGTGAAGCTGGGACTGTAGTGTGGCTGGCGGACTGGTGACTGATAGCTGGTGATTAGGAATTAAAAATAAGAAACTGGCGTTCGCGCGTCATCCTGAGCGGAGTGAAATGTCGGATGTTTAAAAATATAAAGGTAGAACAGTGAGAACTGAGCCGAAGGATCTGGGGAAAACGCTGATTCAATCGCAGAATCAGCGTTTTCCTAAAGTAATCCAACACGCCTCTCTTTAGGAAGGAGGGGCTCGAAAGGCAGAGGTTGCCTTCGCATTACGCAATGAAAAAAGAGCGCCTAAGCGCTCTTTTTGATGGTGTCAGATGATATTCAGCTTTCTCATCAGTGCGTCTTGCAGTACCTGACTGAAATTCACATGGGCGGTCAAAGCCTTATCGTTTAGCCATGCGGGATGGTGAGTGTCTTCTTGACGGAGCGGCTGAACTGGTTCGGGTCAAAGTCTGCCGTTGCCAAAGCGAGACACGTGTTTGGCTCTGTAAGATGGACATTCTCTAAGCGGGACGCAGCAGGAATTTTGATTTCTTCTTTCACGTAATCGGTCAGATGGCAGCGGATTGCGTCAGAAGCATTCTCCATAAGT
>ENA-OQCL01000888-OQCL01000888.1-human-gut-metagenome-genome-assembly--contig:-NODE-888-length-12452-cov-2.253063_pt1 | contig 12452 bp, 16 predicted proteins | sample MGYA00242502_ERZ504586 | MGnify/ENA primary metagenome ERZ504586 (study PRJEB26092, sample SAMD00036316) | human gut metagenome | host: Homo sapiens | study: EMG produced TPA metagenomics assembly of... | reverse complement strand
ATCGCAACGAAATCGAAATAACGAAAGGGCGTGTTTTCATGCCGAATAATTTCGGAAATGATAACGAAGTGCGCTGCTCCTTCTGCGGGAAGCCGCAGTCGCAGGCAAAGCGCCTGATCTCCGGCAACGGCGTGTATATCTGTGACGAATGCGTAGAGCTCTGCATGGACATCATCGCGGATGAAGATTCTCTCCACCGCGGCCGCCCGCAGCCGAAAAACGAGCCGCGCGCCGAAATGGTGCTGCCGAAGCCGCAGGAGATACGAAAAAGCAGCTCGATGATACGTCGTCGGGCAGGAACGAAGCCAAAATGACGCTCGCGGTGGCGGTCTATAACCACTATAAGCGCATTTTCTTCAGCGGTGAAGACGGCGGCGTGGAGATTGCAAAGAGCAACGTGCTGCTGCTTGGTCCCACCGGCGTCGGCAAGACCTATCTTGCGCAGACGCTTGCAAAGCTTTTGGACGTTCCGTTCGCCATTGCGGACGCAACGACTCTGACGGAAGCCGGCTATGTCGGCGAAGACGTCGAAAACATCCTGCTGCGTCTCATTCAGGCAGCAGATTACGACATTGAGCGTGCCGAGCACGGCATCATCTATGTCGATGAGATCGATAAGATCTCCAGAAAGTCCGAAAACCCGTCCATTACGCGCGACGTCAGTGGCGAGGGTGTGCAGCAGGCGCTGCTCAAAATTTTGGAGGGCACCATTGCCGGCGTCCCGCCGAAGGGCGGCAGAAAGCACCCGCAGCAGGAGGTCATCAACATCGATACCTCGAACATCCTCTTCATCTGCGGCGGTGCGTTCGACGGCCTTAAAAGCGTCATTCAGCGCCGCACCGAAGCGCAGACGCTGGGCTTTAACTCGGTCATCAAGAGCAAAAATGAGCTTGATAACACGGAGTGGATGAAAGAAGTTACCCCGCACGACCTCGTCAAGTTCGGCCTCATCCCGGAGCTTGTCGGTCGTCTGCCGGTCATCACGGCGCTGAGCGACCTCGACAAAGCCGCACTTGTGCGCATCCTCACAGAGCCGAAAAACTGCCTTGTCAGCCAGTATAAGAAGCTCTTTGACCTTGATAAGGTCGATTTGGAGTTCACACCCGAAGCGCTTGACGCCATTGCGGAAAGACCATTGCCGCAGCGCGCCCGTGGCCTGCGTTCCATTATGGAAGATACGCTGAAGAACCTGATGTTTGAGGTCCCGAGCGATTATACGATCGAAAAGATCACCGTTACCAAGGATTCGGTAGAGAACGGCGCTGCGCCTGAAATCGTGCACAATCCCGACCGCGTCCCGGTAAAGATCAAAATGACACAACCCAAACGGCGCGCTCGCAAGGATTCGGCATCATAGTGATCATCATACAGGCTGTGCAGCGATCCCTGCTGCGCAGCCTTGTCTGATTTATAAGGATTTGATAATTTTATGAAAGAAACCATACTTGAGGAAGAGAGAGTTCTGCCGGTACTCGCCGTACGCGGACTCGTCGTGTTCCCCGGCATGATCGTGCAGTTTGATATCGGCAGAAAAAATTCCGTTCTGGCCGCCAAAGCGGCGCTGGATACGGATAGCCGCGAGCTGTTCATCGTCACGCAAACCGACCTTTCGGAAAGCGAGCCCATGGCGGAGACCTCTATAAAATCGGTGTCATCGCCCGCATCAAGCAGGTGGTACACACCGCAGATAACGGCATCAAGTTGCATGTGGAAGGCATCGAGCGCGCGGAGATTATGTCCGTTGTGCAAAATGAGCCGTACCTCACGGGCAGCGTGTGCGTGTGCAAGCCGATCGCCGCACGCCACACCGCAAGAACGGAAGCGCTTAGCCGCATTGCACAGGAGAGATTTGAAGAGTACATCCGCTGGTTCCGTCAGGTGCCGCCGGATATTCTGCTCGGCGTTATGCAGCAGAAGGACTGCGGTGATTTGGCCGACTTTATCGCAGCGAACATCTCGCTCGATTTCGAGCAGAAGCAGTGCATCCTCGACGAGCTCCACCCGGAAAAGCGTATTGCAAAACTCAATGATATTTTGAGCGATGAAATCAAAGTCTTATCGCTCGAACGTGAGATTTCGCAAAAGGCGCAGGAGCAAATGGATGAAAATCAGCGCGTTTACATGCTGCGCGAGCAGATGCGCGCCATTGCAAGCGAGCTTGGCGAAGAGGATAACCCGCAGGAGGAATCCGACGATTCCGCCAGAGAATAGAAAAAATTAAACCTGCCGCAGGTCGCGCGCGAAAAGCTCTTAAAAGAGTGCGATCGCCTCGCCAAAATGCCATACGGCTCGCATGAAGGCTCCGTCATGCGCATGTACCTCGAAACGTGCCTTGAGCTGCCGTGGAACACGAGCTCCAAGGAGCGCTTGGACCTCGACCGCGCGGAGAAAATTCTCAACCGCGACCATTACGGCATGGAAAAGGTTAAAGCAAGATTTTTGGAGACGCTCGCCGTGCGCAAGCTCTCTGACCAGGCGACGGGGCAGATCATTTGCCTTGTCGGCCCGCCGGGCGTTGGCAAAACGTCCATTGCGCGCTCTATCGCCGAGGCGACCGGCCGCAAGTACGTGCGTGTTTCCCTCGGCGGCGTGCGCGACGAGGCGGACATCATGGGCCACCGCCGCACCTACGTCGGCTCCATGCCGGGCCGCATCATGGCGGCTGTGAAGCAGGCGGGCACGAATAACCCCCTCATCCTGCTCGATGAGATCGATAAGCTCGGTCAGAGCTTTAAGGGCGATCCGTCCGCGTCGCTGCTTGAGGTGCTCGATCCCGAACAGAACAGCGCGTTTCAGGACCATTACATCGACCTGCCGTTCGACCTCAGCCACGTGCTGTTTGTCACCACGGCAAACGACGCTTCCGCCATTCCGGGCCCGCTGTATGACCGCATGGACGTCATTACGCTCGGCAGCTACACGGCGGAGGAAAAGTTCCACATCGCCTCGAAATACTTGGTGCCCAAGCAGCTGAAAAAGCACGGCATCAAGGCGGCGCAGCTGCGCTTCACACCGAAGGCACTGCACGCAATCATCGAAGACTACACCCGCGAAGCCGGCGTGCGCACATTGGAGCGCACCATCGGCACCATTTGCCGCAAAGTCGCGCGCCGCATCGTCACGGAGGAAGATTTCAAGTCTTATTCCGTGAAGCCCGCCGACCTTGAAGACCTGCTCGGCCCGGCAAAGTTTGCGAAGGATAAAGAAGAGCGCCGCGACGAGATCGGCCTTGTGAACGGTCTTGCGTGGACAAGCGTCGGCGGCGAGCTGCTGCCCATCGAAGTTGCCGTGATGAACGGCACGGGCAAAATTTCAGCTCACCGGCTCGCTCGGCGATGTGATGAAGGAATCCGCCACAACGGCAATCACCTGCATTCGCACCCGCGCGGAAACGCTCGGCATCAGCCCGGATTTCTACGCAGGAAAAGGACTATCCACATGCCGACGCGCCGGAGGCGCCGTACGAGGACGGTCCGTCTGCCGGTATCGCCATGGCAACCGCCGTCACGTCCGCGCTGTGCGAAGAGCCCATCGCGCACGACATCGCCATGACGGGTGAGATTACGCTGCAGGGGCGCGTGCTGCCCATCGGCGGCCTGCGCGAAAAATCCATGGCGGCGTATAAAAACGGCATGAAGACCGTCATCATCCCGCACGGGAACATCGCGGATCTCGCCGAAGTCGATCAGGTCGTCAAAGATAACGTGCGGTTTGTGCCGGTGCGCCGTATCGATGAGGTGCTGCCCATCGCCATGCCCGGGCTTTTAAACAGAGAAACCAAGCCGAATACGCCTTGCCCGGAGCCCGCGCACGGCGTACAGACACTCAGACAGTAAGGGGAACACCGTGAAATTTTCAGTCAGTAGAATTTGAAGCTGCCGCCGGCCGCGCGGATCAGCTCAAAAAGTCGGACTTGCCGGAGATCGTTTTTTCCGGTAAATCCAATGTGGGCAAATCCTCGCTCATCAATAAGCTCGTCAACCGCAAGGCGCTTGCACGCGTCAGTGCCACGCCCGGAAAAACGGCGACCATCAACTTTTTCCGTCTGCCGGAGTGCCGCTTTGTAGACCTGCCGGGCTACGGCTACGCTAAGGTTTCACAAAGCGAAAAGCAGCGTTGGGCAAAGCTGATGCAGGGATATTTTGATGCAGAGCGCAACGTGGCGCTCGTCATCCAAATTCTCGATATGCGCCATGAGCCGACTGCGGACGATTTCGATATGATTAACTTCCTTACGAGCGTGACCTGCCGTTCCTCGTCGTCTGTACGAAAAGCGATAAGCTGAACAAAACGCAGTTCAACACGCAGAACGCGTATTTTGAGGACCTGTTCCGTGAGCATGAAATCCCGTTCATCCCGTATTCCTCCCAGACCGGCTTCGGTTTGGAGACGCTGAAACAGCACATCGAAGCTGCCGTTTTGGGTAACTGAGCAGCTGCGAAGTATAGATCCACCACTTTTTGAAGGGAATGAAAAATATGTTTGTATCCGATTGTTACAATGTCAATGAAAAAGGCCACCTGACGATCAGCGGCTGCGACACCGTGGAGCTTGCCGAAAAGTACGGTACCGCGCTGTATGTGATGAGCGAAGATGAGATCCGCAGCGTTTGCCGCCGCTATAAGTCTTCGTTTGAGCGCCACTATAACGGAAAAGGCACCGCGCTGTATGCCAGTAAGGCGTTCTGCTGCAAAGAGGTTTGCCGTATCGTGACCGAAGAAGGCTTAGACCTCGACGTCGTCTCCGGCGGCGAGCTGTATACCGCCCTTGCAGCGGGTGTGGATGCAAACACATTCATTTCCATGGCAACAATAAACAATGCAGGAACTCCGCTATGCGCTTGAAAGCGGCGTAGGCGACATTGTCGTTGATAACTTAAACGAGCTGCACCGCATTGAAAAGCTCTCTGCGGAAAAAGGCGTCGTTACGTCCATTTCCATGCGCATCAAGCCCGGCATTGACGCCCACACGCATGAGTTTATCCGCACGGGTCAGATCGATTCCAAGTTCGGCTTTGCGCTTGAAAACGGCGAGGCGTTTGAAGCCGTAAAGGAAGCCGTCGCGTGCGAAAATGTAGAGCTCATCGGTCTGCACTGCCACATCGGCTCGCAGATTTTCGACAAAGCCCCGTTCGTGCTGGCGGCGCAGGTCATGCTGAAGTTCTATAACAAGATCCATACAGAGCTCGGCAAAACGCTGACACACCTCAACCTCGGCGGCGGCTTCGGCGTAAAGTACAAGGAAGCCGATGCAGCCGTGCCGTATGAAGATTACATGAGCGACGTTTCCGAAGCCGTGCATGCTGCCTGCAAGGAGTACGGTATTCAGGTGCCGTATATTTACATTGAGCCGGGACGCTCCATCGTGTGCGAGGCCGGCCTCACGCTGTACACCGTCGGCGATATCAAGACCATCCCGAATGTGCGTACATATGTGGCTATTGACGGCGGCATGTATGAAAACCCGCGTTACGCGCTCTATCAGTCGGATTACACTTGCCTCATCGCAAATAAGGCGAACGAGCCCGCAGACTTTACGGCGACCATTGCCGGCAAGTGCTGCGAAAGCGGCGACCTCATTCAGGAGAACACGCTCATTCAAAAGCCCGAGGTCGGCGATGTTCTGGCGGTGCTCTCCACCGGCGCGTACAACTACTCCATGGCATCGAATTACAACCGCAACACGCGTCCTCCGGTCGTCATGGTTCGCGGCGGAGAATCCCGTGTCATCATCAAAGGGGAGACCTATGAAGACCTCGTGCGCAACGATGTGTGATTTCACGCACTGCTGTGCAAAAATTTCTTGATTTCGGTGTTTACTTTTGTGCTTTTGTATGTTAAAATAAAAAAGTAAAGAACCTCGTTGACGAAAAGACGGCGCATTTGGTGCTTTATGGCATAAATGCGCCGTTTTCGGATGCAAATTCATAAAGAAAGGAACACAGAAACAATGAACACCAAACTGCATGATGAAAACGTTGATTTCCTTTTTGATGCTATTCTCACGCTGAAAAACCGCGAGGAATGCTATAAATTTTTTGAAGATCTCTGCACCGTGCCGGAGCTGAAAGCCATGTCGCAGCGCATTGCGGTTGCCAAAATGCTCAGCGAGCGCCACGTGTACAGCGACATCGTCGATAAGACCGGCGCTTCCACTGCGACCATCAGCCGTGTCAATCGCTCTTTGAATTACGGCAGCGACGGCTACACACTGATTTTTGAGCGCCTGTTGACCGGCGGCGGAAAAGAGGACTAATGGCCGGCTACGACGTTTTTGCGCGCTATTACGATGCGTTGACCGCGAACGTGGATTATAAGGGCCGCGCGGCGTATTTAAAGAAGCTACTCGAGCATCTCCACCATGAACCGGGCATCGTCTTAGACCTTGCCTGCGGTACCGGCAGCCTTACGCTGGAGCTTTATAAGCTTGGCATGGATGTGTACGGCGTGGACGGCTCCATCGCCATGCTGTCCGAAGCGAAGGACAAGGCTTACGACATGGAAGCTGACGTGATGTTCCTTTGTCAGAAAATGCAGACGCTCGACCTATTCGGCACGGTCAACACGGTGTTCTGTTCGCTGGACAGCATCAACCACCTCTCCGGCGAAGCGCAGGTGCAGGCGGCATTTGACCGCGTGGCGTTTTTCATGGATAACGACAGCTGGTTCATTTTCGACGTAAACACGCTCTATAAGCACGAAAAGGTGCTTGGGCAACAACACCTATATTTACGACCTTGCGGATATTTACTGCGCATGGCAGAACCGCTATAATCCGCAGGATCACAGTGTGGCGATCTCTCTCGATTTCTTTGAGAAAGAGGGTAAGGTCTATACGCGCAGCAGCGAGCATTTCTTTGAGCACGCATACAGCGTGGAGAAGCTGACGGAAATGCTGAAAAAGTCCGGCTTTGATAGGGTGGAGGTCTTCGGTGACCTCTCTTTCGACGCGCCGAAGCCGGAGGAGCAGCGCATTATTTTCGCCGCACACATCACAAACTCACAAAACGGCGTTTTTAAGGACGATATTGCTCCGTAAAACGCTCCGAAAGGAAGAATTTCATTGGATAGGATTATTCGCTGCATCACATCGGACGGCGCACTTATGGCCTCCGCAATCGATTCAAGCGATACGGTATATACCGCGCAGAGGCTGCACGGCCTCAGCGCCACGGCTTCCGCTGCGCTTGGAAGACTGCTTACCGCGGCGTCCATCATGGGCGCTATGCAAAAGCAAGAGCATGCTACGCTCACGTTGCGCATAAACGGCGGCGGTCCCATCGGCACCGTCACGGCAATCTCCGACAGCCACGGCAATGTGCGCGGCTGTGTGGACAATCCGAACGTAGACGTGCCCCTGAAGCCGAACGGCAAGCTGGACGTCAGCGCCGCAGTCGGTACAGACGGCCGCCTTGGTGTCATCCGCAGCTACGGTACGGGAGAGCCGTATATGGGCCAAGTGGAGCTCGTCAGCGGCGAGATCGCCGAGGACATCACGAATTATTACGCCGTGAGCGAGCAGATCCCCACGGTGTGCGCACTCGGCGTGCTTGTAGACCCGAACACGAACGGCGTGCTGCTTGCAGGCGGTCTGCTCATTCAAGTGCTGCCCGGCGCGCTGCCGCAGGACATTGAAAAGCTGGAAGCGAATATCGCAACGCTGGAGCCTGTCACCACCATGCTTGCAAAGGGCATGACCGTGGAGCAGATGGTCGACACGGCGCTCACGGGCTTTGAAGTCGAAAAGCTGGAGGAAATCCCCGTGCACTACGCCTGCACATGCAGCCGTGAGAAGTATTATAATGCCCTTGCGACCTTGGAGCCGGATGAAATCGATACGCTGCCGGCTGTGGACGGCAAGGTGGAAGCGGTGTGTCCGTACTGCTGCCGCAAGTATTACTTCACAAAAGAGGAGCTGCACGAGCTTGCCGAAAGCGTGCGCGAAAAGCGTAAAAATGCCTCAAAATAACCTTTTTTGAAAAAGTTTTGGAAAAGGTATTGACATTTTTAATAAGCATGTGGTAATATATACAACGTCGCTGGAAGGCATAAGACTTCAAAAGAGCCGCAAGTTCTGTTGAAAGATTTCTGAAAAGCGATGCTGTTTGGGGGTATAGCTCAGCTGGTTAGAGCACCTGCCTTACAAGCAGGGGGTCATAGGTTCGAGTCCTATTGTCCCCACCAAATGTGGCCCGGTAGTTCAGCTGGTTAGAACGCTAGCCTGTCACGCTAGAGGTCGACGGTTCGAGCCCGTTCCGGGTCGCCACATTTGCCTCTGTAGCTCAGTTGGTAGAGCAGGGGACTGAAAATCCCCGTGTCATTGGTTCGATTCCGATCGGAGGCACCATATGCGGACGTAGCTCATCTGGTAGAGCGCCACCTTGCCAAGGTGGAGGTAGCGAGTTCGAGCCTCGTCGTCCGCTCCAAAAAGAAAAAGGCGCTGCGAGCGCCTTTTTCAAAATCTGGTGACATAGCCAAGTGGTAAGGCATGGGTCTGCAAAACCCTGATTCCCCGGTTCAAATCCGGGTGTCACCTCCATAAGTTTTCCGAAAGTATGTGCACAGTGGTTTTCTGCTGAGCACATACTTTTTTTTCATACCGATAAATCATTGCCTGCAGCGCAAAGGCTTTTTATGTATGGACAGCAGGCGGAAACAGGGCCGCAGTAGGTGGCTGCTGGTCATGGTGCTTTCGTTCGCGGCCATGGCGGTAACCATTGTAAAAATAAGAAAAAAGTATAACAAAGCGCACAAAATGCCGAAGGCGATGCAGCGGGTAACTCCTGCTGCATCGCCTTTTTTGTCTGTCCGGCATGTGCCGCGGCAGGACAGTAAAACGGCCGTGTCGCCGATATCGCTTGGAATCCTGCTTCGATGCGCCCGAATGGACGCGGAACCGAAAATGAATTCCCGGACTTTACAGAACCTTTACATGGATTTGATGCAGAGCGGCTTGCGGAGAAAATACGGGATCGGCTATATTGTATTATAGGTTTTTTTGTCCTATTGTGTATTTTGAGGGAAAATTGCGCAAAGACCCCCGAAAATCCGGCAGCGGGTTCGTATCCTTCTGCTGAAGGGGGATGGAGGGATTACATTGGTACGCACAGAGCACGATATTGCGGCCCAGGTACAGGCGGCAAAGACAGACCCGGAGGCAGCGGACGGATTCATTCAGCAATATATGGGCTTTATTCGGTCTGAAACCGTGAAGTTTATTCATACCGCCCCGGAAAACGGCCATGAGGATGAACTGAGCATCGCCCTGCTGGCCTTTTATGAGGCGATATTGGCCTATGAAAAGAACCGCGGGGCCTTCCTGCCGTATGCTGCCCGAGCCATTCGGAATCGTCTCATCGACCATTACCGGGTGGAGAAACGCCGGGGGAATGTGATTTCGCTCCATATGCCTTTGGACACGGAGGACGACGGCGCAGAGCTGCTGGACACGATCCCGGACACAGTCGATCACGCCGAGGAATACGAAGTTCGCGCAGCCAGTCAGCAGGAGATTCAGGAGTTCTCGGAAAAGCTTTCCGGGTTTGGCCTGACGTTTTCAGATGTGGCGGATAACTGTCCCCGGCAGGAGCGGACCTTTGCCGCATGCCGCCGCGTGCTGGACTTTGCCCGCTCCCGGCCGGAGCTGCTGAAACGGCTGGTTATGGAAGCGCCGGACGCCATACGATGGCTGAATGAGCTGGGCGTCATGTTTGACAAGGACGAAACGGGAAGAATGATTACCACCCACGGCGGCGGCACATCCAGAAAACGGATGCATGCCTGCAGGGATTATTCCGGCGCGGAGATTATGCGGACGCTGCGGGACGAAGTGGTAAACAGAGGGATTCCGGTGGCGGAATTTACATCGGCGGTGGAACTGATAAAGGATGACAAGGGCCAGGCGGCCGGCGCGGTTCTTCTGAATATGGAGACGGGAGAATATCTGACTGCCAGGGCAAAAACCGTTATCATTGCCACCGGCGGCGCGGGAAGGCTGCACTATCAGGGCTTTCCCACCTCCAATCATTACGGAGCCACAGCCGACGGCCTGATACTGGGATACCGGGCAGGCGTTCCCCTGCTGTACCAGGATACCATTCAGTATCATCCCACCGGAGCCGCCTATCCGGCTCAGATTTTCGGAGCGCTGGTAACGGAAAAAGTACGGTCCCTGGGGGCCATGCTGGTAAACGTGGAGGGGGAAGCGTTTATACATCCCCTGGAGACAAGAGATGTGGCCGCGGCAGGCATCATCCGGGAGTGCCGTTCCAGAAACAAGGGCGTGCCGGTTCCGGAAGGATACGGGGTATGGCTGGATACGCCCATGATTGAGCTTATTCACGGAGAGGGAACCATTGAAAAGAGAATTCCTGCCATGCTCCGCATGTTTTTAAACTACGGCATTGATATGAGAAAAATGCCGATTCTGGTATACCCCACCCTCCACTATCAGAACGGAGGACTGGAAATTAACGGCGAGGGATACACCAAAACCATCGGCAATCTGCTGGTTGCCATCTATCAGAAATATCGGACATCCCACTCCAAAAAGGAGGACTCCCATGGAAGATAAAAACCGCAGGCTCGAAGAGCTTCTGCAAACGCCCTGCTATTCCATTGATTTTTCTGCCGCAGCCGATACCGCCGGCTGCCCTTTCGCAGTTTCGCACCATACAGCACCACCTGCTCAACAGTGAAAAACGGCAGGAAATCAAAAATCGAATCGTCAATATCCTCCTCAAGCTGCTCTGTTTTTTTTCCTGCCTGCGTCCTGTGGGACGGCTGGAAGGAACAGCCCAACCCACAGTTGATTGAACAGGCGGTCGACACCGTCATGGAAAACCACTCCGGCTCACTGTACCTGCTGTTTTGGCAGGAGGAATCGCTGCTGGTCTTTGAATGGGATGCCCTCAGCCTTTCCCTCTACCATCCGTCGCAGCAGCTGCTCAACTTGGCGCAGACGATTGCCCGCTCCGAAGGCTTTTTTCCTGTACCAATTCTGACGATTCAATCGTTCTATCTGCCAACAGCAAAAAGCCGATGTGACAAATTGTCACATCGGCTTTTATTTTGCATTGCATCTGCCTTACAGAACAACGATGGCATTTTTCCTGCTTTTTGACCACTCTGCCTACGATGGCATTGCAGATGGTCACCCCTTTGAGCCTTTTCCACCAGCTCATACGCCTTTTCCTCCGGCAGCGAAATCAGCAGACCGCCCGAGGTGATGGGGTCCACCAGCAAATCCTGGATGTGCTGCGGCACGCTGTCGGCAAATTGAACGTCGTCCTTTACAAATGCCAGGTTGTTGTATGCACCCGATGGGATGATACCCATTTTGGCAAAGTCGATTGCCGCCTCGATGATTGGAATGTCCTTGCTGAACAGCTCGATGGTCACATCGCTTCCCTTTGCCATCTCGCTGGCGTGTCCCACCAAGCCAAAGCCGGTGACGTCGGTGCAGGCGTTTGCGCCCACTTCCATCATCACATCCTTGCCGTACTTGTTGAGGGTCGCCATCGCTTCCACCATCTGGTCATAGGTCTGCTGATCCAGCAGCTGCGCTTTGTTCGCGGTGGTCAGCACGCCGATGCCCAAAGGTTTGGTCAGCACCAGCAGGTCGCCTTCCTTGCAGTTGCTGTTTTCCATTACATGGTCGGGATGGATGAAGCCGGTGACGCACAGTCCATACTTCGGTTCAGAATCCTCGATGGTGTGTCCGCCGGCAATGATGGCTCCGGCTTCCTTGACCTTGTCTGCGCCGCCCTGCATGATTTTTGCCATAATGTCCATCGGCAGGCAGGTCGGGAAACAGATCAGATTCATCGACAGCGTCGGGTCTCCGCCCATCGCGTAAATATCGCTGAGGGAATTGGCTGCCGCAATCTGACCAAAGGTATATGGGTCGTCCACGATCGGAGGGAAAAAGTCCACGGTCTGCACGACCGCCAGGTCATCTCGAACCTTATAGACCAAGGCGTCGTCGCTGGTGTCAAAACCTACGATCAATTTTTGCGTCGGTAAATTTCGGTAACTGGTGCAGAACCTGCGCCAGGGCCTGTGGGCCTATTTTAGCTCCTCAGCCTGCCCCTTTTGTCATCTCGGTAAGGCGTCTTGTTTCTGCCATACTTTTTTCCTCCTTTAGTCGTTCGCGGGTAATTCCTACTAATTCAGTATACCCTCCTGTGTATCGTTTGTCAAATGGATTTTCTTTCAATCTTATCGCTGTCTTATAGATAATTTGTATATATTCCTACTTTGTTTATATCCAAAAACAATAATATGCCCTGTCGATTCAGTTCCATTTCCTATCGAAATATGTTATAATGAAGGTGTTCTCATTTGTTTTTTCAATTACTACCATAGAAGAAACGAGGTCTCATTTTATGGATTTCAAACAGCTGGAAGCTTTTGTCTATGTCGTCAAGCTCAAAAGCTTCTCCAAGGCTGCAC
>ENA-OQCL01000887-OQCL01000887.1-human-gut-metagenome-genome-assembly--contig:-NODE-887-length-12461-cov-18.141479_pt1 | contig 12461 bp, 8 predicted proteins | sample MGYA00242502_ERZ504586 | MGnify/ENA primary metagenome ERZ504586 (study PRJEB26092, sample SAMD00036316) | human gut metagenome | host: Homo sapiens | study: EMG produced TPA metagenomics assembly of... | reverse complement strand
CATGGAATGCTCATCGATGGGACGGGTCTGGCTCATACCAGTGATCCTCCTTTATGGATCTGTGCCGCCCCGTGTCGTTCCGGGCGGCGTCGTACAGATTTGCCCAGCCTGCGTAAACCGCGCAGCCAGACATGGCGTTCTATCTTATCGCACTCGCGTCGATGTGCCGCGAAAAAGTGGCTCCTGCCCAAAGACTTGACGGAGACGAAACAATTGACGCGCCGCGACACCCGCCCGCGCTCGTCACGTGCGACAATATGCCCCAATAAAACAGCACTCGGAAAGGCCCGCCATGACTGCACGCCTCATCGTTATGGATATCGACTCCACGCTCATCAACCAGGAGGTCATCGACCTGTTGGGCGAAGAGGCCGGCGTGGGCGAGCAGGTGGCACAGATCACCGAACGCGCCATGCGCGGCGAGCTTGACTTTAAGCAGGCGCTCGAGGAGCGCGTGGGGCTGCTCGCCGGCCTGGACGAGAGCGTGTTCGAGCGCACCTTTGAGCGCGTGACATTTACCCCCGGCGCGTTGGAGCTTGTGCGCTCGGCACACAGCAAGGGCTGGAAGGTCGGCGTGGTGAGCGGCGGTTTCCACGAGGTCGCTGACAAGATCGTGGCTGCCGCGGGTATCGACTTCTGCCTGGCCAATCGTCTGGAGGTCGTGGACGGCAAGCTCACCGGTAAGTTGGCTGCCGACATTGTGACCAAGGAGTCCAAGCTCATCCAGCTGCTGGACTGGGCAGTTGAGTGCGGCGTCGACATGGCCCATACGGTCGCGATCGGCGACGGCGCCAACGACATCCCCATGATCCAGGCCGCAGGCACGGGCATCGCGTTTTGCGCCAAGCCCAAGACGCGCGAGGCCGCCCCGTTTACCATCGACGAGCGCAACCTGATGCTCGCTATGGACATCATCCTGCGCGATTAGCCGATCCGTCTAACAATTGAATCAGTCTGTCCTATAGTTTCCGAACAATTTTGTCTTAGTGTTCGGAAACATACCCTTTGAGTGCTAGACTTTGCGCCGTCGAAGGGAACATATATGGATAAGCGAGATCTTGAGCAATTGCTGAGCGATGTTGCCGGCGGAGCAGTCACCCCTGCCGACGCCCTCACGCGCATCCAGACGGCTCCGACCGCCGATTTGGGCTTTGCGCAGCTCGATCTTTCGCGCGGGGTGCGCCAGGGAGCCGGCGAGGTTGTCTACGGGGCCGGTAAAATCGCCGATCAGATTGCCGCCATTATCGAAGCACTGCGCGATGCCGGCCAGGAGCGCATCCTGGTCACGCGCCTGGATGCCGAAAAAGCCGCGCGCACCGCTGAGCTTCTCGGCAACGGCATCGACCTGGGATATGTCCCGGACGCACAGCTCGCCCTCGTGGGCGGCAAGCCCTCCCCTACCGGCAACGGACGCATCGTCGTCGCCTGCGCCGGCACGAGCGACCTGCCCGTCGCCGAGGAAGCCGCGTTGACGGCCGAGTTCTATGGCAACGAGGTCGACCGCCTCTACGACGTAGGTGTCGCCGGCCTGCACCGCCTACTCGCGCATGCCGAGGAGCTTGCTCAGGCGCAGGTGGTCATCGCCATCGCCGGCATGGAGGGCGCACTGGCGAGCGTTGTCGGCGGCCTGGTAAGCTGTCCGGTCATAGCCGTTCCCACCAGCGTGGGTTACGGCGCGAGCTTTGGTGGCGTAGCCGCGCTGCTCGCCATGCTCAACTCCTGCGCCAGCGGCGTTTCGGTCGTCAATATCGACAACGGCTTTGGTGCCGCCTACCAGGCAAGTCTTATCAATCATCTGAGCGCCGGCACGCCCTGCGCCCGTTAAGGAGCATTCCATGTCCAATCATCAGCACACGCTTATCATCGACGGCACCTCGGGCATCAGCGGCGATATGACCGTCGCGGCCCTGCTCGACCTAGGCGCCAGCGAGGAGCACCTGCGCGAGCAGCTCGCCACGCTGCCGGTCGACGGCTTTACGATCGCCGTCACACGCGTAAGCAAGCATGGCATCGACGCCTGCGATTTCGACGTCCAGCTTGCAGAGGAGCTCGAGAACCACGATCACGATATGGCCTGGCTCTACGGCAACGAAGCAGCTGCCGAGCACACGCACGAGCATGAGCACCACCATCATGATCATGGCGAGCACGAACACGAGCACTGCCACGAGCATGACCACGACCACGAGCATGACCACGACCACGACCACGACCACGAGGGTCACCATCACGCCCACCACCATCACCACCGTTCTTTGGCTGACGTCACCGCCATCATCGATGGCTCGCAGTTAAGCGATGGCGCCAAGCGTCGCGCCCTCGCCATTTTTTCCGTACTCGCCGCTGCCGAGGCCAAGGCTCACGGCAAAACGCCCGAGACCGTCATGTTCCACGAGGTGGGCGCCGTCGATTCCATCGTCGACGTCTGCTCTGTCGCCATCTGCCTCGATGACCTGGGTATTGAGGACATCGTGGTCGAGTCGCTCTCCGAGGGTCACGGTACCATCCGTTGTGCCCACGGTCTCATGCCCATTCCCGTCCCCGCTGTCGTCAACCTGTGCCAGGCGGGCAATATCGCCCTCACGCCCGCACCAGTCGCCGGCGAGCTTGTGACGCCCACGGGCGCCGCCATCGTCGCCGCACTGCGCACGTCCGAGCACCTGCCGGCCCGCTACCGCATCGAGGCCGTCGGCTACGGCGCCGGCAAGCGCCCCTACGAGGGTTGCTCCGGCACGCTCCGCTGCCTGCTCGTTGACGCGGACGCATAGCCATGGATGCCCGCAAGGCAAAAAGCCGCGCTGCCATCGTTGCGGCGTTCTCCGAGCTGCTGCGCGAAGAGGACTACGGCAAGATCACCGTCGGCGACATTATCGCTCGCGCCCATGTGGGTCGGGCCACGTTCTACGGCCTCTTCAAAAGCAAAGATGATCTGCTCGCTGAGCTCGTGAGCGACATCTGCACCCACGCCCTCGACGATGACGGTACGCCCCTCGATGACCCACTCGTTCAGGTCGAGCATATCCTCAACAACCTCTGGGAGCGCCGTCAGGGTGTACGGGCACTGGTAGCCGGCGCCGGCTCACGCGTCTTCGCCGACTGCTTACGCAAAACCATCATGTCACGAGCAGCCGAAACCGTCCCTACCGACCCAAACGGCCCCGCCGCCACTATGGACCGAAGCTTCCTACTACACCACATAGCCTCAAGCTTCGTAGGAATGGTCCAATGGTGGGCCTGGCACAACTTCCAAGCCCCAAAAGAGGATGTAGCCAAAGACTACCTATCAGCCATAAAACCCCTCTTCAACTAAGTTAGAAGCTCATCCCAAAGCACCGCCCCACCCCAAGGCGCCACGCATCCCAAAGTGTCACTCGCGCCTCAACGCCGTCAACAGCAACAAGCCCCTCCCATCCAAATTCAGATTTATATGTTGGGTTGCTTGCTCGAGCGCAGCAAAGATCCCGCAGCCGGCCGCATGGGGTAACTTCCCAGCGCATTCCGCAGGACGAAAGAGCCCCCGCCGCACGAAGTGCGCAGCGGGGGCTCTTTCATGTCCGAGGACGCGCTGGGAAGTTACCCCATGCGGCCAGCGGACAACTATGTAGCCTCAGACTAGAACATGCCCAAGAAGCCATGCACAAACAGTGCGGCCAGAGCGGCGCCGACAAACGGAGCGATGCCAGGAACAAGCAGGCCGTACTTCCAGTTGTTGTCAGCCTTGTTCTTGATCGGCAGCACCTGATAGGCCATGCGAGGACCAAGGTCACGAGCCTGGTTCATGGCGAAGCCGGTGATGCCGCCCATGCCCATGCCAACGGCCCAAACGATCAGGCCGACGCAGATTGCGAGCATCAGAACGTTCTCGCCGGCGCGGCTAGCGGCAGCAAGGATGGCGCTGATGAACACGAAGGTGCAGATAGCCTCGCAGAAGAAGTTACGAGCATAGTTCGTGCCCTCGGTGGTGGGGTTGGTCGAGAAGATGTTGCGCTGGGCAATGGGGTCGACGACGCCCTCGGAAGCCTTGAACTCATCGGCATACATAAACCAAGCGATCACGGCACCCACAAAGCCGCCGAGCATATCGGCAAGCATGAAGGGGATGCAGTTGCCCCACGGCACCAGGCCGACGATGCACTGGGCAAGCACCATGGCGGGGTTCATGCACACAGCGCCACCAAAGACAAACAGGCAGACCGAGATGCCAAAGGACCAGGTGGTGATGGCAAACATATGGCCGGAGCCCTGATACTTGGTGCCCTTGAGTACAGTATCGCAGTGCACGCCCACGCCAAAGACGATCATGAGGGCCGTAGCGCCGAATTCGCAGAGGAGTTTGGTAAGCATAAAACCTTATCTTTCTTGTCGGTTATAAACGATTCGTTTGGGCCACGCACTAGTGCTGCGCGACGACAACGCCCAGGCCATCGGGAATAACGGCAACCTTGGCATCGGCACCCTTCATCTCAAAGGCGAGCTTGAGTGCCTCCTCGATAGTGTTGACCGGCGTCATGTGCATATCCTTGAGCATCTGGTGATCGCACAGGTCGGTGACCATGATCACGGGGTGATGCGCCAGGATGCGGGCAAAGATCTGGCTCGTCCACTGATCGGGCAGGGTCTCGTCCTTGGGACGATCGATGCAGGCGCGCTCAAACTCTGCCGGATCGTTGTCGGCAATGTTGTGATAGAAGCCCTCGCCGCCGTGACCGTCGGCACAACCGGCGACGTCGATGATCACACCGCCCTCGGGAAGCGTGGCCTCGGCAGCGCACATGCCCTTCACAGCCTGATAGATGTTCTGATCGAGGGGGTAGCCACCATTGGTGGTGATGGCAATCTCGCACTCGACGGGTTCAACGCCGGCAAGGCTCTTCACGAACTCGCAGCCAGCCTCGTGCGCCTTGTGGATGTCGCCGGCAAAGGAGCCGATGACCTCGTGCTTGCCGTTGAGCACCACGTTGAGCACAAAGGCAAGGTGAGCCATCTCGGCGGCGGCAAACATATCCTCGCTCACGTGGTTGTGGCACAGGTTGCCAGCACGCGAGTGGGAATCATTCACAAACTGACCGTTGTGGTTGTACATGATGGTCTTGTAGCTGGCGATGCCAGGCAGGACGGACTTGCGGCTGCCAGAGAAACCGGCAAAGAAGTGCGGCTCAATGAAGCCCTCGGCAAGCAGCAGATCGCAATCGGCGGCAATCTTGTTGATGATGCACTCGCCGCCAGAAGGCAGGGTACCGATCTTTTTCATCATGCTGTCATCAGTCGCGACATGCATAACGATTTCCTCGTTGGCAACGATCTCCTCGCCGTACTTGTTGACGAGCTCCTCGTGCGTCGACGGACGATGCATACCCGTAGCAACCAGAATGCGAACGCGCGCCTCAGGCGCAGCGGAGTGGATGTGATGCAGCAGAATAGGCATCGTCACACGCGAGGGAACGGGACGCGTATGGTCGGAGCTAATGATGACGATATCCTTCTTGCCAGCACAAAGCTCCTCGAGCGAAGGCGAGCCATAAGGGTTGGCAAGCGACTCCTCTACCAACTCTTCCTGAGATTTTGTAGTCTTAAACTCGTTTTGATGACCTTCCATCACACCCGCGAAGTTCTTATCCTCGAGCTCCAGATGCAACGTCTTGTGGTCAAACGGCAGTTCACATTCAAACAATGATGAGCGCCCTCTCCCTTTCAACTGACACACTAGATAAACCGTTGGAAGGATACGCCGCTCACCAAAAAACACCACCGTCCACCGACTCATTAACACAACGTTCATATTTGACCCACAACAAAACGGCCGCGATCCCAAACGGGACCGCGGCCGCTACAGTCGTGAGGTGAGAATCGCCAAATGCATCTCAATCCCGATCGATAAGACGCGAGGCGCGAAGCGCCAAACGCGCCGCCGGGACAGACCCCATCCAAAAAGCGCGAAGCGCACCTAATCCTCTTCAGCCCCAATCCCTGAAGACCGAGGATGAAGGGACCCGACGGGTTTCCCTCTGAATGCATTCCGCAGCACGAAGCCCCCTTATCCACAGCTCCGAAGGAGCAGGATAAGGGGGCTTCAAGTGCGAGGACGCATTCAGAGGGAAACCCTTCGGGTCCCGGTGAGAGCCACAGGGCTATTGATTACCCCGTGTTCTGCAGTCCTGCCGAGACGCCGGTCACTGTCGAAAGAATCAGGCTCATGTACTCGGCCTTCTTCTCCTCGGCCATCTCGTCCTGGTTCATACGCACCTCGCGAAGGGCGCGGACCTGGGCGATGGACAGGGCGTCGACGTAGGGGTTGCGCACGCGGACGGCGCAGCCGAGCACGCGGCGGCGCTGCAGCGGCCACTCGTCACCGACGATGGCAAGGACCCACTTACGCGTGAGCTGCATCTCGGTGAAGACCTTCTCGGACAGATCCTGACGATCGCCCAGATGCAGATACATCTTGGCGATACGCTGGTCAGTCTTGGCGATCGACATCTCGATGTTGCCGATAAAGGTGCGGAAGAACGGCCACTCCTGGTAGGCAGCCTTAAGCTGGTCCAGATCGCCAAACTGCTCGCAGGCGGTACCCAGGCCGTACCAAGCGGCCAGATTGATGCGCGCCTGGCTCCAGCTGAAGATCCACGGAATGGTACGCAGGTCGTCGAGCGACTTGGCACCCAAGCCGCGCTTGGCGGGACGCGAGCCGATCGGCAGCAGACCGACCTCGGTCAGCGGCGTCACGGTCGAGAACCACGGTGTAAAGTCCTCGGTGTTCAGCAGGTCCAGATAGCGCTCGTGGCTTGCGGCGTTGAGTTTGTCGGCCATATCCCAGAACTTCTGCGTGGTCTCGGTGTTGGTCTTCTCGACACTCGGGGCCGACTGCAAAAGCGTTGCGGCGGCAACGGACTCAACATGGCGCTGGGCCAGCGTGCGGTTGCCGTAACGGGCAAAGATGACCTCGCCCTGCTCGGTGAGCTTAAAGAAGCAGTTGACCGAACCCTTGGGCTGCGCCAGCACGGCCTTGTTGGCCGGGCCGCCGCCACGGCCCACGGCACCGCCGCGACCGTGCATGAGCACCAGGTCGATATCGTTCTTCTCGGCCCACTTGGCGATGCGCTCCTGCGCGGAGTGCAGCGCGAGCATGGCCGTGGTAGGACCGGCATCTTTGGAAGAGTCGGAGTAGCCCAGCATGACCTCCATGCGGCGGTTGGTCTGGGCAAGGCGCTTTTGCACCACGGGCAGCGTAAGCATCTGGTCGAGCACGTCGACGCAGCCCTCGAGGTCCTCAAGCTGCTCGAACAGCGGGATCACGTCGAGCTCGGGGACATCCTCTTCGTGTGCAAAAGACAGGTGGGCTAGCTCAAAGACGTCGGCCACATGCTGGGCGCTCTTGGTGAACGAGATGATGTAGCGGTGCGCCATCTTCTTGCCGTAGCGCTTTTGGATGGAACCGATGGCACGGAAGGTGTCGATGACCTCGCGCGTCATGGGCTGCAGGTCGCCGTGGATACCGTTCTCGTGGATATCCTTGAGGGCGCGGGCGTGCACCACGGAGTGCTGACGGAACTCCATCTCGACCATGTGGAAGCCGAAGGACTCGACCTGCCAGATGATGGTCTGGACCGGGCCGTAGGCAGCACGGACGGCACCGCAAGCGGCTAGCGAGCGCTGGACGACACGCAGGTCCTCCAGGAACTCATCGGCGCTGTGGTACATGGTGTCGGTGATGCGACGCACGGTGGCGTTCAGACGGTCGGCCATGACGAGCATGACGGCGCGATGCGGCTCATGCTCGGAAATCAGCTCGGCGCGAGCCGTGTACTGGGTGCTCATCTCGACCTGATGGTTCCACAGGTTGATGAGCTCGGCAGACGGCTTGCTGTAGGTGGCCTCGAGCGTGAGGTTGCGGCCAATGCGGCGGCACTTGTCCTCGAGCTTGAGCACCATATGGGTGAAGTACTTGGCGGCGACCTCGCGGCTCACCTTGGCGGTAACGTTGGGGTTGCCGTCACGGTCGGAACCGATCCAGCTGCCGGGGTGGAAGAACGCCGGGCACAGCGGCGGCACGGTGCCGGCCTTGTCGCCCAGCACCCAGTCGTCAAAACGACGGTAGATGACGGGGATAACGTCGAACAGCGTGTTATCGAAGATGTCGATGATGGTATCGGCTTCCTCGACCGGCGTGGGCTTCTTCAACGCGATGGGGCTCGTACGTACCAGGGCGTCGATCTCCTGCAGCATATGGCGCTCGTTCTCCACCAGGTCGGAGCCGCCCAGACGCGGACGCTCCTCCAGCAGGTTGGAGATACGGCGAATCTTGCCCTCGACGGCCTTGCGACGGGCCTCGGTGGGATGCGCGGTAAAGACGGGATGGAACTCAAGCTTGCCGAGCAGCTCGTTGGCGCCCTCGGCGCCCAGCTCATTTACCAACTGGTGATAGGCGACGGTGAGTTCGTTGGCGGGATCGACCTCGGTATCGGTCGATGCGCCGGCCTCGCGCTCGCGCAGCTGCGCCACGCGGTAGTTCTCCTCCGACAGGTTTGCCAGATGGAAGAAGCTCGTAAAGGCGCGAACGATGACTTGCTGCTTATCGAGCGGCAGGCTGTCGATCAGATCAACGACTTCGCGAAACGCCACGGCGGTGGGTTCATCGGCGGTGGGCACACCCTGCTCGTCGACGGCCTCGTCGGCAGCACGGCTGCCGGGGTTACCGGCATTGGCCACAATCTCGGCTGTCAAAATCTTGTCGAACAGGTCCGCGATCTCGGGATCATACTCGCTAAGCACACGGCGCTCCAGGCGCAAGAATAGCGCCAGATTGTCGCGCAGCTCCTCGGGGATCTCGATCTCGGCGAGACGCTCCTTGGACTCGGCATTCGAGCCGATTCGGTTAACGAGGCGGTTGACCACGGCAGCGACGCGCGCCGCGGCTTCGGGTACAGACTGGTTGCTTAGGTTCTCAGCCACGTTTCCTCCCATTCCTCCTTCTATGCACGTAACATGCGGTATTTATTATAGGCACTCGGCAAAAACTTTCGACGCTGATTGCGCTTTACCACACAAAAGTATTTTCTGCATTGCAAGGCTTTTTGCCCCAAATGGTCGTATTTCTCGGTGGGCGGCATATGCAAACGGGGGTATTCCGCATAAATGCGAAACACCCCCGTAACAATCGCTCTCCATGAGCAGGGGACGCTAGCAGGCCCGCAGCTCAATAATCATGCGCTACAGGCGCTCGCGAACCGCCTCGACCACGTTGGCCAGATCGGCGAGAACCTCGTCATGGCTCTGCATGTCGCGTACCTTGACCTTGCCGGCGGCAAGCTCGTCGCCGCCCAGGACTAGGATGAGCTTAGCGCCCACCTTGTCGGCCTGCTTAAACTGAGCCTTGAGCGAACGACCCTGGTAGTCGGCCTCGGTCACGATACCTGCAGCGCGAAGCTCCTGCGTAATGGCGAAGACGTTCTGGCGCAACTCCTTGCCGGCGTTGGCGACGTAGACACACGGGGCCTCATCGGCACCCAGGTCGCTGCCAAAGGCCTGCAGGGCCAGCAGGGCGCGCTCAAAACCGACGGCGAAGCCGACGCCCGCCGTGGGCTTGCCGCCCTCGAGCTCGACCAGGCCGTCATAGCGACCGCCGCCACCAATGGAGCCGACGCCGGCGCCGGGGGCCTCGACCTCAAAGACGGTACGGGTGTAGTAGTCCAGGCCGCGCACCAGGGTGGGGTCCTCGACATATTCGATGCCGGCGGCATCCAGATAGCGCTTGACCTGCTCGTAGTGCTCGCGGCACTCGTCGCACAGGTTGTCACCCATCAGCGGGGCGTCGGCCATGATCTCGCGGCAATGGTCGTTCTTGCAGTCGAAGGCGCGCAGCGGGTTGAGCTCGGCGCGCTCGCGGCACTCGTCGCACATCTCGTCGGCGTGATCGAGGATAAACTGCTTGACCTGCTCGCGGTATGCCGGACGGCACTGTGCATCGCCCATCGAGTTAATAAGCAGACGAAGCTTGGAAAGATCGAAGCCCAGGCGCTTGTAGAACTCCATGAGCATGATGATGCACTCGGCGTCGGCAGCCGGATCGGGAGCGCCGAGCCACTCGATGCCCACCTGGTGGAACTGACGCAGACGACCCTTCTGGGGACGCTCGCCACGGAACATGGCCTCGGCGTAATAGGCCTTAAACGGCGTGGAGCCCTGGGGCACCAGGTTGTTCTCCACGACGGCGCGCACCACACCGGCCGTACCCTCGGGGCGAAGCGCCAAGCGCTGCTTGGGCTTAAGCTTGGTATCGGTGCCCTCGGTAAAGACGCGCTCCAGGTTGGCGCCGCTAAACACGCGGAACATCTCCTTGCGCACGACGTCGGTCGACTGGCCGATACCGTGGACAAACACGTCCACCTGCTCGATCGCGGGCGTCTCGATGGGCTTAAAACCGAACGGCTCGAACACGCCGGCAGCAATCTGCTGCATCTTTTGCCAGGCGCGCATCTCGGCGCCGATAAGGTCGCGGGTTCCCTCCGCCTTCTGTGCCTGCATGGGCAAACACCTTTCTTTTGTATCGCGTCATAGGTAATGGACATTATACGGCACAAACACAAACAGCGGCGGCGCGTCTGACCGAACGAGGGTATGGGGACTCGTTCGGCCAGACACGCCGCCGCGGTAGCCACGGACGAAGCGGACAAGCGGCAATGCGCTTTGGCCTATCTACTCCCCCGCCACGCTCGCGCGCAGCTTGGCAGCGATGGGTTCGGACGCACAGACACGAGCATAACCACGGAGCACACCAGGCACACGATCCAGGTGCTCGCAAAGGAGCCCGTAGCGTCGAACAGCACACCCGAGACGATAGCGCCCACCGGTGCCACCGACCATCTCGAGCGAGGTAATGGTGCCCGTGACCTTACCCAGGTCGGCCATGCCAAAACTGCTTAGACGCAGCGATCGTGGGCGTAATGGTGCCCATGCACGTTCCGATACCAAAGCTAATGGCAGCCACGATGGGGCCGAGGTCGGTTGCGGGGAAGCACAGGGCGACGCAGGCGACGATGCACGCAACGGACCCCAACACATTGCCGAAACGCAGGCCAAATCGATCATAGATGGCGCCAAGGGAGATCTTGGCGATAACGACGGTAACCATGTAGGCCGAAAGCACGGTGCCTGCCCACATGGGGTCGTGGCCGCCCGTGACGATCTTGGTGCCGTTGACGGTGACGCTCGTCATATTCGTAACCTGGTTGGGCAGGATGGCGCCATTGACAAGGCCCATAAAGAGGAATGCCGCGACGAGCAGCCAGAATGCCGGGCTCTTCTTAATGCGCGACCAACCGACGCTGACCTCGGGGGCCGTATGCTCGTCCTTATCGCCCGCGGTGGAAACAGACGGATCGCCCGGGTTCTCGCCGAGCGGCTTCAGGCCAATCTCGGAAGGTTTGGTGCGGAAGGAATACGCCGTGATGGGCAGCGCCGCCACAATGCAGACGGCGGCAAGCACCAAGAAGGCGGAACGCCAACCCACGCTCACGATCAGCGAGCTTACGATCGGCGAGAGAATGGCACCGCCAAAGCCCGAGCCCGAAAGCGCAATGGAGATAGCAAGACCGCGCTTGGCCGTAAACCAGTTGGCAGTGACGAGGCTAATGAGCAGGCGGGTCGAGGCCACGGCGAAGCAGCCCGAGACGGCAAAGAGCACGTAGACCTGCCAAAGCTCGCCCACAAAGCTCATGCCGACAAGCACGGCAGAGGTGGCGATAACGGTGAGGGAGCCCAGGACGCGGCCGCTCACCTTATCGGCAACATGACCGATCACAAGCGAACCCACAACGCTCACCACGGTGGAGATGGCATTGGAGATGTTGTACTGCGCAAGGGAAATGCCCAGGTCGCTGACGATCAACGGCTGGAACAGGCTCATGCAGTTGACGAAAATCGTGTAGCACGTGGCCATGATCACGAAGCCAGAGGCCACCACGAGCCAGCCGGGGAAGAACTTACGCTGCTGGGACATACTGCTCCTTATTTAACAAACGAATAGCCGGCGCCGGGCGCGTAGTGCCCAAGATTGCCTTGAAAGACAAGGGCATAGGCCTTACGGCCATGCCCGCAGGCTTGAAAGGCAAGGTTGGGTGCTACCGGTGGTCGGCGATGTAGCCCAAAGCGACGGCGGTATAGGCCGCGGCACCGAGCGGCAGCTCGGCATCGTTAAAGCGCGCCTTGGGATGGTGCTGGGCAAAATGCTCATCCGTATCGGTTACAGCGGCGCCCACGGTAAAGTACGCACTCGGGATCTCGCTCGAGATAAGCGCAAAGTCCTCGCTCGCCATGGCGTGGAACAACGGCAGGAAGGCGGACTTGGGCAGCACCGCGCCCACGTAGCCAAGCGACGCCTGCGTCATATCGTCATCGAGTACGAGCGGGGGAACATCCGAGGAGCGTCTCAATAGTGCCGGCGTACGATAGGTCGTGGCAACGCC
>ENA-OQCL01000886-OQCL01000886.1-human-gut-metagenome-genome-assembly--contig:-NODE-886-length-12465-cov-3.163884_pt1 | contig 12465 bp, 7 predicted proteins | sample MGYA00242502_ERZ504586 | MGnify/ENA primary metagenome ERZ504586 (study PRJEB26092, sample SAMD00036316) | human gut metagenome | host: Homo sapiens | study: EMG produced TPA metagenomics assembly of... | reverse complement strand
GTGCCGGTTCCGGTGCCCCAGCCGCCGGTTGTGCCGCTGGTGTCACCCCAGCCGCCGGTTGTGCCGGTGCCAGTTCCTGTCCCCGTGCCGGTACCATCACCGGTTTGTCGTTCCTGTCGTACCATCGCTGGTTGTTGTGCCATTCTCCCAGGTGTTCGTCGAGGTGCTGCTGTCGTACTGATAGCTGCTGTAGCTGTTGCTGGAATAGGTGGTTGGCTCGGTGCCGGAGCGATAGAGTTCGGTGGAGCGGTATGCGTATGGGGTGGAGCGGGTCGCGAGGAGGCCGCTCTTGGTATCGACGGTGACGGCGGTGAGGCCGTCTGGTTCTTCGAAGTATTCAAAGTCGAGGCCGGAATGCAGGTAGCTCATGACGACGCCCCAGATGGAGGCGGCGTAGGTGGAGGTCCCGTACATGTAGGCTGGTGTGTCGTAGCCGATCCAGAGTGCGCCGGTGTACTGTGGGGTGTAGCCACAGAACCAGAAGTCTTTGTTGTCGTCGGTGGTACCGGTCTTGCCGGCTGTTGGACGACCGTCATAAATCTGCGCTGCTGTACCGATACCGTCGGTGACGACGCTCTGCAGACAGCTGGTGATCATATAGGCGGTGGTTTCTTCCATGGCGCGATGGCTTTCTGGCTCTTCCTGCCAGATGATATTGCCTTCTTCGTCGGTGATGCTGGTGATGGCGTGTGGCTTGGTGTAGATGCCTTCGTTGGCGAAGCATTCATACGCGCCGGCCATCTCGAGAACGGAGACGCCGTTGGTCAGACCGCCGAGGCCGCAGAAATGGTACTGGTCGGTGACGCCGTCGTCAGATTCTTCGACGAGGGTGGTGATGCCGCAGTTCTTGGCGAACTCGATGCCGGTTTCCGGCCCGATGTCGTTGACGACCTGTGCTGCTACGGTGTTGAGGGATTGCTCAAGGGCGTAGCGGATGGTGACGTTGCCGTGCTGCGAGAGGTCGGCATTTCTGATGGTGTGACCGTCGACGGTGTACGGCGAGTCGTTGTAAACGGTGCCGGTGCCCATGTCGGCGTCTTCAAACGCTGGGCCGTAAACGAAGACTGGCTTGAAGGACGAGCCTGGCTGGCGGGTGGCCTGCCAAGCGTTGTTGTAGCCGCCGACGGATTCCTGATGGCGGCCGCCGATCATGCCGGCGATGGTGGAGTCTTCGTTGTTGAGAACGACCATCCCGGCCTGGACATCGCTGGCTGGGAATGGGTAGTCGCTTTCAAAGTAGTCATACATGTAGCTCTGGAGATTTTGATCCAGGCCGGTGTGGATGACGTAGCCGCCGCTGTAGAGTTCTTCGCGGCTGACGTTGAGCACCTCCATGCCTTCTTCGATGACGTAATCGATGTAGCTCTGGTTGTAGGACTGGGTCTCATTGCCGCTTTCTACAACGATGGAGGCGGTGGTGATCGGTGTGTTGACGGCTTCATCGTACTGGGTCTGGTCGATGACGCCATTGTCGAGCATGGCGGAAAGAACGGTGTCACGGCGCACCTTGGCATTGTCTGGATCGGTGATCGGTGACCAGTAGGTTGGGTTCTGGATCATCCCTGCCAGGAGCGCGGCGTCGGCGACGGTGAGCTCGTCGGCGTGTTTGCCGAGCATATCCTGCGCGGCGGCTTCTACGCCGTAGCAGGCTTTGCCGCTGAGACCAATGCCGAGGTAGACGCGGTTGAGATAGGCGGTGAGGATGTCTTCCTTGCTGTACTCGTTTTCAATGCGGAAGGCCAGGACCATTTCCTGGATCTTACGCTTGTAGGTTTTTTCGTCACGGTTTTCCATGACGAGACCGGCCAGCTGCTGGGTGATGGTACTACCACCCTGGACGATGGTGCCGGCCTTGAGGTTGGCGACCATGGCCCCGCCGATACGGATCGGGTCGACGCCGTGGTGTTTGTAGAAGCGTCGGTCCTCGATGGAAATGACGGCATTGGTCATGTTGTCCGAAATTTCGCTGGTATCGACGTTGACGTAGTTGGTGTCGACCATCTGATCAACGAAGACGCCGTCTTTATCAACAATATAGCTCGTTACATCAAAATCCGTGACATCCGTGTCTTCCAACGACGGCATGCCACTGGTTGCTGCCAGAATGACTGTCCCGACAGTACTGATACCGACAACGACGAGGAGCAGCAATACCAATAAGATAAAATGGGATAATTTCAAGCTGGAAAGAACTTGCTTGATGCTCTCGCCCAAGGACTTTTTGTTTTTATTACTCATGCAACAGCCCTCCTTATCTTCCCTATTATAGCATAGAACCTCCACAATCCCTAGGAGAACTTCCGCATTGTTGGTAAAAATTCATTTTTTCTTCATTAAATATGCGCGATTTCCCGACAACCTGTCACTGTTTTACGATATAATAGAAATCAAATACGCACAAAAAATCCAATGGAGGTTCCTATGCTCCATTTTTTAGCAACACTTATTCGCAAGCATGCTGAAGCTGGTGATGCGCTGGTGCTGCTCGTCTGTGTGGCGGCGCTGACGATCTGCGGTGTCAGCGGCTACGCTGTGTATCACGAAGCGACGGCAAACCGGCCACTTGAACAGGCTGCGCTGGAGGTGCAGCAGAAGCCGGGCTACACGACGCTCGATCAGGTGCCGCAGATCTTCCTGAATGCGGTGGTGGCGACGGAGGACCACCGTTTTTACGACCACCACGGCTTCGATGTCATCGGCACTGGCCGCGCGCTGGTGCGCAACGCCCTCTCTGGCGAATTGCAGGAGGGCGGCAGCACGATCAGCCAGCAGCTGGCGCGCACGCTCTACTACGAGCAGACGCGCTCGCTCTCGCGCAAGATCGCGGAGCTGATCACGTCGGTGCAGCTTGAGCGCACGTTCTCGAAGGACCAGATCCTCGAGCTCTACATCAACAGCATCTACTACGGCGACGGCTATTACTGCATTGGCGACGCGAGCTGGGGCTATTTCGGCGTCGCGCCGGCGGGAATGACGAACGGCCAGGCGACGCTGTTGGCTGGTGTGCCGAATGCGCCGAGCGTTTATTCGCCAACGGTGAACTACGATCTTTCACGCCAGCGTCAGGAGCAGGTGCTGGCGCGCATGGTCGACGCGGGCTATCTCGACGAGGAAACGGCGACGGCGATCTACAACGAAGGCATATAAAGAGAAAAACAGGATCGTTCAATGAGCGATCCTGTTTTTTGTTCAGCTTTTCACGGTGGCGTCTGGGGTGAGTCCCATCATGCTGCGCAGGGCGTTGCCGACGCGCTTGTAGAGCAGATAGGTGAGCAGGGCGGTGGCACCGTGCTTAACGAGGTTGAATGGGAAAACGGCGAAGAGCATCAGGGTGACGGTGTCGTTGACCCATGGATTGACGGCATGCCCCATGTCGACGATGGTCTCGATCGGCAGGCCGTAGACGCTGGCGTACATTGGCAGCATGATGTAGGCATTGAGGAAGACGTAGACGACGCTGACGACGAGGGTGGACACGACGAGGGCGATCTTGGCGCCTTTTTTCGTGTGCATGCGGCGATAGATCAGCGAAGCAGTGAGGATGAAGACCATGCTGCCGATGAGGTTTGAGAGATCGCCGATGCCGAAGGTGGCGGAGCCCTGGAAGATGAGCTTGAGGACGATCTTCACGAAAACGACGGCACAGCCGGCGACTGGCCCGAGGAAAAATCCAGCGAAGAGCGCTGGCAGCTCGGCGATATCAAATTCATAAAATCCTGGCACGAACGGCAGCGGAAAGCGCAGCAGCATCAGCACGCAGCTGAGCGCCCCCAACACACCGACAAAAGGCGACGGTTTTGACATTGTTTTCTACGACTCATAACGATTCTCCTTTCCGTCGCCGGCGAAAAAAGTGTACCCCGGCGATCAAAATCCCAGGGACAGAAAATAATGTCAGATTTATCTTCTTCCATCCAGACTATACTGTCGGTACCGGAATCTCACCGGTTCATGCGCAGCGCGCTCGCGGACTTTACCGCCGGTGGGGAATTGCAAGTTTGCGTGCTCACCCCGCCCTGAAGATTTCAATAATATGTTGTTATATTTAGTGTACGCGATGGACGCGCGGCTGTCAATAGCGCGGTGCGTCTGCGGATTTAGGCGTTGGCTTCTTCTGTTTCGCGGGCGGCCATTTTTTCCTTGAAAGCACGGCCGGCAGCATCCTGATCCTTGAGGCACTGCAGGAATTTTTCCTGAGTGATGTCTTTGGAGCGGAACTTCCATTCTTCTGCGCCAACGGCTTTGTCAGAGATGATCTGGAAGTCTTCTGGGGTGACGTCGATGTCTTCGAAGCAGATTGGCAGGCCGAGGTCGTAGTTGAACTGCATGACGCGGTCGCGCATCTGGAACTGTTTGTCGTAGGTCAGGAGGCAGAGCACGCCGAGAGAAATAACTTCGCCGTGACGATGTTTTTCACCAGCAGGAAGCGCGTTGACGCCGTAGTAGACGCAATGTGCCAGGGAGGAATTGTAGTAGTATTCCGGCATGTTGGTGACCATGTTGGAAACGATCCCGGTGGAAACGATGATATCGAGAACGACCTGGCGCAAGGCTTCGCTGTCCTGGTTGTCCTCACAGCTTGCGAGGGCTTCCTTGCCGTAGGTGAGCAGCGGATCGGTGCAGACTTTGGACAGGGTAACGCCCATCATTGGGGTATGGCTGAGGTCTGCGCCGCGGCTGGAGAGATCGGCTTCACATTCTTTGGAGAGGGCGTCACCGATGCCGGCCCAGAGCATTTCAGCTGGAGATTCGGCGATGACCTGGGTGTTGATGAAGGTGTGTTCAGCGATTTTTGGATAATAATAATCGCGGAAGGTGCCGTCTGGGTTGTACATGACGCCGACGGCGGTGACGGAGGCGCAGTTGGAGCCGACGGTTGGGAAGAGGAAAAGTGGTTTGTCCAATTTATCGGCGACGTATTTTACGGTATCGCACGCGCGGCCGCCGCCAACACCGAAGAGGATATCTGCGCGCTGCACTGCTGGGTTGGCGATCAGGGCGTCGCCATTTTCGTAGGTGGAGTTGCCGCCGTACCAGATAAAATCTGTGATCTCGACATCGCTGTCCTTAATGCCTGCAAGCAGCGCATCCTTGGACTTGGCCATGGCGGTCTCCCCGCCGATGACGACGGCTTTGTTGCCATAGTAGCGTGCGAAATATGGGATCTTGTCATAGCAATCTGCCCCGATGGTGTACTGAGGCAGTGCCACACTGTAACTATTGCTCATTGTAAATAGACACTTCCTTGATGATTGTTATATCACACAGTCTCTGTGCGACGATTTATTATATTATACGCCTGTCTTTTTTGAGATGCAATCGTCTGCGGCGATAAATTTTCTTATATTGATGACAATTTATCGCGCAAAAAACAGGACCGCTTGTGAAAAACGGTCCTGCGATTCTTGTTCTGTTACAGCGTCTGTTGCAGTGGCATCTGCTGCGGTGTCAGCTGTGCCATCTGCGGCTGCGTCGGTCTGCTGTTCGGCGGTGCTGTTCGCTGCTTCCTCTGCGGCGGCTTCGTCAGCGAGCTTGTCTTTTTCTTTGCGCTCGTCACTGGCGAGGGTGTCGTAGAGGGTGTCGGCGATGAGCTTGGCGAACTGTTCAGCGCCTTCCGGCGTTGGATGGGTGTCGTCCTCATAGAGCCATTCCGGATGCTGGTCGATGAAGCTCTTCCAGTCGATGAGGTGGAAGTTGTCCTTCTTGCTCTTATCGGCGTAGCTCTGCAGCATGGCGTTGACGTTGTCCTGCCATTCGCGCGGAACGTGGGTGTTCATGAGGAAGACTTCGCGGTCGCCGAGCATCTGCATGAGGCTGTCGAGCTGGTCTTCGGTGAACGGTCCGTTGGAGCCGAGTACGATGACGACGATGTCGTTCATGCTGCCACTGTCGAGCAAGCTCTGCACGACGTCGGCGCTCTGGCTGAGCTGGCGGCCGACTTTGCCGTCGATGACGGACTGCGGGAAAACTTCGGTGAGCGGTGCAGCAGCGCCGAGCAGGATGGAGTCACCGACGAAGGTGACATTGAGCTCGCGGCTGAAGAGCATGACGGAACGATCGAGATACGGAATATCCTGGACGTTGGCCATTTTTTCACGCTCGTCGAGGGCCTGCTGCTTGGCGATGAGCGCTTCGTTGGCGGCGATCTGCGCCTGCATTTCGGCGACGGTTTCGTTTTCGCCGCTCTGCGCACGCGCAAAGCCGACGCCGCTGGAGAAGCAGAGCGCTACGATCAGCACGAGGGCGACGAAATGGCGCTTGCTCGTGGCCACAGACGTAAGAAATTCGATGACGCGCTGCTTGGCTGGCAGCTGCCCTTTGAGGAGCTTGCTCACGAAGGCTTGCTCGATGAACACATAGGTGAGGATCGAGAGCACGAAGAGGATGATCCACTGGATCCATTTATGGCTGGCTAAGAAGGACACGCTGTTGCCCATGGTCAGCACTGGATAGTACCAGAGGTAGGTGCTGAAGGTACACTTGCCGAGGAAGGTCAGCGCGCGCAGACTGAGGAGTCTGGCGACGACGCTACCCGGGATCGTCAGCGCGGCAACGACGACGGTGCTGACCACTGCCGACAGGAAGAGGCCACCGCGATAGGTGAACGCGGCCTGATCCTGCAGGCGCAACGCCAGCACGACAAAGGCCACGAGGCCGACGAGGCCGACGAGGTCTGCGATGAGCCCGATCTTGCGCCCGTGGAGCTCGGCCATTTTTGCCGGCCGCCAGATGGTGCCCAGGGCGCCGCCGAGGGCGAACGCATAGAGGCGGGTGTCGGTGCCGTAGTACACGCGGGATGGATCGCTGTCTCCACCGAAGATCACAGCCATGAGCACGGCACTGATGACTGCCAGCACGAGCTGTACAGCGGCGATGGCGAACGGCCCATTTTTTGAGGCGTTTCATGACGGTGAAGAGGATCGGCCAGACGACACAGAGCTGCATCAGCACGGCCACATACCAGAGATGGGTGAAGGCCGACGGATGCACGTATTGTTCAAAGTAGGAATAGCCCAGACTGATCTGCCACCAGTTGTTCACATAGCAGGCGCTTGAGAGCAAGGCGCCGCGGATGTTATAGAGCAGGTCTGGAAAAAAGATGTTGATGATGGAAACGGATGCCAGAAAAACCAGCACCATTGGCACGCCGAGACGGATGACGCGCTTGACGAGGTAGGACACATAGGTGCGCCCGAAGCCCTTCGTCTCCCATTTTATGAGGCTGCGCGCGGTCAAAAATCCTGAGATGACGAGGAACAGGTCCACGCCGATGAAGCCGCCGGCCATGCGATGCGGTGCGTAATGGTAAACCAGTATCGCCAGCATCGCGAGCACACGCAGGCTGTCAAGTGCAGGATAATAGGATTTTCGCGAAGATTCTTTGCTCACAATATCCCCTCTTTATTTACGACTTCATGCGATGATGCACTCAGCCCTGGATGTCGCCGGTCTCTTCATACTCCTGTGCCCATGCCTGATGCTGCTCGTAGTTATCGGTGTAGAACACTTCACCGGTCTTGAGGTTGGCATAGAAATAGAGGTAGTCGTTGTCGGTTGGCTCCAGCGCAGCGGCGATGGCATCCTCGCTTGGGGAGTTCATCGGTCCTGGTGGGAGGCCGGCATTGGTGTAGAGATTGTACGGCGAGTCGACCTCGAGATCATCGTAGGTGACCATTTCCTTGTGGGTGCCGAGTGCATAGAGCACGCTGATATCCGACTGGATCGGCATGCCCTGTTCGAGACGGTTGTAGAAGACGCCGGCGATGAGCTTGCGGTCTTCGGTGGTCTGGCCTTCCTTTTCAACGAGGGAGGCGATGCTCATGATATCCTGCAGGCTGTAGCTGGAGGCGTCGATATCGGCCTGGTACTTGCTCAGAACCTCGTTGGTCTTGTCGACCATCTGGGTGACGAGAGATTCCAGGGTTTCTCCCTGGGCAACATCGTAGGTTGCCGGGAAGAGATAGCCTTCGAGCACGTAGCGCACGTTTGGATTGTTGTAGGAATCGGTGAGGATCGGATACTGCTGCACGAGCTGCGCGAGGAATTCCTGGTTGGTCATGAGGTTGAGGAAATCTTCGGCGCTGTAGCTGGTGCTGTCGGCGACGACTTCTGCGATCTGATCGACGGTCAGCCCTTCGTTGACGGTGACCTTGAGCATGCCGGCTTCTTCAGCGCCTTCCTGCAGTGCGGCGACGATCTCCGGCATCGTCATCGATGGGGAGAGATCATGCACACCGGCCTGGAGGTTGGCTGCTACGCCCTGAACACGGACGAGCAGGCTGAAAGCGCTGGAGGAACGGATCAGGCCCTGTTCTTCGAGTATATCGCCCATGGTGCTAACTGGGGTTCCTTCCGGGATCTCCACTTCAACGATCTGGGTGTCGTTGGCATTGGCAGGAACGAGCCAGTTGCGGCCGATCTGAGTCACGGCGAGCACAACGACGGCGATGCAGACGAGCATGATCACTGCCACCCATGGGAAACGACGGCGATGGTGTCTGCCGCGTTTTGCTGGTTCCTCGCGGCGGGCTCTGCTCTTCTTTTCTTTTTTGCTTGCGGCAACTGGAGCCGGGCGCTTGGTCTTTGGTGCTGGCTCTGCGGCTTCGGCGGTTTTGGCAGCGGCTGCTTCTTCAGCGGCCTTGTCTGCGCGCACGTCCTGGGCTTCGCTTGCGACGGCCTGTGGCGCGCTGGCGGCTTCGGCCTTGCGGGCAGCTTCTTCTGCGAGCTGGGCTTCGCGCTCAGCCTGCATGGCTGCCTGACGGGCCTTGGCGGCCTGGGCTGCTTTCTGACGCGCTTCGGCGCGCTTGGCGGCAGCTTCTGCGAGGGTGGCCGGATGGTCGTCGTCTTTGCGCTGCGGACGCTTGGCGGCTGTCGCTGTCTGAGCGGCCATCGGCCGTGTCGCCCACTGACCTCTCGACTCCTGATCGGATTTGGCATCCTGAGCGGCGGCCTGCGCTGCTGCTTCTTTTTCCTTGGCGGCAGCTGCGGCGCGTTCTCTCATGATGCGTTCGTAAGGCGGGATATCGTCAAAGGACGGCCGGCCGCCTTGCTGTTGTTCTTTTGACACGGAGTTCACGCTCCTTTAGAGATTTTTGACAAAATGCAAATCAACTTTATTGTAGCACAAGCGATTCTGCGCTACAACCTCGACTTCGCCTGAGAAGCGACGAGAAGCGTTGTCATCTTCACAAAAAAATCGGACACTGGCTGTAGATTCAGTCAGCGTCCGATGGACGGAGGTGGCTTGTCGCCGCGCTCAGTTTTCGAGCTTGATCAGATGATCGAAGAGGGCGCTCGCCTGCTTCACGCGGCTCGAGGCGCCGAGCACGCAGAGATGGTTTTCTGCCATGGCCTGGCGCAGCGCTGGCGCGTAGGCGCGCAGATCGTCCACGCTGGTGGCCAGCGCTTCCTCCTGCGCCTTGACGATGTCCTCGCGGCGGGCGCCGTTGACATGGCTGGTGAGGGACCAGTTGCCCTGGGCGCGCGCGGTCATCACTGGATTGAAGCGGTTCATGACGCCGATGATGACGTCGGTGAGATCGGCGTCGCTCATCTCGAGGTTTTCGAGCCAGTCGGCCATCTGGTCGTAGATGGCGATGGTGTTCTCGAGATTTGGATCGCGGTAAGAATAGCAGCTGACGCTGCCGTTGCGGCTGAAGCGGATGCCCTGGCCGTAAGCGCCGCCTTTGGCGCGGATGTTGTTGTAGAGGTAGTCGTTGGTGAGGAGATTGGAGAGCACCTCGAGCACGCCGCTGTAGCCGACGCCGAGGGCGCGCAGGTCTGCACCTTTGGCGACATACTGCACATTGGCCGAGGACTGGATGCCTTCGTTGAGCACCTCAACAGGCACGTGCCAGTCGGCGTGTGGATACGCCACGTCTGGGATCTGCGCCAGCCAATCGGCGAGGAGCGGACGGATGGCGGCGTAGCTTTCGTCGGAACCAGTCACAGAAACGAGCATGCCACGACGGGTCAGGAGACGGCTGTAGAGCTCCTGCACCTTGGCGAGGGTCGCTGCAAAACGTTCGTCGAAATGGTTGTCGAGCTCCTGCAGGAAGAAGAGGAAATCGAGGCCGTTCAGATATTCGTTGAAACGGCTGTAGGCGCTGTGGTAAGCAGTGACGCGGCCGGCGACGACGGTGTGGCCCTGCTGGAAAATACCCTGCTGGATCTGATTTTTGAGCATCTGCACGACTTCGCGGAAGCGTTTTTTGTCGCTGAAATCGCTCTTTGTGAGCTGCTCCCAGGCGAGGTCGAGGAAGCCGCGCACGTTCTCTGGGCTCAGCGTCTTGGAGGAGATCAGGAGCTTGTGGGAGAATTTTTCAGGATCGTGGTAATCCTGGATGGCACGGCTGGTGATGCGGATGCCGCCGCTGGTGAGATATTCAGCGGTGGAGAGGGCGCTGTAGCTGTAGTTTTCTGTGTCGACGGCGCCGATGAGGCTGGTGAGCAGGCTCAGATACGGCAGCTCGTCAACGTCGATGTGGTCGAGGGAGAGCAGCATGTCGGTGTAGTCGATGCCGGCGGTGAAAAGCGGATGATGCAGCACGGTGACGCCGCTGAGCGCCTCTTCCTGGCAAGGGATCTCAGGGAAGCTGCCGGTGACGTCGCTGCGCTCGAGATGCGGAATGGTCGCTTTTTCCTCTGGGGTGTCCTCGCTGTTCTGGCGGGCGAGCAGCTTCTGCGTTTCAGCGACGAGGGCGCTCACCTGCTCCTCGCTGAGGCTGGCCTTGTAGGCGGCGAGCTCATCGGCGACGGCGGCGTCGCGGCCTTCGTTGAAGCCAGGCATTGGCCGCGCTGTCAGGACGACCTTGTGGGGATTGTCGAGGATGCGCGACTGGATGTAGCGCTCGTAATAATCGCCGGCGATGCCTTCGCGCAGCACACGCAGGGTGTCGTTGTAGCAGAGGGCGTCGAACGGATCGCCGTCGTAGAGCCAGGTCTCAAAGGCGTTGATGTAGTAGATGATGCCGCGGGTGGTGTAGCCCTCTGCTTCGCGCAGGGCGTATTCCATCTTGTTCACAGCGGCGGTGAGAAGATCCTTATCGATGCCGTTTTTGACGAGATCGGCGAGGGTGTCGTCGATGATGCGCACGAAGTCGTCGCGCTTGGCGGCGTCGGTCTCCTTGGCGACGATGCCGAAGGGGATCTGCAGGCCGTCGTTGGAGAAGGCGGAGATGTCTTCACCGATGCCGGCGGCGAGGAGCGCATTTTTCACCGGGCCGGCCTGGGATTCGACGAGCACCTCAGCGAGCACCTCTTCGACGAAGATGTCTGCCGGCTGCTTGCGCGTGCCCATGGAAACGGCGTAGGCGAGGATGTCCTTGCCGGCGGTCTCGGCATCTGGCGCGACGGAATAGAAGGTCTCGAGCTTCTTGGTTTTGGCGAAGGCGGGCTGCCAGGCGATGGACGAATCCACCTCGGCGCGGTCGTAGTGGCTCAGATATTCGCTGTCGATGTGTTCGAGGAAATGGGCGATGTCGCCGTCGCCGTAGATGAAGATATAGCTGTTGGACGGATGGTAGAGTCGGCGGTGGAAATCGAGAAAGGCTTCATAAGAAAGGCTCGGGATCTCGTAAGGATCGCCGCCGCTCTCCTTGCCGTAGATGGTCTGAGGATAGAGGCTGGCGAGAATGGCGTCGGCCACCTGGGCATCGGCGCTGGAGAGGGCGCCGCGCATTTCATTGTAGACGACGCCGCGATAGGTCAGCGGATCCTCTGGTTTTTCGATGTGGAAATGCCAGCCCTCCTGCAGGAAGATCTCCTTGCAGTCGTAGATTGCCGGATGAAAAACGGCGTCGAGGTAGACGTCCATGAGGTGGTCGAAATCCTTGTCGTTCTGGCTGGCCACGGGATAGATGGTCTTATCGGAGAAGGTCATGGCGTTGAGGAAGGTGGACAGGCTTGAGCGCAGGAGATCCATGAAAGGCTCCTTGGTGCGGTATTTGCGCGAGCCGTTGAGCACGCTGTGCTCGAGGATGTGGGCGACACCGGTGCTGCCCTCCGACGGCGTGCGGAAGCCGATGCCGAAGACCTTGTTGGGATCGCGGTTTTCCAGCTGCAAAAGGCGGGCGCCGCTTTTTTCGTGGATGAAGAGACGGCCGAGGCTGTCTGTTTCCGGCACTGGGCGCTCTTCCACGAGGCGGAAGCCGGAGAGGATCTGGTTGGGTTCCATTGAGAAAAACTCCTTTCGGTAGGGGATGTTGTCTATGATAAATGGTGCTGCTGTCACAGAAAAAAGCACGGACAGAAAAACGTCCGTGCTTCTATTATACCATCAGCGGATGCTGGCGGGCAACGCCTAGCCGACGCGAAAAACGACCAGCGCGGAAGGATCAGTGCCGGCGCTGCTGCGGCTCGACTGGACGGCGGCATGCGCGAGGAAGACGGCTTGTGTTCGCCGTCTGTGGACGGCGTGTGCCGTGGGGGCTGGAGGCTGGTGCGTCGGTTTGGCATGTAGACGAT
>ENA-OQCL01000883-OQCL01000883.1-human-gut-metagenome-genome-assembly--contig:-NODE-883-length-12477-cov-3.088664_pt1 | contig 12477 bp, 15 predicted proteins | sample MGYA00242502_ERZ504586 | MGnify/ENA primary metagenome ERZ504586 (study PRJEB26092, sample SAMD00036316) | human gut metagenome | host: Homo sapiens | study: EMG produced TPA metagenomics assembly of... | reverse complement strand
GTTGGCGCCTGGCATCGTGAAAAAAAGGGGGAGAAAAAACACATTGCCAAACGCTTTAATGATGAACGGATTTGTCTCAGTTGGGTGTAGAAAAAAGGGAGAAAAAACTCACCTCAACTGACACCGTTATTCTAGCACAAAACATTCCCGGAGTTGTCAGGAAAAATTGAAGAACCCGCAAAGAAATTGCCAAGTCGGTATGAAGAGCAGCTCCATAATCTCCGACGCGCAGAAAGACAGCCGCGAGAGGGAATCGCGGCTGTCTTTCTGTGTTGCTTATTGCTCTGGAAAATTGAGGCTCATCCGGTCGTGAAAATAAGGGAGAAAAACACGACCAGATGGTGATGTGGCTCAGCTGGGATGTGAAAAAAAGGAAGAAAAAAACGCATCTCAGCTGTTGCACTTATTATAGCACAAAATCCCTAGCGAGAATGTCGGGAAAATGTGAATATTCTGGGTGAAAGTCGTCATTTTTTCGCAAAAAAATTGGAAACGACAGAGCCGAGGGGATAGTCTGTCGTTCCAGGCTTAGGAAAGTAAGCGTTTTCTGCTGTAGCCTTGTGGAACCGCCGTATCGAAAAAAGAAAGGAGAAAAGAAAAAACTGGCGATCCCTGTGTCTCACGGCGCCAAAAAGGGGGAGAAAAAACGCGCGCTTTTGAGACACTTATAGTGTAGCACAGCGGCGGTGCGCAGGTGTCGGGAAAGAGGGAAATTTTGGTAATGAAATGGTTACAGGAATATGCGCTCCGCCCAGAAAAAATTCCAGCCGGATCCGGCTGGAATGGATGGATGATCGATGATTGCAAAACTGGCGCACGCGGCGCGTTATTCTGCCAGAAGATGGGCGTAGCAGCTGGCCACTTCTTTGAACTCCAGCGAGAGCACGCTGGTCTTGACGAGCGGATTTGCCGTTGCGGCGTTGGCGCAGCGCTCGAGATCTTCCGGCGTGATCGGGGTGATCTCGCCGATGAGGTCCCAGAGAAAATCTTCGAGGTCTTCGAGATCGTCGAAATAAAGACTTTGCATGATCACCTCGCTGACGAGCGGCGCGCGCTCGATCAGATAAGAGAGCACCGGCGGGATGATGAGGCCGTAAGCCTGGCCGAGATGCACCGGCGTGACATAGGTTAGCGGCGAAGCCAGAGCTTCCAGCATATTTGCGCCGCTGGCAGCGATCGCAAGCCCTGCCTGATTGGCGGCGAGCATCAGTTGCTCGTGCAGCTCGTAGGAAAGTTCCGTTTCCGGATCGATGAGACTGTGCCCCAGCTCGCTCACCGTGCCGAGGGCGGCAATGGCGATGGCGTCGCTGATCGGATTGGCCTTTTCGGAGGTGATCGCCTCCATGGCGCGGCCCAGCGATTTGATATAGTTTGAAACCACGATATCGCGCGGCATCGCCAGGGTGTAGCGCGGATCGAGGAAGGTCAGCTTCGGACTCGCCAGCGGATTGCGTACCAGCGTCAGCCGATCCAGCCCGCTTTGTGCAACGTGGATCTCTGGCGTGACCTCTGTGCCGCTGCCTGGCTCTGTCGGGATGCAGACGATCGGCAGCGGATGGGCGATCTTGGTGTTCAAAAGCGTCGCTTCGGCAATATCCTGTGCCGCCAAGAGCGCGATCCCTTTGCCGGTTTCCAGCGTGGCATCGCAGCCGACAGCGATCACAAAATCCACAGCGCTTTCGCGCGCCAGCGCAGCGCCCGCTTCGAGATTGCTGATCCCCGGGGCGATCTTTCGCGTGTGCAGATAGATCGTGCGTTTGATATCGTTAAAGTCCAGACAGAAGAGCACCTCCTGTTTGGCCGGATGGGCATCGTCAAGTCCTGCATCCATGACCAGCATGGCGTGCTTGCCCAGCCCGGCGATCAGCTCAGAATGCTCCGCCAGACCATCTTTCTGTAATATGACATGGGTTGGAAATTCGTAGTCCAAAAGCAACGGAAGTCGCCTCCTTTTTCGTGAAATTCCACTCCCTATATTATCCCCTATTCTTGTAGTAATTGCAATCATTTTTATTCGGAGAAAGTTGATAGAAGAGGGAAAGTCGTTCCGCCGGCAAAAGATCGCGTGAGAAAATCAGCACAGCGAGAGGCGCCGTGCTGATCGGAGATTATTTTCTTCCTTTATAGCAGACCTCGCCCCAGTCGAGCGTGGCTTTTCCGTTTGTCCAGCCGGCGATCTGCTCTGCGGCGGATTGCTCTGCGTCGGCGGGAATGAAGAGGTGGTAGTGCACCTTGTCGTCGTAGACGGTGTCGTCCAACAGCCAGTCTGTGTGCTCGAGCTGGTGGCTGACAGCGCCCTGGAAGGTGTAGTCGCAGGTGAGGCTGAGCGCACGGTGACGCGTCCAGGTGGTGACGCGCGCCGCTTCCAGCGCAACGACAGCGCCGCGCGTGTAAGCGCGGATGAGCCCGCCGGCGCCGAGCTTGACACCACCGAAATAGCGCACAACGCCGCAGACGATGTCCGTCAGCCCTTCGTTTTTTCAGCACCTCGAGCATCGGCACGCCCGCCGTGCCCGAAGGCTCGCCATCGTCAGAAAACCGCATCGCGAGTCCGCCGGCGCCGATGATCCAGGCCGAGCAGACGTGTGTCGCCTGCGGTGCAGTCGCGCAGCTCCGCGATAAAAGCGCGCGCTTCTTCTTCTGAGGACACAGGCAGCGCATAACCAATGAAGCGCGATTTTTCGATGATAAATTCTGCTTCGCCATAGCCCGCCACGCTTTTGTATTCGTCCGGCGAACGGGGAATTTTTCGGATCCATATTTTTTGGCACCTCGCTTTTTTAGTTAGGAATGGGGAGTTAGGAATGAGGCGTTGGGCCCAAAAAAGCGACACGAGCATTGGTCTCGTGTCGCCATTGGCTGTCGCTGCAACGACAGAGAAGGTCGATTTGTCTTGCAGCGAAAACTCCTAACTGTCAGCAAGCGAAGCGCGCTGACCCCGGAGGGCTCACTCCTAGTTCCTCACTGTTTAGGCGTTGTCCGTTTCTTCGATGTAGTAGAGTACATAAGCGCGTTCAGGATCGGTGTTGATCTTCTCCATGTATTCAGGGGAGAGGGAGACTTCACCGATGAGGTTGAATGGGCTTTCGAAGTCAAAATCTTCTTCTTCGGTGCACTTGCAGATATCGAGCTGTGCGTTTGGATCTTCGTCTGGCTTGACGCCGAGGGCGATGAACTGCGCCTTGGCGTCTTCGGCGCTGTCAGCGAAGATGATGTGGGTGTTGGTGGTATGTTGCATAGAAAATGCCTCCTTCAAACTTTTATCGTCTATAGGGATTATACCACGAGATCGGTCGTCGTGGGCGAAAAAATTGGGAAAACTTTGCAAAGGTACTGATCTTTTGTATAATGGTGGAGATCACTGCGCAACAAGGAGGAGCCATGACACAGAAACGTTACATACCGATCATCGATTATCTCAAAGCGTTCGCCATCGTTCTGGTAACAACAACGCACTTTTTTACGTACGACGAGAAAGATTTTCTGCTGTTTATCTACGTCATCCAGATGGGGATGCCGCTTTTCATGTTCATCTCCAGCTATAATTTTGCCATGAGCGCCACACGCCACGGCTTTACAAGCCTGGCCGATCTTTACGCGCCAGCCCAGATGAAAAAACATTTCGGCGCCATCCTGCCAGCGTATATCCTGATGTTTGTGTTTGAATTTCTCTGGACAATGCTCGCCGGCAGCCGTTACAGTGTCGGCGAAGTTCTCTCCGCATTCATCAGCGGCGGTCTGAACGGCGGCAGCCACGGCGGCTATTTTTCTGCATCTACTGGCAGTTTTTGCTTTTTGCACCGCTGCTCTATCTGCTCCTGCGCCGCTACCCAACGCAGACACTTTTCGCCGCGCTTGTCATCGACATGGCCTATGAATGGCTCGTCGGTGCCATCGATATTCCGCGCGATCTCAATCGCCTGCTGTTCGTTCGCTATCTTTTCATCGCCACCTTCGGCCTGTATTTCAATCTCTATCGCAGCCGCGTGCGTCTCTGGCTCGTTGGGCTTCTCGCCCTCGCCAGCCTCACGTATATCACCGCGCTTGAATTTTATGGCCTCGACTGGCCGCTCACCACATATTGGCTCAACACCAATGTGTACGCCAGCTTTTATTATATCGCCGTCGCCGTTTTTGCCTTCCAGTTTCTCGAGTACAAAATGCTTCCCGGCCGTCTGCACGATCTCGTCAAACGCATTGGCCGCTCCACCTGGCAGATCTATCTGTTCCAGATGCTCTTTTTCCGCCTCGGCTGGAGCGCGCCTTTGTCCGGCCTGCCGCTGGCTGTAGAAGTGCTCATCGGTGATGCGTTTTGCGTGGCCATGGGCTGTCTGTGGGCGTACATGGAAGGCCGCGCGCGAAAAAATTTGCGAAAATCGTAAAAATCCTGCAAAAAAAGCTTGCATGATCGCCCCTCATCCGCTATAATAATTCTTGCGTTGTTGGGGTATCGCCAAGCGGTAAGGCACATGGCTCTGACCCATGCATTCCTAGGTTCGAATCCTAGTACCCCAGTGCAGCACCTGTCCAATGGGACGGGTGCTTTTTTTGTATCTAAGCATTGACCATTTCCTGGCCAATCGGTATTATATTAGTAAGAAAAGGACGAGGTGAGAAGAATGTTTTCTGGAAAAAAACGTTGTTTTGACCAAGCCACAGATTCAGGATGCAGACGTGCTTCAGTCGTGGTATCTTAATAAAGAATTTCGCCAGCTCTACGACGGTTATACCGGCAACTCTCTGGAGATGATCATGGAAGAGATCCGCAACGGTTCGGATATTTCTGATCCGCACGCTACCCGCGTGAATTTCATCGTCTCCACCAAGCAAAATGGCATCCCGATCGGCGTCGCTTCCATCTCGGACATCGACCGGCAGAATGGCCATGCCCGCATTTCTCTGGGCATCGCCGACACGTCCCGCCGTCTCGGATGGTATGGAATCGATCTCATGATCGTGCTCTGCGACATCGTTTTCTATCAGTTTGGTTTCAACCGCTGCTACATGTGCATCAACGACAACAACCAGCTCGCCATGCGCACCGCCAATAATTTTGGCTTCCGCATGGAAGGACAGCTGCGCAGCCACATTTTCACCGGCGGCGAATACGTCGACCAGTGGGTGCTCGGCCTGCTCAAAGACGAATACGAAAAAAAGTTTCCATCGTCTCCCGCTGGAAAGCGAGACGGGAAAACTGACAGTTTTCCCGATCATAATGGAACAGCACAGCGAACAGATCGCCGTGCTGTTTTTTTGGTGCACGAAATTGGCAAAATGTCCATCTGTGCAGGTGCTTTGTGCGTGACAGGGAAAATGGCGCGTGGTATAATTGTAACATAATATAAAGAACGGATTCCTATAACAAAGGGGGAAGAACAGATGAAAAAATGGAGAAAAAAGAGTGTGAGCATGCTTTTGATCGTGCTCATGCTGGTGACGAGTCTCGGCGCGACAGCTGCGCCGCAGCCAGCGGAAGCGGCTGTGAGCGGGCAGACGATTGTCAACAAGGCGATGGAATATTGCGGCAAGGTGCCGTATGTTTCTGGCGGCACGAAAATTGACGGGACAAATCCTGGTGCTGATTGCTCGGGATTCATCTGCCGCATCTATGAAAAATTTGGCATCGATATGTGGGCACACCGCACGCAATTGCGAAAATGCGGAACCAACATCGGGACCGATCTGAACCAGGCCCAGCTGGGCGATATTATCTGGTTTGACAGCCATGTGGCGATCTACGCCGGCAAGAAAAACGGCGATCACATGATCGTTCACGAGACTGGCGGCGATTTCCAAAACGTCGTGTACACAAAAGTCAGCGTTGTTCGGGCAACGCTCAGAGGGATCATCCGCATTCCTGGCGTCAATGGCAACAGCGTGAGCACGCCGTCGGTGTCTTTCTCTGAGGCGACAGATCCTGACTACACATCGAAAGCCAGCATCAGCGATCGCAACGCTGTGCTCGTGCAAAAGATCACCAAGCCGAGCGGCACGAAAGTGACGAAGATGGGGATCATTCTCTACGACGGAAATCAGACGATAAAGAAATACAGCGAAAATGTGTCAAATGTCAAAGATTCGACCACGACCTACCATTCCTGGTTTGATATCAACAAAGAGCTCGGCATCACGCTGGAGCCTGGTCTGACGTATGGCTATCGCTTCTTCGGCGTTTTTAACGGCGTCGAGATCGAAGGCCCGAAGCGGACGTTCACAACAACCGGCAGTCCGGCGCACAGCAACAAAACCTTTGATGTCACATTCTACGCCAATCCGAACGGCACCACACAATATGGCAGTGAGTGCAAATATGGCGACTCGATCTTGAACGCTTTTTACGGTAGTTTTCCACCGGCACAGGTGCCAGACGGCTATCGGTTCGATCACTGGTATGTGATCGACGACAACGGTCAGAAGGTCACGATCGATATCCATTCGCTTTTCCGCTGGACCCACGACATCATCATTTATCCAGCGTATGTGGAAGGAACCGAGTCGCAGGAGCCAGAGCTTGAGCTGCCGCCACCAGATTATGTGGAAGTGCACAATGTCAACTTTGTCGAATCCGGCGAATATGCTGAGCTACGGCAGCTACGAGATCGCAAACGGCGACCGCTTCACGCTGCCGAGTCGCACGCCGACGCGCGATGGCTGCGAATTCGTCGGCTGGTTCACGAGCGTGAGCAGCGGCACGCAGATCACAGCGTCGACCATCGCCGATCTTGACGGCGACGCGACGTTCTATGCGCGGTTCCGCAAAGCAGCCGATACATCGGAGCCTGATCCGGAACCAGGGACCGAACCAGATCCAACGCCGACTCCGAGCGGCGATGTCAACATGACGCTCACCATCGGGAGCACAGCGCTGACGATCAATGGCAAAACGCAAGCCATCGATGCTCTTGGGACAACGCCGATCATTCGCAACGACCGCACACTGTTGCCGGTGCGTGCGGTCATCGAAGGCATGGGCGGCAGCGTTGATTACGACAACGACACGCGTGTTGTCACGCTCGTTGTGGATGGGCATTCGCTGTATCTGATGCTTGACAGTCAAATGGCCTGGGACAGCAGGAACAATTATTATTTGATGGATGTTGCACCGGTTTCCATCGGTGGTCGCACGATGCTGCCGATCCGTTTCGTTGTGGAATATTTCGGCGGCCAGGTATTCTGGGACAATAGCAGCCAGACAGTGACGATCGTGAAATGAGTTTGTGAGAAAAATATCGTCTGAGCAGGGCTTGGACGATATTTTCTTACTTGCACCACGCGCCCCTATTCGCTACAATATAACAGGGTTCTGGCGGCAGTCGCGAGACGCTGCACGGACACCTGTTTTTTTATTGCGTTTCATCACGACCACAAGCCACCTGGAGCGGACAATGCCCGGGATGGATCGCGTGCAGAACGCGATCCTGGCGAGAAAAAGCTAGGAGGAAAATTATGAGTGAACGAAACAAGAAAACCAGAAGCAAACAAAAACTGACGACACGCCGCATGGTCATGGGCGGGGTTTTCGGCGCCATCTGTGTGGTGCTGGGCGTGAGCGGGATTGGGATGATCCCGGTGCCAAATCTCACAGGCCGCGCCACGATCATGCATGTGCCGGTGATCCTTGCAGCGGTTCTGGAGGGGCCGCTGATCGGCGGCTTCACAGGACTGATCATGGGCGTCTACAGCCTGATGACGGCCTCCCTGGTGCCGGATCCGATTGTGACGATCCTGCCGCGCATTCTCATCGGTGTCGTCAGTGGTTTTGTTTATAAAGCCTTTGGCCGCCATCATATGCTGGGCGCGGCTTTTGCCGGCATCTGCGGCACGATCACGAACACCGTCGGCTATCTGGGTCTGGCGATCCTGTTTGGCTATCTGCCAGCGGCTGTGTGGATCGCTTCGCTGCCGCAGTTCATTGTCGAGCTCATTTTGGCGACGGTGCTGACAGTGGCGCTGGTGCGTGTCATCCTGCGCGCGATGCCAAACTACGGAGAAGAAAGAAGATAAAAAATTGGAATGGAGGAAAGCGCAATGCTTTTAGCCTTTGATACAGGGAACACCAACGTCGTCATGGGGGTTTACGAGGGCGACCGGCTTTTCTCGAGCTGGCGCTTCGCCACTGACGCACGCCGCACCGCCGATGAGTACGCGGTGCTCTGCCGCGATTTTTTCGCGACGAAAGGCCTCGGCTTTGAGGCCATCGATCAGATCATCATTTCGTCTGTCGTGCCAGATCTCACCCGCACGCTGGTGCGCATGTGCGAGGTTTATTTTGGCATCGCGCCGCTCCTCGTTGAAGCCGGTGTGAAAACCGGGCTGAAGATCCGCTACGAAAATCCAAAAGAACTCGGCGCCGACCGCATCGTCAACGCCGTCAGCGGCATCGAGCGCTACGGTGCGCCGCTGATCATCGTCGATTTCGGTACAGCGACCACGTTCTGCGCGATCAACGCCGACAAGGAATATCTCGGCGGCGCCATCACTGCAGGCATCGGTATTTCCATGGAATCGCTCTTCAGTCACGCTGCCAAGCTGCCGAAGGTTGAGCTCGTGGCGCCGGATCAGGTCATCGGCCGCACCACCGTGGATGCGATGAGCTCCGGCCTCGTGTTTGGCTACGCCGATCTCGTCGACGGCATGATCGCGCGCATCGCCCGCGAAATGGGCAGCACGCCGGAAGAAATTTTCGTCGTCGCCACCGGCGGCCACAGCGAAACGATCTGCGTCAACTGCCGCTACGTCAACACCATCGACCCCATGCTCACCCTCGAAGGCCTGCGCCTGATCGCGCTGCGAAACAAAGGAGGCCGCCGTCATGCTTGACGTCTGTCTGCTCGGCTGCGGCGGCATGATGCCGCTGCCCAAGCGCTTTCTCACCGCGCTGCTCGTGCGCCACGAAGGCTCGAACGTGCTCATCGACTGCGGCGAAGCCACACAGGTGGCGCTGCACATGAGCGGCTTCAGCACGAAAAACATCGACCACATTCTTTTCACCCACTACCACGGCGACCACGTTGGCGGGCTGCCGGGGCTGCTCATGACCATCGCCAACAACCACCGCACCGAACCGCTGCATCTCTGGGGCGGCAAGGGGCTCGAGCGCATCGTGCGCGGGCTCACCGTGATCTGCGGACCGCTTCCGTTCGAGCTCGTGCTGCATGAGCTGCCGTTCAAGGAACCATCCACTTTCACCACCGGTGCGCTGGAATGGACCACCCAGCCAGTGAAGCACCGCGTGCCTTGTCTTGCCTACAGCTGCCATCTGCCGCGCGCCGGCCGTTTCGACGTGGAGCGGGCGAAAGCCTGCGGCATTCCTGTGCAGCTTTGGAGCATTCTGCAAAAGGGCGAGCGCGTCGAGCACGACGGCAGGATCTTCCAGCCAGAGGACGTGCTCGGTCCGGCGCGGCGTGGTCTGCGTCTGAGCTACGCCACCGACTGTCGCCCAGCGCCGGCGCTCGCCGAGCTTGTACGCGAGAGCGATCTTTTCGTCGCCGAAGGGCTCTACGGCGATCCCGCCAAACAGCCCGACGCTGCCGCCAAGGGCCACATGGTCTACACAGAAGCAGCCGCCCTCGCCCGCGAAGCGAACGTGCGCGAGCTTTGGTTCACCCACTACAGCCCGGCCATGCTCAATCCCAAAGAATTTCTGCCGCAGGCGCGGGAGATCTTCGAAAACTGCCACATTGGCCACAATCTCAAGACCACCACGCTGCGTTTTGACGAAAAATAATTTTCAGCGCACAATCAACAACTCGCTGTTGACAGCCGTCAGCGCCGGATGATATACTTTCATCAACCCAAATTGCAAAGGGGAGTAGCACTGGCCCTCGCGCCAGGGACAGCGTCGTCACCTCGTGATCTTCACCGGTGCTGTCATAGAAGGAATGACCTTTGATTGCAAGACCTTTGCCTTCCTTGTTGGTATGCAAGAAAGGCAAAGGCCTTTTTGTGCAAAAACGTCATTTGTAAAGGAGAAAACAATGGATCTCACACTCTTAGGCGCATTGGACACCGGGATGATCATCCAATATCTCTTCGTCCTCGTCATGCTCGTTGCCATGGAAGGGCTGCTCTCCGCCGACAACGCCCTCGTGCTCGCCGTCATGGTGCGTCCCCTTTCGCCAAAGCTGCGCTCCAAAGCGCTGTTCTATGGCCTCATCGGCGCCGTCGTGCTGCGCTTCACCGCGCTCTTTTTCGTCAGCTTTCTCGCCAATGTCTGGCAGGCGCAGGCCGCTGGCGCTCTTTATCTGATCTACGTCGGCGCCCACAATCTCTACAAATATATGAAGGAGAAAAAATGAAGGCGGCGAAGGTGAAGCGCGGGAAAATCTCCCGACCGGCGAACCAGAGCACTATCTCCATAGCCGCAAGGATTTCTGGATCACCGTTGCCAAGGTTGAGTTCACCGACATCGCCTTCGCCGTTGACTCCATCCTCGCAGCTGTTGCCATTGCCATCTCTCTGCCGCCAACCGGCTGGGGCCACATCGGCGGTATGGACGCCGGCGAATTTATCCTCGTGCTCTGCGGCGGCCTTTGCGGCGTCGTGCTCATGCGTTTTGCCGCCACCATCTTTGTCAAGCTCCTCGACAAACGGCCAAAGCTCGAGGTCGCTGCCTTTCTCCTCGTCACCTGGGTCGGCATCAAGCTTGTCGTCGTCACCCTCGCCCACGAAGCCATCGGCGTGCTGCCGGCAGAATTTCCGGAAAGTACCCTCTGGCATGTCATCTTCTTTGGCGTGATGATCCTCATCGCCCTCTGGGGCTGGTTCTCGTCCAAGCCGGCTGACGACGCCGCGCAGAAGTGAGGTGCGCATGATCGATTTTTCCACCAATCCCTATGTGCTCGCGCCTATGGCCGGCGTCACCGACAAAGCCATGCGGCTCATCTGCCGCCGCTATGGCTGCGGCCTCGAAGTGACAGAAATGGTCAGCGCCAAAGCTCTGCACTACAAAAATAAAAAAATGCTTCGAGCTTTTTGATCTCACAGACGAAGAGGCGCCCATCAGCGCGCAGCTTTTTCGGCTCCGAGCCGGAGATCATGGCCGAAGGCGCGCAGCTCGCCGTCGCCGCTGGCGCAAAAATGCTCGACGTGAACATGGGCTGCCCCGTGCCAAAAGTCGCCAACCACGGCGAAGGCTCCGGCCTTCTGCGCACGCCTGAGACCGCCTTCGCCATCATCCGCGCCATGCGCGACGCCGTCGACGTGCCGCTTTCCGCGAAAATGCGCATCGGCTGGGAGGAACGCGATCCTGCCATCGTCGATTTTGCGCGCGGGCTCGAAGCCGCCGGTTGCGATTTCATCGCCGTGCACGGCCGCACCCGCGCCCAGTACTACACCGGCAGCGCCGACTGGCAGACAATCGCCGAGATCGTGCGTGCTGTGAACATTCCCGTCATCGCCAATGGCGACGTCGACAGCGTCGAAAGCGCCCGCGCCATCCGCGAGACCACAGGCGCCGCCGGCGTCATGGTCGGGCGCGGCGCCCTTGGCCGCCCATGGCTGTTCGCCCAGCTCCTCGCCGACCATCGTGGTGAGCCGATCCCGCCAGAGCCAGATCTCCATGAGCGCGCCCAGGTCATGCTCGACCACGCCGCCCTCGCCGTCCGCTACAAAGGCGAGCGCATCGCCATGCAGGAAATGCGCAAGCAGATCGGCTGGTACGTCAAAGGCCTGCCCCACGCCGCCGCCTTGCGCCGCGACGCCTGCACCATGAACACCTTGGGCGACTTGCGCACGCTGCTTGCGCGCGAAGGACTTTTTGACAGCATAGAATTGTATCACTTGAATGGGAGAGAAAATTTTTTCCGGTGAAAAGAAAACCCTGTTTCGGGTGTATTGCCTGAAGCAGGGTTTATCTATAGTCAGAGTACGGCTCCGATTTTGCAGAGGCCGTGATTTTTTGTGCCTGTAATTAGCTGAGATAGTAAAGAAAGGCGCGCAATTTTGCCTGCACAGTGTCGTCCTGATCATCGTCCAGGGCGAGAGTGAGATGAGGAAGGTTGGCGGCGGCGCCGGTCATTTCCAGGACGGTTGCGGTGTTCTCATAGCGCGGGGCGAGGCTGATTACGCCGCGTGTTGTTTGCGCGAGGGCGCAGGCCTTAGCCAGGCGGTAGCGGCCGCCGGCGCCGGCAAAACGCGGCAGCGTTTGATCGGCAAGGGCACGCAGGTTCTGGTGGTCGCCTGCGAAGCTGCTGCGCGCATGAAGGTGAAAGGCGAGATCACTGCACAGCTCGCGCCAATCGACAGGAACGTTTATACCGGCGTCCTGCCAAAGCATGAGCAGGTATTCCGAGAGTGGCGCTCGAGAGAGTGCCCAGCCTTCTCGCTCAAGCTGAGCAGGCAGGCCGCCGTTGAGGGCAAAGAGGGTGAGCGGTTCACCAACCACGCCAAGACGCCGTGTGCCTGCAGAGAGCGCTCCAATTTCTGCGGCGAGCTGGCGCAGGGCTTTGGCATCGGGAATATTTTGCGGCGCCAATT
>ENA-OQCL01000882-OQCL01000882.1-human-gut-metagenome-genome-assembly--contig:-NODE-882-length-12478-cov-3.002429_pt1 | contig 12478 bp, 13 predicted proteins | sample MGYA00242502_ERZ504586 | MGnify/ENA primary metagenome ERZ504586 (study PRJEB26092, sample SAMD00036316) | human gut metagenome | host: Homo sapiens | study: EMG produced TPA metagenomics assembly of... | reverse complement strand
TCCTACAACTGCCTCAAACGTGCCGGTATCAACACGGTTCTTGAGCTGACGCAGAAGAGCAAGGACGACATGATGAAAGTCCGCAATCTTGGGAAGAAATCTCTCGAAGAAGTTCAGAAAAAGATGGCGGCTCTCGGCTTGTCATTAAAATCTAACGAGGAATAATAAGGAGGTTCAGGGATGAATCATCGTAAAATCGGGACTGATAGCGCACACCGTCGTGCGATTCTCCGTAATATGACCACCTCCGTGCTCATGCACGGTAAGGTTGAAACCACCGAAGTAAAGGCGAAGGAAGTTCGCCGCATGGTGGATAAAATGATCACCTTAGGCAAGAAGGGTGACCTGGCTGCTTATCGTCAGGCAGTCGGCTATCTCATGGACGAAGACGTTGCTTACAAACTCTTCCACGAAATCGCCCCATCCTACAAGGATCGCAATGGCGGCTACACCCGCGTACTGAAGACTGGCTTCCGTCGCGGCGACGCTGCACCAATGGCTATTCTTGAGCTGGTGTAAGCTGGTGAAATGACATCTCCGCCGATGTTCAGCAAAATGCTGGATGTCGGCGGAGATTTTTTGCGCATTTTGGCTGTTGAAGGCGCAGTTTTTTGTTTTTTTATCGCGTGAGAACCGCTATAATAGTATAGTTAGAGAAATTATCAAGAAAGAAGGTCTGGGCGTGATCGAGATCAATAACCTGACACACATCTACCATCCAGGTTCAGACTACGAAGTGCGCGCGCTGAACAAGATCAACCTGCGCATCAATGATGGCGAGCACGTCGCGGTGCTGGGCCGCAACGGCTGTGGAAAATCGACGCTGGCCAAGCATCTGAACGGACTCCTGCTGCCAACGGAGGGCAGCGTCCTCGTCGACGGGCTGGACACCAGCGACGAAGACCACGCGCTGGATATTCTGCAGCGTGTGGGGATGGTTTTCCAGAATCCCGACAACCAGCTCGTGGCGACAACCGTGCTCGAGGAGATCGCGTTTGGGCCGGAAAATCTCGGCCTTCCGCGCGAGACGATCTTTGAGCGCGTCGACGAAGCGCTGCGCCTGGTGCAGATGGAAGAATTCCGCGACGCCATGCCACACCACTTGAGCGGCGGACAAAAGCAGCGCATCGCCATCGCCGGCATCATCGCCATGCGCCCACAGACGATCGTTTTCGACGAGCCGACAGCCATGCTCGATCCCGACGGCCGTGCTGAAGTCACAGGCACCATGCTGCGCCTGAACAAGGAAGAAGGGCTGACCGTCGTCAATATCACTCACTTCATGGAGGAAGCTGTGCTGGCGGATCGTGTCGTCGTCATGGACGATGGCGACATTGTCATGGAAGGCACGCCGCGGGAAATCTTCACCCATGTGGATGAGCTGCGCGCGCTCCATCTTGATGTGCCGCAGGTCACGGAGATTGCTGTGCGACTGCACGAAAAATATCCGTTCATCCCTCGGGATGTTCTGACGATCGATGAAATGGTGGATGTACTATGTCATTAGTCTTAGAAATGTAACCTATATATATGGCGAAGGCGGGCTGGAAGAACGAAGGCGCTCCACGATGTCTCGCTGACTGTGCCCGACCACAGCTTTGTCGGCCTCGTCGGCCACACCGGCAGCGGCAATCGACGCTGGTGCAGCTGATGACGGGCTTCTGCGTCCGTCCCAGGGGCGCGTGCTCGTCGATGGCTATGACCTGGCGGATAATCCAAGGAAGTGCGCGAGCGTCGCAAGCAGGTGGGGCTCGTGTTCCAGTATCCGGAGTACCAACTTTTCGAGGAGACCATCGCCAAGGACATTGCGTTTGGTCCCAAGAACCAGGGCCTGAGCGAGGACGAGCAGATCGAGCGCGTCAAGGAAGCGATGGCGCTCGTCGATCTCGACTACGACACCTGGAAGGATCGCTCGCCTTTCGAGCTTTCCGGCGGGCAAAAACGCCGCGTCGCCATCGCTGGCATTGTCGCCATGCGTCTACGCTATCTCATCCTCGACGAGCCGACAGCCGGGCTCGATCCCCTCGGGCGCGACCGCATCCTCGAAGCGATCCACCGGCTCTACGAAAAGAGCGATATGAGCATCATCCTCGTCAGCCACAGCATGGACGATGTTGCGCGCTTTGCCAATTATATGATCGTGATGAACAAAGGCACAAAGGTCACCGAAGGCGCCACCGAGGAGGTTTTCGCGCAGGCCGATCTGCTCGAGAGCATCCACCTCGGCATCCCTTCCGTGATGGCGCTTCTGCGCGCGCTCAACCGCGCCGGCCTGGATGTGCCGACGAACGCGCTCAACGTTGACGAAGCCTGTCGCATTCTCGATGCAGCGCTGGCCAAGCGAAAGGAGGGCGGCGTATGCTGAAGGATATCACCATCGGCCAATATGTAAAGGGCGATTCCATCCTGCACCGTCTCGATCCGCGCACGAAAATTTTCGGCATGCTCGCGATCATGGTGGCGCTGTTTTTCGTCAACAACTGGATCGGTCTCGTTTATGCAGCCGCCGTCGTGTTCGCCGTGCTGTTTGCCAGCCAGGTGCCGCTGAAATTTTACATCCGCGGCGTCAAACCGCTGCGCTGGATCCTGCTCTTCACCGCTGCCATCCAGATCTTTCTGACGCCAGGCGAGATCATCTGGCAGTGGGGGATCTTGCACATCACTGCGGAAGGTGTGCGTCTCGCTATTTTTATGTGTGTGAGGCTGGTGCTTTTAGTCATGACGACGAGCGTACTCACGCTCACGACGACGCCAATCGTATTGACAGATGCGGTGGAAAATCTGCTTTCTCCGTTCAAACGCATTGGTGTGCCGGCGCATGAGCTGGCGATGATGATGACCATCGCGCTGCGATTCATTCCGCTCCTCGCCGACGAGACGGAAAAGATCATGGCTGCGCAGAAAGCGCGCGGCGCTGCTTTTGACGAAGGCGGGCTCATGGATCGCGCGCGGGCGCTTCTGCCGATCCTCGTGCCGCTCTTTCTTTCGGCGATCAATCGCGCCAGCGAGCTGGCGATGGCCATGGAAGCGCGCTGCTACCACGGCGGCGAAGGGCGCACGCGTCTGCACGAGCTGCATTATGAAAACCGCGACCGTGTCGCAGGCATTCTTGTTGCGCTGATCCTCGCTCTCGCCATCGCCTCAAGGTGGGTGATCCTGTGACCACCTACAAACTGACCATGAGCTACGACGGCGCCAGTTTTGCAGGCTTCCAGCGCCAGAGCGACGAAACGCTTGTCACTGTGCAGGGCCTGCTCGAGCAGACCATTGCCGAACTTTTCGGCGCTCCAGTGCACATCCACGGCGCCGGACGCACAGACGCTGGCGTGCACGCGCGCGCACAGGTGGCGCATTTCAGCTTTGACCGCAGCATTCCCGCGGAGCGGCTGCGCTACGCGCTGAATCGCGCGCTGCCGCCGAGCCTTGTGGTGAACGACGCCGAGATTGTGGACGCAGCTTTTCACGCGCGCAAGAGCGCCATCGGAAAATGGTACAGCTATCGCATCTACAACGGGCAAACGCCGCCGGCGCTGGGGCACGGGTATTTCACACATATCCCCCAGCCGATGGACCGCGATCTTTTTGCGGCGGCGCTGGCAGAGATGGTGGGGACTCATAATTTTGAAGGCTTTTGTGGCCGCGGTGCCACCGTTAAAACCTTCGTGCGTACGCTCTATTTGGCGAAACTTTGCATCGATGCACAACATCCCGCCTGGTGGCAGATTCATTTCGTGGGTGACGGATTTTTTTGCGCAAGATGGTGCGCAACCTCGTCGGCACTGCAGTTGATATTGCGCTCGGACGCCGTCCGTTGGATTGTGTCGCGGAAGCGCTGGCGACGCGTGACCGCAGCAAAGCCGGGCCGACGGCACCGGCTGCAGGGCTGACGATGGAAGCTGTGTTCTACGACCATGCTGTGCTGGCTGCGCAGCTCGATACACTACGTGCGCTTCCAAGCGATCATGTGGCGCCGCTTTTCGATTGTTTCTAAAGAATTTACTGTAGTCCTTGACATCCGTGGAGCTATCCAGCATAATTTTTATAGCTTTACTTTACACTGAGAGGAGCGACCAATTTTGGCGATTTTACGATCCTTGCGACTGGCAGGCACCGTGCTGCTGGTTTTGACGGTCCTTTGTATATTCGTGCTGCCCGGCGGCATTGTGCCGATGGCAGCCAGCCTTGCGCTCGCCGGACTCACCGCGCTGGATCTTCTCGCGGTGCTTGTGCTGACGCTCGTGCGCGATCACAGCTTTCGCGGATTGGTGCAGGCGCTGGTGGCGCTGTCGCTTGTCCTCATGTTGGGCGGCGGAATCGGTTCTATGGCGCAGGCTGGCAGCTACTACATTCAGCTGGAAGAAGGCGAAACAGCGATGCTCGCGGGCCGCGGTATGGATGGCTATGCGCTGACACTGGAAAGCGGCGTCCGTGAGGGGATGCTCGGTGTTGCGTTGACGCGTCCGGATCAGGTGACCGTGCACGAAACGATTTCTCCGACAGCGCCAATGACCTACGACGGCATCGAGGTGCACCCAAGCCTTGGCGCTGGTTCTGACGCCGTGCTGCTCGTGCGCTACGACTGGTTCCGTCATCTCATCTGGGCCGGCGGGCTCCTCTTTGTGATTGGGCTCGGGCTTAGCGTTGTGCCATCTGTGAGAAAGCGAGGTGAAGACTGATGCTCATGACCATTCTTTTCGACGTCATCGTCGTTTGTTTTGCCCTCGCGCTCATCTGCTGGTCTGCCAGCGAGCTTCTGCACATCTGGCAGGCAGGCGTCATCATGAGTCTGATCTTCCTCGTTGGCACCCTGGCGCTCTTCGTGCGACTCGTTGTCGTTTGCGTGAGCGGAAATGTGCTCGCGGATGACAATATCTGGACAATCTTCACCTTCACCTTCGCCGTCATGGCGCTCTATCTGCATTTCCGCCTCTTCGGCACCATGATCATGCCTGCCGCGTCGGTGCTGCTCGTCGTGGTCGAAATGCTCTCGCACGTTGGCTTCTGGCCACAGCTTGGCTTCGCCTTCGATATCAGCGGCGAGCCATGGCTCGATAGCGCCGTTGTGCTGGCGATGGTCGGCCTCGGCATCGCGCTCGCCTGTGTACTCCTCGGTGCGAGCACCCTCAGCCGTCGCGGACGCCTGGCGGAAGCAGAACGCATCGAAGCCGAGCTTGAAGAGATCCCCGACGAAGCTGCATTTCGTGCGCACAGTCTGCGCCTGCAGTTTATCGACGTTTCCCGCAAAATGCCGCGTATGCTCTCGCATCTCGGCTGGTGGGCGCTGGCCATTCTCAGCTTCGCCATCGGCGGATTTGTGCTCTGGTGCTACACCCGCTACGGCATTTACTGGGCCTGGCAGCCGCTTTTCGCGCTGAGCGCCCTCGTCTGGGCGCTGCTCTTTGTCGGCAAGGATATGCTCTTCATCCGCAGCAAATAAATCTGATCGCAACAGCTCCTTCTGGGGCTGTTTTTTTCATGTCAAAGCGTTTGGACGGTGCTTGCCCAAGGCTTTTGATGGACGGTGCGCAGCAGTTGTGGCATACTGAACGCAGAAAAAACAAGGAGGTCTTACTCATGTTAGAAGGAAAGATAATTCGCAGCCTGATTTTCGTGGGCGCACTGATTTGGACAGCGTGGATCGTTTGGACAATCCTGAGGGATCCGCTGCACGTAGATCCGGAGATTATTTTGCCAGTGCTCTGCTGCGCAGGGATATTTGTCGGATTGGCACGAACGCGGAAAACGCACAAACATAAATAATGAAGAAATGCTAAATAAATTCTTAATTTCACCTTCATTTTCGAGACAGCACGCCCTCGCTGTGGTACGCTGAGTACAAGAAAACGCGACACAGCGAAAGGAGCGATCATTTATGAAAAGAAAAAGTCTCATCGCCGGGCTGCTCTGTCTGGCGCTACTCGCCGCCGGTTGTGGAAATGGCAGCGCAGCGGCGGATGGTTCGTTGACAGAAAGCGACGTAACAACTGTGAAAACCGACGACGGCAGCTACACCGTGGATAAGAGCGCTGTATTAGCCGAGGGTAAGATCGACGGCGACAAGAAAAAGATCATGGACGCCGTCGAAAGCTATGTGCTCTTATTTTCTCGCGCCTACAATGGTCACGGCGGCGTCGTCGACGGCGACCGCATCGCAGATTCGGAGTCGGCGCTCGAGCATGAATGCGATTCTCGCGTGCTTGTGCTTCTTGCTCAGGGAGAACAAGACGACACGCGGCACGATGGCGTTCGGCCACACGCCATCACCTACGAGCTGCTCGATATCCAGGACGGTGCTGCCCGCGTCATTGTGAATTATGAGCCGCGCAAGGGTATGGAGCCGTGGCGCGAAGGATATATTTTCACGCAGGAAGGCCGCGACTGGCAGCTCGTTAACGTCATCGTGAATAACAATGGCGGCGGAGATGCCGTGCTCGACAATCTTGCCGCCAGTGACGATCCGGCAGAATGGACCACCACCTATTCCTACAGCCAGCTGCCGCGCAGCGCCTACGACGGACTCCACGAGTACAGCGACTACATCGTTGACGACCAGAGCGGCATCGGCACAGCGATCGAAGGCAGCGGCAAGGCCGTCGATCTTGAATCTCTGAAATACGAGGACGCCATCGCCGAATACAACCGCACAGAAAATAAATGAAAGAAACCCACGACGCAAGCGTTGTCAAATTTGACAGCGTTTGCGTCGATCTTTTTTTCGGCGACTGACGACAAATGGTAAACTGAAAAAGAGATAGCGAATGCTGGTTGTACAATTTACAAAATCATGATGCCCATTTTATAGAGAAGGATAGACGCTCGCTTAGACTGGTATGATATAATATAGTTATAAATGATAGCATGGATATGAGTCTACATATTTATGTGAAGCATGAAATGCTAAAATAACCAACACCGATTTTTAATATTCAGGAGGTGACCGGCATGAGCGAAACCGTGAAGGAAATCTGCCACCACACAGAAAGCGGTAGTCCGCCTGCAGAGTGGGACAACGACTACAGCTGTCAGGCAGATTCTGAAAACATCCGCTATGCCAATACATTTCAGATCCCTGGGAAAGACAGCGATCAAGCGCCAGCCCAGGATTCAGACTGCCCATCCAGTGGGCGTAAATATCGTAACGGGCGACGTATCATAAAAGGCGTGAACGATCTCGCTACCTGCTACCCAGCCGTCGCTGCCACCTGGCATCCGACAAAAAATGACGATCTGCAGCCGTCAGACGTGCTGCCTGGTAGCCACCGCTCAGTGTGGTGGATCTGCGAGCACGGCCACGAATGGCAGGCGCAGATAAAATCTCGCGTCAGCGGTTCCGGTTGTCCGGTTTGCGCCAATCGCATGGTGCTCGCTGGCGTGAACGATCTGGCGACGATCAATCCCGAGCTCGCCCGCCAGTGGCATCCGACGAAAAATGGCGATCTGACACCGCGCGATGTGCTCGCCGGTAGTCGCCGCAAGGTGTGGTGGATCTGCGACCAGGGCCACGAATGGCAGGCCGACGTTTCCAGCCGCAACCACGGCACAGGCTGTCCAGTCTGCGCTGGCAAAAAAGTCATCTCCGGCGAAAACGATTTCGCCAGCCAGTATCCCGAGCTCGCCCGTCAGTGGCACCCGACGAAAAATGGCTCTCTGCGGCCAGACCAGGTCACCCCATCTAGCAATAAAAAAAGTCTGGTGGATCTGCGACAAAGGCCACGAATATCAGGCCGTCATCGCCAGCCGCACACGACGTCACGGCGGTTGCCCATATTGCCAAAACGTCAAAGTCCTGTCGGGATTCAACGATCTCGCCACAAAATATCCAAAGATCGCTGACGAATGGCACCCAACAAAAAACGGCGACCTCACACCAGAACAGGTTTTGCCAGGCAGTCGCCGCAGAGTTTGGTGGCAGTGTAAGAACGGCCACAGCTGGGAAGCCGTCGTCTATTCCCGCACAGGCGCGCAGAACAGCGGCTGTCCGGTCTGCACTGGCTACGCCGTCGGCAAACGCCGCGCCCGTTACGAGAAATATTTTGAAGAGATAGAAAAGCGAGAATGAACAGCTCGCAAACAAAGAGGAGGACACACCATTGCTAAGAACATCTACAGCCAGAGCTCGCCAATGCGCTCTGGTACCATGTCGTTATAATGTGGACGATTATGGCTGCGCGCACGATTCCCTGAGACGCGGAAGCGCACAAGCGCAAAGAGAAATGTTTTTACAATAATAGAGAGAAAGGTGAGAGACATGAATAAACATGTATCAATGAAGAAAAAGGTGCTCAGCTTTTTTCTGGCTTTCGTGATTCTGTTTTCATCCATGCCAGCAGAGCTGTTCACCTTCGCATTTGCAAATGATGGAACTGAAACGACAACGCAGCCAGCCGTCAGCGTCAAGCTGAGCGCGACGCCGGAGGAAGTCGCCGCTGGCGATAGCACAGCGTTCAAGATCGCCGTTGATCTGACGGCGATAACATCCGCCGACGTCAAGATCACATTGACTGAGGAAGAGCAAGCGCTCTTTGATACTGATGTGATGCAGGCGCTGAAGGATAAGAACGATTCTTTTAAACTCACAGCCAAAGCTGGAGCGACGGATGAATACGAGCTCAGCTTTACAGCGACAGGAACCAAAGATTATACCGTCACGCTGAATTCGCCGTTCGAAGCGCCAGCTTCTGACGAAGAAAACGACGCGCAGAAAGACACCACCGCTGAGGAAAAATCCAGCGCTGACGAAAACGCGGCAGAAAAAGAGCTCACGCTCGATATCGTTGACGGCGATATTGCAGTGGTGAGCTACGAGGTCGCTGAACCTGAAACGCCAGCTGACGAAGAACAGAACGGCGAAGATCCGTCTGACACTGAAGGAGAAAATGATCCAGCAGGTTCGCAAGATCCTGGTGTATCAACCACGCCTACTGAAAACGAAAATCCTGTGACAGAGGAGCAAGAGCCTTCTCAGGAACAAACCACCGTTACAGAAACGCCAAGCGAACCTTCCGCAGATCCAACGCCGACAGAAGAAACCACTCCAGTTGAAGAGCTAGCAGCTCCGGTTGATACAACCGAAAATACGCCAACGCCGCTTTTCGCTGAAGCAGCCCTCGCTGCAACAACGACCAGCGACGATCAGGGCGTTAAGATCGTAACAGAAGGCGTGACCATCACCTTCCAGGCGCCAGTGGTTGAAGAAAACCCATCGGAAAATCCTGGTGAAGGAGAAGAGGATGAAGATCAGAAGCCAGACGAAGGCTCTGAAGATAAGGATCCTTCGGTAAATGATGACAAGGATGAAAATAAGAAACCGGAAGAAACCGATCCAGATGCTGGCGCGAATGGCGATGAGAACAATGGGAACATCGATCGCGTAGAGATCGCAGCGAGCGCGCTGGATTATTCCGTAAGCATTTCTGGCGACGAACAGAATCTGACGCCAGTCGATCGCAAATTGCCGGCCTTCAGCGTCACAGCGACAGCAAGCTTGAAGGATGCCAGCACCATTGCGCAGCCAGGCACCTTCACCTTTAATCTCCAGCTGCAGCTGCCAGCAGGCACCACCCTGCCAAGCGGTTCGCTGAGCGCGAGTGATTTCACGATCAGCACAAAAATCCTGAAGCTTTTCAAAACTTCCACCATCGCTGACGCCGCATTCTCTGATGAAAATGCCACGATCGGTGAGGTTTCCTACGATGAAACCACCAGCATCCTCACCATCCCGATCATCCAGAACGTGGATGTGAAGGAAGTAATGCCAGAGCCGGAACAACCAGCCGAACCATCGACCGATCCTGAAAACAACAGCGAAGGTTCCGACGAAAATAGCGGCACAGCTGGTGATGGTTCCGTCGATAACAACGACGAAACCAGTGGAGATAATAGCACCACCCCAACCGCACGCACCACAGAAACCACCTACCAACCAACCGCCACAAGCTGGACATACACGCTGAAGTTCAATGCGGACGTTTTCACTCTGGCAGATACCGTCGGTGAAAGTGCGATCACCGCCAGCATTGTCCCAGCGGGTGCGACCAATGTTGCAGCTGCAACTGGATCGATCAATATTGTGAAAGAAACCGCGCAGCTGCCGGAAGATACCAAGCCAACCGAAACGACCACGCTGGACCAGACCATTCTCTGGTACGACAACAACAACGCAGACAATGCACGGCCAGATAAAAACGATTTTAAAAACACGCCGCTTTATTTTAAGGTAGGAAATGGTGCATGGAAACAGCTGACGTACGCCAATCTCGCAGACGCAGGATTGACAGATATGCCAGAAATCGCTGTGACAAATACCAGCCAGGGTGGCTATCAACTGAGCGTGGAAAATCTGCCAACAGAGCTTCAAAAGACTGACGACAATGGTACCGTGCTTGATACGATCACCATCGACTGGTCCTTTAGCGAGAACGGCGACGCCAGCAAAGCTGAGCCGCCAGCTATGGATGGCTACGAAGTAACGGTGAATGCAGAAGGTCAGTGGGTTTACACCCGTCTCACCGAGATCGTTTTCACCGTCGAGCTTGACTGGGGCTCGCTGGGCGAACGTGCAGCGGATGCCGATGTGCGCAATAAAGCGCGTGACTGGTTTTAGAAGCATTCGTTCTCAATGATGGTGACGAGAGCACCGATCCTGTCACGCTGAAGGATCTGTGGAACAAGGAATTGCTGAAGTATACAGCAACCGAGAGCACCGATCCGAATCAGCCGACAACGTTCACCTTCACCATCAAAGATCAGCCAATGTATGATGCCACCAATCACAGCGCGCTGATCAATTACAACATTGATATTGCAACAGAACCGGCAGATGGCGAAGCGATCAAATTCCCTCTTCCGGAAGGCACGTACACCGACGAGGATAAGAACGACTACCTCGTCGCCACCTACGACAACACCCACGCTGTGAACCACAACAGCGACACCGACGCCATCTATCCAGGCGGCACGCTGAATCTCCGTCTCACCGGCGAGACCACTTTCGAAGCCAGCAAGGTATGGCTGGATTATGAAACCTGGGATAAGGAAGAAGTGAATCGTCCAGCTCTCACCTTTGAACTCTGGCGCTATCGCGAAGATTCCACCTATTCTCAGGCAGCGCCTGTGAAAAACGACAGCGGGAACGTTATCAAGATCAATCTCTCGAAAGAAGAGAGTGAAAAATACGAACCAGAAGAAAAAATCCCTCTGCAAGTGCTCGGTGCTGACAGAAATCTCGCAGCGCTGGAAAAATACGATGCAGACGGTTACCGCTACATCTATTTCCTCAAGGAAACGGTCGTTTCCGGCGGCGACACCTATGACCGCGTTTTTGGTAAAGTCGAACGAGAGCTCGGTCAGGGCGACGTCACGATCACGGACGACGCGCTTCCTACTGAACATGCAGAGATCTACGCCGGTAAAACCGAGCGTCTCTCCGACGATAACTGCCTCTACAACAAAGGCGTGCTCTCCAACCAGCTCGCCGGCACTCAGACTGTGGAGCTGACAAAAGAATGGAACGCCGCTGCGTATCAGGGCTACATGAAAGATGTGAGCGTAGAATTTACGCTGCAGGTGCAGTATCTGAACAACGATCAGGATAAAGATAAATGGTACACCGCTTATCCTGAACAGAAAGTCACTCAGAAAAACATCACCGAAGAAAATATGGCCTACTGGCACACCTCAGCAACTGTGCCAACCGTCGGTCCGCTGGGCCGCGATGTCGCCTATCGCTGGGTAGAAACGGCTGTGTATCAGAATAAAAAATGATGTGACGACCAATCGCGATGAATTCGACGCGGTAAAATCTTTCACCCTTGAGCAGGGCGGAAAGAAAGTCACCTACACTTCTGAAGCAACAGTTGACAAAGACACCGGCAACACCACGATCGAAAACAGCATCGCCGACACCATCAACTACGACGTGACAAAGGTCTGGGAAGATGGCACAGATCCTGAAGAAGTGACCTTCAATCTCTATCGTCTGCCAAGCGGCAGCGCGCTGACGGACAGCACGCCAGTGTATCTCCAGTTTACGCTGGACGGTGAAAAAGCTGAGATCATCACCAATCCAGTGCCGGATGATTTCGAGGGCAACATCGGCGTTGAAACAGAAAAACGTAGGCTCTGTTGAAGCGCACGATGAAAGCAACCCAACTGACAAGTGGGAAGAAGACTGGCTGAAACCTGGCACACCGTCATCAACGATCTTCCTCGCTACGACGAGAATGGGCGCGAGTATGAATATCTCCTGCTTGAGGTCAATGAAGATGACGCCTATTTCCCCAATCTATGAAACAACGCGCGATTCTGAAACTGGCGACTACTACACAAAAGTCATCAACCCGCCACCAGGTGAAGGCCAGCGCATTCATGGTCCGCAAGGAATGGAGCGACGACAGCGACAGCGCACACCGCGGCGATGTTGTGATCAATGTGTATCAGGATGTGGAAGATGGAGAAGATAAGAAACTGAATTCCCGTC
>ENA-OQCL01000881-OQCL01000881.1-human-gut-metagenome-genome-assembly--contig:-NODE-881-length-12488-cov-1.935928_pt1 | contig 12488 bp, 21 predicted proteins | sample MGYA00242502_ERZ504586 | MGnify/ENA primary metagenome ERZ504586 (study PRJEB26092, sample SAMD00036316) | human gut metagenome | host: Homo sapiens | study: EMG produced TPA metagenomics assembly of... | reverse complement strand
TGGCGGCTCGGGAAGTCCCCCGCATCGCCCAGCAGTTCGGCCTGGACAGCGTCGGTGAAGGTAAACATGATGAGCGTAGTTCACGCCACATCCACCGCCGTCAACATGACCAAAGAATATCGCGAAAATCTCTTTGAGAGGTGTTTGACTATGAAACTCTACATTTATCCCCCCAAAATCTCAAGGCCACCGCCAACCTGTGGCTGTGGAGCCTGCGGGACTTCGCTCTCATCTGCGTAGGGCTGCTCCTGTCCCTGGTGGCCCTGATCCAGATGGGACTCCTGCTGCCCTTGGCGCTCACGGCGGCCTTTGCTTTTCTCTCCATCCGCATGGAGGATTTGACCGTGCTGGACTACATCCGGTTCGCCGCCAAGTTCACCATCTCCACCCAGCAGGAATACCGCTGGGCGGAGCATTGAAAGGAGAAAGTCTTGAAAAAGCAGAAAAAGAAAAAGCGCGGGGAAAAAGTCGGTGCAGAACCTGCTGGGCTTGCAGGGATTTACCACCTACGGCCTGAAAACAGCAGGAGGTGAACTGGTCTATTTCGCCATCCAGCCCACCAACATTTCCGTGCTGTCCCACGTCAACATTGAAATCAAAATCCGGCACCTGCTCATGGTGCTCACAGCCCTGCCCCACCTGGAGGTGGCCTGTCTGGACTCCGCCCAGCGCTTCGACGACAACCAGCAATTCATGGAGAGCCGCATCCGCCAGGAGGACAACCCCAAAGTGCGCCATGCCTTAGCGCAAGACCGGGAGTTCCTGGACTCCATCCAGCTGGAGATGTCCACCGCCCGGCAGTTTGTGCTGGCCCTGCGCTTTAAGAATGAAAAAGACAGCCAAATATTCTCCAGAATCAACGACGCGCGAAAAGCCTTGCATGACGAGGGCTTCGAAGCGCGGCGCATGGGCCCATCGGAGGTCAAACGGATGCTGGCCCTGTACTTCGAAGCCTCTATGACCGGCGACCAGATCCCCGATGTGGAGGGCTCGGAAAACCTTCGACCTCAGCAAATTTGAGAGGTGTAGCGATATGAAGAAACAATCTTAGTTCTAATCACTTTTGCCCTGGTCATCGCCGTGGCTGGCAGCGGCTTCTGGCTGGTGCATTACTTCATCGACAGCCGGGAGCAGCGCCAGACATATGAAACTCTAGCGGAGGAATTCGTGCTGGAGAGTATGCCAACGCCCGAATCCATTACGCCGGCCGAAAACAGTTCGCCCACTGAAAATTCCAGTGAGCCGGCTGAATCTGTATCCTTGACCACCGCCCCGCCTCGCCACGACCTAACAGCCCTGGCAGCGGAAAATCCCGATTGCGTGGGGTGGCTTACCATTCCCGACACGGGAATCGATTATCCCGTCATGCACACGCCGGATGATCCGGAGCACTACCTGCGCCGGGATTTCTACGGTGAATCCGCCAGCGGCGGAACCCCTTTCCTGGATGGTCGCAACCTGGCAGAAGCAGAAAATCAGAACCTCATTCTCTACGGCCACAACATGATGGACGGCAGTATGTTTAAGCCGCTCATTAGCTACCTGGAGCCTAACTTCCGGGAGACGCATAAGGACATCTTCCTGGAGATTGATGGCAGACAATATCGCTATGCACTCCTGGATGTGCTGGAAACCAACACCCAATGCTCCCTCTATCGGTACACCGACCTGAATGACCCCGTCACGGAATCGAACTTCCGGGCGGCGATTCTTAAGGAAACCGATTTAGATGGCATCCACCAGGCGCCTGGCTATCTCACCCTCTCCACCTGCAACAATGGAGGCGGGAGCAGCCGGGTACTGGTCATCGCGGCCCTTGCCGGGGAGGTGTCTCAGTGAACAGAAAGAAAAAGGAAAGAAGAAAAAGCGAGAGCAGCTGGCCATCAAGGACTTCTTCGACCGCATCCTGCCCGGCGTCCTCAAGTTCTATTCCGACCACTACATCTGCGGGGACAGTTACCGCTGCGTGTGGGCAATCAAGGAGTACCCGCCCTCCACCGAGGAACAGGCAATTCTCAGACAGCTGGCAGACCGCACCCATGTCACCCTGCGGATCTACAACCGGCTGGTGGACCATGCGGAACAGCACCGGATCATCCAAAACGCCAACCGGCGCAACCGGCTTCGCTTCGGCGGGGATGACATCCAAGAGATGGTGGACGCGGAGCATAATTTGAAAGATGTGAAGCAGCTGTTGACCAATCTGCGGACCAACGGTGAGACTCTCCTGCACACTGCCGTGTTCATCGAACTAAAAGCCGCGGACATGGATAAACTGCGGGAGCTGCAATCCGACGTAATGATGGAGCTGACCCGTTGCAAGATCAGCGTGGACAGGCTGACCCTCCGCCAGCTGGATGGGTTCCTCTCGGTGCTGCCCTTTGGGGTACAACCACTTTTGGCAGCCAGTACGAGCGGGTGCTGCCCGCCAGCTCGGTGGCCAATCTCTATCCTTTCAACTATTCCGGCAAGACCGACCCCCATGGTTTCTACCTGGGGAGGGATAAGTTTGGCACCAACATTCTCACGGACTTTGACCGCCGTTCGGATGACAAGACCAACGCCAACGTGCTGATTCTGGGCAACTCCGGCCAGGGCAAGTCCCATCTGCTCAAAGGCATCCTCGCCAATTTGCGCGAGTCTGGGAAGTCTCTCCTGGTGTTAGACCCCGAAGCTGAGTACCAGGAGCTTTGCGAAAATCTGGGCGGGTGCTACCTGGATTACCTGTCCGGGGAGTACGTTATCAATCCGTTGCAACCCCAGAATTGGGACGAAGACCCGGTCAACGAGGACGATGAGCGCACCCCGGAGCAGCGTGACGCTGACACCCATGTCGCGTTTTCCAATAAGCGAATTGGGGAAGCTCGCCCCCGCGCCGGAAACTTCCGTTGTACCCGTCCCCGGCCCATTTCAGAAAACCACCATGCTCTCCCGGCACATCTCCTACCTAAAGGACTTCTTCCGCTCCTACAAGGATTTCACCACTGCCCAGCTGGACACCATCGAGCTGATGCTCCAGAAGCTGTACCGGCGCTTCGGCATGGACGATTTCACCGACTTCTCCCAGGTGGCCCCTGAGAAATTTCCCACCATGTCGGACTTCTATGATTTGCTGGAAGAAGAATTCGACCTGTACGACCCCAAACGGAAGAACCTCTTTTCCGAGGAAACTATCCAGGAGGTGTGCCTGGGACTCCACTCCATGTGCAAGGGCGCGGAAAGCAAGTATTTCAACGGGCATACAAATATAAAAGACGATAAGTTCTTAGTGTTTGGCGTGAAAGGTATCATGGAGCTCAACCGCAGCCTGCGGGACGCCCTGCTCTTCTCCATCCTCTCCTACATGACCAACGCGCTGCTGGGCGCTGGCAACTATGTAGGAGCGCTGGATGAGTTGTACCTATTCCTCACCAATCTGACGGCCATTGAATACATCCGCAACCTGATGAAGCGCGACCGGAAGAAAGACTCTCTGCTGGTACTGGCCAGCCAGAATATCGAGGACTTCTTGCAGCCCGGTGTTCGGGAGCTAACCAAGCCCCTGTTCAGTATCCCTACACATCAGTTTTTGTTCAACCCCGGCCAATTGGAACCCAAAGCCTTTTGCGACACCCTCCAGCTGGAGCAGGCAGAGTTTGAGCTCATCCGCTACCCGGAACGGGGCACTTGTCTGTATCGCTGCGGCAACGAGCGGTATCTTCTCCAGGTGCATTTCCCGGAGTTTAAGGAAGCTATGTTTGGAAAGGCAGGTGGCCGGTGATGGAACACCAAAACCGCTATGAAGCGATTTTTCGTTTGGCGCTGGCTTACGCCAAGACGGTGGCGGAGGTCACCGAGGGCGGCGACGCCACTGGGATGCGGGCCGCCCTCTCCTATGTGGGCATGGTGGCGGCCCAGTACAGCCAGGTGGCCGGGAAAGAATTCGACGTGCGCTACACCATTTCCCACGGTGAGCATGGGGCGCACCTGCGCCTGTACAACACCTCGGAGATCCGCCGGTCATCCGCCATGGGTGACGAACTACCCGCCAACGGCTCCTGCCGCCAGCTGTACGAGAACAGCCCGTTGGTTGAACTGCTCCGGCAGAGCCAAACAGAAGAAGAAACCCAGGAGGATGGCCCATGTCTGCGACTCTAGGCGCGGCCCTGAAAAAGATCGCCGTAGCCCTCCTCACCGACCGGCGGAACTGGGAGAAGATCGCTGTGGCGCTGTTCGCGGTGCTTCTTCTCTTTCTGCTGCCTATCCTCTCCGTGGAAGCCATCTTCCAGGCGGACATGGACTGGGACAGCCCGGAGCTGGTGTCCGCCGTCATGGAGGAATTAGACGTGGGCAGCCTGGGCTTCCTGGAAAACTCCAACAGTGTCCTGACGCAACTCCAGGAGACCCTCAAAGAAGCGGACTTCGGATTCGAGGAATTTCGCAAGGCCCAGGCGCTATACTGGTTGGCGCTGTCGCCTTACGCAGAGGAAGATGATTTCGTCCAAAAATTGGTGGGGTGTTTCGCTCCTGACCAAACCAATGAGGAACTGGTTGCCAACGTAAATGCTGCCTTCGGGACGGACATCGACCCGGAAGAATTTGCGGAAATTCTCGCCACCACCGCCAGCGACATGGTGGCCATCGCCCAATCCCAGATCGGACAGACCGGAGGCCAGCCCTACTGGTCTTGGTATGGTTTCGGCTCCCGGGTGGAGTGGTGCGCCATTTTCGTCTCTTGGTGCGCCGAGCAGTGCGGCTACATCGACGCGGGAATCGTCCCCAAGTTCGCCGGCTGCGGCGTGGGCGTGCAGTGGTTTCAAAACCGGGGACAGTGGCTTCCAGGCAGCGCCACCCCCGAGCCAGGGATGCTTATTTTCTTCCAGTGGTACGGCAGCGATTCCAGCATTGCCGACCATGTGGGCATCGTAGAGAAAGTAGAGGGCGGCCGGGGTTTACACCATAGAGGGCAACGCAAATGACCAAGTGCGGCAAAACAGCTACCCCATCGGGTATGGAGAAATCAAGGGGTACGGTGTGCCGGTTACAGATTAGAGAGGATGATGATTATAAAACTGCGGGACTATTTGCGGCTCCACCCCAACCAGGGCGTGGAGCTGCTCACGGAATTTGGCTATTACACACTGACAAAACAGGAGATCAAGGCCCAGCTTCGCAAGCACGGAGCCGTGCGCTCGGTGACGGGCAGACCTCTGTCCTTTGACACCTTGCTGGAGCAGGAGGTGCTGGATGAGCAGCCCGGCGACCCGCCCCTGCTGCGGACGGGCAGAAAAGAAAGAAGGGACGAATCATGCTGACCTTTCAAAAATACGTTCACTTTATGAGGACGCAGTTCCCACCTGGGAGCCGCGTTCTTTTATTATCCAACGACCAACCCAAACCCGTGCCGGACAGCACCATGGGGACGCTGACCGAGGTGGACAGCGCAGGCCGGTTCCTGGTGAACTGGGACAACGGCAAACGCACGGCACTCAACCTGGAGGACGACCACTTCCGCATTTTCCAGCCCGAACCCATGGAGCTGAAGCTGTACTTCCCCCTCCACGGGGAACTTTACACCCGCAATGAGTGGGGCGACCTGGCGGACGACCCAGAAGAATTGGCCGGCAGCGACCTTACCCCCTACCTTGGGGACATTCGGGAGGCTCTCCAGGAGAACCAGCTCCCAGAGGAGCAGGAGCGAGGGCTGATGCACTGGTACAGAGAATCCGATGCTCTGACCTGGAAAGTGAAGTCTGCCTTCTTCGATGTAGAGATACAGGATGGACAGCTTTGGGGCGTGGCGGATTGCCAGCTCCTGGAATCCCTGGAGGGGGATGAACTTAACCGCCTCACCACCTACCTGGCGGGACAAGCTGCAGACGGCTGGGGCGAGGGCTTCGAGCAGCAGGAGATCCCTGTGGGAAAGGGCCTGCTCTATGTCCACCTGTGGGACGGGCAGGATTGGGAAATGACTACCACGGACCCGGGGCAGGAGGAGTCGCCACAGATGGGGATGTCCCCATGACCAGAAAAGAAAACCCACTGGAAGAACTGGAAAAAGCCTACGCCCAGTGGGAGAGCTTATACAAGCAGGGCGGCAGCGACCCTTTCTATCCGGACGGTGTCAACCTCAACCTGGTGCGAAACCACATTCTCTATTTCAAACGGCAAATCGAGGAAACCCAGCCCCTGTACAAGAATAGTGAAGTGTACCAGCGGGAGCTGCCTCCCCAGGTGGAGGACGGTTACATGGCCAGGGCGGAGGAAATCCGGGCCCATGCCAAGGCCTCTCTCACCTCCTATCATGCCGATCCCTACTACCAGTATTTGCTCCACCACCGGGAGGAACTGGATGACTCTGGCCTCAAGAAACCCCCATCCGGGCGGTGCTGAACTACGCCCACTCCCTGGAGACAGCCATCCAGGAGGACGACCTGGTCACCATGCGCCGCCATGAGCGGGCAGAGCGTTACCTGGATTCCTTCCGCGCCTGTGCCGAGAAAGTGCGGGAAGTGCTGGAGAACCAGGAGCTGAATCTGTTCGCTCTGGCCGCCCAAGACGATTTCCCTTTCCCAGAGGAAGAAACGGCCTCTCAGGCAATGACCTTGTAAGGTGGTGGTGATACGGACCTGCGCCAGCTGCGCTTTGGCATCGAGGTGGAGATGACCGGCATCACCAGGGAGAAGGCGTCCCAGGTGGCGGCATCCTATCTGGGCGGGGAGAGCCTGTATCTGGGCACCTACTACAAGACCTACGCTGCCACCGATTCCCAGGGCAGGATGTGGAAGTTCACCTACGACGGCAGCATCCAAGCAGAAAAGAAAGAAAACGGCGAGCGGGTGCCTGCGGACAAGCCTTACAAAACCGAGATGGTCAGCCCCATCTGCACTTATGAGGACATCCCCACCATTCAGGAATTGGTGCGGCAGCTCCGTCACAAGGGGGGCCCTTTTTCCAACAACAGCTGCGGCATCCATATCCATGTGGAGGCGGCGGCTTTCAATGCCAGGACCCTGCGCAACTTGGTAAACATCTTTTACAGCAAGGAAGATTTACTATTTTCCGCTCTGCAGGTGCGGGAGTCCCGTTGGGGTTACTGTAAACCCATGGACGAGCGCTTCCTCCAAGAGCTCAACCGCAAACGGCCCCAGACTATGCGGGCTTTCCAGAAAATCTGGTACGGCGGTGAGGACGGCAGCAATACCCACTATCACGACTCCCGGTACCACGCTCTAAACCTCCACAGCGTGTTCTCCCACGGCACAGTGGAGTTCCGGTTGTTCAACTCCACCGTGGAGCACGCTGGGAAGATCAAGGCGGACATCCAGCTGTGCCTTGCCATCTGCGCCAGGCCTTAAATCAGCGAGCAGCCAGCCACACCAAGACTCAGACCACAAACCCGGCTTACACCTTTCGCACCTGGCTGCTGCGCTTGGGTATGATCGGGGATGAGTTCGCCACTGCCCCGGAAGCACCTCCTGGAAAACTTGGAGGGCAACCTGGCCTGGCGTGACCCCGCCCAGGCGGAGCGCCAGCGGGAACGGATGCGCCAAGCCGCCCTGGAACGCCTGCCTCAGCCGGAGGAATATCCTCAAGACATTCCCGATGATCTCCTGGTGGAACCCGATGAAGAACAGGACGAGGACCAAAGTTTTACCATGCAAATGTAACACGAAACGGAGGAATGATTTTGAAAACAAAACTCTACTTAGCCTATGGCAGCAATTTGAACCTGGGCCAGATGGCCCACCGCTGCCCAGATTCCAAGGTGGCTGGCAAGGCAGAGTTGCCAGGCTACCGCCTGCTGTTCCGGGGCGGGCAGCACAACGCCCACGCCACTATTGAGAAAAGCGAGGGCCACACTGTCCCCGCCCTGTTGTGGAAAGTGAGTGTTCGGGACGAAGCACTGTTAGACCGGTACGAGGGGTACCCGTACTACTACGACAAGGTGCAAATTCCGGTGGAACTGCACGGCAAGACGGTGTCCGCCATGGCCTACGTTATGCAGCCGGGATTTGAGTGCAACAATCCATCTTCGGTCTACCTGCACACCGTTCGAGATGGGTACCAAAGCCGCTGGGTTTGACCAGGCCATTCTGGATCAAGCGCTGGTGGAAACCAGGCGGGAGATGGTGGAGGGACAGCAGTGGGGCCAACAATTCCGCTAGGGCGGGATAGGAGATATCCCCATGGATTACGACAAGCTAAACAGAAGAAAGAGCAGTTGGAACAGGCAAAGCCCTCCATCCCCGTGGAGAAAATTCTCCAGAAGCAGCGGGAATTCGAGGTGCAGTATGCCCACAACTCCACCGCCCTGGCGGGCAACTCCCTGACCCTGGAGCAAACCCGCGCCATTCTGGATGCGGTGAATCCGCCTGAGCACTTCCCCCAGGATGGGGAGAATTATCCCGCCAGCGAGGATGAAACACCCCACCAGACCATGTGAAAATGGAAAGCTCTTGCTCACTCTTACGGCGAGGGCTTTCCTATTTTTGGAAAGGAGCAGCCCATGGACAAGACCATCACCCTGGAGTTTCCAGAAAAGAAGCTGGAGGCCCTCTCTCACTTTCTCAAGAAGAAAGACACCACCATCGAAGCCGAGCTGGACTACGCCCTGGCCCGGCTTTACGAAAAGACCGTGCCGCCCACCGTCCGGGAATTCCTGGAGGACACAGGATCGGACGGCGATTCACCTCAGAATTTCTAAAATCACTTACAAGGATGTGCAACGCTATGGACGGGAAAAATCGAGAACTGACCCCCGAGGAAGAAGCTGCCGAGCTGGCAAAACCCGGCAGCCACCCCGAGTGGGAAACCAACTTGCCGGCCGCCATTCAAAAGGACATAGATGCCTACCTGGAGGGCATCCGTACCCAATCCTCTGTGCTGGATTGTCTGTGGGACGAGCTCTACGGCTCTATCAACGCCAGCCAGTGGGGCTGGGAGATCTCTAAAGAGCAGGCGGATTACCTGCGGACCAAGTACCTCTTCGACCCGGAGGATGAGGAAGAAGCAGAAGATTTTCGGCAGACCGAATCATGAAACACAGCGCCGCTCCCAGGCAAAACCGGACAGCGGCATTTTTTTGAGCCCAGCAGCACGAACCCAGGCCCCGCCTGTTTCGCCCTGTGCGGCCCGTTGTGGAGGGTTTCTCCCCAGGGTGGGGAAACGACCCGTTCCAAGCCCACAAAAGCCAAATTCGGCCCCTTGTGCAGAACCGCGCCTGCGGCTCGCTCCCAGAGAACCCCTCGGGTGCGCAGCACCCGTCTTTTCCTGCGGAAAAGCACCGGGTTTCTCTGGCCTGTGAGGGCCTGTGAGGCGGTTTTCTCCCCAGGGTGGGGAAACGACCCGTTCCAAGCCCGCAAAAGCCAAATTCGGCCCCACAAAGGCAAGGTTGAAAAAATCCCCGGATAAGAGCACCAGGAGAGGTGAAAAAAGAGTAGCAGGTGAAAGGGTAGGCGCCGAAAACCGGCGCCTGCCCAGGGCCACAGCGCCCGGCAGAGCCGGTCGCAAAGCGAGTTTCCCAAGGTGCCGGTTTGGGAAAATTTGCGGTGCCGGTTTTGGGGCTTTGGTGCCTGGTTACGGTGCTGTGATTTCGATATTCCCTAGAAATCGGCCGAATTCATACGGTGCTTTCACAGGCACCAACCAGAAAAGGAGACAAATTCCATGGATATTCCAGTAGAAGAAAAGCAAGAGGTCAAACGGCGGTTCCAGCTGTGGATTAAACCATCCACGTTGGAGTTGGCAGACCAGTATTACCACAGCAATAACTGCTTCAGTAGAAGCGAATTCATCGAAAAGGCCATTCTGTTTTACGTTGGCTATGTCACCAGTCAGCAAAACCGGGACTACCTGGCAGACATCATCCCATCCACCGTAAAAAGTATTGTGGATGAGAGCAGCAACCGCATGGGGAGACTGCTCTTCAAAATCGCGGTGGAGATGGCGGTGGTTGAAAATATTCTTGCCGCTGTCTGCGATGTGGATGAGATAGAGGTAAAACGTCTGCGGGGGCAATGCGTGAAGGAAATCAAGTCCACCAACGGGCTGCTTTCCTTTGAGGAAGCCCTGCGCTGGCAGAGAGATGGCTGACACCATCTCTTTTAGTTTCGCATCAGCTCATAGATCGTCAGGAGGTGAACAGATCACATGGCTCAGTTTGGCACAAAGTTTGGATACTTGAAAGCTGGCAAATCCCGTGGTGGGTACGCCAAATACATCGCCACCCGGGAAGGGGTGGAGAGGCCGGACGAGTCCCTATGGGGCCGCCCGGTCACCCCATCCCAGCAGGCGCTCATCCAAAAGCTGCTGGAGGATTTCCCGGATTCCAAGGACTTGTTAGAATATGAGGACTACCAAAAATCCGCCACCCTCGGTTCCGCGTCTGACTTCATCTCCCAGGCCATCGAGCTGCACATGGGGGAACTAGCGGGCAGATCGGGCTACCTGAAGTACATGGGCACCCGCCCTCGTGTGGAAAAGCAGGGCAGCCATGGGCTGTTCTCCTACGCCGGGGAACCGATTTCTCCAGGCAAGGTAGCTCAGGAGGTGGACGCTCATCCGGGGAATATCTGGACAGCCATCTACTCCCTGCGCCGGGAGGACGCCCAGCGGCTGGGCTATGACACCGCCGCCCGCTGGCGGGATCTGCTCCGCTCCCAAGCCATCACCCTGGCGGAGGGGCTGAAGATTCCGCCCACCCATCTCAAATGGTACGCAGCATTCCACAACGAATGGCACCATCCTCACGTCCACTTGATTGCCTACTCTACCAAGCCCGGCGAGGGGTTCCTCACCAAGCAGGGCATGGAAAAGATCCGCTCGGCGCTGGCACAAGAGATTTTCCGTCAGGACTTGATCAGTGTGTACCAGCAGGAAACCGCCCACCGGGACGAACTGCGGCGGGCCAGCCGGGAGAAAGTAGCCGGCCTTGTCCAGCAGATCAGCGGCGGGGTTTGCGAAAATCCAAAGCTGGAATCGATGCTGCGGGAGCTGACCGGGAAACTTTCCAACGTGAAAGGCAAGAAGGTCTATGGCTACCTACGGCCCGAACTCAAGGCCCTGGTGAACCAGATTGTGGACGAGCTTGCCAAGGATGAGCGCATTGCGCAGCTCTATGATTTGTGGTATCAGGACAAGCAGGGCGCCCGGAATGTTTATGATGAGAGACCCATAGAGCAGGTGCCGCTCTCCCAGAACCCGGACTTCAAACCCATCCGCAACGCAGTGGTACGGGCGGCGGTGGAGCTGGAAAGGAACAGCTGCAGGCACAGCATCCCGCTTATACCCCGCCCCTCTTGCCCATGGCCACCCGCCTCCTGCGGCAGGTGGGGCAGATCTTTGGACATCAATTCCAGATCGACCCGCCCGTGGCCCGGCTGACAGACTCCAAGCTTCGTCAAAAGATCGCGGAAAAGAAACTGGCTCTTGGGCAAAAATTTCGTATGTAGACGGAGGGAGAGCCAGGGAGATCACCTGGCTTTCCTTTCCAATTTTTTGTAAGGAGGGGTACCTATCACAAGAAAGAACGCTATCTGGCAGGACACACCGATCTAGTTTCACTTCTCCGCTCCCGTGGAGAAACCCTGAAAAAGCTGGGCAGCGAATGGGAGTGGAAATTTCATGACGAGCGGGTCACCATTCGGAACAACGTGTGGTTTAATCAGTACACCCAGAAAGGCGGCGACGCCGTGGACTTCTTCCGCTACTTCTACGGGGAGTCCGAGGAACAGGCAGCGGCCATGCTCTTAAACTGCTCCGTGGCAGACCTGGAAAAAATTGCCCGCCCGCTCCCCGCCTGCTTTCCCTCGTACCAAGCAAGAAGAACCAAAAACAGTTGGAGATTCCTTCGGCGAATGGAAATATGAGGCGGGTGTTCGCTTACCTGTGCCAGACCAGGGGCATTGCCCCGGAGGTGGTGTCCGCCTTTGCCCGGAAAGGGCTTAATTTGTGAAGATGCCAACCATCACAACGCCATGTTTGTGGGCCAGGATGAGCAAGGCGAGATTCGCCACCTCCACGCCAGGGGGACGCTGACAGGCTCCCATTTCCGCCAGACGCTCCCCGGCAGCGAGAAAGAGTACAGCTTCCACTGGCCAGGTACCGGCGGCAAACTCTACGCTTTCGAGGCCCCGATAGATATGCTGTCCTATATTTCTCTCCACCCGGAGGGGTGGCAGAATCATAGCTATGTGGCCCTGTGCGGGGTGAGCGCAGCCCCCATCCACCACTTACTGGAAACGCAACCCCAGCTGCAGGACGTCACCCTGTGCCTGGACAATGACAAAGCTGGACACAACGCTGCCCGCAGGATCGCCGGCGAATTGCTGCGGGAATGGAACGTCACTGTGTCCGCTGAATTCCCCACGCTCAAGGACTGGAATGACGAGCTGCTCGCCAACCACCAGGAGGAAAGCGAGAGTATGACAATGACCATGTGAAAGCGCAATTTTACTTACAAGGGGGGAAGTCTGCCTGTTCCCTGACAGGGGGAGGGTGTCATGGTG
>ENA-OQCL01000880-OQCL01000880.1-human-gut-metagenome-genome-assembly--contig:-NODE-880-length-12490-cov-2.986573_pt1 | contig 12490 bp, 16 predicted proteins | sample MGYA00242502_ERZ504586 | MGnify/ENA primary metagenome ERZ504586 (study PRJEB26092, sample SAMD00036316) | human gut metagenome | host: Homo sapiens | study: EMG produced TPA metagenomics assembly of... | reverse complement strand
GCAGGATCTGCTGCTGTTGGGCGAAGTGGGCCTGACTGGCGAGCTGCGCCAGGTGGGTCAGTTGGAGCGGCGGCTGCGCGAGGCGCGCAGATGGGTTCCGCAGGGCGATCGTGCCGAAGCAGAAGAAGCGGCTGGAGATCTCGAATATGGAGATCATTGAAGAATCGCTCATTACAAGTGTTATCGATCATTTATGGAGGGAGTAGCATGCAGCTTATTTTCAAGTGAAAACCAATGCACTCATGGATGTGCTCAAAAAAACGGCTCCAGGCACAGCGCTGCGTGAAGGATTGGACAATGTGCTGCGTGCCAATACCGGCGGGCTCATTGTCATCGGCGATCCGGCGAAGATCAAGCCGTTGACCAAGGGTGGCTTTGACATTGACACCGATTATTCGCCGGCCCATCTCTACGAGCTGGCGAAAATGGACGGCGCCATTCTCATTTCGCCGGATGTGAAGCGCATCATCAGCGCCAACACGCATCTCATGCCGGATCCGGATGTGCCATCTTCAGAGACGGGGATCCGCCATCGCACGGCGGAGCAGACGGCGCGCCAGACAGGGGCGCTCGTTATCTGTATTTCGCAGCGCCGGCGCGTGATCACGCTTTACAAGGGCACGTCGAAATATGTGCTCAAGGATGTCAGTGTGCTGCTGAACACGGCGAATCAGGCGCTGGGGACGCTGGAGAAATACAAGGATGTGCTCGAAGAAGCGGTGCTGCGCTTGAGCGTGCAGGAGTTTGACAATGTTGTCACGCTGCCGGATGTGCTCACGGTGATCCAGCGCGCGGAGCTTTTCAAGCGCGTCGAGCAGATGCTGCGGCTGTATCTCACGGAGCTTGGGGACGAGAGCACGCTGATCCGCATGCAGGCGGAGGAGCTTTCGAGCAATGTCGAGGCGGAGGAACGGCTGACGATCCGCGACTATATGATCCGCGATCCGGAGAAAACGGACAAGGAACAGGTCGACGATTATCTCGAGCGGCTGGCGCGGTTTGACAGCGAGCAGCTCTGGGATCTGGATCTGATCGCGCGCTCGCTGGGACTCAACGAATTCCACGACAAGGACAAGCGCGTTTTCCTGGAATGTCGCGGCTATCGCGTGCTGCACAAGATCCCGCGTCTGCCAAATTCGGTCATCGAAAATATGGTCGAAGCCTTTGGCGATTTCCAGTCGATCCTGCTGGCGTCGAACAACGAGCTCGACGATGTCGAAGGCATCGGGCCAGCGCGTGTCAACCAGATCACGCTGGGACTCGAGCGCATTCGCAGCCAGATCATTACCGACAGCAATTGGGTACAATGATGAGTTAGGAGTGAGGAGTTAGGAATTAGGAGTTACTCTGCTGCACAGCGAACGTTCGTAACTGCGTCACAACTTCGTTCTCTCCGACACCGCAGCACCGATCGTTGCAACCGGCTGCAAAAATTAACTCCTCACTCTTCACTCCTAACTCCTAACTAAGAAACAACTCCTCACTGACTTGAAAGGAGGTGAGAACAGTGAGAAATTCCGAACGACTGATCATCAACGTGGTGCGTTTGATGATGCTTTGCATCGGGTTGGCTTTGGGGTATATCGTCAGCTTTCCGGTTTATCGGCTGCTGCATTCGGCGTCGGTGGATTTTGTAGAGGATGTGTCCTATGGCTTTCCGATCGTTTGTGGCGTTTTGATGGTTGTATGTGGACTTATAGGATTTGTTATTGGGAAACCATTGGGGGCGCTGATCGTGCGCGGAACGACGCTTTTGGAGCAGCGTCTCAAGCAGATGCCGCTGCCGGCGCTGGTCTCGAGCACGATCGGGCTCATCGTCGGGCTTTTGATCGCGGCGCTTTTGGCGAGCACGGTCAAGCAGCTGCCGGTCATCGGCAATTATATGCCGGTGATCCTGAGCGTGCTGCTCGGTTATCTCGGGATCTCTGTCGGCTACAGATGGCGCGAGACCATCGACAGCTTCCTCGGCGCGTTCAAGCGTCCGTCGAAGCGCAGCCGGCGCGAGGCCAAGGAGAACAAGAGCGACAAGTGCGACTCTGAGATGGAATCCCTGACCTTTAAGACCTGCGTGCATCCAAAGGTGCTCGACACGAGCGTGATCATCGACGGGCGCATTGTAGAGATCTGCAAGGCCGGATTTTTGGACGGTCCGCTCATCATCACGAACTTTGTCCTCGATGAGCTGCGCCATATTGCCGACAGCAGCGATTCCCTCAAGCGTGTGCGCGGCCGCCGCGGGCTCGACATGTTAAACGAGCTGCGGGCGACGGATGTCGAGGTCATCAATATGAGCATCGACTACGAGGACATTCCTGAGGTCGACGCCAAGCTCGTGCAGCTGGCCAAGGACTGCAACGGTTTTGTGGTGACCAACGACTTTAATCTCAACAAGGTCGCGAGCTTCCAGAAGGTGAAAACCCTCAACGTCAACGAGCTCGCCGGCGCCATCAAAACGGTGGTGCTGCCGGGCGAGAGTATGCGTGTCGAGGTTGTCGCCCGCGGCAAGGAAAACGACCAGGGCGTCGGCTATCTGGACGACGGCACGATGGTTGTTGTCGAAAATGGCAAGCATGTCATCGGCAAAACCGTCGACACGGTGGTCACGTCTGTGATCCAGACGAACGCTGGCCGCATGATCTTTGTGCGCCTGGCGTAGGAGAAAACTATTTGCTGATCCGCAAACGAAATCGCATCGTTTGTGGATCGGATTTTTTTATAGGCGTGGCGGGCGCATTATGCTATAATGGAAAACAGTGAAATCCAAAGGAGGCGGACGCATGATCGGCGCAGTGGTTTTGGCCGGCGGCCAGGGAAAACGGATGCAGGCCGGCATCAACAAGCAGTATCTGGAAATCGAAGGGCGCAGCGTGCTCTCGCTGGCGATCGAAAGCATGGCAGCGGTTGCGGACGGGCTTATCGTCGTCTGTGCGCACGGCGAAGAGGCGCAGGCGCGCGCGGCGGTGCGCGAAAGCGGCGCCCTTGCAGAGCGGGTGCAGATCGTGGAAGGCGGCAAAGAGCGTCAGGATTCGGTGCGCAATGCCCTTCTGGCGATGCCGGAAAGCTGGCAGAAGGTGCTCATCCACGACGGCGCGCGGCCCTTTGTGCCGCAGGAAATGCTCAGGCGCATCCTGGATGCGACGGCGCCTGGCGTCGGCGTGGTGCCGGGAACGCCTGTCACCGACACGATCAAGCGCGTGGATGCCGAGGGCTTTATTGTGGAGACGCCGCCGCGGGAAACTTTGCGAGCAGCGCAGACGCCGCAGTGCTTTATGGCGGCGGAGATCCGCGCGCTGCATCTGGCGATGGCCGAAAGCGGCCGCATTTTTACGGACGATGCCATGCTCTACGAGGCTGGCGGAAAACGCGTGCGCATGGTGGACGGCAGCAGCCTGAGCCGCAAGCTCACGGTGCCGGAGGACCTCTTTTGGGCGACAGAAATGAAACATGCATGGGAGGCTGAGAAGCGATGAGAGTTGGAATGGGATACGATGTACACAGGCTGGTCGAAGAACGACGGCTGATCCTCGGCGGCGTGGAGATTCCTTACGAAAAAGGACTGCTCGGCCATTCAGACGCCGACGTGCTGCTGCACGCGATCATGGATGCGATGCTCGGCGCGGCGGCGCTGGGCGATATCGGCCGCCATTTTCCAGACACGGACCCGGCCTACAAGGGGGCCGACAGCATGGTGCTGCTGCAGGCCTGCCGCGAAAAGCTCCGCGCTGCCGGCTACAGGGTGCACAATCTCGACGCGCTGATCTGTGCCCAGGCGCCGAAGATGGCGCCGCATATCGAGACCATGCGCGCGAACATCGCGCGTGCGCTGCAGTTGGACGTGGACGCTGTGAACGTGAAGGCGACGACCACGGAGCGGCTCGGCTTTGTCGGCGATGGCTCAGGCATCAGCGCCTACGCGGTGTGCCTCTTGGAGGCTTGCGATGCATAAGGCTGCAGAACTTTACGCCAAAAGCACCGACCATCCCGAGCAGCTGCCCGCGCTGACGCTGGCCTTTGTTGGCGACGCGGTGTATGAGATCTACGTGCGCACGATGATGCTTGAAAAGAGCGTGAATGCCCACACGCTGAACAAAGCCTGCGTGCAGCTTGTCAACAACCGCACCCAGTCGGCCCTTTACGACGTGCTCGCGCCAGCGCTTGACGAGAAAGAGCTGGGCGTGCTCAATCGCGGGCGCAACGCCAAGGGCATCGTGCCGAAAAATGCCAAAGCGTGGGATTATCGCCGGGCCACTGCTGTGGAAGCGCTGGTCGGCTACTGGTACCTGATCGATGATGCGGCCCCGTTTGAAGTGGGCGTTTGACACACTCTGGGCGATGACGGAAGGAGAAAATGATGAGCAGAGCCGATGAGATTTTTAAGCAGAACATTCGCCAGATCCTCGATACCGGCGTCTGGGACACGGATTTTGACGTGCGCCCGCGCTGGAGCGACGGCACGCCGGCGCACACTGTGAAATGTTTTGGGATCGTCAATCGCTACGATCTCAGCGAGGAATTTCCGATCCTCACCCTGCGCAAGACCAACCTGAAGAACGCCGTCGATGAGCTCCTCTGGATCTGGCAGAAAAAATCCAACCGCATCTGCGAGCTGCACAGCCATATCTGGGACCAGTGGGCGGGCGAGGACGGCACCATCGGCAAGGCCTACGGCTACCAGCTTGGGGTGAAGCACGAATATCGGGAAGGCTGGTTCGACCAGGTGGACCGCGTGCTCTACGATCTCACCCATCAGCCGAACAGCCGCCGCATTATGACAAATATCTACAACCACCACGATCTGCACGCGATGAATCTCTATCCCTGCGCCTACAGCATGACGTTCAACGTCAGCGGACGCCGCCTGAACGCGATCCTCAATCAGCGCAGCCAGGACATGCTCACCGCCAACAACTGGAACGTCGCTCAGTATGCAGTGCTTGTGCACATGATCGCCCAAGTCACAGGATTTGAAGCGGGCGAGCTTGTGCATGTCATCGCCGACGCGCATATCTACGACCGCCATCTGCCGATCGTTGAAGAGATCATCGCCCACGACGGCTATGATGCGCCAGCGTTTTCGCTGAATCCAGCGGTGCGCGATTTCTACGATTTCACCGTCGACGATGTGCAGCTCGACGGCTACGATTATTGGCCGCTGGACGTAAAGATCCCAGTGGCGGAGTGATGTGTGAGTTAGGAGTGAGGAGTGCGGAGTGAGGAGTTGCTTTTTGTGGAACGCGCCAGTTTGTTGCTGCGTTATAAGCATTTGCTAAGCGACAGCGCAGTTGCGGACTGGTGCACGGCACCAGTAACTCCTAATTCCTAACTCCGCACTCCTCACTGAATTGAATGGAGGACAATTATGGAATTTATCGTCGCAGTGGATGAAAACTGGGGCATTGGCAAGGACGGCGGCATGCTGGATCATCTGCCGAAGGATCTGGCTTTCTTCAAGAGAAAGACGACGGGCCATGTCATCGTCATGGGACGAAAAACATTGGAAAGCTTTCCCGGCGGCAAACCGCTGCCGGATCGGCTGAACATCGTGCTCACCCAGCAGGTGGAATTTGACGCGCCGGAAGGCGTGGTGCAGGTCCACTCGCTGCCAGAGCTTGCGCGCACGCTGCGCGCGCTGGGGCGGGACGATGTCTATCTCGTCGGCGGTGCGTCGGTGTACGCCCGTCTCAAGGACGTCTGCAAGGGCGGCTATGTGACCCATATTCGCCACGCTTATGACGGTGCAGAGGTTTTCTTCCCAGATCTCAGCAGGGACGATCGCTGGGAGCTGGCGGAGACCATCGCCCACGCTGAGGACCAGGATAAGGCCCTCGATTTCTGTTACTATCGCAATCTTTCCCCACAACCATTGGAGGCCATGCTATGAGTGAGATATACGGACGCAATCCTGTGATCGAGGCGCTGAAAAGCGGCACCGAGATCAACCGCATTACCATCGCCAAGGGCGCCAGACACCAGGTTATCGACGAGATCTATCAGCTCGCGCGTGAGCGTCAGATCCCTGTGGTGCAGGTGGAGCGCAAAAAAGCTCGACCAGCTTTTCCCGGGCAAAAAACCACCAGGGCGTGTACGCCTCTGTGGCAGAGGCCGCCTACGTGGAGTGGGAGGAGATCCTCGAACGCGCCCGCGCAAAGGCGAAGCGCCGCTCGTGCTCGTGCTCGATGAGCTCGAAGATCCCACAATCTCGGCGCCATTCTGCGTAACGCCGACGCCTTTGGCGTGCACGGTGTGATCATTCCCAAGCGCCGCTCCGTCAGCCTCACCGGCACCGTCGCCAAAGCCGCTGCCGGTGCGTTGTCGTATGTGCCAGTGGCGCGTGTCGCCAACATTGCCCAGACCCTGAAAGCCCTGAAAAAAGAAGGACTCTGGGTCTGTGGCACCGCCATGGACGGCCAGAATATCTACCAGGCGCCCCTTTCCGGACCCCTCGCCATCGTCATCGGCAGCGAAGGCCACGGCATGCGTTCCCTTGTGGCGCAGCAGTGTGATTTTACCGTCGCCATTCCGATGAAAGGGAAGATCAATTCCCTCAACGCGTCTGTCGCTTGCGGTATCGTGCTTTCGGAAGTTGCGCGCAGACAGGAGCTCGGACAATGAAGACCTGGCTTTTCGTCGACGGCTACAACATCATCGGCGCCTGGCCCGAGCTTACCCAGCTGCGCGACGAATCCCTGGAAGAAGCGCGCAAGAAAGTCATCGATTATCTCAGCGAATACGCCGCCACCACAGAGTGCGAGACCGTGCTCGTTTTTGACGGCTGGCGCGTCAAGGGCAATCGCGGCAGTAGCCTCGAAAATCCTTACATCGAGATCCTCTTCACCCCCGAACGGCAGGTCACCGCCCGCACCATGGGCCCATTTGAGCGGCTCGTCGCCGGGCTGCCCAAGCATCAGAAGATCTACGTCGCCACCAGTGACCGCCTCGAGCAGGAAACTGTCCTCGCTCAGGGCGGATTGCGCATTTCTGCCATGGAGCTGCACAATATGGTCTTCACCCAGAAAGAAGCGCAGCGTGCGCGCATCGCGCGCCAGCCGCAGAGCGCCAATCCGCTTGACGCCCAGCTCGATGAAGCCGTGCGCCGCAAGCTCCACGCCATGATCCATGGCCAGGATGAAGAAATTGAAAAAAACTCGGCAAAAAATCGAAAAAAAGTAGCAAAAAAACGTTGACTTCACAGGATCACCATGGTATTATATATCTCGTCGGCTGGACGGAAACGAAACACCGACAAGCCTTTGGAGGGATACCCAAGTTGGCCAAAGGGGACGGACTGTAAATCCGTTAGCTGTGCTTTCACAGGTTCGAATCCTGTTCCCTCCATTACCCTTTCGGGTAGTAGCCAATGTCGCGGGGTGGAGCAGTTGGCAGCTCGTCGGGCTCATAACCCGAAGGTCGCAGGTTCAAGTCCTGTCCCCGCAATTTTTGCTGATATAGCTCAGTCGGTAGAGCGCCACCTTGGTAAGGTGGAGGTCTCCAGTTCAAATCTGGATATCAGCTTATGGCGATATAGCTCAGCTGGCTAGAGCATACGGTTCATACCCGTAGTGTCCGGGGTTCAAGTCCCTGTATCGCCACGCACCTCTCGCGAAAGCGGGAGGTTTTTTGTTTTGCACAGAGCAGGAAATGCAGCGCATTTCCTGCTTTTTCTCTTTTCAAAGGAGAATTGTTGTGGTAAGGTAGATGTATCGCATAAATACGATTTATTGAATAGCCAGAGAAAAGAGGACCGTCATGCAACTCAACCAATTTCGTTTTCTCATCGCCGTGGACAAATATGGCTCGATCTCCAAAGCGGCGCAGGAGCTTTATATTTCTCAGTCGACGATCAGTCTTTCGCTGATCAATTTGGAAGAGGAGCTGGGGCATGTGCTCTTAAATCGCTCCAAGCGCGGTGTGACGCTGACGCCGGAAGGCAAGGAAGTGCTGAAGCGGGCGACGGTGATCCAGGATGCGATCGAGAGCCTGCGCGATATTTCTGCCGACGAGGAAACGATCATCGGCGATGTGCGTATTGGCGGCTCGAGCCATCTGGCGATGAATATCATCACCGACGCGATGCTGCAGCTCAAACGTCAGTATGAAGGCGTGCATGTTTTTGCGCAGCGCGACGATATTAAGACGACGCTCAAGAAGGTGGCGCAGAACGAGCTGGATCTGGCGTTTGTGCATTACCATGCGCTGCAGGAAACGCTGGTGGAAAATGATCTGAAGCGGCTGCAGCTGGAGTTTCACAAGATCTACAGCGATGCGCTTTCTGTTTGTGTGCGTGAGAATCATCCGCTGACCTGGCAGGAGCGTGTGACGTTTGCGGATGTGATGCGCTACGAGCGGGTGACGATGAATCCGACGAAGGATTTTCTCATGGCGCAGCATTTTGGCGCGAGGGAGCGGGATATGTCGATCGTTGTGCTGACGGACGTGCTGAATCTGCGCAAATATGCAACGCAGACAGACGCGGTGGTTTTTCTGCCGCGCGATGAATCACTGCGCTCAAACCGTATGTTCCCGTATAAGCTGGTAGCGTTGGAGGTAGAAGGTTTTGATTTCCCGATCACTGGCGGCTGGGTGCATCATGCGACGCATGAGATGAACGCAGCAGAGTGCTGTGTGGTGGAAGCGCTGGATAATATCTGCCAGCAGTACGTAGAAGCGATGGAAACAGAATGATGATCACTCGACGGCGTGTGTTTTTTGGGACACACGCCGTTTTTCTATTGCCATTTTTGGGAACAGCTGCAAAAGGACCATAGTTTTTCTCAATATTTTATATTGATAAACCAGGCTTTTAGATAGCATAAATGGGATGTATCATAAAGGCGTGGAAAGAAATCACGTGAGAGAGTTGATGGCCATCACAGTACGCGTGAATCTTTGAAAAGGAAATCTCACATAAAGGAGAGGTAGTTATGTCAGAGGCAGTTGCAAAAAAGAAAAACACTGCGTATTATATCAATTCTATCATTTCGTTGATCATTATTTTTGGCTTCGGCCAGTTGCCTGCTGTGGCGCCGCTTACGCCACTGGGTATGAACCTGATCGGGATCTTCCTCGGTCTGCTCTATGCTTGGATCTTTGTTGATATTGTCTGGCCTAGCCTGGTCGGTCTTCTGGCGCTGATGCTTATCGGCGGCATGAAGCCGGTACCACTGCTCAATGCGAGCTTCGGTGACCAGATGGTCGTTATGATGTTCTTTATCTTTATTTTCTGTGCGGCGATCGATCAGTATGGTCTTTCCCGTTTCATCTCGATGTGGTTCATTACCCGCAAGTTTGTACAAGGGAAGCCTTGGGCATTCACATTTATTTTCCTTGTTTCGATTTTCGTACTGGGTGCGCTTACAAGTGCTTCTCCGGCAGCGTTGATCGGCTGGGCGATCCTCTATGCGATCTGCGACATCGTGGGTTATAAGAAGGGCGACGGTTATCCAACGATGATGATCTTCGCCATTGTCTTTGCGGCGCAGGTCGGGATGTCGATGATTCCATTCAAACAGGTGCCATTGACGGTGCTCGGTGCTTTCCAAAACATGACAGGCATGAGCATCGACTATGCAAAATATATGGCGATTGCGATCACTTCCTGTGTTGTTTGCGCAATTCTCCTGCTCCTCATTTGTAAATTTGTGTTCAAGCCGGATGTTGCAAAGTTGGCCAGCCTCGATGCGCGTCAGCTCGATAAGGATGGCACGCGCTCGTTCTCACGGGCGTTCAGAAGCTGGTACTTTTCTTCCTGGCCCTGCTCATTGTTTTCCTGCTGTTGCCAAGCTTCCTGCCAAACGGCTTTTTCCTGAAGACCTTCCTCAATGGCATCGGTAACTGCGGCGTGGTCATTTTGATCGTTGCGATCATGTGCTTTATCAAGGTGGATGGTCATCCACTGTTGCAGATGAAGAAAGCCATCAACAGTGGTGTATCCTGGGGGATCATCTTCATGCTCGCTGCTGTTCAGCCACTCTCCAGCGCGATGACTGCGGATGAAAGTGGTATCGTTGACTGGATGATGGGTATTCTGAATCCGATCTTCGGCGGCAAGAGCCCTGTCTTCTTCATGGTCGTTATCGGTTTCGTGGCTGCGATGGTCACCAACGTTATGAATAACGGTGCCCTCGGTGTGGCATTGATGCCAATCGTTTGGAGTTATTGCACGGCCAATGGCATCGATCCACAGCTTTCTGTCATCATCGTCGTCATGGGCGTTCATCTGGCCTTCCTCACTCCGGCAGCCAGCTCCAGTGCGTCCCTGCTTCATGGTAATGAATGGATCCAGACGAAGGACATCATGAAATCGGCAACGCCGGTTGTACTGATATCCTGGCTGGCGATCACATTGATCACGGTCGGCCTTGGTTCTATCCTGTTCTGATCTGTTGTTCAACCTGTCTGTAGAAAATTTACGAAAGAGGTGTTGGCGTATGCCACCAATCATTGACAAAGAAAAATGCATTGAATGCGGAACCTGTGCGCAGATCTGCCCATTGGACGTCATTCGCTTCGTGAAGGACGAAAATGGCAAGAAGCACGTGAAGGTCAAATATCCTTATGAATGCTGGCACTGCCGTGCTTGCGTGAAGGATTGCCCAAAGGGTGCGATCACCATGCGCTATCCGTTGTCTCACATGATGTTTACGATGGAATTGTCGGATGAAAAGATCGCCGAGAATAAGAAGCTTGCAGCAGGAGGTGCTGAATAATGGATGTCAAGGTTCGTGACGAAATCATTAAAACAGAGTATCTGATCATCGGCGGCGGTGTCGCTGGTCTCATGAGTGCGATCACGGCGGCTGGTCTGGGCGTGGATGTACTCGTCGCAGAAAAAGCGGACACGCGTCGCAGCGGCTCCGGCTGTGGCGGTAACGACCACTTCATGTGCTACATTCCATCGGAACACGGCGACGATTTCGAGCGCGTCATCTCCGAGATTAACGAAGGCATGGAAGGCGGCCCATGGCAGGATCCTGCCATGCTGCGCAAGATGATGCGCCGCACCGAAAGCGTTGTACAGCGCTGGGAAGAATGGGGCATCAATATGAAGCCAACCGGCAAGTACAACTTCGAAGGGCACACGATGCCATCCCGTCAGTGCTACCATCTGAAATACGATGGCGCCAACCAGAAGCGCGTGCTCACGAACAAAGCCCGCGAAAACGACGCCAAAATCATGAACAAGCTCTACATCAACGACATTCTCACGAATGACGAGGACGCGCAGTGGGCGCGATCGGCTTCATCCTTGCAGACGATGTGCCAGAAGTTGTCGTCATTCAGTGCAAGGCTGTGCTGGTAGCGACGGCGCAGGCGATGCGCATGTATCCGAACGTCAACCCTGCGTATATCTTCAACACCCACAGCTGCCCAGCTGCTGCCGGTGGCGCAGCGATCGCTTATCGTGCCGGCGCGAAGCTCGTGAACATCGACGTGCCATATCGTCACGCTGGTGTGAAAGGCTTTGCCCGCTCCGGGAAAGCAACGTGGTTCGGTGTTATCTCGGACATTAACGGCGATTCGATCAGCCCATTCTGCCAGGTGCCTGACCGCAAACGCGGCGACGCCCTCATGGATATCAATCCTGGCGTTTTCACCAAGCGTCTGGACAACGGCACTGGTCCTACCTTTATGAACTGCACAGGCTACACGGAAGAAGACCATGCATACCAGCACAAACAGTTCAAGTGTGAAGGCATCGACTCCATCACCGATTATCTTGACAAGCGCGGTATTGATCTGCACAAGAGTATGGTCGAATTCGGGACATACGACTACTCGCTTTCTCAGCGCGGCATCGATATTGGCCTCGACGCATCGACGAATGTGCCTGGCATTTATGCGGCCGGCATTTGCTGCGGCAATGTGCGCGGCAATATCACGAGCGCTTCTGTATGGGGCGATGTTGCCGGCGAAAGCGTGGCAGAATATGTGAAGACCGTGGATGAATACGATGTTTCCGGCGATCCAGCCATCCAGAAGCACATCGATTTCTACAACAAGCTAATGAACCGTCCGGAAGGTGCCGACTGGCTCGAAGCCAACTCCAGCCTGCAGGTGATCATGAACGATTATGTCGGTCTGAAGCTGCGCAGCGAAGACATGATGCGTGCTGGGATCAAATATCTTGACGATCTCAAGAGCTATGCGCAGAGTGACATTGGCTGCGAAGACGCTCACCAGCTCATGCGCACGATGGAACTCTTTGACCTGATCGATCTGGCAAAGGCAGTGGCGATCACCAGCCGCAACCGTAAAGAATCCCGCGGCAACCACAAGCGCATTGACTATGATTACACGAATCCGCTGCTCACCGGCATGTTCCAGACCATCCACCTCGACAAGGATGGCGAGCCTGTGCTGGAATGGCGCAAACGCGTGACGAAAGAACAATAATTCCCTTTCTGTTGCATCCTTTTCATACTGTCGCCCATGGCGTCTGCTGTGGGCGACGATTTTTAAGGAGGAATTTCTATGATCCAATCCATTGACC
>ENA-OQCL01000879-OQCL01000879.1-human-gut-metagenome-genome-assembly--contig:-NODE-879-length-12494-cov-2.837390_pt1 | contig 12494 bp, 17 predicted proteins | sample MGYA00242502_ERZ504586 | MGnify/ENA primary metagenome ERZ504586 (study PRJEB26092, sample SAMD00036316) | human gut metagenome | host: Homo sapiens | study: EMG produced TPA metagenomics assembly of... | reverse complement strand
GGCGACTGCTGGCGGTAAATATTCGCCAGCCCGCGCACGGCGTTAGTGTTGCCGCTGTCCATACGCAAGGTCTGCTGGTAATAGCGTTCGGCGGCGGGATAATCTTTGCGCGCCATCGCCACATCGCCCAGCCCAAGCACTGCATAGCTGTCGGTGTTATCGACATTACGTGCCTGCTGGAACAGCCGTTCTGCCCGGTCAGGATTATTGGCTTTCAGCGCGGCATCGCCCTGCTGGATCGCCAGCCAGTAGCGGTTTACTTTCAGCAGGCTGTTCCATTTGTCGTTATTGCTGTTGTGCGGATCCAGCGCGAGGGCTTTTTCCAGATTCACCACTGCATTGGCGCGATCGCCTTTCTGGGAATACGCCTGGCCCAGCGCCCCTCAGAGCCTCACTGTCTTTCGGGTTCGCCCGCACCGCCTGTTGTAGTTCGGGAATGGCTTTACCCGCCATGCCAGAGTCCACCGCCGCTAAACCTTGCGCACGAGCGCGGAAAGCAGGGTCGGCCAGCTGTTTTTGCTGTTCTGCCAGTTGCGATTGTGCAGCAGCCACGCTATCGCCATCGCTAAAGATCGAGAGATATTTTTTCAGTGCCTGAACGCTGGCATCGCTGACGGGCATGTCTTTAATCTGCCCGTACCAGATTTTAGAGGCCCCTTCGCGCCCGGCGTTCGATTTCGCCATCTGTTCCAGGACGGCAAACCTTCGTCACGGCGATCGCTACTAACAGTAATAGCGCCAGATTGTTTTGCAGGCCCGTATTGCCCGGCGTATCCGCATTAATGCGTTTTAGCTGATTAATCGCTTCACCACGGCGAGCCGGAATTTTCGCCACCGTACTCCAGTACTCGACAGCAATGTCACCTTCCGGCGGCGCACCGTTGAACAGCTTGTTGTAACTCGCCACGGCCTCTTCCGCATGACCGGTAGTCGCCTGCAATCGAGCCTGTTGCAGTGCCTGACGACCATCCGGCGTAGACAGTAACATTGTGGTCCGCGACGATTTATACGCATTTGAACTCGGCGCTAACTGCGACAGCCGATCGAGCTGTTTTTGTGCGCCATCAATATCGCCCTGACGTAACAGAGAACGAAACGGGCAGCAATCACATCCGGGTTATTCGGATCAATAAGTTCCAGCCGATACAACGACTGTTGCACCAGGTCTTCACGATGGGTCGCTTCGCCTAACCGAACTTGCTCCAGCAACTGTTGCTGAGCGGTTGGTGCTGCCTCGACCATCGGCATGACGGCCAGACCGAGGGAAAGCGTGAATATGTTTAGTGTGAATTTGCGCATTCCTGGCCCCAGTCAGGTAATAACTCACCTTTTGTCGAGAAGCGGAAACGGTGTTGATCCCAGCCTTGTCCAAACAGGGTCAGCACATAGTTGTAATAGGCATCGCTGCCGGGAAAGTTATCGGCCACGCGCTGGCGCTGAACGGCCTGCGCATCGCGGTTTTGTAAAAAGGGCAGCATGGCGGCAGAAAAACCGACCGGTCCTTTACCCTGCGCTTTCCCCGTAGCCACACCACTTTTTGCCGGCGGATACGTTTTCTCAGTGAATGTCGCCATCGGTTTAAACCGGTTGAGCATCCGCGCTTTTTGCGGATCGCTGTCAGGCATCATGCCTACCCACATGTAAACGCGGATAGCGTCGTAGCTGCTGATCAATGTTTTTTCGGCTTTTAGCTGCCAGCCTTTGTCTTTCTCATAGCGCACCCAGTCTGGCGAAAAGCCTTTCGGGGCGGTTTCCAGCAATAAACGTTGATTGGTTTCGCGCAGCGTGGTCCACGGCGCGCCAAAGCGGGTGAAATACTGCGCCAGCGTCGGCGGCAGGTAGCTGGGGTTAAAACGCCAGCTGTTATCCTCAGCAAAACCCACTTTGCCCGGTAACAACATGGAGCCCAGCCCAGGCACCGTCACCACTTCCTCCCGCGCGATACGTTTTAGCAATGCGCTGCCGATGTCGGTATAACGCTGCTCTTTTCCACAAAACGCCCCCGCCTCCAGCAACGACCAGGCCATCCAGACATCACCATCGGAGGCCGAATTGCTGTCCAGCACTTCCCACTTAAGCAGCGGGATGGAGAACCCGAGGATAAGCTTCATGGGCGAACCGCTCGTCATTTCTTTTGTCATACTGAAAATTTCACACCTTTACGGGAAAAATAACATTCAAAGATTTCTCATACAGTTTACCACCGCAAGCGGGGTTTGTATATCCCGTAAAAACAGAAAAAAAGGACAGCATGCGCCATCCTTTTTTTATGAAAAATTATAAAGGCTGTTTTATCAAAGAAATTACATCTTTGCAATCTTGTCTGCCCACTCGAGAACCTTCTTGGTGTCTGCGTCGGTCGGCATGCCCTTCTTGAAGAGGCCGCCCTTGACAGCGATGCCCAGAGGCTCACCGTAAGTCTCGACGCCGTTCTTCTTCATCGTATCGATGATGGAAGAAAGACCGTCCGTGTTACCGTTGCTGTTCAGAACATAGAATGCGACACCCTTTGCTCTGGTGGGGTTGAGATCCTTGCAGAAGTGATCGACTGCGCCCGGGAGCTTGCCGTTCATTTCAACGCCGATAAAAATCGACCTTCTCGCCCTCGCACGGGTATGCCGGGGGATCGTGATCACATACGCACTGCATAACTCTGCCGATTTCGGATGCGATCGGCTGTACGTTGCCGCTCTTGGAAAAGTGAAGGGACTTTGCTTTCATTTTGACTGCCTCCTGTAAGTTCGCGGGCCGCACCGGCCCGTTAATCCATATTAAATGATTATTTCTATTATAACACGGATTCGAAAAAAATCATAAACAGAATGTGAATTTTTGTAAGAAACTTGTAAGAGAACGTGCGGGTTACACAAAGAAAAAGATCCTTTTATGGACGGAATGTTAAAAGGCAGACGAATTCGTCAAAATGTCTATTTTACTATCGATATGAAAGCACTTTTTCGAGAAAACTCCCGTAAAATCCCTTGTAAAATTCCGCAAATAATATTATAATGGAAGCGTATTATGTTATGACCTACGGCGCAAAAGCGGGTCTTTCCCCTTTTGCCGCCGCTCTTTGAAAATAATGAAGCAGGAGGTGATTTTTTGGCAAAAGAAGCTCTGGACGCCGTAAAGGATGCGGAGCAGAAAGCCGCCGGCATTCTGGACACGGCCGCTGCGCGCTGCGCCGCCATTCGGCAGGACGCCGCACAAAAGGCGGACAAGCTGAAGACGGAGCGCATGCAGAAAGCAAAAGCGGACCTTGCAGCCGCAAAACAAAGCGCAGAGACGGCCGCTGCGGCCGAACAACGCACAGCGCAGCAGGAAACTGCCGCACTGGCGGAGGATATCCGCAAAAAAGGCGCAGCAAAACAGCGCGAACGTAATCCGCGCTATCCGCGAGGCCATCACCGGCTGACGCGGCGCCAACACGAAAGGAGGGGATCCCCCTATGGCGGTAATGCCTATGAAGCGCATCAGCATTTATGCGCTCAAGAACCGTCGTAAACAGATCCTGGAACTGATCCAGCGGCGCGGCGTCGTGGAAATCGATGACCGCAAAGCGGATGAAACGGTTTTTTGCCAAGATGGATACCGTCCCGGCAAAATCAAGATTTGAAAACAATGCAGCCGCGCTGCAATCGGCGTTAGACGCGCTCGATAAACTGGAGCCGCCCGAAAAAAGCCTCTTCGCGTCTCTGAACGGACGCGACGCGATACCGCTTTCCAAATATCAGGAAACGGCTGACGGTGCAGGCGAGCTTTTAAAAAATTGCCTCGCGCATCAACACGCTGTGGAAAAAGTGTGCGGACAACCGCGCGGAAATTCTCCGCTTGCAAACACAAATCCGTGCGCTGGAACCGTGGATGAAGCTGGATATTTCCATGCGCACCATCAGCACGCCGACAACCTCCGTGTTCACGGGGTCGTTCCCGGTGGAATACACGGAAGAAACGCTGCGGGCGAAAATCGCCGAAGGCGCGCCGGACGTGGACGGTGTGGTCGTAGAGATTTTCGAGCGCTTCCCCGGCAGCAGACATGCGCGTTTTTGATGTGCCACATCTCGCAGGGATTAAAGCTTGAAACCTACCTGCGTTCCATCGGGTTTACGTATCCGGCGGAGCCGAGCAAGGTGCCGCCCGCAGAGCGCGTGGACATCCTGAACGGACGCATTGCGGCGCTGCAAAAAGAGATCGATGAAAACGAAGCGGAAATTCGCACACATAAAAACCGACGCGAAGACCTGCTTTACACCATCGATTACTTTACGATGCGCACCGAGAAATACGACGTTTTGGGCCGCTTATGGCAAAGCCCGCACGTGTTTCTCATTACGGGATACATTCCGGCAGAGAACGCCGAGGCACTTAAGACGGAGCTCACGACCACGCAAGAAGCCTACGTGGAGCTGTGCGACCCGAGTGACGCGGACGATGTGCCCGTAAAGCTCAAAAACAACAAGTTCGCTGCCCCGGTCGAGGGCGTGCTGGAAAGCTACAGCATGCCGGGCAAGCATGAAATCGACCCAAGCGGCATCATGGCGGTCTTCTATTACTTTCTATTCGGCATGATGCTTTCCGATGCGGGCTACGGACTTGTGATGGTCCTTGGCTGCGGCATCATCTTACACAAGTTCAAAAACATGGAAGAAGGTCTGCGCAAGACGCTGACAATGTTCCTCTATTGCGGTATTTCCACGATATTCTGGGGCATTTTGTTCGGCAGCTTCTTCGGTGACGCAATCACCGTTATCGCAAAGACATTCTTCAACACCGATATCGTGATACCACCCTTGTGGTTCACGCCGGTCGATGAACCGATGCGGCTGTTGCTGTTCTCGTTCCTCGTCGGCATCATCCACCTGTTCGCCGGCCTCGGCGCACAGTTCTACCAGCTTGCAAAACAGGGCAAGTGGCTGGACGCGATCTATGACGTTGTGTTCTGGTATCTGCTCGTCGGCGGCGCGATTATTTATCTGCTTTCCATGCAGATGTTCGCCGACATGGTGGCGCTTTCCTTTACGCTGCCGGCATCGGTGGGCACCGCGGGCATTATTGCGGCAGGCATCGGCGCGGTAGGCATTGTGCTCACTTCGGGCCGCAGCTCCAAGAGCATCGGCAAGCGCTTCTTAAAAGGTCTTTACGGGCTGTACGGTGTTTCGAGCTATTTAAGCGACATTCTCTCTTACTCGAGACTTTTGGCTCTCGGCCTTGCAACCGGCGTTATCGCTTCGGTCTTCAACCAGATGGGCGCCATGCCCGGCAACAACCCGCTCGGCGTGATTATCTTTATTTTCGCCTTTGTAGTGGGACACACGCTGAATATCGGCATCAATGTGCTCGGCGCGTATGTGCACACAAACCGCTTACAGTTTGTTGAGTTCTTCGGCAAATTCTTTGAGGGCGGCGGACGCAAATTCGCACCGTTCACCACCAAAACCAAATATTTCAAAATTACGGAGGAAAAATAACATGGATAAGTTCGATATCAACTCTCTCGGCATCGTTCTCGCGCTTGTCGGCGCAGTTCTGGCAGCACTTCTCGGCGGCATCGGTTCCGCCATCGGCGTAGGCATGACCGGTCAGGCAGCCGCAGGCGTCGTTTCCGAAAATCCCCCGCTGTTCGGTAAAGTCCTTATTCTTCAGCTTCTGCCGGGTACGCAGGGCATCTACGGCCTGCTCATCGCCTTCCTCACGCTGACGAACATCGGCGTTCTGGGCGGCAGCGCAGACATCTCCTTTGCAAAGGGTCTTCTCTATCTTGCAGCCTGCATGCCGATGGCCGTGATCGGTCTCATCTCCGCAAAGCAGCAGGCAAAGGCAGCCGTTTCTTCCATCGCACTCGTTGCAAAGCGCCCGGATCAGTTCGGTAAAGCCATGATCTTCCCAGCCATGGTTGAGACCTACGCGGTTCTGGCTCTGCTCGTTTCCCTGTTGGCTGTTGCAAACATCGGCGGCATCGCCATCTGATGATCCACTCCCAAAATCCAAAAAAGAAAGGAAGAGGATCGACCCATGGCAACAGGACTGGACAGAATTATAGAACAGATCCTTGCGGATGCCGAAGCGAAAGCGGCGGAACAGGTTGCCGCTGCGGAAGAAGAAGCCAAAAAAGACGCTTGCGGACGCTGCCGCCGAGGCAGAACAGAAAGCAAATGTCCTGCTTGCGGACAGTGAAAAAGTCGGCGCGGACATTAAAGCCCGTGCGGCTTCGACCGCGGAATTCACACGCCGCCGCACCGTGCTTGCCGCAAAGCAGAACGCCATTCGCGATGTAATCGCGGCGGCACAGAAAGAGTTGCACGATCTGCCGGATGACGAATACTTCAGCGTGCTTTTAAAGCTTGCGCAGAAAAACGCGCTGCCGGGCGATGCTGAAATGCAGTTAAACGAAAAAGACCTTGCGCGCATGCCGCAGGATTTTTCGGCGCAGCTGAAAATGGCTGTGCCCGGGACGAACATCACCGTATCGAACACGCCGTGCAATATCCCGGACGGTTTCCTGCTCGTTTACGGCGGCATCGACGTGAACTGTACGTTCGCTTCGCTGTTTGAGGCCGCCGGAGACACATTGCAGGACCTTGCGGGCGGCATGCTCTTTCGCTGAGCCGCCGGCAGAAAGGTGGTTTAACGAATGGAACAGGAATACATCTATGCTGTGGCGCGCATTAAAGCGCGGGAGCTTTCGCTTTTGACGCAGCAGGATCTGGACAGGCTGATGGCGTGCAAACGCCGGCAGAGTGCTTCCGTGCACTGGCCGATAAGGGCTGGGGCGCTGGCGGCGAAACCTCTGCCGAGGCAATTTTTGCCGCCGAGGAGGAGAAAACGTGGGCACTCATGCACGAGCTGCTGCCCGACCTCACGCCGTTCAGCGTACTGCTGTATCCCATAGACTTCAACAATATGAAAGCGGCGGTGAAGTGCACCGTCACAAACGCGGAGCCGCACAACGTGTTTATGTCCGGCGGCACCGTGGAGCCGGAAAAAATGCAGCAGGCGGTCAGAGAAAATGACTTCTCCCTTCTGCCGGACTTTATGGCGGAAGCCGCAAAAAAGGCGACGGACGCGCTGCTTACCACGCGCGACGGTCAGCGGTGCGACATCATTTTAGACCGCGCATGCCTCACGGCGATCCACAAGACCGGTAAAGAGAGCAAAAACGCGCTGATTACGGCGTTTTCCGAGTTTAAGGTGGCGGCGGCGGACATTAAAATCGCGGCACGCGCTTTGCACACCGGCAAAAGCCGTGCGTTTTTGGAAGAAAGCCTCGCCCCGTGCGACACACTGGATCTGGAAGAGCTCATTGACGCGGCGTCGAAAGACACGGACACGTTTTACGCGTACCTTTCCCGTACGGACTATGCTGACGGCGTAAAGGCGCTGAAGGACGGCTTCTCCGCGTTTGAAAAATGGTGCGACGACCGCCAGACAGCGCTTGTAAAAGAAATCAGCCGCCAGGATTACTTTACGGTGGCGCCGCTGCTTGGGTATGTTACGGCGCGCCAAAACGAGATTTCTACCGTGCGCATTATTATCTCCGGCAAGCAGAACAACCTGCCGGATGAGCGCATCCGTGCACGTTTGAGAGACCTGTAAAGAAAGAGGGAAACGAAATGTACAGAGCAGCAGTCATCGGAGACCGCGACAGCATTTACGGCTTTGCCGCGCTCGGTCTAGAGGTCTTTCCCGTGACGGATTCGGAGATGGGCTCCAAAACGCTGCGCCGCTTAGCGGAGGGCGAATACGCCGTAATCTACATTACGGAAGCGCTTGCCGCCGAGTTGGAGCACGAACTGGACCACTTCCGCCTGCAGCCGCTGCCCGCCATCATCCCGATTCCCGGCGTTACGGGCAACACGGGCATGGGCATTAAAATGGTTTAAAAAAATCCGTGGAGCAGGCAGTCGGCTCCGACATTATCTTTAACGACAACGATTAACGAAACGGGTGACTAAGCACATGAGCCAAGGCACAATCAAAAAAGTAGCCGGTCCGCTCGTAGTTGCAGGCGGTATGCGCGACGCGAACATGTTCGACGTTGTGCGCGTCAGCGACCAGCGACTGATCGGCGAGATCATAGAAATTCACGGAGACGAGGCCTCCATTCAGGTTTACGAGGAGACCTCCGGTCTCGGGCCGGGTGCGCCTGTGGAATCCACCGGCGAGCCGATGAGCGTTGAACTCGGGCCGGGCCTTATCAGCTCCATTTACGACGGTATTCAGCGCCCGCTGACCGCCATTATGGAAATGACGGGCAACAACTTAAAGCGCGGCGTGGAGGTTCCCTCCTTAAAGCGCGATGTAAAATGGAGCTTCACGCCCCTTAAACAGGTAGGCGACGAAGTAGAAGGCGGCGACATTCTCGGCACCGTACAGGAGACTGAGATCGTGCTGCACAAGATTATGGTACCGGCAGGCGTGCGCGGCACAATCCGCTCCATTTCTGCCGGTGAATACACCGTAACGGACACCGTGGCGGTCATTGACACGCCGAACGGCAGCAGTGTGAACGTATCGCTGATGCAGAAGTGGCCTGTCCGCCGCGGCAGACCGTACCAGAAAAAGCTTTCGCCGGATATGCCGCTCATCACCGGCCAGCGCGTTATCGATACGCTGTTCCCGATTGCAAAGGGCGGCGTAGCGGCCGTACCGGGCCCGTTCGGCAGCGGCAAGACCGTTGTGCAGCATCAGCTTGCAAAGTGGGCGGAAGCCGACATTGTTGTGTACATCGGCTGCGGCGAACGCGGCAACGAGATGACCGACGTTCTGAACGAGTTCCCGGAGCTCGTTGACCCGAAAACCGGGTATTCGCTGATGAAGCGCACCGTGCTCATCGCAAACACGTCCGATATGCCGGTTGCGGCGCGTGAGGCGTCCATTTACACCGGTATCACCATTGCGGAGTATTTCCGTGACATGGGCTATTCCGTAGCCCTTATGGCAGATTCCACCTCCCGCTGGGCGGAGGCACTGCGTGAAATGTCCGGCCGTCTGGAAGAAATGCCGGGTGAAGAAGGCTACCCGGCGTACCTCGGCAGCCGTCTGGCACAGTTCTACGAGCGTGCCGGCCGCGTCATTACGCTCGGCAGCGACAGCCGCGAGGGTGCGCTTTCCGTTATCGGCGCCGTTTCCCCTCCGGGCGGCGATATTTCGGAGCCGGTCTCGCAGGCGACGCTGCGTATCGTCAAGGTCTTCTGGGGGTCTTGATGCAAACCTTGCATATAAGCGCCACTTCCCCGCTGTGAACTGGCTGACCTCCTACTCCCTTTATGTGGACACGATGGCGAACTGGTTCAACACGAACGTGGCGGAGGACTGGATGGATCTGCGTGCGCGTTTGATGCGCATTTTGCAGGACGAAGCAGAGCTTGAGGAAATTGTAAAGCTTGTCGGTATGGACGCGCTTTCCGCGCCTGACCGCTTGAAGCTGGAGGCTGCACGCTCCATTCGTGAAGACTTCCTGCACCAGAACGCATTCCATGAGACGGACACATACACAAGCCTTGAAAAGCAGCACGACATGATGCTGCTGGTCGTTCACTTCTACGACCAGTGCGTTGCGGCGCTCGACAAGGGTGCGAAGGTGGACGACCTCATCGCGCTGCCTGTTCGCGAAAAAATAGGCCGCTTTAAATACACGGCGAACGACCAGGGTCTCCGCGGAATACGATGCGATCTGCGCAGAGCTCTCTCAGCAGATTGACAAAGCCATTGAAAACAAGGAGGACTTCTGATGCCAAAGGAATACAGAACCATACAGGAGGTCGCAGGTCCTCTGATGCTCGTAAAGGGCGTTGAAAACGTAACGTATGACGAGCTGGCGGAAATTGAACTTGCAAACGGTGAAAAGCGCCGCTGCAAGGTGCTGGAAATTAACGAGGGCAACGCGTTGGTGCAGCTTTTTGAAAGCTCCACCGGCATCAACCTTTCGAACAGTCGCGTGCGCTTCCTCGGCAGAACGATGGAATTAGGCGTAAGCGAAGACATGCTGGGTCGTATTTTCGACGGCCTCGGCCGCCCCATTGACGACGGCCCGGAGATTTTGCCCGACCGCCGCGACGATATCAACGGTCTGCCGATGAACCCGGCGGCCCGCAACTACCCGCAGGAATTCATCCAGACCGGTGTTTCGGCCATCGACGGTCTGAACACGCTGGTGCGCGGCCAGAAGCTGCCGATCTTCTCCGCTTCCGGTCTGCCCCATGCCCAGCTTGCCGCACAGATCGCACGTCAGGCTAAGGTGCGCGGCACGAACGACCCGTTCGTCGTTGTGTTTGCGGCTATGGGTATCACGTTTGAGGAATCGAACTTCTTCATCGAAAGCTTCCGCGAGACGGGCGCCATCGACCGCACGGTCATGTTTGTAAACCTTGCAAACGACCCGGCCATTGAGCGTATCGCAACACCCCGCATGGCGCTGACTGCTGCGGAATACCTCGCTTTTGAAAAGAACTACCATGTTCTCGTCATCATGACGGATATTACGAACTACGCGGACGCGCTGCGTGAGGTCTCTGCCGCACGTAAGGAAGTGCCGGGCCGTCGCGGCTACCCGGGCTATATGTACACGGACTTAGCGTCCCTGTACGAGCGCGCAGGCCGCCAGAACGGCAAGACGGGTTCCATCACACTGATCCCGATTTTAACAATGCCGGAAGACGACAAGACCCACCCGATCCCGGACCTTACGGGCTACATCACCGAGGGGCAGATTATCTTAAGCCGTGAGCTGTACCGCAAGAATATCGCGCCGCCGATTGACGTTCTGCCGTCGCTGTCCCGTTTGAAGGATAAGGGCATCGGCGAGGGCAAGACCCGTGCCGACCACGCGAGTACCATGAACCAGCTGTTTGCCGCCTACGCACGCGGTAAAGAAGCAAAGGAGCTCATGGTCATTCTCGGCGAAGCCGCGCTGACGGAGATCGATAAGCTGTACGCGAAGTTTGCGGACGCCTTTGAAAACGAGTATGTTTCGCAGGGCTACAACACGAACCGCGACATTGAAGACACGCTGGAGCTCGGTTGGAAGCTGCTTTCCATCCTGCCCAGAAGCGAACTGAAGCGAATCGACGACAAGTACCTCGATCAGTATTACGGAAAGGTGTGATGCGCGGTGGCAGGCACCCAGGTAAACCCCACCAGAATGGAGCTGACGCGGCTGAAAAATGAAGCTCGTCACCGCCGTGCGCGGGCACAAGCTTCTGAAGGATAAGCGCGACGAGCTGATGCGCCAGTTCCTCGATAAGGTGCGCGAAAACAAAGCGCTGCGCGAAGAAGTGGAAACGGCGCTCGTCTCCGCTAACCGGAACTTCATGCTGGCGCGCGCCGGTATGCCGGACGAAATGCTGAACACCGCGCTGCTTGCGCCGAAGCAGGAACTGACGATTTCCGCCGGCACGCAGAACGTGATGAGCGTGGAGATTCCGGATTTTGACTTTAAGACGCGTACACCGGACCAGAACGACATGTACTCCTACGGCTTCGCCTTTACGACCGGCGACCTTGACGACGCGATCCTTTCGCTTTCCGAGGTCTTCCCGAAAATGCTGAAGCTGGCGGAAGTGGAAAAATCCTGCCAGTTGATGGCGGCAGAGATTGAAAAGACACGCCGTCGCGTCAACGCGCTGGAGCACGTCATGATCCCGGAGCTGCAGACGAACATCAAGTACATCACGATGAAGCTTGACGAAAACGAGCGCTCCACCCAGATCCGCCTGATGAAGGTGAAAGACATGATGCTGAAAGAAGCGCATCATTATGAGTATTAAAGCTTAAACAGACGAGACCCCCGAAGTGCCAAAGCGTGCTTCGGAGGTCTCGTTTTTATGGAGGAGATTACTTATTAAAATACATAATTCACAAGCAAGATCACGATGCCGGTGAGGATCATGACTATGCCGACGACGCGGTTCAGAGTGACGGCGCTGGCGCGGTTTGCGATGGCGGCGGCAATCTTCGCCCAAAGGAGCGTGAAAACGACGCAGAGAACGAGGCATGTGACATCCGGCATGCCGCCGATGGCGAAGTGGCTGATGCCACCGGTCAGCGCAGTGAACGCCATGATGAACACACTGGTGCCAACCGCCATGTGCATCTCATAGCCGAGAAACGACGTCAAAACGAACAGCAGCATCATGCCGCCGCCCGCGCCGACGAAGCCACAGATAAACCCGACGAGGACACCGCCGACGATGGATTTGATGAGGCGTTCCTTCGGCGTGGCCGCAGCCATTTGCTCTTTGGTCGTTTTGACCGGCTTTAGGAGGAAACGCAAGCCGATGAAGATCATGGCGATCTGCATGGTGCCGCTCATGGCGCGCTCCGGCAGGAGACTTGCGACAAAACTGCCGACTAATGTCATAACAAGCACGCCGATGAGCAGCGGCAGGCTGTTTTTGACGTCAAGATTTTTATGCTTCTTATATGTCCACGCGCTTGTGGCGCTGGCCAAGACATCGCTTGCAAGGCCGATGCCGACCGCCTGATACGCCGGGACG
>ENA-OQCL01000878-OQCL01000878.1-human-gut-metagenome-genome-assembly--contig:-NODE-878-length-12501-cov-4.553984_pt1 | contig 12501 bp, 14 predicted proteins | sample MGYA00242502_ERZ504586 | MGnify/ENA primary metagenome ERZ504586 (study PRJEB26092, sample SAMD00036316) | human gut metagenome | host: Homo sapiens | study: EMG produced TPA metagenomics assembly of... | reverse complement strand
AAGAGGGCGTGCGCGGCGGCTTCGCCTTCGCGGGCCTTGCGCGCGGCGCGGACTATTTCATCGCCATGCACCTGGGACTCGGACTGCCGACGGGATGCGTATGCGGAGGCACCGGAGGCTTCCTATGTTCGACGAAGTTCGACGCGGAGTTCACGGGCAAGGCTGCGCACGCTGGAGGCGAGCCTGAGCGCGGGCGCAACGCGCTGCTCGCGGCGGCCCAGGCGGCGCTCGCCATACACTCCATAGCGCCGCATTCCGGCGGCGTCATGCGCGTCAACGTCGGCGTGCTGCGCGCTGGAGAAGGGCGCAACGTAGTGCCGCCTCATGCGTTGATGAAGATAGAGACGCGCGGAGAAAACGACGAAGTCGCGTCATACGCCTACGAACGCGCGGTACAGTCGCTCAAAGGCGCGGCGCAGATGTACGGCGCCGAGCTTTCAATAAAGAAACAGGGTGAGACGATAACGGCGGAGAGCGACGAAAAACTCGCGCGGATCGTCGCGGACGAAGCGCTTTCCATCCCCGGCGTGACGAAGACGGAAATCTTCCGGCGTATGCCCGGAAGCGACGACGCCTGCTGGCTCATGCAGGAAACGCAGAAAAATGGCGGACTGGCCACATACGTATGCATAGGCGCGGACACGGCGGCCGGACATCACAACGGTGCCTTCGACCTCGACGAAGCGGCGCTGCCTATAGCGCTCGAATCACTATACAAAACGATCCTGCGGCTCAACGCCGCAGACTGACGCAAAACTTCCGCGCCGTGCCTGAAATCAAAGGCACGGCGCTTTTTTATAAAAAAATCACTTTTCCCAAACTTTTCATAAATTTCTGCTTGACGCGCGAAAGCCGAACGTTCAAAATTATATTTTATACCGCTTAAGTTCGGAGGGTATTTGATGGATAACAAGAAGAGAGAAGAAATACTTCGCCTGCTTGAGGCAAACGCGAGATACACGCCGAAGGACATCGCCGTGATGCTCGGCCTCGGACTTGAGGAGACCGAGAATGAGATAAAGCAGATGGAGAAGGAGCACGTCATCTGCGGCTACCACGCGCTCGTCAACTGGGACAAGACTGACGACGAAAAGATTTCCGCGCTCATCGAGCTCAAGGTCATGCCGCAGCGCGGCCACGGCTACGACAGCATCGCGGAGAAGATTTACCAGTACCCCGAGGTCGAGTCGCTCTACCTCATGTCGGGAGCCTACGACTTCTCCGTGATACTCAAGAAGGCCACAATGAAGGAAATCGCGAACTTCGTATCGACGCGCCTCGCCGTCATGGACGAGGTGCAGAGCACGGCGACGCACATCGTCCTCGTGCGCTATAAGGACCACGGCACGACTCTCGTCGAGCAGAAAAAAGACCAGCGCGTGATGGTGATGCCATGAGAGATTTTATCTGCGACAAGATAAAGCAGATCAAGCCCTCTGGCATACGCCGCCTCTTCGACATAGCGAACGAGATTCCCGACGTCATATCGCTCGGCGTCGGCGAGCCGGACTTCGACACGCCGTGGCACATCCGCGAGGAGGGCATCTACTCGCTTCAGAAAGGGCGCACCTTCTACACCTCAAACTCAGGTCTGCCCGAGCTGCGCGACGAGATCGCGAACTACATGTACCGCAAGTACGGCCTCGTCTACGACCCAAAGCACGAGATAATTCTGACGGTCGGCGGCAGCGAGGCGATAGACATAGCCTTCCGCGCGACGCTGAACCCGGGCGACGAGGTCGTCTACCCCGAGCCTGGCTACGTCTCCTACGAGCCGTGCATCCGGCTCGCCGACGGCGTGCCGGTGCCGATAGAGCTCTCCGCGGAGACGGAGTTCCGCCTTCAGCCGGAGCAGCTCGAGGCCGCGATAACGCCGAAGACGAAGGCTCTGCTCATCTCGTACCCGAACAACCCGACGGGCGCGATAATGGAGCGCGCGGACCTCGAAAAGCTCGTCCCCGTGATACTCAAGCACGACCTGCTCGTAATCTCGGACGAAATTTACAGCGAGCTCTGCTACAAGGAGCGCCACGTCAGCATCGCGTCGCTGCCCGGAATGCACGAGCGCACGGTCGTCATCAACGGCTTCTCGAAGTCCTTCGCGATGACGGGCTGGCGTCTCGGCTGGGCCTGCGCGCCCGCGCCGATTATGGAATACATGCTCAAGATTCACCAGTTCGGCATAATGTCCGCGCCGACGATGAGCCAGTACGCCGCGATATCGGCGCTGCGCAACGGAGACAAGGACACGGAGATGATGACCGAGTCATACAACCAGCGCCGCCGCTTCCTTATGGAGGCCTTCGCCGAAATGAATCTGCCCTGCTTCGAGCCTTACGGAGCTTTCTACGTATTCCCAGACATCTCGGAGTTCGGCATGGGCTCGGACGAGTTCTGCGAGAAGCTGCTGAAGTCCGAGAACGTCGCCGTCGTCCCGGGCTCCGCCTTCGGCAAGTCCGGCGACAAGCACGTGCGCATCTCCTACTGCTACTCCGTCGAGGAGCTCAAGGAGGCGATGACGCGCATAGCGCGCTTCGTCGACAAGCTTCGCTCGGAGGAGAAGGACAAGGCGAAAGAGAGATAACCGCCGTTCGGGTGAAAAATGAAAAAACGCGCCGCCAGTCTTTGACCGTGACGGCGCGTTTTTTGCTGTTCGGAAATTACGCCTTCTCCCTCTGCTCCAGCCAGTCGAAAACCTCGTCCGCGTTGAGGTCGAACATTCTGCTGTCAGAACGCACCGGCGCGAAGTAGTAGGCGACCTTCTCCGCGCCGAACTCGCGCTCCAGTTCGTTCCACTGCGAAGCTGTGAGAATGCAGAAGGCGAGCGTGTCGCCGCCGAGCGAGCCCATGTACCAGCGGATTTGATAGTCGGGCGATAGATATTCCTGAACGCTCTTCAGCGTCGTGTCTCTGTCCGTGCAGTCGTCCTCGTAGGGAATAGGACGCTTTACGCCGTCCTTTTCAAGAATTATATCGACGCCGCGTTCTTTGTCCGAATCAGCGCACTCGAAACGGATTTTATCCTTTTCCGGCAGCTCGTCGTTGAAATACTCGATTACGGATTCGTCCTCGTCTCCCCAGTCCACCCAGATGAGCGCGTCGCTTTCCCAGAACTCATCTTCGTTCTTGTCGGGGTCTGACAGGAATTTTTTTATCTCATCCATTGCGTTTACTCCTTTGATTTTACACTGTCGCGCTAAAGCTCCTTCTCGAACACGACCTTGTCCTCGCCCTCGTGAAATCCGTTCTTTCTGTAGAATCCGCAGGCGGGGGCGTCGCGCTTCGTCCAGAGCGAGACGCTCACCACGCCGCGCGCTCTGAGGTATTCGTCCATGAGCTTCACGAACTCCGTGCCCGCGCCGCGGCCCTGCATCGACGGCAGGACGCAGAGGTCGTCTATGCAGTATTCCGCGCCCCAGTACCAGCGCTTTATTCTTCCGAGCGAGACGCCCGCGAGCCGCGCGCCGTCATATAGGCCGAGCGAGAGCGAATCGGGCGCGTTCGTCAGCCCTTCTATGTATTCGCGCAGCGCCGCCTCGTCGTCCCACGTTTCGTTCCACGGGGCCTGCGCGAAGCCGCCGCGTATAATTTCCATGACGGCGGGCATTTCGCCGCGCACGTCGAGCTCTTTCAGTTCCATCATATACCGCGCCTTTCAATCAGTTTTTTATTGTGAGCCGCGCGCGCCGCGTAAAGCGCGAGCAGCAGTATCCAAGACAATGCCTCCGCGTAGGCGATGACCATGTTGCCGAAGAACGGTACGAGCGCGTAGGAAGCCGCGATGCGGAAGGCGAGCGCAGCTATGCCCGCGCAGCTCGACCATAGCACGTCGCCGAGCCCCTCGATGTAGCCGCGGAAGGCCGTCGCAAGGCCGAAGGCCCAGTAGAAGCTCGCGATGCGCAGGAAGAAGTCGTGACCTATCGCGACAGCCTCGCCGCCCGCGCCGAAGAGCGCGATGAGGCGGCTTCCCGTCGGGATGACGAGCAGCGTCAAGGCCACGGAGACCGCCGCCATTAGCGCCGCGCCCGCGGAGAATATGCGCCCCATGCGCTCGCGGTCCTCCGCGCCTCGGCTCTGCGCGACGAGCGTCGAGATCGCCGAGCCGAGGTTGATTATCGGCAAAAGTATAATCGTGTCTATTCTGTATGCCGTCGTGACGGCGGCGACCGTCTGCGTGCCGAAGCCGTTCATGAAGTTCTGCAGCGCGAGGTTGCCTAGCGACGTGACGCTGAACTGCACGGTCGGAGGAAAGCCGAGGCGGCAGCCCTCGGCGAGCGCGCTGCGGTCTATGAGCCCGTCCCTGAAATTGAAGCGCAGGACGGGATATCTGCGCGCCGCGTAAAAAATGAGGAAGAGCGCCATCGCGGCCTGCGAGGCGACTGTCGCGGCTGCCGCCCCCGCGACGCTCCAGCGGAAGACCGCGACGAAGAGCAGGTCGAGCGCGACGTTGACCGCCGACGAGACGAGGACGGCGTAAAACGGCGCACGGCTGTCGCCGAGGCCGCGCAGCGCCGCGGAATAGACGTTGTAGAGCGCGAGGAACGGGACGCCCGCGAGTACGATGACGAGGTAATCCTCCGCCATCGCTATCGTGTCGGGCGTCGTGTGCAGCAGGCGCAGCAGCGCGGGAGCCGTCGCCATTCCGAACGCCGCGAGCGCGAGAAGGCCGCGAGGAAGACGGCGGAGAATGTCGAGAGGATGCGCGGCATCGCGCGCATGTCGCCGCTTCCGTATGTCTGGGCGAACAGTATCGAGAGGCCGACGGAAAATCCCGCGATGAGGTAAATGTAAAAGCCGACCGCCGTCGCGGTGGCTCCGACCGCGGCGAGCGCCGCCTCGCCGACGACGTTGCCGACGATGAAGGCGTCCGCCCAGTTGTAGAGCTGCTGAAGCACGCCGCTCGCTATCAGCGGCAGGCTGAAGTCCGCCAGCTCGCGCGCAGTGCTCTTGAAATCCTCCCGCATAGTCAGCCGCCTCCGTTTCCGCCCGCCCGTACAAAAAAAACCGTATGCAGCCTTGCATACGGTAAGGGACTCAACCCGATGGTTATTCTCGAAATTTCAAGGACAATATATCAAGCGCGCGCGAAAAATTTTCAACAGCCGCGCGCGGCGCGGATTTACCGCCCGACGCCCTGTTCATCCTTCGCGCCCTCGCGCGACGAACGCAGCGTCGAGACGAAGGCCGTGCCTAGAATCACCGCGCCGCCCGCGAGCTCGCGCAGCGTCGGGAATTCGCCGATAAGGAGCGCCGCGGAGGCTATGCCGTAGACGCTTTCGAGGCTCGCTATGACGCCCGCCGTCTGCGCGCGCACGCTGCGCATCCCGCTGATGAAGAGCGAGTGCGCGACGCCGGTCAGCACGACGCCGAGGACGGCGAGCAGCGCCCAGTCGAGCGCCGAGGCGTGCGGCCTGTCGAAGAGCAGAATCGGGAGCATCAGCAGCGCAGCCGTGCCCTGTTCGTAAAATGCGACGACGCTGCCCTCGTAGCGCGAGACGAATTTGCGGTTGAGCAGCGACATGACGGCGTAGGAAACGCTGCCGACCATGCCCCATATCATCCCCGCCGTCATGTCAGGCCCCGCGCCCGTGCGCGGCACGACGAGCAGGACGCCGCCGAACATCACGAAGGCCGCGAGCACGTCCGCGCCGCGCAGCTTTTCGCGGAAGAAGAACGGATTCAAGGAAAGTTACAAAAATCGGGTAAGCGGCGAAGGTCAGCACGCCTATCGCGACGGTCGAGAGCTTGACCGAAAGGTAGAAGGCCGTCCAGTGCAGCGCGAGCACGGCGCCGACCGCGGCCATCGCCGCATAGTCCGCGCCGCGCGCGAGGCGCACCTCTTTCTTTCTGAAAAGGAAGTAGAGCCCCATCGATACCGAGGCGAAGAATACGCGCCCGAGCACGATGTGCGGCGCTGGCAGGCTGATGAATTTGCCGAAGAGCCCCGTGAGGCCGAAGAGCACGACGGAAAGATGTATCTCGACAAGATTCCGCGTCCGTACGTCCACGCCGCGCGCCCTCCCCTATTCCGCGCCGCCGCGCTTTCGCACGGCGCGCAGGTCCGCGTAGAGCGTGAAGCGGCTCTTGCCCATCTCTTTAGCGAGATAGTCTATCGAGCCCTTGAGCTTGAAGAAGCCGCGCTCGTCGAGGTATTTTATGCACTCGCGGCGCTCGTCGCTCGCGAGGTACTCGAGCGGGCAGCCCATGCGGCGGCGCGCCTCGGCGACGAAGGCAGCCTCGTCCTCGGGCGCTTCGAAGCGCTCGACCTGCGCGCCCTTGAACGAGAGCGGGCGCACCGCGGTCAGGAACGACGCCGCGTCGAGCAGCAGCTTCGCCTTCGTCGTGTCGTAGTTTATGCAGAGCAGGCCGACGAGTTTACGCGCCTCGCCGCGTATCAGCAGGACGCTCGAGCGCATCTGCCGCCCGTTCTGCGCCTCGGCGGGATAGTTCGCGATATAGTCGAGGCCGTCGACCTCGGGGCTCGTCATAAGAAAGCGGCCGAACTCCGTCAGCGGCGCGTCCTTGCTGCGCCCCGAGAGCCGTTCGTTGGTCGAGGCGATTATCTTCGTCCCCTCCTGCGTGAGGTCGTGCAGTATTATCTCGTATTCCGGACCGAGCGCCTCGCCGAGCATGGCGACGAGCGGGACGAAGGGCGCGAGCAGCGGATGACAGCTTTCAGCCATGACTGTGCCTCCACGGTAAAAAACTTAAGGCGAAGAGCCGGAGCTCTCCGCCTATTATACATTCGCCGCGGCGGCGCGCAAAGTGCGCCCGGGCGGCGCGCGGCCGTTACAGCGCGACTTCCGTACCGGCGCCCGCGGCCTTCGCCTTTTTCACGATTTCCGCGGCCGCGACTACGTCGAGCGTCGCAAAGCCGACGGTCTTCATTATAGTCACGTCCTTCGGCGAACGACGGCCTTCGACGCGCCCGAGCAGAAGCTCGCCGAGCTCGCCGGCTATCATGTCGGGCGAGAATTTTCCATCGCGCTCCGCGATGATGAAATCGCCCGCCTCGGCGAGAACCGCCTCGCGGTTGTCTACGAATATGCGTGAAGCGCGCGCGAGCAGCTCCGCCGGTATCTCGCGCATCTCGGGCGTGTAGGCCCCGACGCCCGTGACGTGGCAGCCGTCCTTTATGTCCGCCGCGTCGAATACTGGCTCGCGCGAGGTCGTTACGGCGGTTATCACGTCGGCGTCCGTCACGGCCTCCTTCGGCGTCGCAACGGCGACGAGCTTCGTCCCGAATTTTTCAGCGAGAGGCGCGTACTGCGCCGCGAAGGGCTCGGCCCGTCCTTCGAGCGCGTCGTATATGCGCACCTCGGAAAGCCGACGCGCCGTAATAAGAGCTTCGAGCTGCGCGGGAGCCTGTCCGCCTGTGCCGAAGAGCGCGCCTATCTTAGCGTCTGGGTTAGCAAGCAGCTCTATCGCCGCGCCCGAAATCGCGGCCGTGCGCAGCTGCGTCAGCGTCGTGCCGTCGAGTATCGCCGAGACTACGCCCGTGTCTCCGTCTATGACCGCCATAGTCGCAGGAATGACGGGCAGCCCTTTCTCACGGTTTCCCGTGAAGCAGGAGACTATCTTGACGCCGCCCGCGTTCAGCCCGCCGCCGACGTAGGCCGGCATGAACATAATCTGCCCGTCGCGCGCCTCGTTGTCGATGTTTATGCGCAGAGGCACAACGGCGCGCCCCTCCGTGTGCAGCACGAAAGCCTTCTTGTCCGCCTCGATCGCGTCGCGCATCGAGAAAACCTTAAGAATATCTTCCCTTGTGAGTATAAGCATCGCATACGCTCCTTCGGTTGTGGATTTTGACAACGTCTGCATTAAGGATACGCGCAAATACTTTTTTGTCAAGAATACAAAATTTTGTATTCTTGTGCGGCGCGCAACTGACCGCGAGCTTTTCGGTTAAAGCCGGAACAGCGACGCTGCGCCTATGACGGCGGCTTCTCCGCCGAGCTTTGAGGTTTTCAGCCGGAAACAGGGGCGGAAGGGGTCTGGGAGGTATTTCTGCGCGCGCGCGGCGAGTTCTTCGGCGAGGCCCTCCGCGCGGCTCATTCCGCCGCTAAGTATGACGGCTTCGGGGTCGAGCGTCACGGTTACCGACGCTATTCCGCGCGCAAGAGTTTCAAGCGCGGGCGAGATTATCGCTTCGGCTTCGGGCACGGCGCGCATCTGCCAGAGCCTCTTGAAATCGGCGGGAAGTCCCGCGGCCTTCGCGCGCCGTTCGAGCCAGTCGGCGGAGGCCGCCTCTTCGAGATGGCCAGCGCCGCCGCAGCCGCAGCCTGTAAGTTCCGCGCCGCAGAGCGCCATGTGGCCGCATTCCGCCGCCATGCCGTGCGCGCCGCGCACGAGCCGGCCGCCGGAGACTATGCCCGCACCGACGCCGGTTCCGAGCGTGAGCACGACGTAGTCTTCCATTCCGGCGGCCTCGCCTGCGATGCCCTCGCCGAGCGCCGCGCAGTTCGCGTCGTTCTCAATCGCGGCCTTCGCGCGGAGACCGCGTTCCGCAAGACGGCGTTCGACCATCTCTCCGAGCGCAGCCCGTCGCAGTTTTCGTAATTTGTAAGGCGCGCGACCGTTTTACGGTCTTTCGCTACAAAGCCCGGCAGTCCGATGCCGACGAAGCATTCTTCCCCGTTTTCAGCAAATCGGGCGGCGAGCGCCGAGGCGGCTTCGACCAGCGCTTCCGCGCCGCGCGGCGAGGGCGCGGCGACCGTTTCGGCGCTCAGCAGCCCCGCAGGACTATGCGAAAAATCCGCTACGCCCGCAGTTATTGTATGGCCGCCTATGTCGAGGCCGATGTATTTCATTTAATAACTTTCCTGCGCCGCGTGCGCTATGTCCGCCGCGGTGCATATGAAACGGCGAAGCTCGAAAACTTCATCGCATTCGAAACGCAGCGTGCGCCCCGCCATGCGCTGCGCGCCCGGGACGAGCGCCGCCGCGTCTGTCTGGAGGGTGTTCATGAAGGAGATTTCGAGGATATAGGGTCCTTCGAGCGTGAAAGGGCACAGCCCCTCCGCGCATTGCGGCCCCGGCGGCGTCTTTTCGCCGCGGCGTAAAATTTCCGCCTCCGTCTCTTCTGGGGTACGGCAGAGCGCAGCTCCGCGCCCCAGCCCCTCTTTTACGGAACAGAGGCGGAGCTGCGGCCCCAGCAGGCTGCGCGCCTCGGCGCAGAGAGCGTCGTCGCCGGTTGCAAGCGCGACTGGGACATCGAGGGCCCCGCAGAGCAGCGCGTTGACGCCGGTCTCTCCCATCTTCACGCCGTTGACCGAGAGGCCATATATTGTATGAGGGTCGTAGCTGTGGTCGAGCACGGCCTTCTCCGTCCCTGCCATTGCGTGGTAGCCGGTGAAGAAAGCCGCGCCGCAGCCCGCCGCCCCCTCGATCATGCCGAGCACCTTCGGCGAGCCGCTCGCAAGCAGCACGGAGCCGCCGAACTCCGAAATATCGACGTTAGTCATCGAACAATGCGCGTCGCAGACGATCACGCGTTCCGCGCCGCCGTCCAGCGCGCCGCGCACAGCCGCGCGCAGGTCGCCGAGCTGGCGCGCTCGTCCGAAGGAGTATTCCGGGCTGCCCGCAGTAACCTGCGCGGCGCTGACGACGCCGGTCGAGCCCTCCATGTCGGAGCTTATGAAAATTTTCAGAGCAAGCGCCTCCGTTTCATGTAAAAATAAAAATCCGCGCCGCCGTTTCGGTTGAAACACGGCGGCGCGGCATTCCTGCAAAATTTAGACGTTGAAGCGGATTTCTATCATATCCCCGTCTTTGACTATGTACTCCTTGCCTTCGAGGCGCAGCACTCCGGCCTTGCGGCATTCGTCGAACGAGTGCGCGTGCGCCATGTAGTCGTCGAAGGCGACGACCTGCGCCCTGATGAAGCCGCGCGCGAGGTCCGAGTGTATCGCGCCGGCGGCATCGACGGCGTTTTCGCCGTTGTGCAGCGTCCACGCGCGCACTTCGTCCGGGCCGCAGGTGAAGAAGCTTATCAGCCCAAGCACACGGTAGGCCTCTTCGATGAGGCGTTCGCGCCCCGGCTCCGTGATGTTGAGCCCTTCGGTGAACTCCTTCGCCTCTTCGGGGTCGAGGTCCATGATGTCCATTTCAAGGCTTCCGTAGAGCGTGCAGAGCTTCGCGCCGCGCTCTTCGGCCCGTTTTTTGAGCTCGTCCCACTTCGGGATCTTAGTCTCTTCGTTCTGGCTTTCGTCGAGGTTGAGCAGGATTATCTGCGGCTTCGAGGTGACGAAGGCGAATCCGCGCAGCTGGCGCGTCTCCTCCGGCTTGAGCTCTATGCTCGAAAGCGGCTTCTCCTCCATGAGGCAGTCGTAGCATTTTTCAAGCAGCGCCTTTTCCTTCTCCTCGTCGGGCGTCAACTTTTTCTTCGCACGCAGCTTGGAAAGGCGATTGTCGATGACGCCGAGATCGCGGAAGATCAGCTCGTTGTCGACGATGTCCCAGTCGCGCACCGGGTCTATGCTTCCCTCCGGGTGTTCGACGGCGGAGTTCGCGAAGCAGCGGATGACGTGTATCAGCGCGTCCGCGTCGGCGACGAACGAAAGGAACGCGTTGCCGAGCCCCTCGCCTTTGCCCGCGCCGCGCGAAAGCCCGGCGAGGTCGACGAATTCAACCTGCGCCGGAGTCTCCTTGCGGGGCGCGTGGATTTCGACGAGCGCGTCGAAACGCTTGTCCGGCACCGGCACGACGGCCTTGTTCGGGTCGGTTTTGCCTCCCGCGTAGGGCTTCACCTCGGCCCCGGCCCTTGTGATGACGTTGAAAACCGTGCTCTTGCCGCTCAACGGCAGTCCGATAATTCCGCAATGCAGCATCTATATCAGCTCCAAAATAATTTTTATTTCCGACATGAGTTTACTACACAGCCGCGCGCGCGGCAAATGCGCGGGGCGTCAATCCGCTTTTATTCCGCCGTAGCTCTTTTCGTTTATGACGATGAGACCCTCTTTTATCTTTTCCGCGACTTCGTCAACGTCCTCGCGGACGTCTACCGGTATGCTCTGCTTCGCCTCGCGCGTCCATGTCGATATATCTATGCAGCCGTCCGAGAGACCGATCGAGAAACTGTCCTTTGGCAGGCTGCCGCCGAGATAGTTCTCGACGATCTTGGTCACAACGAGGCCGCTCCTCTTCACGACGCTTGCGAGCACGGCGTCCGGGTACTGGACCTCAAGCTCGCTGTCCACGCCGATGCACCAGTAGCCGCCGGATGGCGCGTTCTTTATCGCAGCCATCGACGCGGGCCCCGCGGCGCAGAATATCACGTCCGCCCCCTGCGCGCGCAGCCTCTCCGCCGCCGCCTCGACCCTGGACGCGTCGACGAAGCTGCCCGTATATTCGCAGAGCACCTCGACTTCCGGCGCGGCGTACCACGAACCGGCCTTATAGCCGAGATGGAAACGCTTCGCGGGCGGCACCTTCTCGCCGAGGATTATTCCGATGACCGTATCGTCGTTGATCCTGTCCACGTCAGTCGCGGTCGTCATGAGAGCCGCCAGAGCGCCCGCGAGAAAGCCGCCCTCCTCTTCGCGGAACTCGATGTTGGTGACGCCGTCGATATTAGCGCTGTCAAAGACGATGTACGAGCATTCTGGGAAGTCGTCCTTCATCTCCTTCAGCGCGGGGACGTAGAGCGACGAGGTGATTATGACGAGATCGGACTCTGACGAAGCGCTGCGCAGGAGCGGGGCGAGAATGTTGTCGTCTCCGAAGGAGTTGTAGACCTTCGTCTGAATCCTCTTGCCGTAACGCTCGCGCGCCTTTTCGAGGCCGCCGTAGCACAGCGCGTTGAAGCTTCCAGGCGCGGCCTTTGGGTCCGCCCCTTCGAGCATGAGCGCTATTCTTTCGGCAGCGCCGCAGCTTTCCGCAAAAAACATAATGACGAACAGCAAAACGGTAACGTTAAAAATTTTCTTCATCCAACCGCCCTCCCAGTCGCAGAATAGCGGCGCGCGCCGCCGCGCCGTACTTGCCGCATGATTTTACAATTATATAATATTTCCGCGCGCGGCCTCAAATGGGCGCGCGAATGTATAACGGCGGCCGCCGCGCGCCGCGTGCGTTTGACACGGCCCGGAGCGCTGACTATCATATACCGGAGGTTCGTATCGGAGGCGTTTGGAATGAGAAAATTTATGAAATCTTTCGCCGCTGCGGCGGCGTTTGTAACAATACTCGCCGGAGCCGCCTGCGCGGACGTAACCGTGAGAGCGCCGTCGGAGGTCAGAATCGGACGGCCTTTCCTCGTCCGCATCGAGGCGCGCGGAGAGAAGCTCTCAGGCGTGAAAATTTCGTGGCTCGGACGCGAAGCGCCGCTCGCCGCGGGCGCTGACGGCGTCTACTCGGCGCTGCTCGGCAGCGACGTGAAGGGGACGGAGCCGGGAGAGGCGGAGCTCGCCGTCACGTTCCGCTCCGACGGCGGAGCCGAGGAGCGCGCCGCGCACCGCGTGAAACTTCTGCCGCACAGCTACCCGGCCGAAAACT